>Ga0209260_10000268_pt1 | contig 29739 bp, 23 predicted proteins | sample WorMetTypGCAVOLI_FD_187421 | JGI IMG/M metagenome (GOLD analysis project Ga0209260, IMG submission 187421) | Marine gutless worms symbiont microbial communities from Max Planck institute for Marine Microbiology, Germany - Olavius algarvensis... ...
CTCGAACGCTGGTTACATCCGGGCAACGGCAAACGCCGCGTCTACTCCCGCTTATTCCTCGCACGCCTACTGGTGGTACTGGCCAGTTGCCGCGAGGTACTCCCGGAACTGATCGGTATCATCGGGCCACCTGATCAATGGGTCGCTGATGCGCATGACGCCTGCCTTACCGACTGACGCCAAGGGCGGATTTTGTGGGGATATGTCAGGGTCAGACCCGATTGATCTCTGATATAGAATCGTGCCCGTAGTGGGCTGTGCCCACCTCTCAGGCGTCGTATGTGGTGGGCACAGCCCACCCTACAGTTTGGTTAGTTTTTAGACAGCCGCCAAGTCTCCCATGCTTCGTCATTCCAGGACATCCACAGTACGTGATCCAATGTAAATCAACCGAGTCTGACCCCATTGATTACGGCTTTCGACACTGCACGGTATCCATTGACATAGTCGTCCCCTTTAGGAATATATCCCCCATCCGGCCACTTGCCGCTGGTACCACCCCCTCCCCAAGGCTTCGGTTTCTTCCCTTTTCTCAGATTATCCAACTTCTTCGTCAGCTGCGCTGTCTTGTGCTTCAGCTTGCTTGCCAGCTTGGTCGCTTTCCGTGCCATCCGGCTGGCCTTGACCGGTTTGTCAATCGCGTCTCCAAGGTAGGGTACGGCGGAGATGATACTCAGTCCGGCACCCACAAAGTCACCTTCCCCAATACACAGACCCGCCGCAATCAGGTCGCTGGTCGGCGTCGGATCAATGAGATCATGGCCACATCCTGGGCTGGGATGAGGAACAAACCCCAACAATCGGGGGCTACGGGGAAGCGTCGCGACGGTCGCTGGGTTTCGTTCCTCAACCCGGTCTATTGAGCTATCTTCGGGATTCCACCGCTTTCTTTGCCCGCAACCCATCCAAACATGGTGATGAGATCAGTGTCCGAAGATTTGATAGGCCCAGACCGTTCCCGCATTCCTATGAGCTCTTCCCATTTCTTTTGTGTCTCATCCAAGCATGAGGCAAAGAGACCATTGCCTTCCTCAAAGCCCGCAATCGGATAGCCATAGGGCTGCTCGGGAAAATCCGATATAGGGGGGGTCCCCGGTCTTCAGGGCATAGATCACACCATCCGGATTGATCTGAATCCGCAGAGTTCCGTCGAAGTAGGGGCCATCTTCACCAGAGTGTGGGATGTTTTGCGGGTAGTTCAAGGTACCAAGACCCGACTTGACCTTGAAGTAGTCATCACCAAATCCAAATCGTACGGTCTGGTCGGGTTTAAGCGTGATCTCTCTCTAGAGTCGGCGCTTCGATCATCAATGCGGCCGGTGTATTGTTATATGCCTCTATATAGGCGAGTCTCGGGCATCCGGTCAGCACACAGGCAGAGAGACCGATTAGGCAAACGACGATTAGGTGACGATGGATCATGGTCGTGTTAACTCCAGGGCCAGGGACCGGTTCCATGCTCAGGTCCCATTTCGAGCGGATTGTTGGCATGCGTTCCACTACCTGTAACCACCGATGCGGCCATACTGATGGCGTGCAAGGGTAGATAGAAGGGTCCAAGTATCTCGGCTTGCGCGGTGTGCAAGAGTTCTTCTTTCACGACCGGGACCTGGAATCCATTTCGTACGAATTCACCGTTTCGCATATGCGAATTGGGACCAAACAGATGCACATGACCGAGTGACAGGGCAGATGGCATCATCCAGCTTGGCATGTTTATAAATTTTAAGATACCATTTTGGCGATCCCATTCGGGTATTGCGCCGAACAGCATCCCGATGCCTCCGTAAACGAGCCCGATCAAGGTGTTGGGCAGCGCCCAGAGCATTCCTAAGATCTTCAGAACAAGCCCGAAAAACCCACCCCCTTTTACTCTTATTGGCCGTCTTTTTCGCTTGGGGGGCGGCAGTGTCTGCCATTCTGGCCTGGGGCGGACTGCCACGGTTGACGACACGTTTACCCGCCGGCACGTTGGAGACCATCACACCGGTCTGATCGATCACCAGCCAGCCGCCGCCGACCTTCAGGGTAATGCGCTCGCTGGCCTCCAGGATGAGATTCTTCCCGACATGCTGGGAGACCGAGCCGCTGACCGTCTCTTCGCGGTTGCCTTTGACGGTGACCTGCCGGTCCTTACCGCTGGTGACCGCTTACTCCCCGCCGATCTCCGTAACGGCGTCGCCCTCGACCTGGACTTTGCGGTCGCCCCCGATGAGCTGCATGGCATACAGGCCGACTTCTTCCGTCTTGGCCCCGCCGACGCTGGTGTTCATAGCCGCCCCCACACTGATCTGGTAGGCGGCGCCGATGGTCTCCGCTTTGGCAATGGCGACTCTCTGTCTTACTGCCGGCGACGGTCTCCGTCTGATTGGCACCGACGTTCTCGGTGCGGTCGGCACCGACAATGATGGTCTGGTTGGCGCCGACGATGCGGCTGTGGTTGCGGCGAACGGCAACGGCCTCATCGTTGAAGATGCCCTCGGTGCGGTTATAGCCGATCTCAATGGTCTCGTTATGGGAAATGTGGGTGTTGCGGTCGCGGCCGATCTCGAGGTTCTCGTTGTTGATGACGAGCGTTCTGCGGTCATGGCCGATACGGAAAATCGCGTCCTTGTCCACCGTTTCAGTCCGATTCCGGTGAATCCTGATGGTTTCATCCTGATCCACGGTTGCGGTCCGCGCCCCGTGGATGGTGAGGGTCTCCTTCTTATCGACTGTCTCGGTCCGTTGGCCGTGGATCGCGATCCTCTCGTCGTTGTCGACCGTCTCGGTGCGATCATGCTTGATGTGGCTGGTCTCGTCGTGGCCGATGGTCTTGGAACGGTCCTTCCCGACCTGGATGGTCTCGTTGTTGGTGACATCCCGACTGCGATCATTCAATACGTGCTCACGCAGGTCGTGCTCGATGGTGCTGTCTTTGTCGAATTGACCATGCTCACGGAGGAGCTCATTGCCTTTGGTGTCGTCCATGATGTATTCGTTGTAACCACTGCCGCCCTTGGTGCTGTTGGACATGAGTCCGCTGATGGCGGCGCTACCGGGGAGGCCATAGGGTGGCTTATTGACGCCGTTGTAGACCCGGCCGGTGATGATGGGCCGGTCGGGATCGCCTTCCAAGAAGTCGACGATGACTTCCTGGCCAATGCGGGGGATTGCTACAGCGCCCCAGCTCTTGCCGGCCCAAGGGTGGGAGACGCGTACCCAGCAGGAGCTGTGCTGGTCGGATTTACCGTAGCGGTCCCAGTGGAACTGGATCTTGACCTGCCCGTATTGGTCGGTCCAGATCTCTTCGCCGGCTTTGCCGACGACGATGGCGGTCTGGGGACCCCTGGATCCGGGCATTGGGGGTTTTGCGTGGGGGGCGGTAGGGGGTTTTGGCATCCAGGGCGGTGAATTCGCACTCGAAAACTGGATCGGTGCTGGTCGCATCGGATGAGCCGAAAACATCGGGTTGCAGCTTGTACTCAGCGGAGACGAGCAGGTATTCCCAGTTCTGATCCGGGCAGGGATATTTAGTCAGCTTAAAGAGTGATCCGGTGGCGAGCCCGCAGGCGTTGCCTTTTCCCTGGGCGGTCCTATACATCTGACGCGCGGTCGGCGCGGACCGGCCGTATGGGGGGTCATGTGGATGTAGGTTGCGTTAAGACGCCGGCACGGAAGCTGCGATGATCAACGGGCCTGTGGGCGTCGAAACGCAACACGTCAAGTCCTCAGACAACGCTAAATCATCCAGGACTGCTCTTGACGATGTCCGGCACGGTCCGGTCCTGGAAGATGCGGCAGTCGCTGGTGCGGGTGAGAAACCAGAACCAGGGGAGCAGGGTAGCACTATAGATGGCAACGGACTCGTCGAAGCCGGTGTGGGAAAAACGGCTGACGATGCCGTTGAAAGAGCGGGTGCGGTAATCTGGCAGCTTCAGCTGCACGGTGACGGGTTGGCCGAGCAGATCTTCGTGCTTGATATCCTTGTACTTGCTGATGAGCTCCAGTTCGTACTCGAACAGGGTGCTCAATTGCTCGTGCCCGCGCATGGAACGCAGGAGCAGGATGTCTTCGCCGAGGGGGGTGGTGACTGAGAGGGTCCGTGCCTGTTGGCTAAGGGGCATGGGTTGATCCTTGAAAAGGCAAATACTGAGGAAGGGATTGTAGCGGAAACTCAAATCCTCCCGACAACGCCAAATCATTTTAAAAATTTACCACTACCCTGCTGCGCACCCACCGTTGTGACTCCGCTACCTCACTCCAGGCAACCCTCAAAGGCTTCGTCTAGCTGTATAATCACCACATCCCGCAGCAGAACCTGCACCCCCAAACGCCCCTCCGGCCTCTAAACAAGGGCACGCACAGCAGCCCCAACTGTTCTAAAGAAATTCCGTGTAATCATCGGGGACCTTCCGGGAGCTACCATGACCAGCGTCGCCATCGAATTCGACTCCGGCCAACCGGCGGGGGGTTAATCGCGTCCTCGACCATTTGCGCTATGCCGGCAGCGACCCGGAAGATCTGCTGCATGATTGAAGCGACCTCCGAACCGATGAAACCTGTGCGCGTTATCCCTTTGTTGCTCCTGTTGGTCTGGCAGACAGGGGTCCAAGCCCGCCTCACCATCGAGATCACCGGTGGCACCGAGGGGGCCCAGCCTATCGCTATTGTCCCCTTTGCGCGGCCCGAGGGCGGCGGGGTGTTTTCCGAAGACGTGGCAGCTATTATCGCGGCCGATCTGGCCCGAACCGGGCGTTTCCGGCCCATGCCCCACCGTGACATGATGGCTACCCCCCACACGCCCGAGGAGGTGGATCTGCGCGATTGGCGCCTGGTGGCGATGGACAATCTGGTCATCGGCAAGGTCGAGCGGGCGGCCGTGAGCGGCTACGACATCAGCTTCGTCCTGTTCGATGTCTTTCGCGGTACACAGCTGGCGGCCATGACCTTTACCAGCCGCGCTTCGGAGCTGCGGTATACCGCGCACCGTATCGCCGATGTGATCTACGAGCGGCTGACCGGCGCTCCGGGGGTCGCCGCCACCCGGATTGCCTATGTGACCTCCGCCTATGCGACCTCTGATAGAAATCGGGGGGGCCAAGGGGTCAACCAGCGGGTCAAGCTCGAGGTGGCGGACGCGGACGGCCACAATCCGCAGACCATCGTGTCCTCTCGTGACCCCATCATGTCCCCAGCCTGGTCACCAAACGGACGCCAGCTGGCCTATGTATCCTTCGAGAATCGCCGGACCGCCATCTACCTCCAGGAGCTGGCCACGGGCCGACGGGAACGGATCGCGGGCTTTAAAGGCATCAATGGTTCCCCAGCCTGGTCGCCGGATGGCCGCAGCTTGGCCCTGACCCTGTCGAAGAGCGGTAACCCGGATATCTATGTCTTGGACCTGGCAAGCCGCAACCTGCGTCAGGTTACGGACCACTTCGCCATCGACACCGAACCCGCCTGGTCACCTGACGGCAGCCACATCATCTTCACCTCCAACCGCGGCGGGAGCCCGCAAATCTATCGGATCCCGGCCACCGGGGGCGCCGCGACGCGGGTCACCTTCGAAAACGACTACAATGGCCGCGCCTCCTATGCGCCGGACGGCCGTTCCATCCTGTGCGTGACCCGGGTCGATGGCAGCTTTCGTATTGGCCTGTTGGACTTGAATACCGGGATGATGCGATCGCTGAGCGGCGGCAGGTTGGACGAGTCCCCGAGTTTTGCTCCCAACGGCACCATGGTAATTTACGCGACGCACCATGGCGGCCGAGGTATTCTGGCCGCGGTCTCGGTGGATGGCTCCGTCAGCCAGCGGTTGTCTCAGGGCTTGAACGACGTGCGTGAGCCGGCCTGGTCCCCATTGTTGCGTTAGCTTCGCTCGACAATGGGATGATTGTACATATCCCAACAACAGGTGGTTTCCATGCTCCCAGTACCTTGGATGTGGGCGGCTACTTTACCCGACTGAAATAATAAATGGAGAAATAAGATGCCGAACAATAAAGTTCCACTTAGCTGGAAGCAGAAAGCTATCATAAGTGCTATAGGGGGAGGGTGCTTAGCTTTATTAAAGCTGATAGAGGCGCGTTTTTATGCTGACGGTCCTACTTCAGAAGACGCAATTGCAGCTTATTTAACGTATTCAGCATATATAATTCTTGGTATGGTCGTAAGCGTTTTTTTCACCGACAACGAGCTACCGAAACCCAAATGCGAAAAGAACGCACTCGTGTTGGGCCTGTTAGCTCCTTCCATTCTTATTGCCATCGTAACAGAACCGATCGAAGAATCAGGCTTCGAATTGCATCGCTTGACAAGCTTCAAGAATTAACTGCTTCTATTTTCATTTCGACAGTCTATGCTCAAGATAGAACAGAATCCAATGGAAATATGATTTCTATAAGGAAAGAAGATGTCAAACCCTCCTTTAGCATTCCTTTATTGAGAGCAATGGGTCGTAACGTATCAGCAAATAATTATACATTTGTGGTTGGTACTGCCAAATCGGAAGAAGAGGCTTTGAGGGCAACCGAGAGGCTTAATCTTGCTTTATCCTGTAAAAAGCCGGATGCAAACTCTTTATGTGCAAGGATCATTCAAGCCGTACAACCGGAAGGAAAGTCTCGGTTGTTTATTATGGTTGGTGGTTTTAGTAGTAAACAAGAGGTCGAATCATATAGAACAAAGGCAATTAAGGATGTACTTAGTAAAGCAAGGACCACGAACGACCCGCCGACAATAGAATCCGCGTACAACTTGTCAGAAGGAAAAATCCTGAAAGGTGAAGCCTTATTTTCCGATTGATAATCCAACTGTCAAATCCAGGCGGCTTCATCTGGCTCCCACGCTCCGGCGTGGGAGCAAGTCTTGACGCTCCAGCGTCACCAAGCCTGGCCGCTGGAGCGGCTAAAGTGACGTTCCCACGCTGGAGCGTGGGAACGAGTAACGTGCGGGAGCCGGCCTGGTCCCCACTGTTACGTTAACCCTGGTGCAGATGCTCTCACTACCGATAACAATTGAGCAAGCAAGACTTTCATGGAAGTGTTAGCCGCAAATAAACACAAATCGGTCGCAAAAGAGCACATGCTCTTTTCTGTCCGCAGATGACGCGGATGTTCACGGATCGTTTCGTTATTTAATCTGTGAAAATCCGTGTAATCATCCAGGACCTGACAATTCGCGCGGATTCGCGTGATTCGTAGTTTTTCCTCTTGTTTGCCGACCGGTAACGCTTATACTTAATGGCATTGGATGAAATCAACCACTATGGACTGAAAGTCCATAGTCTGGAGGACTAAAGTCCTCATCCGTGGACAAGCCACGGACTGAAAGTGAAGGGACTTAACGTCCATAGTTTCAACTATGATGCATTTCGCGCACTAAAGTTATTGAAGCAATGAACTTGTACAAAACGCTCGGTACGACGCTGCTCGCATTGTCGGCGGTCCTCGCGTTGAGCGGTTGTCCCACCCAGCCGGCCAAGCCCATCGACCGGCAAGTGCCGACGGGCCCCACCGTCGGAGGACGCGCTGGCGGCGGCGCCACTGCATCCCCCCCGGGTGGGCAAGGCAGGTACCGGGCGGCGGATCTGAAGGATCCAGCGAGGCCCCTCTCCCAGCGCACCATCTACTTCGAGTACGACAGCAGCGACATACAGCCCCGGTTCCTCCCTATCCTACGCGCCCATGCGTCCTATTTGGCTGCGGACTCCGCCGCCGCCGCGGTGACCCTGGACGGTCATACCGACGAACGCGGTACCCGAGAGTATAACCTGGCCCTGGGAGACCAGCGCTCGGGCACCGTGCGCAGCTTCCTGAGCGCTGAAGGGGTACCGAACAGCCGCGTCCACACCATGAGCTACGGCGAGGAGCGCCCCGTGGACCCGGATCACGATGAGTCCGCTTGGGCCTTGAACCGGCGCGTCGAGCTGATCTATTGAGAGATACCCGTTGCACGTGAATATTTCGCCGCGATGCACGCCCCTCGCACCCGATAGCGGCGTTGCGACTTGTCGCAATAGGGCCTGGCTATTCCTCCTCGTCGCGCCTTGCTCTCGGGCATGATCGGCGCACCTCGCTTACCAAACTATTCACGTGCAACGGGTATAGGACGATGGATTTACGGGCAACTCTCCCTGTTTTGATCTTCACCGTGCTGCCGGCGTTCTCGGTTGCCGCCGATCAGCGCCTATCCGACCTGTTGTTGCAGATTCAGCGCTTGCAGCAGGAAGTGCAGCGGTTACACGGTCGGATCGATCTACAGGAGCACGCGCTTTCCACCCTGAAGCGTCGGCAACGGGAGCAGTACCTGGATCTGGACGCACGCCTGCAGGACCGATCGGCAGGCACCTCACCCCAACCGGTATCCGAGAACGCCATTGGGATGGAGGCCTTACAGGCATCGAAAAATCCAGCCACGGATGGCGATCTGTCGACATACTCCCCACCGGCTTCGAGCACCCCGACTGAGGAACAACAGACCTACCATAATGCCCTCAATCGACTCAAGCGGCGCCGCTATGAGGAGGCGATACGGGGATTCGAAGACCTGCTGGCACGCTATCCGAACGGTGAATTCGCGGACAAGGCGCATTATTGGCTGGGCGAGACCAACTATGTCAAGCGCGATTATGCGACCGCGCTGACTCAATTTCAGCGCGTAATAACGGATTATCCGCTGAGTCCCAAGGTCCCGGCGTCCCGGTTGAAAATCGGTTACATCTACGACGAGAAAGGCGATTGGCAATGGGCGCACAAAATATTGCAGAACCTGATCGAGCAGTTCCCGGACACCACCGAGGCAGGTCTGGCCGCAAGCCGTCTCGAGCGCATGACCCGCGAAGGGCGTTGAGCGATCCTGAGTTGTTTGGCGTTGTCCGGAGGATTTGACGTGTTGCGTTCGACGCACCAAGGTTTGCTGATCGTCTGCCAGGTTAGTGCTAGCGTCTTAACGCAACCTACACCCACATGACCCTCCGCGCGGCTTGCACGCGCGGATCTCGCTTTAAGGCGATTGCCGGAAAATGATAGACCAGGATGGGTCGGCTATTCGTTCGTCTTCAAGGAGCGACAACAGGCGCATCGTTGTGCGATGTAACTGTTGTCGCGACCCCGAAGACGGACGCAAAGACAAGCAGGCTGGTCTGTCATTTGACAGAAATCGCCTAAGTGTAGGTTGGGTTAGGCGCGCTGTCCGATCCCGAAGTACAGCAACCGGGCCGAACGCGCCGTAACCCAACACGTCGGATCCCACAGACAACGCTAAATAACCCAGGATTGCTGTTGCGGCTCCCAATCCATTCTACGACCATAGGTGGTTTAGCCGGAAAATCGGTTAAAATTGGTTTCCCGGCACCGGCTTGGAGTAGAGGAAACAATGCAAATAGCAGTGGAAAACGGGCAGGGGCTGGAACGGCGAATGATCGTTGGCCTGGAAGCGGACCAGATTGATGCCGAGGTGGAAAAGCGCCTGCGTGAATTCGCCCGTTCCGCCAGGGTGCCGGGGTTCCGCCCCGGCAAGGTGCCGCTGAAGGTTCTGCGTCAGCGCTATGGCGGCCAAATGCGCCAGGAAGTCTTCGGCGAACTGGTACGAACCAGCTTCTCCGAAGCCGTTGCCGAAGAGGAGCTGCGACCGGTCGGGGTTCCACAGATCGAACCCGACATGGACGTGTCCGCCCGGCACTATGCCTATACAGCCAGGTTCGAGGTATTACCCCAGTTCGAGCTGGGTCGTCTGGACGGCAAGACCCTCAAGCGGCCGGTGGGCGAGGTAACGGATGCGGATCTGGAGGCCATGCTTATGCGGTTGCGTAAGCAGCAAAGGACGTGGGTCGCCGTGGAACGTCCGGCCCAGCTAGGCGACCGGCTCAAGATTTCATACACCGGGACGCTGGACGGCGAGCCGTTCGAGGGCGGCTCCGCGGAGGATATTGAGATCGAGCTTGGTCTCGGGGATATGATCCCCGGCTTCGAAGAGGGCCTGGTGGGGGTCCGGACAGGGGACGAGCGACGGCTGGACCTCACTTTTCCGGACCAGTATCCGTCCGAACACCTAAGTGGGAAACCGGTCGTCTTCACGGTCCGGGTCGGCGAGGTTGCCGAGCCGGTGCTGCCCGAGCTGAATGCGGATTTCGCGCAAGGCCTCGGTTTTCCCGACGGAGATCTGGACGGATTCCGCCTGGAGCTACGCCGGAACCTGGAGCGTGAGCTCGAAGCGCTGATCCGGGACCGGGTCAAAGAGCAGGTCATGGACCTGTTGTTGGAAGTAAACCGGATCGACCTCCCGGAGGCCCTCGTCCGGGAGGAAATCGGGGCGTTCAAGCAGCGGGGCCGTAAAAACTTGGGGGGCGGCAATCTCGAGCTCCCCGACGACCTGTTCCGGGATCGGGCCCGGCGGCGGGCGGCGCTCGGTCTGGTTATCGGCGAGATCGTCAGGGCCAACGGCATCGAGGTCGATTCGAAACGGGTGCGGGAGATAGTGGAAGACTTGGCCTCGACCTACGAAAATCCGCAGCAGGCCATCGACTATTTCTATGCCGACCAGGAACGTCTGGCCCCGGTAGAGTCCCTCACCCTGGAGAATCAGGTGGTCGACTGGGTGCTGGATCAGGTAACGGTCGAGGACGAACCGACGACCTTCGAGGCGCTGAGCACACCCGCGGCCAGCGGATGAAACCCGTGGTGTAGGATGCGGTGAGCGCGGCATGCCGTAGCAGAACTACACCAATCCCGACTACGAACCGCATCGATGGTGTGGTGAGCGTGGTGGGTCTTACAGGATGACACCGCGAGGGGGCGCGAACCGCATCGATGCAGGAGATCGGCGACTAAGGCGATTGGAAGTCCGGTCGGTGGGCATTGCAATCACACGGAATAGGGCCACACGCGGACCCTGAACCATGAATGTAAGTGGTATGACAAACAGCTTATGAGTACAGTTTCCGACCGCAACGGCTGGGACCCGAAAAACCTGGGATTGGTCCCCATCGTCATCGAGCATACGGCGCGCGGGGAGCGTTCCTTCGATATCTACTCGCGCCTGCTCAAGGAGCGTGTCGTCTTCCTGGTCGGGCCAGTGGAAGACTATACGTCGAACCTGGTGGTCGCCCAGCTCCTGTTCCTGGAGTCGGAAAACCCCGACAAGGATATCCACCTCTACATCAACTCGCCCGGAGGCTCGGTGACTGCCGGGCTGGCCATCTATGACACCATGCGTTTCATCCGGCCGGACGTGAGCACCATGTGTATCGGCCAGGCGGCCAGCATGGGCGCCCTGCTGTTGGCCGGGGGTGCCGCTGGCAAACGCTTTTGTCTGCCGCATTCGCGGATGATGATCCACCAACCGCTAGGTGGCTTCCAGGGTCAGGCGACGGACGTGGACATCCACGCCCGCGAGATACTGCACATTCGTGACCGCCTCAATCGGATCCTCTCCCACCATACCGGGCAGCCGGTGGAGAAGGTCGCGGAGGACACGGAGCGGGATCGCTTCATGGGCGGCGAGGAGGCCATGGAATATGGCCTTGTTGACCAGGTCCTCGCCGAACGGGAGGCGGTTTCCACCGCGCAGTGCGATCTATCCGGCTGATCGATGCGGTTCATTACCCGCCTGCACCGTCCCGAGGTGCGGTTCACTGCGTTCACCGCATCCTGACGCGCGATGGTTGCTGTGCACGAAAACACTATCATCTATTTTTAGGAGCTATCCAACAACGGTACCGGCCACGAAAGGAAAAGCCGGCTAAATCCTTCCAAAAATGGATAGATATAATAAGAGATTCGATAAATGAAAGTCTCGTTCCTTCGCTTGCGGAAATAGGCTGCGTGATTGATGAAAAGAAGATGGGCATGGCATTGAAGAATACGGATCTCGAACCGTATGATCTGGCGCATATACCGGATTTCAGTTCTTTGATAGCCATCAGCCAACAAGTATCAAAACCGGTATTTTCGTTGACCGACGAAGAAATTGCCGGAGTAGGGAATGTTTTTGGTCATGCAGAAGAAACAATGCAGGCCAGTAGAGACAATTTTGATAGTGTTTTTGCCGACTTGTGCAAAAGAGTATTGATTCTGACGTCATAGTTTTCGTACAGGAGGGTACCTTGAAAAACAGGTATTTTCACCAATCAAGCGACTCTAAGTCATTGATTGTTGATGTGTGCTATAGACAAAAACCGTATTTTTCAAAGTGCCCTTAACTCTAACCGATTTGCGTTCATTTGCGGCAAAAGAAATGATCCCCATGTTATCGGTATTTCAGCACCGCTGTACCAGTAGATTCCCCGGAGGACGCTGCCCATGAGTGGCAACAACCGCGGCAAGAACCACGATGCCAAGCTGCTTTATTGCTCGTTCTGCGGCAAGAGTCAGCACGAGGTGCGGAAGCTGATCGCAGGTCCATCGGTCTTCATCTGTGATGAATGTGTCGATCTGTGCAACGACATCATCCGCGAGGAGATCGAGGAGAGTGTGAGCGAGGCGACCAGCAAGCTGCCCAAGCCCCGTGAGATCAAGGAGATCCTTGATCAGTACGTCATCGGTCAGGAGCAGGCGAAGAAGGTGCTCTCGGTCTCTGTCTACAACCACTACAAACGGCTCGAGGCCGGCGACATCAAGGAAGAGGTCGAGATCGCCAAGAGCAACATCCTGCTCATCGGCCCGACGGGTTCCGGCAAGACGTTGCTCGCCGAGACCCTGGCGCGACTCCTGGACGTCCCCTTTACGATCGCCGATGCCACCACCTTGACGGAGGCGGGCTATGTGGGCGAGGACGTGGAGAACATCATCCAGAAGCTGTTGCAGAAGTGCGACTATGATGTGGAGAAGGCCCAGACGGGCATCGTCTACATCGACGAAATCGACAAGATCTCGCGCAAATCGGATAATCCTTCCATCACCCGCGACGTGTCCGGGGAGGGGGTACAGCAGGCCCTGCTGAAGCTCGTCGAGGGGACCGTCGCTGCGGTGCCGCCCCAGGGCGGACGCAAGCATCCGCAGCAGGAATTTCTACAGGTCGATACCGTCAACATCCTGTTCATCGTCGGGGGGGCCTTTGCCGGTCTCGAGAAGGTGATCCGCAACCGCTCGAAAAAGGGGGGGATCGGCTTCGCGGCAGAGGTGCATGGTGAGGATGACGAGAAGAAGGTCGGTGAGCTCCTGCGTGAGGTCGAGCCGGAGGATCTCATTCGCTATGGCCTGATTCCTGAGTTCGTCGGTCGCCTCCCGGTCACTGCCACACTCGAGGAGCTGGACGAAGAGGCCTTGCGGCGGATCCTTATCGAGCCCAAAAATGCGCTGACCAAGCAATACGCCCGCCTCTTCCAGATGGAGGGGTGTGGTTTGGAGCTGCGCGACGATGCCCTGACGGCAATCGCACGTAGGGCGATGGATCGCAAGACCGGCGCCCGTGGTCTACGCACCATCATAGAGCAAACCCTGCTCGATATCATGTACGATCTGCCCTCAATGGATGACGTGAGCAAGGTGGTCGTCGACGGCTCGGTCATCTCAGGTGAGAGCGATCCCTTCATCATTTACGATGGGGGCGAGCGACAGCTCGCCGCGTCGGAGTGAGGGCGGGGCGAGCGCGTATAAATTTGTTGTGGATTAACCGGTTGCTGCCAGCTTCGGGTTGTCAGCCGCACCTGCGGTGGTTCGCCATGAAAGGCTCCGGGCACCCAAACTTAGCCTTCCCGGATAGACGCAATATTCTTAAATTCTGTCTTGCCTATTTTTTCGGTGCCGGTGGGGCGCGAGTCCAAAGCCGGGAGTGACGCACCGGAAAGGACAAGACATCAGCCGAACACAGAGTTCCCATGGCCCAAAACGACATACCCGGCTCCATGAATCAGGTTGTTTCTCAGGACGTCCCGGTTTTGCCACTGCGCGATGTGGTCGTCTACCCCCACATGGTCATTCCATTGTTTGTCGGCCGCGAAAAGTCCATCCGGGCACTCGACAGCGCGATGGCGAACGATAAGCAGATCCTCCTGGTCGCGCAGAAGAGCCCGGATGTGGACGATCCGGCGGTCAAAGATCTGCATGGGGTGGGAACCCTGGCCAGTATCCTGCAGCTGCTCAAGCTCCCAGACGGTACCGTCAAGGTGCTGGTAGAGGGAAACCAACGGGCGCAAATCGATGCCTTCATCGCCACTGAAGAGGCTTTCTCCGCCAATATCTTGCCCCTGGTCGAGGTCATGGAGGCGGACGAGCGGGAGCAGGAAGTCCTGATGCGCTCGGCCATCGGCCTGTTCGACCAATATGTCAAGCTCAACAAGAAGGTGCCGCCCGAGGTATTGACCTCCTTGTCGAGCATCGACGAAGCCGGTCGGCTGGCCGATACCATGGCCGCGCATATGTCCCTGAAGCTGGACGAGAAGCAGCGTGTCCTGGAAGTCATCGACGTGCAGTCCAGGCTCGAGCAGCTCATGGGTCTCATGGAAGCGGAGAACGACATCTTCCAGATAGAGAAGCGTATCCGGGGCCGAGTGAAGCGGCAGATGGAAAAGAATCAGCGGGAGTACTACCTCAACGAGCAAATGAAGGCCATCCAGAAGGAGCTGGGCGAGATGGAGGAGGCCCCCAATGAAATCGATGATCTGGGCAAGCGCATCGAAGCGGCGGGTATGCCCAAGGACGTGAAGGCCAAGGCGCAGTCGGAACTCAACAAGCTCAAGCTCATGTCCCCCATGTCCGCGGAGGCCACGGTCGTTCGCAACTATGTAGACACCCTGATCAATGTGCCCTGGAAGAAACGCACGCGCATCCGTAACGATATCAAGGCTGCCGCGGGGGTGTTGGAGGCCGATCACTACGGATTGGAGAAGGTCAAGGAGCGTATCCTCGAGTACTTAGCCGTGCAGCAGCGGGTACGCAAGCTCAAGGGACCGATCCTGTGTCTCGTAGGCCCCCCCGGGGTCGGTAAGACCTCATTGGGACACTCGATCGCGCGGGCCACTAACCGCAAGTTCGTGCGTATGTCCTTGGGCGGCGTGCGCGACGAAGCGGAGATCCGCGGTCACCGGCGCACCTATATCGGTGCTTTGCCGGGGAAGATCATCCAAAACCTATCCAAGGTGGGATCGCGTAATGCACTCTTCCTCCTGGACGAGATCGACAAGATGGCCATGGACTTCCGGGGCGATCCGGCGTCCGCATTGCTCGAGGTGCTGGATCCGGAGCAGAACCACACCTTCAACGATCACTACCTGGAGGTGGATTTCGACCTCTCGGAGGTGATGTTCGTGGCCACGGCGAACACCCTCAATATTCCGCCGGCCCTCCTGGACCGCATGGAAGTGATCCGTCTTTCCGGTTACACGGAGGACGAGAAGCTCGCGATCGCCGATCGCTACCTCATTCCCAAGCAGATGAAGCACAATGGTCTCGAGAAAGCAGAGATCGTCATCCGCGAGAGCACGGTTCGGAACATTATCCGCTACTACACGCGCGAGGCTGGGGTGCGCAACCTGGAGCGGGAATTCTCGAAGATCTGTCGTAAGGTGGTCAAGGAGATACTGCTCAAGAAGCGTATCGCTTCGGTGATCGTAACCCCCAAGGCACTGGAAAAATATCTGGGAGTGCAACGGTACCGTTTCGGGCGTGCGGACGAGTTCGATCAAGTCGGTCAGGTTACGGGGCTGGCCTGGACGGAGGTTGGGGGTGAGCTGCTGCGGGTCGAATCCACCCTGGTTCCGGGCAAGGGCAAATTCACCTACACCGGGCAGCTGGGAGACGTGATGCAGGAATCGATCCAGGCGGCTATGATCGTGGTGCGCAGCCGCGCCCAAGCCTTAGGGATCGATCTGGAGTTCCATCAGAAGCTCGATGCCCACATCCACGTTCCCGAGGGAGCGACGCCGAAGGACGGACCCAGCGCTGGCGTGGCTATGTGCACGGCCCTGGTCTCCGCCCTGGTCAAGGTCCCCGTGCGCTCGAATGTAGCCATGACCGGAGAGATCACCCTGCGGGGCGAGGTGTTACCCATCGGGGGACTGAAAGAGAAACTGTTGGCCGCTCATCGCGGCGGGATAGATACGGTGGTCATCCCCCAGGAAAATGCGCGCGATCTGACCGAAATCCCCAGAAATATCAAGCAGAATCTGGACATTCGGCCGGTGCGTTGGATAGACGAGGTGCTGGACATCGCCTTGATCGAACTTCCCGCAGTGAAGGCAGCCGACCCGGAGGCGGCGGAGCCGGTCGAGGCCGAAGGGCATGAACCGACACCGGAGGCCACCAGGGAGCAGGGTATAGGTGCGCGAATCCATCACTGAGAAGTCGTCCGGTTAAAAGCAATCCTGAATTATTCGGCGCGGTTTGGGGGGTTGACGTGTTGCGTTCGACGCACAACGGCTCGTTGATCAACGCTCAGGCCAGTGCTGGCATCTTAACGCAACCTACACTCACATTACCCCCGCGTGGCCTGCACACGCGCGGATCTCGCGTTACGTGTAGGACTAAGTCGTGAGCGACCGGTAAGCAGGCTGCAACTCCGGTGGCGGAATTGGTGTCGGTTGGTAGCTATAGGGGTAGCCGCTATAGATTCAACGGGCTGCGCAGAGTAGTATTCGGGGCTGGATCCAACGAGGTATTGGATGGGCCCTTAAAACTCAACGGGGGAGGGGAGATGAATGAACAAGTCGAATCTTGTCGAGGTGATGGCGGAGGCAGCGGATATTTCCAAATCGGCGGCGGGTAGAGCCCTGGATGGCTTGACGGATGCCATCGCCGTTGCGCTGAAAGAGGGAGACACCGTATCGGTGATCGGTTTCGGCACCTTTTCCGTAAAGGAACGGACAGCGAGGATGGGACGCAATCCCCAAACCGGCGAGACCATCGAGATCGCCGCCTCGAAGGTACCGACCTTCAAGGCTGGCAAGGCACTAAAGGACGCAGTACAATGAGTTGTTGTCTTCCGGGTGCTTAGCTCAGCCGGGAGAGCATCGCCCTTACAAGGCGAGGGTCGCAGGTTCGAGCCCTGCAGCACCCACCAAGCGAGCGTGAAGTACCACGCAAATATGGAGTGGTAGTTCAGTTGGTTAGAATATCGGCCTGTCACGCCGAGGGTCGCGGGTTCGAGTCCCGTCCACTCCGCCAATTGGATTTTTAAGTGATTGATTTGCAAGATGGATTATGCTCGCGAACCGCTACAGCCAGGTTGCCGGAAAACCAACTGAGAGGTTGGGTCAGGCGCGCTGTCCGATCCCGAAACACAGTGACAAGGCCGAACGCGCCGTAACCCAACACGACACCCTCTCAGGCAACACCAAGAACAGGGTCAGGATCGAACGAGACCAATCTGGATTATTGGCGCGGATTGGGGGTCGGGCGTGTCGCGCTTCGACGTCCAAAGGCTCGCTGATCGTCTGCCAGATCAGTGCCAGCGTCTCAACGCAACCTACACCAATTTCTTGTGCGCACCATCGCACCTGGGTTTGTCCCCGCTGCGCTTGCAGCCGCATAACCACACCTTCTGCGCCTCGGTGAGCGCCAGCTCCATGGGTTGGATACCGTCGGTTCTCGAGTGTGAGCCGTCGCAGAACGGCTGATTCCCGGAGCGACCGCAGGTACACCACCAGTAGGTGCCGGCATCCAGCTCCAGGGTATAGGGGCCTGCTTTCGGGCATTCGGGTTCTTGCATCGGTTTCCTCCGTTTTATTAGGTCGTGTTGACAGTTATGAAGGTCCGCACAGCGGACCCCAGTACATAGTTTCAGTCTATTTTTCAGGTCCAAGGGTTAGTAAGATACGGAAACTCAATGTGCCCATCAGGGAAAAATAGAAAGAAACTGGGTACCAGGGGCTGTTGACATTCAGCCCATAAGATAGGCAAAGCGAAGCCTGTCCATCCGACTGGCCCCGAACGCTGGTCATTGCGCAGGGCTTTCCGAGCTGTAACCTCTTGTCGGGAGACAAACGAAGACGCAGCGTGCCCATCAAATAGCGATGGGCACGCTGCGCTGTGTTCATCCTTCCAGGCCATCACGGTTTGGGAATCTGCGTGGAATGACCACAGCCTCGAACCTAGCTTGCCGGGCACTCGCTTTGCCCATATTACCCAATGTCAACACGACCTACTCTCTATCCGGACCGCGAGGACGTACCACTGTGGATCAGCATGTCTGCCCGACCTACCACCGCCTCCTTTCACGCGTTGCGGCTGCCCTTTTCGTCCCGGTTTTGCTCGCTGCCTGCACGGAGGATGCACCGACGGTTGCGACAAAGGTCAGCCGCCCGGTCAAGACCGTCCTGGTACAGGCGCCGGATGTTGGCGGCATCCGCCGTTTTCCGGCTCGCATCGACGCCCTAAATAAGGCGGAGCTGGCCTTCCGGGTGGCGGGAACCGTTCACAAGCTGGCGGTCAAGGAGGGAGACCGGGTCAAGAAGGGACAACTCCTGGCCATTCTGGATCCTACGGACTACAAGATCGCAGTCAAGGATGCCCAGGCCAGTTTCGACCGCGCCAAAAATGATTTTAAGCGGGCCAAGGAACTGGTCAAGAAGGGCTTTATCTCGCGGTCCGATTACGATGCCAAAGGGGCCGCGTGGAAGAACACCCAGGTGGCCCTGGAGCGCGCCAACAAGAATCTCGCTTACACCAAGCTGAAGGCGTCCTTTGCCGGTACGGTCGCCCAGCGTTACGTACAGCCCTTCGAGGAGGTTCGGGCAAAACAGGCAATAGTCGCGCTGCATGACCGCTCCCGGTTGGAGGTTAAGATCAATGTTCCCGAGACCGTGATCCTCGGTATCCGGGCCTCCGGCGGCGAACGCCCCGAGCCCGACGCGGTCCCGGTCACTGCTGCCTTCGATAGCCGGCCCGGTGAGGAATTCGAGCTGACCCTGCGCGAGGTCGCTACCCGCGCCGATCCTGCGACCCAGACCTTCGAGGTCACCTTCACCATGCCCGCCCCCCAGGATTTTCTGGTGTTCCCCGGCATGACCGCCACCGTTACGGCTGACTTCAGCGGCGTCACCGACGGCACACCCCGGCTGTTCCTGCCCGCCACCGCCGTCACTGCGGACTCGGATTTGGAGCCCTTCGTGTGGGTGGTGGATGAGGCGAACATGCAGGTGACGAAAACCCCGGTAGAGGTGGGACGCCTGCGCGGGAGCTCCATCGAAATCAAGGCTGGCCTGGAGGTCGGCGAGCGGGTCGTGGTCGCCGGGGTCGGCTATCTCGCCGCGGGCATGCAGGTCCGGTTACTGCCGGAACGCGAGGAGGCGGAACCCAGAGCCGACGAGGGTCCGTGCTCGTAAAGATCGGACCTTGAGAGCGACGGGCAAACCTTGGCTACCTGCCGTGTTGAGGCCGGGCCGTGGGTGACGGATGCTAGTACCCCATTTCACCCTATTTTTCGCTCTCAGCGAGGCGAGAAGCGGTCAGATGCGAGGCGCGCGAGCGCAGGAATAGCCGGTCCTCTTTCAATCTCACGCAACACCGCAGCTGGCCGCTTCCCGCCGCGCCCGAAGGGAGCCTCCCAAATGCGCCCAGGCGGCGTTACAGCTCTGAGAACGAAAAATAGGGTGAAATGGGGTACTAGCGGTCCTAGATTGCTTGGCGTTGGTTGGAGGATCTGGCGTGTTGGATTACGGCGCGTTGGCCCTGTCATTGTGCTTCGAGATCGGACCGCGCGCCTAACCCAATCTACACTTGACGCGCGGGCCGACAGCACGGAGGGTGATATGGGTGTAGGTTGCGTTGAGACGCAGGCACGAGCCTGACCGTAGATCAACGAGCCGTTGGGCGTCGAAACGCAACCCGTCAAACCCTCCGGACAACGCCAGATAATTCAGAATCGCACCCGCAACCCGTCAAACCGATCCCGACGCTAGGTAAGAATCTTTCCCCTCAAACAACGCTGAATAATTCAGGATTGCCATGAACATCGGTGAATACTCGGTCAAGACTCCGATCATCTCCTGGCTGTTGGTGGTCATCCTGCTGGGCGGCGGCATCTGGGGCTTTCAGAGCATGGGCAGGCTCGAAGATCCCGCCTTTACCGTCAAGCTGGCCAAGGTCATCACCCTGTATCCGGGGGCCTCGGCCCAACAGGTGCAGGACGAGGTGACTTACCATGTGGAAGAGGCCATTCAGCTTATGGAGCAGGTGAAATGGATCAAGAAATCCATTTCCCGTCCCGGCCTGTCCGACGTCACCATCGAGTTCAAGGGTAAATATCGGGGCGAGGATTTTCCCGGCATCTACGACGAGCTGCGGCGCAAGATCGCCGATATGCTGCACAAGCTGCCGCCGGGCGCCCAGCCCCCCATGGTGGTGGACAGTTTCGCCGACGTGTACGGCGTCTATCTCGCCCTGAGCGGCGAGGGCTACAGCTGGCGCGACCTGTGGGACACCGCCGACTACCTGAAGCAGGAGTTGGTGCTGGTGCCCGGCGTGCGCAAGATCGTCATCGACGGCGAGCAGCAGGAGGTCGCCTATCTGGAGATCTCCCGCGCCCGGCTGGGCGAGTTGGGGATCTCCTTGGCGGGCATCCGCGGCGTGCTCCAGTCCCAGAACGTCGCCGCCGATGCCGGCAACGTGGACGTCGGGGACGAATACCTGCGCATCTGGCCCACCGGGGAATCGGTCTCGGTCCAGTCCATCGGCGATGTGTTGGTGAGCTCGGCGGACAAACGGCTGGTGCGGTTGAGCGACATCGCCGAAATTCACCGCGCCTACGTCGACGTCCCCACCAAGTATTACTACCACAACGGCAAGCCGGCGCTCACCATCGGGATCTCCGTGCAAGCGGGCAAGAACGTGGTGGAAGTGGGTGAGCGCCTGGACAGGCGGCTGGTGGAACTCACCGCCAACATCCCCATCGGCATGCAGCTGGACGCCATCTACGATCAGCCCAAGGAGGTGGATAACTCGGTCACCGGCTTCGTGATCAGTGTGGGCCAGGCGGTGCTGATCGTACTGGTGGTGCTGTTGCTGTTCATGGGCCTGCGGGTCGGCCTGATCATCGGTGGTGTGCTCTTGATCACCGTCGCTGGCACCCTGTTCATCATGGCCATCTACGGCATCGAACTGCAACGCATCTCCCTAGGCGCCCTGATCATTGCCTTGGGGATGCTGGTGGACAACGCCATCGTGGTTGCCGAGGGCATGCTGATCCGCATCAACGCCGGCATGGACCCGGCGCGGGCGGCCGGCGAGACCGTCGGCAAGACCATCTGGGCCCTCTTGGGGGGCACTGTGATCGGGATCCTGGCCTTTGCCGGTATCGGCTTCTCCCAGGATGCCACCGGGGAATTCGTCAACTCCCTCTTCTATGTCATTCTGATCTCGCTCACCCTGTCCTGGATACGGGCATCAGTACCATCCCCCTGTTGTGCACGCTGCTGCTCAAGCCCGGCCCAGCCACCGGTCAGGAGACGGATGCCTACGCCGCCGCCCCGTTTCGCATCTATCGGGGCTTGGCGCGCACAGCCCTGCGCTTCCGCTGGGTGACGGTGATAATGACCTTGGGTCTGTTCGTACTCTCCCTGTGGGGCATTGGGTTCGTCAAACAGGCTTTCTTCCCGAATGTGAACACCCCCCTGTTTTTCGTCGACATCTGGGAGCCGGAGGGCACGGATATCCGCAAGACGCGCGAGGATACCCTGCGGGTGTCCGAGTATCTGCGTGGGCTCGAGGGCGTGACCCGGACCAGCGCGGCCATCGGCGGTCCCCATCAGCGCTTTACCCTAGTCTACAATACCAAGGATACTACCTCGGTCTACGCCCAGATCATCGTCCAGACCGAGACGCGGGAGCAAATCGACCGGGTCTGGGAACAGGTCGAAGCATTCCTCCGCGAGGAGCTCTACTGGACCGACCCCATTCTCAAACGCATGTTGATCGGCCCCGGTCGCGACAGCAAGCTGGAAGCCCGCTTCCACGGCCCTGATCCGGAGGTATTACGCACGCTCTCGGAACAGACCAAGGCCCTGATGCGCGCCGATCCCGACTCCAAGGAGGTCCGCGACGACTGGCGCGAACCGGTCAAGGTGGTACGTCCCCTGTTCAACGAGCAGGTGGGACGTCAGCTCGGCATTACCCGCAAGGATCTGGCCGACGCCCTGCAGTACGCCTTCGACGGTATCCAGATCGGGCTGTACCGCGACGGCGAGCGCATGTTGCCCATCCTGGTCCGGGCCACGACCGAGGAGCGCGCCGACGTCACCAACATCCAGGACATTCAGGTCTGGAGCCCGGTGCTGGAGCGTGCCGTCCCCATCGCCCAGGTAGTGAGCGGTTTCGAGATCCGGTGGGAAAACCAGGTCGTCGGTGGACGTGACCGGATGCAGACCATCATCGTCTCCGCCAATCCCAGGGGCCTGCTGGTCGCCCCCCTATTCGCGCGCCTGCGCCCGCAGATCGAGGGCCTCGAACTCCCGCCCGGCTATAGCCTGACTTGGGGCGGCGAATACGAAGATCAGATCATGGCCCAGGGCTCCCTGTTCGGCGCCCTGCCCCCCTCCTTCCTGGCCATGATCCTGGTCAGCATCCTGCTGTTCGGCAAGCTGCGCCAACCCCTGATCATCTGGATCACCGTACCCCTGACAATCATCGGTATCATCGCCGGCCTACTCGGCCTCGATGCCTCCTTCGACTTCATGTCCCTGCTCGGTGCTTTATCCCTGGTCGGTCTACTGATCAAGAACGCCATCGTACTCATCAAGGAGATCGACCAGGAAATCGCTGCCGGCAAGGCCCCCTACGAGGCTATTCTCGACTCGGGCGTCAGCCGCATGCGCCCTGTGGTCCTGGCCGCCAGCACCACCATCCTGGGCCTGATCCCCCTCCTGCCCGATGTCTTCTTCGTCAACATGGCGATCACCATGATGGTTGGCCTGGGCTTCGCGATCCTACTCATCCTGATCGTAGTCCCGACCCTGTACGCCATTTTGTTCAGAGCGAATAACAAGCCAGAGCCTGGATTCGGCAATCCTGAATGATTCGGTGTTGCAGGGGAGGGTGTCTAATGGACAGGATTTACAGGGTTTTCCGTTTAATAAAGGCACCCTGATAATTCAGGACGTGTCACAGGTGCAATCCTGAATTATTTGGCGTTGTCTGGAGGACTTGGGGCGTGTTGCGTTTCGACGCACAAGGGCTCCTTGATCTACGGCCAGGCCTGTGCCCGCGCTGTGCCCGCGTCTCAACGCAGCCTACACCCACATGACCGCCCGTGCTGCCTGAATACGCGGACCCCGCGTTAAGTGTAGATTGGGCAAAGCCGTAGGATGCTGATGAGCGCGGTGATTCCGAGCTTGCTGGCTGGTGCACGTTCTCCCCGCGCGAACCGCATCAATGGATGGCCCATGCCCAACACCTGCCCGATTCCGAAGAACACAAATTCAAGCAGCACTGTTTAACCTGGACAGGAGTTCATCGAGAGCGCTATCGACACCGAGGGCTTGTCCTCTGGCCAACTCATAAAGTTCCCCAAGGACCTCTGCAATATTTATTGCCTCGCCCCTCCCTCATTTCTTATTTCATAGGTGGTAGCAGACTCGATTAGCCTACCTTCATTGCTCCAATAACTTTAGTGCGCGAAGCGCATCATAGTTGAAACTATGGACTTTCAGTCCCTTCATTTTTAGTCCGTGGCTTGTCCACGGATGAGGACTTTAGTCCTCCAGACTATGGACTTTCAGTCCATAGTGGTTGATTCATATGAAACATTTCATCGGGCCCAGGGACAATCCGAATAGAATAGTCGGGAAAATCGGCTTCAAAGACATCGAGTTTCTCTGTCGGTACCCAAGCCAAGCGGCCTTGCTTGGTTTGGGTCAACAGGGCATCGGAAATTTTAATGAGCTTGGTCATGCTACGATGGGTCATGGGTTCACCTTTGTCGATCCGCCTTGATCCTTACAAGCATTTCTTGTAGATGATCGATGTGGTCGGAAACAGCTGCGTTCCAGCGAATCACTCGGTCGGGCTTCGACTTTGGGCCGTGGATGTATGGTTCGAGGTTCCGCTCCATCTTGGATAACAAGGTTATGATTTGCTGGAGACGCTCTTGTTGATCTTTGGTAAGTGTCGTCCCATTTGCACTACTCACGGTAATCAGGGCCTTCCTCAGGGCAGCGTAGCGGTCAGGTAGAATCTCCCACGCCCCCTTCCGTTGTAGTGCCTTGATTTCGTTCATAGCCGAGATCGCGGCAGACAACTCCGTAACCGTGTCGATTCTCCGGATATCCTGCTGAACCTCGATGATTGCCCGTTCCGCCCTTTCGGCCGCGGATTTGGAACGCCACACACCGACCAGCGTAAGGCAAAAACCAATAAGGGTCACGATCAGCCCAATCGCGCTTGCCCAATCTCCCCAATCCCGACTTCAGGGCCAAATCGAGCTGTAACCAGACATCCACCTGAATTTCCCTGGGTGCTCTTAGCGCCGTGGTGGTTACAGGCTTCTCCCCCGCTCAACGCGGGTAATGGTCGTCCAGGTTGGCCGGGCACAACACCTCCCGCATGATCCCGATCAGGTCCAACAGCTGAGGGTTGCGGATGCGGTAGTAGATCCGGTTCGCTTCTTTGCGCGCGGTTACGATGTTCTTGTTGCGCAGCTGCTCGAGGTGCTGGGAGATATTGCTCTGGGAGGTCCCGGTGCGTTCTACGATCTCTCCCACCGAGAGCTCCCAGCTTCCGAGTGAGCACAAAATCTTCCAACGCAAGGGATGGGCCATTGCCTTGAGGGCGTTGGCGGTCAATACGGTATCCTCATTCTCCGGCACTTTGGTCTCGACGAAATCAGTCATCGGTTGCTCCCAAACTTGTCTCCTCTGACATATTGTGCCGTAACCGGTTAGCTCCCACCTTGTCATTCCGGCAGGGATTGCCGGAATCCCAAGTCCATGGATAGGTGTCATGGATGGCAAAACAGCGGGGGTCTGAACGGTTACATTGTGCCGCATCCGGAAGGATGCTGGCTCAACCGTCTCCTTCTGCTTCGATACGCACATAGCCTGTCATGTCCTTGGCGATGCAGATGATGTCGGTAATCTGCCCGCTGGGGTCTTTTACGGCGGTACGGGAAAAGAGGATTGATACCCGGCGTCCGTCCTTGGCGATAAAGCGGGCCTCGATTTTGCTCAAGGCGCCGGTGCGGATCAAGGCCTCGAGCCAAATCCCCATGAAGGCACCGGCCTGCTCGTCGCCTTCCTCTTCGAACACGTCCCCGATGGACATGCCGAGGAGGTCCCGCTCGCTGTAGTCGAGCATCCGGCAGGCGGTCGGATTGACCAGCTTGATCTCACCCCGGGGGGTGAGCACCAGCAGGGCCTCGCCCATGTAGGTGATGATGTTCTCGAGATACTGATTCGCCTGGGCGAGTTCCGCGGTACGTTCGGCGACCTTCTGTTCCAGCATCCGGTTGAGGTCACGTTCCTTCTCGATCAGCCGGAAGTAGGTGCTGATCTTGTTGATGAGCTGGTTGTCCTCGATCGGCTTGAGCAGGTAGTCCACCGCACCTACGGCGTAACCCCGCTGCTGGAATTCCTCGGACTTGAAGGCGGCCGTGAGGAAGATGATGGGGATGTCCCGGGTACGCTTGCGCAGCTTGAGTAGGGAGGCGGTCTGGAAGCCATCCAGCTCCGGCATCTGTACGTCGAGGATGATCAGGTCGATGTCCGGCTGTTGGAGTGTGACATCGATGGCCTGGCGACCGGATGTGGCCTCCAGGATTGTCGCCTCCATGTGCTGTTCGATCAGCGTCCGAAGGGTGAACAGATTGTGGGCGTGATCGTCGACGATAAGGAGTTTAAATCCGGAATAACGATTCATGCCGTCTGCCGTTGGTGATTATTTTGCCGCAAATAAACGCCAATCAACCACTATGGACTGAAAGTCCATAGTCTGGAGGACTAAAGCCCTCATCCGTGGACAAGCCACGGACTGAAAGTGAAGGGACTTAACGTCCATAGTTTCAACTATGATGCGCTTCGCGCACTAAAATTTGCGTTCATTTGCGGCTAACTCTTCCGTGAGGATCCCCTGTCAGCTCAATGTTGTCGGTAGTCGAGAGCGGCTGTACCAGGCTTGCGCTCAGGTGCGCCGCGAGCGCGTCCCGATTCACGGGTTTGAGGATAAAACCGTCGGCACCGGCGGCGCGGAAAAGCGCGCTCTTCGGCGCATCCACCGGGGTTCCCATGACCAGGATTTGGAGCCGCCGGTCGTGCCCGTTCCCACGCATAGCTCTGATCGTATCACAGGTGTTCTCCGTGGACATCAGGACGGCGAGCAGCACCAGGGCACATTCGCGTTCTTCCTCCAAGGTTTCCAGGGCCTCGTCCGCATCGGCCGCCGTCTGTACCCGCAGCCCTAAGGATTCGAGCAGGGCCGTCTCGGCCACCAGGCTATGCACCTCCCGTTCCACCACCAGGGCCCAGTGGCCGGCGAAGGACCAGTCGCCGGACGGTTTGCTCGGGGGTGATTCCCGCGCAGTGGTCTCCGATGCCGGGAGCGGCGGCTCAACCGCGTGGGTGACCTGCTCGGAATCCGCATGGTCAGGGTCGAACTCCGCCGGCAGCGCCAGGTCAAAGCGGGCGCCTTGTCCCTCTTCGCTCCGGACACTGATCTTGCCCCCCAGGAGTCCGGCCAGTTCACGGCTGATGGACAGCCCCAGGCCAGTCCCACCGTAGCGGCGCTGGGTGGAACCATCGGCCTGTTGAAAGGCCTCGAAGATGACCTGCTGCTTGTCCGCCGGGATCCCGATGCCGGTGTCGGAGACGCCCAGCATGAGCGGGCAGACATCACTGGTGTTCCACTGCGCCTGGAGGGTAACGCCGCCTTGGTCGGTAAACTTGGCGGCGTTGGCAAGGAAGTTTTTCAGGATCTGGCGCAACTTGTCCCGATCGCTGTAGATATGAGTCGGGACCCGTTCGTCGATCTCGAGTGCCAGGGTAAGCCCCTTGTCCTTGAACTGGGGCAGAACGAGCTGGATCAGTTCGTGGAGCAGGGGATGCAACTCGATCCACTCCAGATTCACCTTGACCTGTCCGGCATCGATGCGGGAGATATCCAGGATGTTGTCGATCATGGTACGCAGGTCACGACCGGCCGCATGGATGACCTCCGCCTGATGCCGTTGATCCGAGGTCAAGCCCGCATTCCGATCCGCAAGCATCTTGGACAACAGGAGGATCGAATTCAGAGGCGTGCGCAGCTCGTGGCTGATATTGGTGAGAAACTCGGACTTGTAGCGGTTGGACTGCTCCAGCTCTCGCGTATGCTCCTGCGCCGCGTGCAGATGCTGCACATGGATCTCGGCCAGGGTAGTGAGCTGCTCACCCAGCTCCTTCACCTCCTGGGGCCCCTTCCAGTCGAAGCGGATGCGTTCGCCGTCGCGCAGGACCCCGCCGAGCCCTTGGGCCAGCGTTTGGCCGAACTGCTCCGCCTTAGCCGCGATCCAGCGGGCCATCAGCATAACCAGGAAGGTCATCGGCAGGACGATGGTGAGCACGCGCCCGATCAGGGCATTGCGGAAGCTCTTGATGGGAGATGGGTCAACCGCGCGACCGACCCACAGGGGGAGCGCCTCCTCGGTGAGGAACATGGGGACCCAGATCAGCTGTCGGCCCTGGCCACCCTCCCACAGCGCCAGCTTGCCGGCCGCGAAGATCTCGGCCAGGCCGGGAAAGTCGGCAAAGGCCTCCGGCTCCTCGCTGATGGGTTGTCCGGGGCGTAGATAGCTGCCATTGTTGTTGACCCAGAGCGTATCGCGGTAGAATTGGGCCAAGCCGCCGACGTCGATGCTCATCACCACCAGTCCCATGGTCGCCCCCTCTGGTCCCCCACCGATGGCGCTGACCAGAGACAGGGTCATGAGCTTGTGGGGATTCCGGGCCCCGGCGCGCGGGTCGATACGGATGCGGCTGATCATCACGCTGCCCGGCTGCATCCGCAGGCCCGCCTCGAGCAGCTGCGCGTGCGGTCGCTCCGGGAGCTGCGGCGTCGGATGCCAGGCCAGCGTCCTTTCGTCCCGCTCCAGCCAGAATCGTTCCTGCATGTCCGCGCCGAGAAACAGGATCTCGATGATGTCTCGTTGGTCGCTGAGGATCTGGTTTACCCAGCCCGTGTAACGGGCGCGGGCAAGATCGATCTGATCGTCGTCGCCCCGGTCGCCGAGAATCAAGCCCGGTTCTGGGAGCTTCGCCAGCAACCGGATCATCTCGTGGCGGCTTGCCAGGTGCTGGTCGAGATCGCGGAAATCCGCACGCAGGTTCTGCAGGTGGGCCTTTTGGTAGAGGAACGCGGTGCGGTCCAGCACCAGCGGTAGATTGAGGGAGACCGAGATCAGCAATGGCCCCAGGCCGAACACCAGGAGCAGGACGAGTATTTGAGTGCGAAGCTTCACACCGGCTGTACCTGTGCCTACAACCCCCGCACAAGTTCCAAGATCCGGGCGGCACGACCCTCGGGCTTGATGTCGTAGAGGGCGTGGCGGATCTTGCCGCCCTTGTCCACGATGAAGGTGGAACGAACGATGCCCATGCGTTTCTCGCCCCGGGCGTCCTTTTCCCTCCAGACACCATAGGCCTCACAGACCTCCCCCTCGGTATCCGCGAGTAGGCATACATCGATGCCGTGTTTGTCCCGGAAGGCGCCGTGACTATCGCAGCCGTCTTTGCTGATGCCGAGGACCTGGGTATCCAGCGCCGTGAACTCGGGTTGCAGGTCCGTGAACTCGAGGGCCTCGAGCGTGCACCCTGGCGTATCGTCTTTGGGGTAGAAGTAAAGCACCAGGTGGCTGTTGCCTCTGGACTGTTCCAGATTGACGCGCTCCAGGTCGGCGTCCGGGAGCGAGAACTCGGGGGCTTGATCTCCGAGCTGCAGCATGTGAGGTTGCTCCAGTGATGGTAGTGGCCACCGCCGAAATTTAGGATCGACCCGGCGCTACGTCAACCATATTCGTTCTACCGGAGCCGCGCTCGACGCGCGGGCGCAGCGGTTCGGATGGATGCTGCTGAAATCGTAGGCACTGCCAGCCGCTAAATGGTACAGGATTAACAAGATTCTCAAGGATTGACAGGATCTTAATTTTTTTATTAAAAAATCCTGTTAATCCTAGAAATTCTGTTAATCCTGTCTATTGGCGGGTTGTAGTGAATCACGATGAAGGCACGGATCGAGCTGACCAACGGCCGGCTAACAAAGGTCCACTTCGAGCAGGGGCGGCCGAAGGTTTCGTTCGCGGGCGGGGTTGGTACGGCCCTGCTACGGCGTACCGCGCTCACCGCACCTACGCCCTACGTGATCGAGAGGCTGGGGTCGGGTTGGGGAGCTTGCCGCCAGGGCCTCGGCCAGGAGGGAAAGGGTTGCTTCCAAGCCCTGACGCACTTCCTCCAGGGTTCGCGCCAGGACGGGATCGATTTCCGTCAGTCGGCCGAAGGGTTGTCCGTTCTCGTCATCCGCGGTCTCACCCAACCGGTCGCTTGCAGGTCGGCGGATTTGAGCTGTTTGAGATGGATTCCGCGGGTCATGGCGTTGCGAGCGGGTCTGCAAGTCGTCGCGATACCCGAAGCTTGGGGGGCCGATGGGCAGCGGTTGCCCGTCGGTAAGGCTCACGAATGGGCATTAGTGGTTATAGGCTTATTGGTAAAGCCAAAGCGTGCTGCCGGTCACCATGATCTACCGCCCCTGGCGTATCGAATCGCTTACCCTCAAAGATTTCCGGCACAGACAGGATCTGCATTCTCGGATAAAGCCGCCCCATAACGTCCAAGCCTCCGGCTTCCGCTATCAGCTTCTTAAAGTT
>Ga0209260_10000269_pt1 | contig 29663 bp, 30 predicted proteins | sample WorMetTypGCAVOLI_FD_187421 | JGI IMG/M metagenome (GOLD analysis project Ga0209260, IMG submission 187421) | Marine gutless worms symbiont microbial communities from Max Planck institute for Marine Microbiology, Germany - Olavius algarvensis... ...
CAACCAACCACTATGGACTGAAAGTCCATAGTCTGGAGGACTAACGTCCTCATCCGTGGACAAGCCACGGACTGAAAGTGAAGGGACTTAACGTCCATAGTTTCAACTATGATGCGCTTCGCGCACTAAAGTTATTGAAGCAGTGAACGCCAGTGAACGCCAGTGAACGCCAGTGAACGCCAGTGAACGCCAGTGAACGCCAGTGAACGCCAGTGAACGCCAGTGAACGCCAGTGAACGCCAGTGAACGCCAGTGAACGCAAATCAACCGCAAAAGATCACATGATCTTTTCTGTCCGCAGATGACGCAGATTTTCACAGACGGATTCCAGTTGCTGACGATCATGGAAGGGTACCCAACCTTCGCCTGTGTCAACCCTTATCAATGTCTGCCATGCGCCGAATCCTCGTCGCTTCCCAGCGCGGCGATGCGTTCCATTTCTTCCACTGAGAGACCGAGCAGCTCGGAAACCTCCACGATGCTGAGCCGGCTCAACAAACGACGCACAATCCGCGCCTCACCTTTTTCCTTCCCTCTTTCCTCCCCTCTTTTCTCCCCCTTCTCCTCGCCACGTTCAAAGCCGATAGAGAAAGACGGCAAAGATTCGGTATCGATTTCGGTCAACATGTATTCAGCCTCCTTAATCTGCGCCTGGAGATCCCGATTCTTCGAGAGAATCTCTAGCATGGTCATGTAGTCGCGGAGCCCCCGCTCGTTCGCACCCAGCAGCTCCCGTAGGCGGTGCACGATGTAGGTGACGACTTCCTGGGGTTTGCGGTCCCCGAAGTCGCATAGCACGGCCAGCACCAAGGCATCGGGATTGTCCTGCGCCAGCAGACCGGCACAGTCGACCTGATGCATGTCGATCAGGCCATAGCGATAGTCGAGCAGCCCCGGCTCGTCGAGGCCCGTCGGCATGGTCAAGGGATCGGCCCCGATATAGATCAGGAATTGTCGAATCTGGTCCCTGGTGGCCGGCAAATCGGATGCCTATGTAGGCTGGGTCGAGGGACGAGACCCGGCAGACCAATCTGGCCTGCAAACGCTGGGGTTCGTTCCTCAACCCAGCCTACTCCCGACTCTGGACTACAGCCCTTTTTTAGACAGCCTCTAAGTTGTAAGACTATTCGATATATGCTTTCGCGATTTTTTCGCAAACTGCTACCAGTGCCTCGTTCTGTTGAGCTTGGTCGAGAGAATCCAGGGGCTTCTTAGGATTGTGTGCACTTTGATATTTCGCAACTTCCGTTACTTTGTAAGAACTAGCGCTGACAGGAACCCATACAATCGTCAGCCCTTTCCGCTCAGCGGCCTCTAAGACAGGTGGCAGTTCATCTTTTGCGATAAAGTCTGAAGCAAGAAAATCAGGACTCACGAGCAACACTCCGACCTTTGCACATGCCAATGAGCGGGAAATAGCACTTTCCTATCCCTCTCCAGTTCTAATTTGTGTATCATCCCAAACTGAAATCTCCCTATTTCTGATATATGGCTTAAGGTGTTTTTACAGCATTGTTAGCCAATTCCCATCCTTGTGGCTGTAACTTATAGATACTTCGTTTCGTGTTAGTCCATTATTTTTAAGTGTTTCTTTCAAGAATCTATCATATATTTCATTGCTTCAATAACTTTAGTGCGCGAAGCGCATCATAGTTGAAACTATGGACGTTAGTCCTCCAGACTATGGACTTTCAGTCCATAGTGGTTGATTCTACTCTCTAAGCCAACATAAACTCCAAATTCCAACTCTTCGTTAATTTCGTATAGAAGAGATGACTTTCCAGTTTTTCTAGGGCCACTACTAAAAAGCTCTTCTCTTTCGGGTTGATAATAATTCTTATTGATTGATGTCTCCCGTGAAAAGTTAAGTTGAAGCATCCGTTCCATATGGAGACACCATCGTTATAGAAAGCCTACTCAATAGTAATTCCCTAAGTTTCTGAATGGGGCGAAAATTCAGTACAATACCTTTTATATCATTTTCATCTAGTAAATTATATTTATTTTTGTGATAATCCCTCTATTTCCTTTGTTTTTAAAAACAAATAAGAATGAGAGGTGTCCCGAATTCTAAATTTAGAACAGTCCCACTAATGTATCGTATGTCCTGGAGAGAAGGTTTTTGTTTATCTTGGAGAAAAAAACATGCCTTTTTCAATCTTCCAATTTTTAATCCGCTTAAATCTATTATATCAAAATTTTCTCTACCCGTAATATGGACCTCCAATAATTTAAAAAATGGTCCATAAAAATTATTTATGTCAGATTGTTCAACATGCCCCCTCTTTTCTAGTTTTTCTCCCAGAGAACACCACTGTTGAGAACAATCGGCTATAGTTCGAGATACAATCTTTTCTCAAGTCAATCGAATCCTTCAACAAACCTTCCGGTATATCTGCTATTATTCCCCCTAGATTGGCAAACGGAATGTGCTCCTTGATATTACAAATGTTTTTGGCAAGTGTATCAATGAATGAGTGTTCTCTTTCTACCCAGTATCCGGATAAAGGCACCCTAAAAGGATATTGATCAAAACGACTGCCTTTTATTTTATATATAAACCCCTCTTCATATAGTGAGTTTAGTAGCTCATCTAAATTGGCTTGTATAAAAGCTCTTGAGAATAAAGACTCACTTTTAACGAAATAAAATCCATCTTCATTAACTAGGATATCTTTATCTGCTAGAGCAGAAGCTATAGTTTGGTTCTCGTGAGAAAGATTGCTCCAAAAATATCTGAAATCTCCTCTAGATTCAGAAATGGTTAAGACTGCTGCCTGTATAACATCTTCCTCTCTACATGTGTTGCGTTTTTCTTTACTCAACCAGTTAACAATATAAGAACAAAGCAGCTTTGCACAGTATAAGTTAAGGCCCGTAACATGCTCTATTTTCTCCAGCGATTTTTCATCAAAAGAAACGTCGCTCAATGGTTCAACTATTCTTTCTCTAAATTGTTGTCTGCTTGTTACTTTAATATCTAACTTAGAGGTGCTTTTATCAAAAAGTCCATTGCTTCAATAACTTTAGTGCGCGAAGCGCATCATAGCTGAAACTATGGACGTTAAGTCCCTTCACTTTCAGTCCGTAGCTTGTCCACGGTTTACCACCCATGGCACTGGATTCTGGCAATCTCTACCGAAGTGACGGGGCGGGAGCTGAATGGTTATTAGGTGCAATTCACGAGTTCAGGAACCCAGAATCTGCCGATATTTCTACCTTTACCAATGACTATGCCGTCATGACTTTCATAGAATTCTCTTAATTGATTAACGCTTTCAAGATCGTCAATACCATATTCAGGGATGGATGACGAATCAGGCTTAGTAAATAGTAAATCGTAAAGAATTTTTCGATATGTCTCTTGAGTCAGGGGAAACATGCTTGGAGCAACGAAAAAATACATTTCCGGTTGTTTGCCATAAACAAGCGGTGGGAGGGCTCCCAAGATCGACGTCTTTGTGGAAGTAATACAAAAGATCTGCAGTATTTATGTTTTCGCCGTAATACAAGCTAACTTTTTCCTGATGGGATGGTTCTCGTTTACTCCACTCGTGAAATCTTACTATTTTTTTCGCGAATTCTAAAGGAAAATCCGTACTTGAAAAAATACCATAATATATGGTGTGCCTTTTATGGCATGAAGTGGAATCTTCCAGTTCCATTATACTCTTTTGCATATCTAACCCAGCAATCTTTTTGATATTAAGCGTTTCACCATATATTTTGATTTTCACATCGTAAGATCTATAGAAATCAAGTATATTCTTACCGCTAAAGAATATTTCTGGTAATTTAAGTATGGCTAAAATCTTATGTTTTTTACTTCGGTGAAAATAAGAAGGGCCAAGCAAAGGTAGAAACAGAGCTTTCAATCCATGATTAAAAAAATCTTTAAATTGTCAACGATATGTTTCTGAAGTAAATTTACATACTCCATATAAAAATCATCACTATTTGGAATTGCCTTGCTATGGGTCATGACTGCCCTTCTATTTCCATCTAAAATATAGATAGCAACCTCCGGTTTCTTTTTGGCCTCTACAATATTCCTTATCCCTTCAAAAGATAGGTTTAGAAAATCGACTTCGGTGATTCCATTTATAGTCCCCACCATGAATACCTCCAGTGTGTATTTAATGTGTTGTTATTGAATGATTCTTTATTAGACCAAGATTGGGTTAGCTTTTGGGGATATTGGTTACCTTCTTTTGATCACTCGTCAGCTTCGGAAACGGATTCTTTCTTGACTTTCTTGGCTTTTTGTGAGGTAAAAGAATAGTCGATATCGCAAGTGGCTCCCGCCTATGAGCTGTCCGTAGTGCTGACTCAAGATTCCTCTCGGGAATCACCGTCACCTTCCGCGTCCCCGCCGTTCCCATTCAGGCCCAAGATGCGCTCCACTCCGGCGAGTCGCTCGCCGCCGGCCAGGCTGATCAGTTTCACGCCTTGGGTGTTGCGGCCCAGCACCGGGATCCCCTGCACCAGGGTGCGGACCAGGGTGCCGCCTTCGGTGATCAGCATGATTTCGTCCTCCGGGAGCACCAGAACGGCGCCGATCTGGTCCCCATTGCGCTCGGAGGTACTGATGGAGACCACGCCCTTGGTGCCCCGCCCCTTGGTCGGGAAATCCTCGATCCTGGTCCGCTTGCCGTAGCCGTTCTCGGTGACGGTCAGTACGGTCCCCGGCTCCACCACCAGCATGGAGATAACCCGTTGTCCGGGCTCCAGGGCGATCCCGCGCACGCCGTGGGCGGTGCGGCCCATGGCCCGGACCGCGCGCTCCTTGAACCGTACTGCCTTACCCGCCGAGGTGAACAACATGATGTCCCGTTCGCCGTCGGTAACGGCCACGCCCACCAGGTACTCGTCCTGGCGCAGATCGATGGCGATGATGCCGCGTGACAGGGGGCGCGAAAAATCCTGCAGCGGCGTCTTCTTCACGGTCCCGGCACTGGTGGCCATGAGGACGAAATAGCCTGCTTCATACTCGCGTACGGGCAGCACGGCACTGATGCGCTCGCCCCGCTCCAGCGCCGGCAGCAGATTGACCATGGGCCGCCCGCGTGCGGCACGCCCGGCCTGGGGCAACTCGTAGACCTTCAGCCAGTAAACCTTGCCGCGACTGGAAAAGCACAGCACGGTGTCGTGGGAATTGGCGACGAAGAGCTTGTCGATAAAGTCCTCGTCCTTGGTGGTCGCGGCGGACCGGCCTTTGCCCCCTCGCCGCTGGGCCTGGTATTGGCTCACCGGCTGCGCCTTGGCATATCCTGCATGGGACAGGGTGACCACCACGTCCTCCGGGGCGATCAGGTCCTCCAGGGTGAGATCCAGATGATCGGTGAGGATCTCGGTCCGGCGCGCGTCCCCGTATTGGTCGCGGATGGCCTCCAGCTCCGCGCGGATCACCTGCATCAGGCGCTCGGGGTCGGATAGGATATCGAGTAGACCGGCGATCTTGCTCAGGATCTCCTCGAACTCACCGATGATCTTGTCCTGTTCCAGCCCCGTGAGGCGATGCAGACGCAAGTCCAGAATGGCCTGGGCCTGGGCCTCGCTCAAGCGATAACCATCCGCGCTCAGACCCAAGCCCTGGGCCAGGTCGTCCGGCCGGGTCCGATCGGCACCGGCCCGCTCCAGCATGGCGGACACGGCCCCCGGCCGCCACACGCGCGCCAGCAGCCCCGCCTTGGCCTCCTCCGGGTTGCCGGAGGTCCGGATGAGCGCGATGACCGCGTCGATGTTGGCCAAGGCCACTGCCAGCCCTTCCAACACATGGGCGCGCCTGCGGGCCTTGCGCAGCTCGAACAGGGTCCGCCTGATCACTACCTCCCGGCGGTGACGCAGGAAGTACTCCAGCATCTGCTTGAGGTTGAGCAGCCGCGGCTGACCGTCCACTAGGGCCACCATGTTGATGCCGAACACCGTCTGCAGCTGGGTATGCTGGTAGAGGTTGTTGAGTATCACGTCTGGGTAGTGGTCGCGCTTGAGCTCGATGACCACGCGCATGCCGTCCTTGTCGGATTCGTCGCGCAGCTCGGCGATGCCCTCCAGCTTCTTTTCCTTCACCAGCTCCCCCATGCGCTCGAGCATGCGGGCTTTGTTCACCTGGTAGGGAAGCTCGGTGATGATGATAGCCTCGCGGCCGCTCCGCTTCTCGGTCTCCGTATGGGTGCGGGCACGTAGATGGATGCGTCCCCGACCCGTGCGGTAGGCGGAGCGGATGCCCCGGGTCCCGTTGATGATGCCGGCGGTCGGAAAATCCGGTCCAGGGACATGCTCGATGAGCGCATCGACACTCAGCTCCGGGTCATTGATGATGGCCAGACAGGCATTGACGATCTCGGTGAGATTGTGCGGCGGGATGTTGGTCGCCATGCCCACCGCGATCCCCGCCGATCCGTTGACCAACAGGTTCGGAAAGCGGGCCGGCAGGACGGTCGGCTCCTGCTCGGAACCGTCGTAGTTAGGAATGAAGTCGACCGTCTCCTTGTCCTGGTCGTCGAGCAGGGTGTGCGCGATGCGCGCCATGCGTACTTCGGTGTAACGCATGGCCGCCGGGGCATCCCCATCCACCGAGCCGAAGTTGCCCTGCCCGTCCACCAGCAGATAGCGCATGGAGAAGGGTTGGGCCATGCGCACGATGGTGTCATAGACCGCCGTGTCGCCGTGGGGATGGTATTTACCGATGACATCACCCACCACGCGCGCGGACTTCTTGTAGGGCTTGTTCCAGTCGTTGCCCAGCTCGCTCATGGCATAGAGCACGCGGCGATGGACCGGCTTGAGGCCGTCGCGCACATCCGGCAGGGCCCTACCGACGATTACGCTCATGGCGTAATCGAGGTAGGACTTGCACATCTCGTCTTCCAGATTGACGGACAGAACTTCTTTGGCGAACTCCGGCATGGATGTGGGAAACCGAGGTGAGGGGCCGATTTACTTAAGAAAATCGAAACTCATGCCAGGTTTGCTTCCTCGCTTCTCCTGAGGGTGTCGCAAAAGGCACCGATCTTTGCCCTTTGATCCCCTCTCCTCAAGCCCCCTGGAAGCGCCGGCAGCTTGCCGGCATCCGTGGGTACGGGCTACCTGGCGGGGAACCCCCTTAGAGGGGAAAGGGGCACCCCCGGATCAGCGCCTTACCGACACCTGCTGCCTGGAAGGCGGCGTTCCCGGCGACGGATTTTTGCGACACTTTCCTTGGGAGAGGGGGTTGGAGCAGGTTGGATAAGGGGAGAGCAGTGGCTTTGGTTTCGATATGGTTAGTAAAATCGGCCTGTTGTGCTGATTTGGAAAAAAGGGGGATTATACCACGCAGCCGGTTCCGACCACAGATACAGGGTGAGCGCGTATAACTCTTCCTGAAAACATGATGTTGCCGGATTAGTTTTTCCCGCGCCTGCCCTTCATGGTGAACCACCGCAGGTGCGGCAAACGACCGGAAGCTGCCAGCAACCTGTTAATCGGCAACAAATTTATACGCGCTCGCCCTGAACCGCAGATAGGATCACGTGGGATCCAGGGCTACTGATCCTCGCGGATCGACTCGTGCGGATTCACGTGATTCGTGGTTTTCCCCTCAGCGGTACCGGCGTAGGTATCGCCACTCGAAGCCACGCTTCAACCAATGGAACAGGCGCATGGCGGGCAGCACCAGGTTGTATTTTTCGTTACGGGCCACCAGCATCCCCCGGTCGTGGGCATCCACGATACACAGGAGCCCCACCCGATAGGTGGCGGCAGGTTGCCGGCCCGCCAGTTCGTCCACCAGGTTTGTGGCTGCCGCTTTGGCCTGCAGGTCCGCCATGTGGGCCTGCTTCGGCATCCATTCGGGTCCCGGAAAGCTGCCGGAATCCCCGGCCACATAGACCCGTTCCAGGCCCTCCACGCGGCAATGCCGGTCGGCCTTGATGAAGCCGCCCTCCGAGCGCGGCAGGTCCGTATTGTCGAACCATTGATTTCCCGTCATGCCGGGTATGAACAGGATCAGATCGGCGTCCAATTCCCCGCCTTCGGTCATCACCCGATGCGGAGCAAAGCCCTTGAGCTTGTGGCCGAGGTGGGTGCGGATCCCGCGCTTGCCCATCTCCGCCTGCAACCCGGCGACGGCCTTGGGACCGAGGCGGTTTCCCGGCTTCTCCGCCGGGGTGAAGAAGATCAATTCGAAGCGCCCGCGGCGGTTCTGCCGGCGCAGGTAGTTGTCGATACCGAACAGGAACTCGAACAGCGGGCCGCCGCGCATGGCCGCAGTTTCCTTCGGATTGCCCGCAAAGCCCATGGCGATGGTCCCGCCATCCATGCCTTGCAGCCGATCTCGGATGCGCTGGGCGGCGACGACGCCCTCGCAGGGTAGGATCATGTGCTCGCTGCCCGGCAGCTGCTTCATGTAGCGACCGCCGGAGCCGATGATGAGACCATCGTTCTCGATCTCCCCCGCTGTGGTCTCCAGGACGCGACCGCCGTCACCGAGCCCCGTGACCTCTGCGGCCACGTGCTTCACACCCACGCGTCGCAGGAAGGACCCGAGCGGAATGCGCAGGTCATCACCGGTACGCAGACCCGTGGGGACCCAGATGAGACCCGGATAATAGACGAGCTCCGCCCTGGGACTCACCAGGGTGAGCGCTGTCCCAGTGGCGACTCTGCGCAGAGTCCGGACGGCGGTAAGCGCCGCAAAACCCGATCCGACAATAGTGACGCGTGGCATCATAGTGAGCTCCGGGAGATAGGGGGTGTTGGTCGAGCTGGGATTCTATACCCGTTATTTTGTACGCAAGTGTACTCGGTTATGGCATCATCCTCTTCCATTTCCTTATCCGCCCCGGCCTTGGGGCGATACATCCGAAGGACGGTAGTGGATAAATTTTAAGTGGTGAAATCTGCCAGCCCCTACCGCGTCATTCCGGCAGGGAGTGCCGGAACCCAGGTGCCAGGAATGGCAAAAACAGTAGCGGGTAGGTTGGGCAAAGACGCGCCAGGGACGGTGCGTCGTGCCCAACGAAATGTTGATGTTGGACACGCCGGATCGTCCCTGATCCAGCTTTGCCTAACCTACGCCCGACGCGAGGTCTGTGCACACAGGCCGCACGGGGGTAATGGGGGTGTAGGTTGCGTTGAGACGCTGGCACAGAGGCCGCGATAATCAACGTGCCTGTGGGCGTCGAAACGCAACGCGTCAAATCCTCCCGACAACGCCAAATCATTCAGGATTGCTCCCGTAACACGTCCTGAATTATTTGGCGCGGCCTGGAGGACCGGACGTGTTGGGTTACGGCGCGTTCGGCCCTGTCACTGTACTTTGGGATCGGACCGCGCGCCTAACCCAACCTACTTCTATTCGCCCGGTCTCGGGGCAATATACCCAAAGGACAACACCAATAGTCAGCAACCGAACAGCAAGCGGCAAGCTCGCCTCTATCCTCCTCGCTGGCTGCCTGGCGCTGTGCCTACTCACCGAAACAACGGTAGCGGACCAGCCAGACCCCACCCCCAAACCACCCACACCGGCTGATCTCAAGGGCTATCGTGCCGCCCTGGAAGACCCCCTGGATTCGGTAATCATCGCCGCCCGCGACATCGAACGGGCAGGTCTCATCCTGGCCCGGCTGTCCGCATTGCCGAAGAAATCGGCCCAACGGATCGTCGATCTCTGGATGCGTGAGCCGACATCCGTGGGCATGCAGGCCCTTGCCGTTAATGCCCAATTGAGGGAACTGACAATACCCCAGCTTGAGGAGCTGTCGAATGCCGACTCACCGCATCTGCGAAAAGCGGCAGTCGCTTTTTTCGCGCAGCAACCGGCACTGGCATGCCCTTACGCCCGTAATCTAAGCGAACGGCTGGTCGATGGGGACGAGCAGGTGCAAAACGCCGTCCATGTACTGCTCAGGGCCCAACCGGCTCTGCTGGACCTACCTCCGGAGACCCTAGCCGACTGGTTGCAAAGCGAAGATAAAGACAAACGGCTCGGTGCAGTGCGGGCCGCCGCTCTCGACCCAGCGCTGGCGCGTGCTCACACCCACGCTTTGAGCAAGCGGCTGATTGATGAGGACTTGGACGTTCAAAGCACCGCTTACGCGCTGTTCCAGGCCCAGCCGGAGCTGTTATACCTGCCCGCAGGGACCCTGGCAATCTGGTTGCAGAGTGAGGACTGGTGGAGACGGCTCGGCGCGGTACGGGTAGCCGCTCTCGACCCAGCGCTGGCGCGTGCCCACGCCCGTAATTTGAGCGAGCGGCTGGGCGATTCGGACCGGTGGGTGCAAGACGCCGCCTACGAATTACTCAAGGTCCAGCCAGCTTTGCTGGATCTACCTGCGAAGACCTTGGAAGCCTGGCTGCAAAGCAAGGATTGGTGGAAACGGCTCGGCGTGATACGGACAGTCGGTCTCGACCCGGCTTTGGCGCATGCTCACGTCCGTGCCCTGGACAAGTGGCTGATCGATGAAGACCGGCGGGTACGAGAAGCCGTCCATGCGCTGTTCCAGGCCCAGCCGGCACTGCTGGATCTACCCCCGGAAACCCTGGCGGACTGGCTGCGGAGCGAGGATTGGAGGAAACGGCTCGGCGCAGTGTGGGTTGCCGGTCTCGATCCGAAGCTGGCGCGCCAGCACGCCCGTAATCTGAGCGAGTGGCTGGGCGATCAGGACGGGCGGATACGAGAAGCCGTCCACGTCCTGTTCGAGCCCCAACCGGATCTGCTGAATCTACCTGCACAGACCCTGGCAGCTTGGCTGCGGAGTAGAAACCGATGGCAACGGCTCGGCGCGGTGCGGGCAGCCACCCTCGACCCGAAGCTGGCATGCCTCCATGCCCGCGATCTGAGCGAACGGCTGATCGATGAAGACTCGGACGTTCGAAATGCTGCATGCTGCCCATGCACTGTTCAAGGCTCAACCGGAGCTGCTGGATCTGCCCGCCGCGACCCTGCCAGCCTGGCTGCAGAGCAAGGCCAGGAACAAACGGCTCAGGCGCGGTACGAGTCGCCGTTCTCGACCCGGCGCTGGCGCACCCCCACACCCGCGCTTTGAGCGAGCAGCTGGGCGACAAGGACCAGTTCATGGGCTACCAGACTTCGGACGTAGGCAGTGCCGCCTACGATTTATTCAAGGCCCGGCCGGAGCTGCTGGATCTGCCCGTGGAGACCCTGGCAGCCTGGTTGCAGAGCGAGAATAAGTGGGAACGGCTCGGCGCGATACGGGCCGCCGCTCTCGACCCGAAGCTGGCGCGCGTCCACGCCCGCACTCTGAGCGAGCTACTGGGCGATGAGGCTCCGGACGTTCGAGACGCCGCCCAATCGCTGCTCAGGGCCCGGCCGGAGTTGCTGAATCTGCCCACAGAGCCCCTGGTAGCCTGGCTACAAAGCAAGGATGTGGCAAAACGGCTCGGTGCCATACGGGCCGTCGCTCTCGATCCGAAGCTGGCACACTTCCACACTCGCCTCCTGAGCGAGCGGCTGGGAGATGATGACCCGGAGATCCGAGACGCCGCCCAGGGACTATTCGAGACCCACCCGGGGTTGCTCGACTCATCCTCTATTGCCTGGGGCCTACTATCGCCCGATTCGGATTACCGGCAGCGGATACTGAATCTGGTCCATCCGTTGGACACGTCGAACCTATCGGCATTGATGCCATTGCTGGAAGCCTGCCACCGGAATAACGAACATTGCGACGAATTGCGGCTGGCCGCCCACCTGACGGGCGGAGGTGGGTCGGAATGGGAGGACCTGCTGCGCTGGCTCGGCCGGCCCAAGCCCGAAGAGGTGGAATCTTGCCTGAAGGAGATCCGCAATGACGACCAAGCCGCGCGCCATACCCTAAAGATGTTCGCCAACACCTGGGAGGCTATGAGCGGCTTTCCCAATACCCGCAAAGAGCTGGCCGACCGCATCCGAAGCCTAGTGGACACCGCCGGGGCAAGTGGAACGCCGCGGACAAACCGCGGTTGGAAAAGCTGAGTACGCAGCTGCGTGCAGCCGGATTCCCAACTGGAGATATTGACCAAGCCATCGCCAGGATCGAGGCCTTCGATTGGCTGGCGCTGTTCGGCAGGATCATCGTCATCCATGCCCTGTTCTGGGCACTCCTGATTCTGCTCTACCCGCGCCTGCCCATGGTGCAGGCCTTGTTCTTCTGGAACCCTTGGGTACGGCGTATCGCCGGGTTCGGCTATGTGGGTCTGCTGCTGGCCTGGATACCCTGGCTGCGGCGGTTGTTGTTCGCGCCCTTTCGCACGTCACTGCTCGCCGACGCGGATCTGGAGAACTTCGACGACGACCGATACTACCCAGGCTCCCTGACCCGGTGCAAACAGGATGGAACCGAACAGGTCCGCCCCGTAGTGGAGGCGATCCCGCGTATCGCCGGTCAGATCGTCCTGATTGGGGAATCCGGGCTCGGCAAGACCATGTTCCTGCGCCACCTGCTGCACCATGCACGGCGGGTGACCGTCTATCTGCTGGCCTGGAAGTGCAACGACGGGGTGCTGGCGGCGATACAGGCCAAGCTGCAAGGACCAGCGCAGGACCCTAGCTATCTGCGCACCCTGATCTACGCCTGCGCGCTCGATCTCTGCATCGACGGCGTCAACGAAGTGGCGCCAGTCACCCGCGAGAAGATCCGCTCTTTCGTCGAGGAACACTTCAAAGGGTAATATCATCATCTGCGTTCAGCCCATCGACTGGCGGCTACCGGCCACCGCCCGGTCCTGTATCCTGGAGCCCTTGACCGAGGCGCAGATCAAAGTGTTCCTGCTCTCCCGTGCCCCGTCGGACCTGAGCCCTGCGGGGCGTGCCGACTATACCGACCGCTGCCGCCGCTTTCTGGCTGTGGCCCTCGCTGACAAACAGCCCGCCGCGGAGCGCCAGGTCAACCAACGGGTGCTCTCCAACCCCATGGATGCCACTGTGGTCTCGGCTATGCTGACACGTGGTGAAACGCCGGATCTGTTTCGGCTCCAGAAACAGTGGTGCAGGATCATGGCCAAGGATTATGCGACCAGGCACGCCGGCACCGAGTTTCCATTGAAGGTCTTTGCCGAGCGTATCTACCAGCTGCGGGTGGAGGACGAATCGGCCCTGTCGGAGATCGAGTTCCCGGCCGAGGTCAAAGCCCTGACCGAGCATAAGATGGCCGTCGTGCGCCAATCCCTGGACGGCAGGGGCGAGCTGGTCAGGCAGTGGTTCTTCCGCCACGAGAAGATAAGGGATTACTTCATCGTCCAGGCCTTTCTCGGTGCCGACAATGAGCGGCCGGAAAAGCATCTGGGCGATGCCCGTTTCCGCGGCGTCTATTTCCTGCTTGCCCAGCTATTGCCCCTGGGCGCTGCCGAGCGTCTGCACGAGCAGCCGATTCAATACGCCGCCGACACTAAGGACCACAGTGTCAGCGACGACTTTATCCGCCGGTTGCGGATACGGCAGACGCCGCTCGCGGACGCTGCGCCGTCGGATTCTCCCAAATGAGACTGGTGGGTCATTCCTCTTGATCTTGCCAGTTGTCATTTCGACTGCGCGAGGAATCTTGCCGGAAGATCCCTCCTTTCAGTTCGGGATGACAGTTTCGCGCGGATTCGCGTGATTCGTAGTTTCTCCTCCTTTTTGCCGACCCTGACGCTCAACTCAATGGCATTGGATCAGGGCGAGCGCGTATAAATTTGTTGCCGACTAACCGGTTGCTGCCAGCTTCCGGTCGTCAGCCGCACCTGCGGTGGTTCGCCATCAACGGTAAGCACCGGCTTGCCCCGCACCTACGCGTTCCAGCGCCGGGAAAACCAATCCGGCAACTTCATGTTTTCAGGAAGAGTTATACGCGTTCACCCTGGGCATTGGATTGGAAGGTCGAAGCGGGTCGTGTTAGCCTCCGCTCCATCCCTCTTCGGCTTCCCGTCCCCCCAGCCTCATGAGCACCGACACCATTTTGCCCCAGCTCTTGGAACTGATCTGCGACCTTTACGACGATTCGCAGGGCTTCCTGGACCGCACCGACGATGCCCAGCTGTGGTACAACCGGGGCTATGCCAACGGTGTTATCCACGCCCTCCAACGCCTGGGATACGCGCGCCATCTGGCCGCGGCCCTGGAACTGGACGCACCGGACCCGATCGCGGGCCACGAGGCCCTACCCTGGGGCAAGGCCTACCGTCATGGCTGGGAAATGGGGCGGAAAGAGACCTATGAAGTCATGGAGACCAGCTAGCCCATGAAGATTGTCACCTTCAACATCAACGGCATCCGTGCCCGGCACCACCAATTGGAGGCGCTGAAGGCCCGCCACGACCCGGATATCATCGGCCTCCAGGAAAGCAAGGTGGCCGACGACGCCTTTCCCCACGAGGCGGTCGAGGCGCTGGGCTACACACCCCATTACTTCGGCCAAAAATCCCATTACGGCGTCGCCCTGCTGAGCAAACAGGCACCCCTGGAGGTCACCAAGGGCCTGCCCGACGACGATGCGGACGCCCAGCGCCGCTTCATCATGGGCCGCTACGCCTTGCCGGATAGGCGCGAGCTCACTGTAATCAATGGCTATTTTCCCCAGGGCGAGAACCGCGACCACCCGATCAAGTTTCCCGCCAAACAGAAGTTCTACGCCGACCTGACTGCCTTCGTCCGCGCCAGCTTTACGCCGGACCGGAACCTGGTGATCCTCGGCGACATGAACGTGGCGCCCCTGGATCTCGACATCGGCATCGGCCCCGACGACGCCAAGCGCTGGTTGCGCACCGGCAAATGCAGCTTCCTGCCGGAAGAGCGGGAATGGCTCGCGACCCTGACCGACTGGGGACTCCACGACGCCTACCGCGCGCTTCACCCCCAGGCCGATGACCGCTTCAGCTGGTTCGACTACCGCAGCCGGGGATTCGAGCGCGACCCCAAGCGCGGCCTGCGCATCGACCTGATGCTGGTCACAGCCCCCCTGCGCGAGCGCCTGGTAGATGTCGGTATCGACTACGACATCCGCAGCATGGAAAAACCCTCTGACCACTGTCCGGTGTGGGTCAGCTTCGAGTTCTAGGGGCTTGTTAACATGACCGTCGTGCTAACCGCTAATAGGACAAGGTTAACAGGATTCTCAGGATTATTTTTATTAACACAAGAACTTATAAAAAATCCTGTTAATCTTGCTCATCCTATTAATCCTGTCCGATTAGTGGCTGTCACCGAGCCCGCAGACTCTCTGTATCCTACGCGATCCGTTCCTGGTTTTTATACAACCTCTAAATGTCAACACGCCCTAGTACCTCATTTCTCTCGATATTGCAGGTAGAGTCGCTTGAGCTTGATGCGAACATCCCCTATGCATTCGCAATATCGACCGAAATTATGTACTAGCAACCGCATTCCGAAATTCGATCGTCCACCGGTCGCCCCCGCCGTCTTGAATTCTCGGTCCTGCAGGCCAGTCACGGCTTGCTGGTCTCTCGGGATGGATTCAAATCCAGCATCGACAAGGAAGAGGCGATCCAGTTCTTTCGGGTACGCTTGTGGGATCAGGATGACCTGATCGACCGGATCCTTGCGCACTACGACAAGCTGGATGAAGGCATCAGGACCGACTTGCCCCTGAAACAGATTTGGGTGGTTGTCGGGGCGGTGGAGTAACTACACCCGTCGCCTCGAATCGTTCAGCGCGATAATTGTGGCCCTCGTTCCCTGGGAGAAGGCAGGAGGAGCATGTATCTTCCCCACCCGCGAGCTCGGCACGATTTCCCATGCTCAGCGCACTCACAGTTTTTTTAAAAACCGGAATCGAGTTTGTAGACCAAATCGGATATTGGGCACGCCGCCGTCCTAAAGATGCAGTTCGCCGCCGGGCACGTCCCGCGCCCGGCGGCTCACCACATCCTACGGGCTTTGCTCAACCTACTGCCGGAAGCATTACACGCACTTGCACTGCTCAGAGTTCTTTTCCAAATAGATATTAGATATCACTGAAATATTCCGTAATGGTAGGCCCCTTCGATTACGCCGCTCGTATAATATCCGTTCAATCCCTTGAAATCTCCTCGCGCGAAATAGGCCTTGAGATCGGGATTCTTATCCATTGCCGCCTTTACGTTTAACAGCAGCAGACCTACGAGCGTATCCTTGCCGCCGCCATTCGTTAGGAGAATAATGAGTAGCTGGGTTGCGGTCGGTGTGAGAGCCACTGACTACGTCAGCTGGGTTCCAGGGATCCACCTGCGGCCCGATAACTCTGGGCGCTTGCGGATCGCGATAAAGAAATCGGTTACGGTACCGCCACTCACCGAATTGGTGAAGAAAACAGTAACGCCAAATCGTTTGAGTGTGTAAATTGACCTCCAGGTACCGTATACGCACCTGGTGGTATGGGCATCGATGCGCTCGACCTCGACCGGGCACTGGCTCGGGCAATCATGCGGGCAGACCGAGTGGCGCGTCTGCGGCTTGTCCACGGCGCCCGGCATCCTAATACAATAGGGATGTCCCAAATGACGCCCAATCGATGCGATTGTGCCAGTCGAGATCCTGCGTTGACGATTGCCGCACAGCGATCTTGCCTATGATTTCGGGAAAGCCGTCGGCACCAGCACAACCGCGACATTGAAAATATCCAAGCACAGTTCAAATGCCGCGCACAGCGTCGCGGGATCCCGCCCGCTCAGGAGGCACGTGCTCGTCGCTCGGTTATACTTTCGCCGCCTATACCCCAGTTGTCGGTCTCGACCTCGTCAATCACGACCACAGTAGTCTGCGGGTTTTTCCCGAGGACATCGACCAGCAGCTGGGTTACGCCGCGCATGAGTGCAGCCTTCTGCTCGGTCGTCGCGCCCTCTCGGGTGATCTTGATGTTGACGTAAGGCATCTCGTTCCTCCTCGTCAGCGTAGTTGACGAGCCATTGTTTATAGAAGCATTAGGGATGTCCCATCCATCGGGATTATCAGCAAAGCGCGTAAGGTCCTGCGGCGCAGGGTGAATGATCCGAGACTCACGCCCGCATCAGCGAGGGCGTGTAGGCGAATCGGCCGATGCCTGCTAGAACAGCCAGACGCGATAACCCTCGTCCGCCTTGGTTACCCCGCACTTCGGGCAGACCCAGCTCTTGGGCAGATCCTGGAGACGGATTGCGGGTAGTATACTCTCTTCGGGCAGGCCCTTCGCCTCGTCGTAAACAAGCCACACACCTTCGCGCGGATCGAGTCTTCGGCAAAGAGCGGCTGTAGTATGATCATACCCTTGCCGCGTGCGTATTCCGCCGTGACATTCGAGTTGCCCTTGTACACACTGAAACCGATACCCTCGCGGATTACATCGCTGTTTTTATTGTCAAACTCTTGGCTGCCATCGTGGCGCCAGACAAACACCGTGGCGTCTTCGCGATTCTTGGTCAATGCTGTGGCATCGGAGTTGAACAGGTAGGCTGTTTGCAAGCGCCAGTAGAATATCTTGCCACGGTTCTCGTCGGTCTGACTTGTAGTGTGCTGCCACTGCCGATCATGGCGGCGTAGCCATACTCCATGGGTCCGGCGCGTAGCGTGTCGAACACTTGCAATCCGATGTCGCGAAACGCTCGCACCCCGCTGTCGGTGACGGCCAGAATACCTCCAAAGGGGTCCGGCTTACCATCGACCTTCGCCGGCTGATAATTCAGAAGCTGGGAAGTTATGTTGGTGAAGTTGACGTAGTCTATAACGCTACGCAGCCCCTCCTCGCTGCCCAGCCACTTGAACAGACCGGTGAGAAACCGTAAACCCGGTATATAACTATGGTAGTGTTGTAATTTTGTTGTTTCCGAATATAGGATGCCTCGAAACATCCCATGTAGAGAGTCTTGCCAGGTTCCCCGTACCCGGTAACAACAAAACTACAACACCACCGGCATAGGTATAGCTTTGCACGGGGGTATCGATATTCGTGGTCGCGGGTGGAGAGCGTAGTGGTAAGGACAGGATGTGTCGGCTCCAAAACGCAAGAGGCTCTCCGAGTGTGAGTGCCTTGAGTTCGTTGGCGGCGGCATGGGCGGCGAGGCTGAGCCCCACAGGCCCGGCGCCAACAATGGCGAGGTCCAGGTCCTCTTCCGCGAACGCTCTCTGCGGAGGCACCGACTCGTCCCCGCAAAACATCAGTTCGGCCTGGCTGGGATTCCTCACCGCTTCGCCCTCAGCGTTATGCGTCAGCGTCAGCAACGGCTGCCGGCCCTGTCCATAGTCCTGTTCCACACCGGGGGCCCCCAGGTAACGCACGCCTAGGCGGTAACCCAATATCCGCTTCAGCATTAAAGCCGATGCGTTTCTCCTGCGGGACCAGCGCCATAGTGGGCAAATCCCCCGACAGAATCCCCGATGACCCAGACGTTCTGCGGGTCGGCACCTCGTTCGTGCAACCACTGAGTGGCTGCTTGCGCCTTACGCGACGGCGTGTACACCTCATCCGTGTCCTGCAGTCGCCCCCCTGCCGTTACCACGGTGCTACCGGCGATGCGGTCCACCGACTCGCCCACACCGTCAACGATCGCCTGGGTGACGAACGTGGGGACCGCACCCAGCAGCAAGACCGGGATCTTAGCCGAGCGTGCGCTGCCCACCAGCTCGGCGAAGCCGGGCGTGATTGGCACTTCCTGTGCTAATGCCTGCAGCTCCGGGAGAGCGGCGCCAGCATGGCCGAGAGCTTCTCCCGGACGACGCTATCCACCCAGGCATCGATCTGCTCGGGGGTGGCACCGGCCAGCACCGCCATGTCATACAACACCCGCGCCGAGCTGGTCTGTCCCAGCCGCTTCAGCATGTGGTTGAGCACACTGGTGGTGATGATCGTGTGGCCGACGTCGCATACGATGGCTTCGGTCATAACCTAACTCCCGTGGCAGGTGTCCCACTAGGCTTGATGGCTGTGGCGGGTACCTCAAGGCCTAGGCCCGCTTTCTGGCGATATCCCGGTTTTCCGGAATCGCCAGCCAGACGTCGTCGTAAAAGGTGGCACGCGCCTCCAGCAGGCCGACGCCGCCCTCCAGCACCGCCTGCGCATCCTCGCGAGTGCTTATGACCTCGCGCATCTCACTGAACCAGGACTCGCCGTGCTCTTGATCCAGTGTGATGTGCAGGCTCCAAAACGCCAGGTCATCCTTTCTCCACCTTGAGGATGGTATTGCGCAACGCTTGGCGCACCCCGCGAGACAGGTCCGTAACCGGGGAAAGTCGCTCCAGCTCGTCCAGGTTCCAGTGGTATAACAGCTCTTGGCAGATTATCCAGGCAGTTCTGTTGTCCTGCTCGAAGGCCTTAGACGCCAGCTCCGCTATTTGCGGACGGTACGCTTCTTCTGGGGATAGTCAGTGATGAAGTAGGGGCGGTCGAAGATGGCACTGAGAGCGTCCGATTGCTCCTGGCTGTAGTCATCGCCGAACTTGAATCTGTACCCGAGGGAGCGCATCCGCTCCACCGATTCGGTGTGGGTGATACGCGCATAGGGCTGCAACAGAGCATCGAGGTGAGACATGTCGAGTCCCGCCATGGTGTACAAATCGCTGTGCTTGTCCTTGAAGCTTCTAGCCAAGTGCTAGATCAAGCTTTCCTCCATGGCAAGGAGGTCTTCGTTAGACGTCCAGCTCATATCCGCCTGGAGCTGCCAGATTTCCACGAGGTGAATATTGGTCGCCTCCCTTTCGCGCCAGAACGAGGGGTTGATCGCATACACCTTCTCCAAACCGCCCACCAGGGCATCCACGTACATCCAGGGGCTCTGAATCAAGTTGGCGATCTTCTTGTTGTAATACGGAATAGAGATAAACGTGTATCATTAAAAAAATTCCTCGGTTTAGAAATCTACCTCCAGCAGGCTTTATAACTCGATAACGGCACCTGTATATATAAGGGGTAATGTTTCATGATCTTGTACGATTTCACGCTATCCGGTAACTGCTACAAAGTGAGATTGCTCTTGTCATTGCTGGGTTTGACCTACGAGACGAAACCGGTCAGGTTGGAAGAGCAAGAACAGAAGTCGCCATGGTTTCTGCGGTTAAATCCGCGGGGGCAGGTCCCGGTGCTGGTGGACAAGGAGGTCGTAATCTGGGACTCCATGGCGATTCTTGTCTACCTCGCTCGCCGTTATGGCGGTGACGATTGGCTCCCCGCGGACGCCCAACCGCTGGCCTGTGTCATGCAATGGCTGGCGCTGTCGCAAAACGAGATCCTCTATGGTCTCGCGCGCGCCCGTGCAAGCAAGCTGTTCAACAGGCAATGCAGCCTTGAAGAATGCCGGGCACAAGGCACCCTGGCCCTCGAAACCTTGGAGCAGACGCTGCGCAGCGGGCCTTGGCTCGTCGGCACGCGTCCCACCGTGGCGGACATCTCCTGCTACCCCTACGTGGTGCTGGCACCCGAAGGGGGGATCGGGTTAGAGCCGTTTCTCAGCGTTCGTGCTTGGATCGCTCGTATCTAGTCCCTTGACGGATATGTCGATATGCCGGGGATCCTGAGGCAAAAGGCCCATGCTGTAGACGAAGCGGGCGAGTGGTTCAGTAATGCAAGCTGAATGCCGCTAACGCGCGGGCAAGGGCGTCGGGTTGTAGCAGATGACGAGCAGGACTCCAAGCATCGAGCGAGGCGCACCTTGTGATGACGGCATAGTTTTTCCGGCCTGTTACCGCGATGGGTGGCAGGACGGCTATGGCGCCTGCGGTTGGAAGCTCGAGGTAGCCCTGAGTGACCCAGCCATTATCGCGTGTACCGCCTATACCGGAAAGCAAGTCCCGACCTCGGTTCTAGTCCACGACATCCTTGATCACCTCGTCAGCGGCTTCGGACTCAGCGGCTATCGTATTTTCCGACGGCTTTCGTGCTCGCCGCTTCCGCCCTCATCATCGGTGCGCTAGTACCAGGCGTCGTTGCCCTCATCATCGGTGCGCTAGTACCAGGCGTCGTTGCCCTCATCATCGGTGCGCTAGTACCAGGCGTCGTTGCCCTCATCTCGGCTCGGAGCGCCGACCTCGTTCCGCCGGAGGCGATGAGCGCCACTTGGGGTGTCCTTACCGGAGTCTTTGCCGTTTCTCAGGCGCTGTCTGGCTTTGGCATGGCAGCAGCCTATCAGTGGCTTGATCTCTACCGGCCACTCTTTTTTGCTGGTGGCACTTTCCTTGCCATTGGCGCCCTTGCGTTGCTGGCCGGCGAGCGTATCGGACGCACTGGGACCATTCCTTCGCCAGCCAATGCCTACCCTAGCGACGGGAAGCAATCATAAGAGTTCTCCATTCCAATATCCCCTAAGCGTAGAAGGTGCATGTCGGTTCCAACTCGATTTCGAGAGGGATCTCAGTCACATACATCGCAGACCCAGTAACAGAAGAAAAGGATGAATAAAGGAATAGAGACTAAGGTGGAGGCGATCTTCACAGGTAAATCTGTCCCGCCGCCACCGGGAGGGCAGCCAAGCGCCATTGCAAAAGATGAAGTCTTGTCACCCGTGTGGTTGTCGGAATCCGGCTTGGATGGCGACGAACAAGCGGACCAACGACAGCACGGTGGAACGGAAAGAGCACTTTGTGTTTACCCTGAAGCCAACTACCGCTATTGGCGGCAGACCTATCCGCGCCGCAGCGACAGCTTCCGGCCTGGCGCCTTCGGGGAAAACCTGACCACGCGCGGTTGGTGCGAACGGCAAATCCACATCGGTGATGTATTGGCCATTGGAGAACAGGCCTTGGTACAAGTAAGCCAGCCTCGCCGTCCGTGTTGGAAGCTCAATCACCACATGGAGCTGGGTAATTTATCGACAAAAATGGAGTGCGCTGGCCTGACTGGGTGGTTTTGCAGGGTGCTGCAAGCCGGTTTGATAAAACAGGGTGACACAATCCAGCGGCTCGAAATACATCCCACGCGGCTGAGTGTTTTCGATCTGTGGCAGCTGTTGTTTGACGACTCGGTTGCACCCGAGCGACTTGAGACACTCTCTTCCCTCGATGTGCTGGCGCCGATATGGCGTTTATCGCTTAAGCAACGGGCAGCTTGGCTTTTGCGAAGGTAACTCCGTTGTCAAATCGGCCAATGTTCGAGATTGTTCTTCGTCTCCGCGAACCAACCGAGATACTATACTTGCGGTATTTCTGAGGCTGTCGATCACTACGACTTCTTCAGGATCTGTGGTTTTCCGGGGATGGGTTCATAACCCGATGCGCCTTATCCACCCCATGCCCTTCGGCGCCGAGGTGCAGACTGATGGCCGGGTGCGTTTCCGCCTCTGGGCCCCCGCGGCCACGCGGGTCGAACTTTGCTTCGAAGCGGATGCCGGTGAGTCCGTCCTGCCCTTGATCGGCGAGCCGGGCGGCTGGTTCGGCCTGGTGACGGACCGGGCCACAGCCGGGAGCCATTATCGTTACCGTATCGATGGCGGATTACGGGTGCTCGATCCCGCGTCCCGTTTTCAACCCGACGATGTGCATGGCCCCAGCCAGGTCGTTGATCCCCGGAGCTGGCGGTGGACCGATGCCGAATGGTACGGACGACCCTGGGGAGAGGCGGTCGTCTACGAGCTGCATGTCGGCGCATCTTCCCCGCAAGGCAGCTTCGCCGCCGCCACGCGGCGCCTGGACTACCTGGTCGAGCCGGGTGTCACCGCCATCGAGCTGATGCCGATCGCCGACTTTCACGGCGCGCGCAACTAGGGCTACGACGGGGGTGCTCCCCTTCGCCCCCGACAGCAGCTATGGGTGGCCGGAGGACCTGAAGGCGCTGATCCAGTCGGCGCACCGCAAAGGGCTGATGGTCCTACTGGATGTCGTATACAACCATTTCGGTCCCGAGGACAATTTCCTGTACCAGTATGTCCCACAGTTCTTCACCGCGCGTCATCACACGCCCTGGGGTGCGGCTATCAACTTCGACGGGCCCGGCAGCGAGACGGTACGCCGCTTCTTCATCCACAACGCCCTCTATTGGCTGGAGGAATACCACTTCAATGGTTTGCGGCTGGATGCGGTGGATGCCATCAGGGACGACTCGGCGCCGGACTTCCTCGAAGAGCTGGCGGCCGCCGTGCACCAAGGCCCTGGCCGCGAACGCAGGTACACCTGATCTTGGAGAATGACGACAACGCGGCGCACTATCTCTTCCGCGACCGGAACGGGCGTCCGCGACACTACACCGCACAATGGAACGACGACTTCCAGCATGTGCTGCATATCCTGCTCACCGGCGAGGCGGACGGCTACCATGCGGATTTCAAAGCGCGATCCGTCTGGTACCTGGGACGCTGTCTGGCCCAGGGCTTCGGCTACCAGGGCGAACCATCCGCCTACCGTGGCGGCGTCAGACGCGGTGAACCGAGCCGAACATTGCCGCCCACGGCCTTCGTCTCCTTTCTGCAGAATCACGATCAGGCGGGAAACCGCCCATTCGGGGAACGTATCCACTGCCTCCCCGACCCGGAACGGCTGCGGGCCGCAATCGCCCTGTTACTGCCCGCTCCGGCTTCCCCGCTGCTTTTCATGTGGGCGAGGAATTCGCTGCCGCGCAGCCCTTTCAGTTCTTCTGCGATTTCGGCCCCGAGCTGGCGGCGGCGGTCGCTGCGGGTCGCCGCCGGGGATTTACCCGTTTTGAGGGATTCGCACAGCTTTTGGAACAACGGGCGCTCCCCGACCCCAATGACCCGAACACCTTCGATCACTGCAAGCTGGACTGGGATTGCCTAGAGGCGGCACCGCATGTGGACTGGCTCGGGTTCTATCGGAATCTGCTGGCGTTGCGTTCTGACCAAATCGTTCCGCGGCTAACCGGTATGCAGGGGAACGCCGGTACCTTCCGTCAGCTCCGCGAGCAAGGGCTGTGGGTCCGGTGGCGCCTGGGCGATGGCTCCGGATTGACCCTAGTGGCTAATCTAGGCGATTCGCCCTTGCCGGTCACGACCCCGGACCTTCCCGTCAGCAAGCCCCTGTACACCTATCCCTCTGGTCTGACACTCGACTCGGCGACCGACCGACTACCGCCCTGGTGTGTTGTGTGGTTTCTCCAGGATGTCAGGGTTTAATTCATAAGTACATGATTTTATAGAAAAAGCTACTTGGTAGGTTTGCTTTGTTTCTCCTAAAACATCTAGGTTTAATGCATCCCACAACAGTCCTCTATCAATTACCCATCAATTAAAATAAGGGCTAAAAAACCAATATTTTCAAAATGTTAGGATTTTACACCCGGCTCGAGACGGGTCTTCGGTCAATTACCCATCAATTATCTGTCAATTAAAAGGCACCTTGAAAAATGGGTGTCTTCACCAATCGAGAGACCCTAACCCATTGATTATTCATTGCTTCAATAACTTTAGTGCGCGAAGCGCATCAGAGTTGAAACTATGGACGTTAAGTCCCTTCACTTTCAGTCCGTGGCTGGTCCACGGATGAGGACGTTAGTCCTCCAGACTATAGACTTTCAGTCCATAGTGGTTGATAGTCGGCACCAATGTCATGATGAAATCGATCAATCCCTCGAACTCGCCAGCATACCCCTTGCCGCCGGCCTGTTCCCGCAGAGTTTCGAGCCGGCCTTGGCCTTTGTACAGGACGACCGTATTGCCTTACGCCGCAACCTGGGAAAATCGTCCAGCTTCTTGGCGAATAGGATGACCCCGAGATTGGTGATGTTCCATGCGCCCGCCGCACAAGGGTGGATCAGCTCATCCTGGGCGAGGGCATCGAGAATAACGGCCTGCCCGTCCGGCAAAGGTAGCTCCAAGAGATCGAAGTAAGTGGGATAGTCGAGGAGCTTCAGGACATCCTCACTGGAGACATGTTCTGCGGCAATACCCCGTTCGAAGGGAACCTGATCGAATACCCGCCAGAGCGCGCGTTCCTTCTCCGGGTAGTCTTTCAGCTTCTTCTTGTAAGAGCCGACACGGGTGAATTCCTGCTGCCTGAATCGCACGGGCTGCCGGAATGCCGCGCCGATCTCGAGCAGAACGACCGACTTATCATCGATCTCGATCTCGAAGAAACGAAAATCGATCTTGGGGACCAGCAACCGTAATAACCAATTCTCCAGTTTTTCGTTGCCAAGCTTAGTAGCAGCAGGTTTGAATCCGGTGCCGACGATTTCATGGGTCTTGTCGTCTACGCCTCAGACCAGATAAGCGTTGATCGTGCCCAACAGCGCCGCGATATTGGCCAAAGCAGAAAGGTACTCGCCGATCTCCTCCGGCTCGGCCTTGTTGTGCTTGAACTCCACCCACTCCGTCTCATGCGGGAGCTTGCACAGTTTCTGTATCAGGCCAAGCAGGTATTCTTCCGAGTGGTCGATGGTCATACCCCCTCTCTAGTTCTGCTTCATCCGTTCTGCAACCTATCTTGCTCCTTTTGAGCCACAAAGGCGTGAAAGACACAAACCCTACCGGCCGACCTAAGCAACTCATCCCGACCGGTCATGGCCACGGAGCTTCCGGCCAGGAAAGCCCCTTTACACCCATCCCCTCGGTCTGGCGGTCGATTCAACGACCGACTGCCGCCTTGGTGGGTTGCCTGGTATCTCCAAGATGTCAGGACTTGACTCATAAACCTATGATTCTACAGAGAAACTGCTTGGCACCTTGGTTTCCTCAAAATATCGGAATTTGACACCTCGCCCACAACGACTTTCCGTCAATTACCCATCAATTATCCGTCAATTGACTCGTCTATCTTACCTGCCTGCGGCAGGCAGACCACCGTTTTTCCCATACTCAATCTTACTCAATGGCGACACTCTGCCTCCTCCGCGTTTTAGGCGGTTCAGTCTGTAGGGTGCGGTGAGGCCAGGCTTGTCCCGACGCAGGAGGGAGCCTGGCCGAACCGCAGCTTTGGATAGCCCAGGTCCAACACCATCAGGCATAAAGCTATGAATCACGCGAATCTACGCGAATTAGATTGTTTGCGCCCACGGGAATCTTCGCGTCGATTCGTATGATTCGTGGTTGGACACGCCCATCATCCAAAGATGCGGTTCGCCGCCGGGCGCATCCCGCGCCCGGCGGCGAACCACATCCTACGGGTTAAATGTCGACAAGCCCCAGCGGTCCACACAGCGGACCCTACGGCAAAAATGGTGCGGTTCGTTCCTCACCGCACTCTGAGTACAGCAGTGCCGAAGTACCGACAATATCGGTTTTGTTCTTCCATCAGGAATGATTTTTTGCCGAAAATGAACGCCAATCAACGCAAATGTAATCGTTCAACCCCCCACTGCTTTTGACATCCCTGACACCTGGATTCCGGTAACGCTTACCGGAATGACGCAGTGGGATCCGGATAATTACACGCAAAACTCGGAACGCAAATAGGCCCGGCTCAGGATCACCAGCACACAGCGGTCCGCGCTCAGCTGCTCCATGTAACGGAAGATGCAGTCGCCGGGCTGAAACTCGGTGCTGTCACGCCGGATACGCAGGCCCTGCGTCTCCAGCTCGGCGCAGAGTTCATCGACCAAGGGGTCCTACCGTTCCTGGACCCAGGCATATAGAGACATAGACCTCGGGCTCGGCCAGCGCGAGGGGCGGCGGTGTGGTCGGCTCGATTTGTTCCGGGTCCGAATCTATCCCGCTCGCCGGGGACGGCTCCACCAATTGGCCGGACCAGCCTGAGCATCTGTTGAGCCGATTGATCCGTTCGACCAACCGTGCCAACAGCTTCGCAGCGCCTTCGCCTTTGGTGCGGAGACGAATCCGCTCACCATAGCCGTCGGCATTCGGTATCTCCTCGACGATGGCGGTGGCCCGACTCTCCCGGTCATACAGGCAGAGCCCGTAGCGCCAATACAGGGCCGTGGGCCGGCCAGGCTGCCGAATTCGGAGAGTACCGAGCGGGCGATGGATGGCGGCAGGACGGGATAATCGAAATTCGCCTCCAGGGGCTCGTCCGACAGCAGATCCCAACGCGCCGCCAACTCGTCGCCAAGTGCCTCGATACCTTCCGGTAACAGATCCGGTGCCACGTACTCGGCCTCATCGTCCGAGTCCCATACATGGCGGTGGATGAAACAGATACCGCTGGTCTCCATCATCCCCAACAGGGATTCCTGGTCAGCCTTGGAGAACCCGCGTTTGTCCCACAAGAGCTTATCGAGCAGAGGACGGGTGAAGCGACCACCAAGAGGGCGCAAGATGTCGTAGACGCCTCCCTCGCGGGTGAACAGGGCATAGACCGCATTCAAAGCCCAGGACTGGTCCAGCACCAACTGGTCATCGAACAGCTGCGACTGGTAAAAGACCATGCCGGCATGGTGCAGGACCTCGGCGAAGCCAGCGGCGCCCCGAACCCCATGTTCCCGGCATAGATCCGCGAACTCCCGGTAGGGCAGCAAGCGGTGTTTACGGCGGGCCGCATCGGTCTCACGGGTATCTGTGTCGCGCCGAGCGCGCAGCTGCTCCCAGACCGCGAGCCGATTGCGGCCGATCAAGGGCCGGCCCTGGACCTCACGCAGTTTTTGCACCGCCTGCTGCAGGGCGTCCAACAACCGGGGCCGGCCACTATTGTCTTTGGCGCTGTAGGCGACGCGGGTAAACAGCCGGCCATCTGCGAGCAACGGGGACAGCAGATCCTCAGCTACTGGCAGATTCAGGTACTCCCCGAGTCCGCCGTCACACTGGTTCTGCACCAGGATCACCGGACTCCGGTCGCCGCCCAGATGGCGAATATACTCCAGCCAATAGGGCAGGGGCCGGTTGCGGAAGATCAGGCCACCGTGCTTATGCTCCCCCTGCTCACTGGCCGGCGTCCAGACCGGCAGGAAGACCACCCAGGTGCGCATGAACAGGGCGTGAGTACCGTGGTAGATATCCTGGCCGCCGAAATCCCACAGATTCAGGACCGCGATTTCCGCGTCCCCCGGCATTGCCAGCTTGACCGAGGTCACACTGATGCCATGGGTCGAATCCGCATCCGCCTCGAATTCTTCCCCCCGCAACCGCCGACAGAGCTGGGTCTTACCGATCCGGCCATTACCGAGCACAATCACCTTCAGATCCCGCAGCGGCTCCGCGCCGGTATCGAGATTGGCCAGATGAGCACGCAATCGGGACAGGCAGTTGTCGCCTGAACTTTGGGACAGGACCTCGGCTGGGATATGGCCGAACTCCGGCCGGGCCTTGGATGATAAGTTCCTTCAAGCTCGGCAATTCGATGACCGATTCGGGGAGATTGGTGATCCGGGTCTCCCAGCAGTCGAGTTTCCGCAGCCCGGAGCAGCCGGCCAGCGGTTTCAGATCGGTGACCTGGGTGAACCGGCAGTTGAGGGATTCCAGCGCGGAGAGTTCGGCCAGCGGCGACAGATCGGCCACCCGGGTGAGCGTGCAGTCGAGGAACTGCAGTGCAGAGAGATCGGCCAGCGGCGCTAGATCGGCCACTTGGGCGCGCTGGCAGTCGAAAGACTCTAACGCGGTGAGGTCGGCCAGTGGAGACAGGTCTTGCAGTTCCGCACCGGAGCAATCCAGGCTACGCAGGCGCGGGAGCTTAGTCAGTACGGATAGGATGGGCTCGATGCGGTTGGGGTTGTATGCCTCGTCGGTTGCTTTCCAACCCCCTGCGTCCGATCGACGATAGACATAACTAGAAGCCTCGCGGACCCCACCCAATGTCAGCTCTTCCAGCCAATCCAGCTCCGATAGACCAGGCGGCGGTCGGGTCAGGCCCAAATTAGAGAGATCCAGACGGCTGGTGCGGGCAGCTTTCTCAGCCGCGATGCGCTCACGGGCGATGTCGAGGTATTCTGCGGTCTGCCGCTTGTCCTTGGTCATGATCCGGGATTTTATCCGGTGGGATGGGCTGTGCCCACCACCACTCCGAATGATTGGGCGTTGCCGGGAGACTCTGAATCAGACAGGATTAACGGGATTAGCCCCAGGGTGGGCGCGTATAACTCTTCCTGAAACCAGGATGTTGCCGGATTGGTTTTCCCGGCGCTGGAAGGCTCCCCGTCTGGTGGGCGCGGGCTTGCCCGCGCTGTCCTGAGGTTCGACCGGTTGGCCTGGTTGCCTTCCAGCCTAGCGCCGGCAAGCCGGCGCCTACCGGTCATGGCGAACCACCGCAGTTGCGGCTGACGACCGCAAGCCGGCAGCAACCGGTTAATCGCCAACAAATTTATACGCGCTTGCCCTGGGATTAGCCCGGGTTTACGGGATTTTTTTCAGGCTCTTTATGGATTCCGGACTGCTTTGGAGTGCGCCGACAGAGCGGTGCGGTTTGATCGGACCCCGGTCGCGTGCGTGACCACCAGCGGTTGTCGGGGACCGGGATGCCGGGTTCCATTGGCACCGCGGCGACGGCGCTTTCCCCTGGCCGCAACGCCAGTGTTCAAGCCGGATGCGTAGCCCAATCCAAAGCGGCGGCGGACAAGCCGCTCCAGGTCAACCCGGCGCCCAGGTCGAGCACCGTGGATTCCGATCGGTGCCGGGGTAACCTTGCCGCCGCACTCCCAAAGGTCCGGTGCTCCCCTTCCATGATCATTGGCAATCTGGAATCCATAAAGGGCCTATTTTTATGGGAACTATATACTTTACTCCCACGGAAAATCAATTATACTTGATCCGTAAGTAAATAAGGGAAATACCATGAACGACAATCTTACTATATCAACCTTCGAGTTTTTTCAGAGGTTCCCCGATGCTGAATCAGCCCGGCTCCACTTTGAGCAACGCAGATGGGGCGATCATGCTGTTTGCCCGCATTGCAGCTCCGACCAAATATCAGCCCG
>Ga0209260_10000284_pt1 | contig 28276 bp, 30 predicted proteins | sample WorMetTypGCAVOLI_FD_187421 | JGI IMG/M metagenome (GOLD analysis project Ga0209260, IMG submission 187421) | Marine gutless worms symbiont microbial communities from Max Planck institute for Marine Microbiology, Germany - Olavius algarvensis... ...
CAGTGGGGACAACCCACACCATCGGGCCAACGGCGCCCTTCGAGATAGAGTCGCGCCGACTCCTGATCGGGGAAAATCTCGAAGAGAGGGAAGGTACTGATCGTGGATTTGCTCATGACGCACTCCCTCTTGCCACTCGGGATACAGTGACGAAATTGGTGGAGTCAAGTATATAAATCCCATTGTTTGAATCCGCCGAAGAGACCGCGGCGCTCCATGTTGCAATAAAAGGGTCAGATAACGCGCGCTAGGAAAGCGTCACTTCCAGGTTATCGATCAGCCTGGCGTTGCCCAGATAGGCAGCGACGAGTATCACCAGCTTACGATCTGCCGCCTTGGGCTGGGCAAGATCGGTTGCGCGCCTCACAGTAAAGTAATCGGGCTCGAATCCCACCGATTCGAGCGCTTCGAGCCCGTCGCTCTCCAAGGAGGGGAAATTCTTTTCACCGGCCTGGAGGCGATCGGCGGTCTGCTGCAGTGTTTGAAAAAGCCTTGCCGCTGTGTCGCGCTCTTTTTCGGTCAAATAGGCGTTGCGTGAACTCATCGCCAATCCGTTCTCTTCGCGCACCGTTGTAACACCTTCGATCTCGATCGGCATACAGAGATCGGTGACCATCCAGCAAATCACCATTAACTGCTGAAAATCTTTCGATCCGAATACCGCCACGTCAGGTTGCGCCATATTGAGCAACTTGGTCACCACCGTGGCCACGCCCACAAAATGACCCGGCCGGAATTCACCGCACAGCACATAGGAGAGACCCGGCACCACCACCTTTGTCCGTTCGTCGAGTCCGTTGGGGTAAACCTCGTTGACCGCGGGCGCGAAGATCAGGTCGGTGTCACGCTTGATGAGCTGGCGGCTATCGGCTTCCAGCGTTCGGGGGTAGCGATCGAAGTCCTCACCGGGAGCGAACTGCATGGGATTGACGAAGATGCTCACTATCACGCGGTCGGCTAGCTCGCGCGCTCGATCGACCAAACGCAGATGCCCTTCATGCAGGTGACCCATGGTGGGCACCAAGGCGACGCGATCTCCCGCGGAGCGCCATTGCGCGACCGCCGCCCGCAGGTCGGCGATGGTGTGAACGGTCTGCATTAGTCGAAAGAGTGTTCCGGGCCCGGAAAGCTACCGTCTTTGACGGCAGCGACATAATCTCTCAAGGCGGTCGACAAATCGCTGGCATCAGCCATGAAATTTCTGACGAAACTCGGTTTACGTCCCGCGGTGATATCGAGCATGTCGTAGAGGACGAGGATCTGACCATCGGTACCGGAGCCCGCACCGATGCCGATCACCGGGATGGTGAGTTGCTGGGTGATCTCTTCTGCGAGGGGTGCCGGAACGCATTCCAATAAGAGTATGTCGGCGCCAGCCTCCTGCAGCGCGATAGCATCGCTGACCATGGCGCGCGCCGCATCGGCGTCGCGACCCTGGACCTTGTAACCGCCCAGTTTGTGGATCAGCTGCGGCTGCAAACCGATGTGGGCGCACACCGGAATCCCGCGCGCCGTGAGCTGACGAACGGTCTCTACCTGTATCGAAGCCCCCTCCAGCTTGACCATCTGCGCGCCCCCCTCGCGCATCAATCGAGCGGCATTTTCGATGGCTTGTTCGGGCGTGGCGTAAGACATGAACGGCATGTCGGCCATCAAGAGGGCATTCTCACGTGCACGGGCAACGCACTGTGTATGGTAGATGATCTCCTCGATGGTCACCGGCACCGTGGTGTCACGCCCCTGCACCACTATGCCTAGCGAATCTCCCACCAGGATCACTTCAACCCCGGCACTCTCCAGGAGTGCGGTGAAGCTCGCATCGTAGGCGGTGAGACAGGCGAACTTCTCTCCGGCCTGTTTCATCTTCGCCAGCCGGGAGAGCGTTACAGCGGATTTCTTCTGTTCTGCGTGTGAGCTCATACTCGATCGCCGCATAGCACGGGGGGCGTATTATAACGCGCCGATTTCGCAAACGGTGCCCAAATTATTGCGGTGCGTCAAAATGACATGGAAAAGGTAATTATTTCAGCCAATTACAAGCGTGGAACCGATACCTACCCGGCCATAGAGGGAGGGGGATGGGATTAAAATAGTGCCGCCCGCTGCGGATGCTGCGAATCTGTTGCAGGAGCTGTTCGTAATCCTGCTCGCTGCTCACCAGGTCGATCTCGGCCGCATTAACAATCAGGAGCGGTGCCTCATCATAGTGGTAGAAAAACTGGGTGTAGCCTTCCGCCAAACGCTCGAGATAGGCGGGTGCGACCTTCTGTTCCCACTTCCTGCCCCGCTGTGCGATGCGACGCAGCAACACCTCCACCGGCGCCTGGAGATAGATCACAAGGTCGGGAGACGGCGCGTCGATCTCGACCCTTTCGTAGACCTGTTCGTAGAGCCGCAGTTCGTGCTCATCGAGAGTAAGCTGCGCGAACAGCCGATCCTTCTCCAACATGAAATCGGCGACGTAAGCGGGCCGAAACAGATCGGACTGTCGCAGCGCCTGCACCTGCTGTGACCGGGTGAAGAGGAACTGCAGTTGGGTGGCCAAAGCGGCACTTTTGGGATCTTGGTAGAAACGCTCTAAAAAAGGATTGTCGTCGACGCTTTCCAACAGGGGATCGGAGTCGAAAGTAGCGGCCAGACGTTTGGCCAAGCTGGTCTTACCCACCCCGATGGCCCCTTCCACGACGATATATCTTAACGATCGAGTACTATTCATATTCTTCTATATAAGGGTTCCGGCACCGACCAATCCCCCCTCCTCGACTTGCGCCAACAAATCGCTGAGCCGCTCGCCACGGGGAAGCACCAGATCGGGATCGATCTCGAAGAGAGGATACAGGACGAAGGCCCGCTCGCGCAGCCCCGGGTGCGGCAACACCAATTGCGCTGTGTGGCAAACCGTATCGCCGTGGAGCAGCAGATCCAGATCCAGAGTGCGAGGGCCCCAGCGAACCTCGGTTCTTACCCTGCCATGCGCGTTTTCGATGGCAAACAGCTCCTCCAACAAACGCTCCGGCTCCAGCCCAGTCGACAACTTCACGACCGCATTGTGGTAGTCCGGCTGATCGGTGGAACCGAGGGGTGGAGAACGATAGAGGCTCGATGCCGCGAGCAGTCGCGTCGAGGGCAGACCGGTGAGATCCCGCGCCGCCGAACGCAGCGTGCGCGCCGCATCACCCAAGTTCCCCCCCAAACCGATATACGCTGCGACGGCGTGGTCGTCCGACGATTTCATGCACTACCGGCATTCGGGCGCTGACGTTTACCGCCTCTGCGCCTTTTGCGTGGCCGCCGACCGCCTCCCAAGGCGTTGACCATCTTCTGCTGCTCTTCCCGCTCAACCTCTTGAAAGCGCGTCCACCACTCCGCCAGCTCGCCGTCGGTCTCACCGGCTTCTGCTCGAAGCACCAGGAAGTCGTAGGCCGCGCGGAAACGCGGGTGAGCCATCAGGCGCCAGCTGCGCCGACCGCCGCGGCGTGCAAGTCGCGGCTGGCTGAGCCAGGTCTCCCGCATCGGGACGGCGAAGCGTCGCGGTATAACGATGCGCTGGGACTGTCGGGCGAGCACCTCCTCCGTCGCCTCGAGCAGCGCCTGCTGTTCCGTGGTATCGGCACCCTGCAGGTGCTGCAGCGCTTCGCGTACTGGTTCCCACAAGAGGGCGGCGAACAGGAACGCCGGCGTGACCGGTTTTGCTTCGGCAATGCGCTTGTCGGTGTTCTCCAGCGCGTGCACAACGAACATGACCGGAAAGTGCCTCTCCTCGCGACTGAGGCTCAGCTCGGTTTGGGGAAACAGGGTTTCGAACAGACCGTAGCGGCGCAGCAACTCAAAGGTCTGCACCGCGTACCCTCCCAGAAATAGCTTCAGTACCTCTTCGAAGAGACGCGCGGGAGGTATGTCATGGAGTAACGGCGCCAGTCGCGCTATGGGCTCCTCGGTCTCGGGGTGGATGCGGAATCCCAGCTTCGCGGCAAAACGTACGGCACGGAGCATTCGCACCGGATCTTCGCGGTAGCGCTGCTCGGGATCGCCTATCAGCTTCAACACGCCGGCCTGAAGGTCGGCCACTCCGCCCACATAGTCCACTACCGAAAAATCGTCGATGTTGTAGAACAGTGCGTTGACCGTGAAATCGCGCCGCCAGGCATCCTCCTCGATGGTCCCGTAAACGTTGTCGCGAACGATCAGGCCGTTCTCTATCTCGCGCTCTCCGACGTCGCTCTCTTCAGCGCTTTCGTCGTGCAGGGCGCGGAATGTGGCCACCTCGATGATCTCGTCACGAAACCTTATATGGGCCAAGCGAAATCGCCTTCCGATGAGGCGGCAGTTTCGGAACAGCTGCTGGATCTGCTCGGGCCGCGCATCGGTCGCAATATCGAAATCTTTCGGTTCCCGACCCAGGAGCAGATCACGTACTCCGCCCCCGACTAAATAGGCTTGGTGACCAGAATTGCGCAGACGATAGAGTACCTTGAGGGAATTTTCGCTGATGTTGGCCCGCGAAATGGTATGGTCCGATCGCGCGAGTGTGAGTGGCTCGGAAATGGTCAGTCTCCACGGTTGTGCGCACCCTGGGCACTATTCACAGGGTAAAAAAGTGGGCGTATAATATCACGCGATTTCAGCCTCCCATCGCGGGAGGCTGATTCGTTAGGGACTTTATAAAATACATTGAGTATCTGCTCCCTTCGTCTAGTGGTCTAGGACGCCGGCCTCTCACGTCGGTAACAGGGGTTCGAGTCCCCTAGGGAGCGCCACACGGAAGCGGGTGCCTGTGATCAGGCGCCCGCTTTTACGTTGTTGACCGGGTCGCCTCGGCCCGTCATTCGATTTCCCCGGCAGTTCGGTCTAGTCTTCACTATTGAGTACCGTGCTAACTCGCCGCTGACTGGACAGGATCATGAGAATGAAACTGCGCGGCCCACTTGGCTTGCTTTTTCTATTTGGGTATCTCACCTTCAGTACCGGTGCGCTTGCCAACCAGGAACTGGTGATCGGCGGCGGTTCGGTCCACGGACTCTACTTCCAGGTTACGCGACATCTTTGCAAAATCATCAACCGCCACTCCCTGAACAAGTATCGTTGTAGCGGCCGGCCGGCGCTGGGTTCGGTGTTCAACATCAACGCGGTTGCCGACGGATTGCTCGATTTCGGCATCGCCCAATCGGACCGCAGCTGGCAAGCCACCGGAGGCCACGCGGACTGGCAGGGAAAACCGGTGAGCCGCTTGCGAAGCGTCTTCAGCCTGCATCCCGAAACCGTCATGCTGGTCACCCGCAAAGCCGCCAATATCCGATCCGTCGCCGAGCTGCGTGGCAAGCGCGTCAATGTGGGAAATCCCGGATCGGGCCAGCGCGGCAACGCGGAAGATATCCTTCGCCTCCACGGCATCGACCCCACCCAGGACTTAATGATGTCGGAATGGCAGCAACACGAGGCCTCGAAGGCCATTATCGAAGGCAGGATAGACGCCTTCTTCTACACCGCGGGCAATCCCAGCCAAGCGATACTCGAGCCCGCCGAAAAGTCAGAACTCCGCTTACTGCCTCTGGACAGCGAACAGATTCTGAAATTCGTCTCGGGGAAAACCTATTACATGATGAGCGAAGTGCCCGCCAACACCTACACAGGTATCGACGATTCCGTGCCCACCTACGGTGTTCGCGCCAACCTGATGAGTAGCTCCCATACTCCCTCGAACATCGTTTACGATGTGGTACGCATCGTCTTCGAGCATCTTGACGAGCTGCGCACGGTCCATCCTGCGCTTAAGGAGCTGACGCCGAACATCATGCTCTCCACGCTCTCGGCGCCACTTCATCCCGGCGCCGAACGCTACTATCGCGAACGCGGTTGGATACTCTCTCCGGAAGCGACGAAGTAGCCCTCTGCGGGTTGGTTTTCGGTCCTACTCAAACTATTTCCACGCAACGCTAAAAAAACGTGCGGTTCTTCCGCTATGTACTATGCTCCGTCATATGTAGTCGATGGACTGGCCGAGCAACTGCAAGATAGAGCGTAGTGAACCCCGCGTGTTCGCTTTTGATAGTCTCCTCTCCCGCCGTAATCACGGCGCGTGCGCCTGCCTCTAAAAAGCTCTTAAACCGTTCGGCTCGTCCCGACCACTCACACCACCTTCCCACTCAACACACCTCGCACCTTCGTCTCGAAAGGGAGCGAGTTTTTAGGTCAAGAAAGCGTATTTCATGGTGCCCAATTCAGAGTACTTCCCGGATATTCATTTAAATCTCAACGTACGCGAACTCTCCCAGTCCGCCACGTTGGCCATCAACGAACGTTGCACCCAGTTACGAAGCGAAGGGCGAGATGTGTTTCGCTTGGGGTTGGGGCAGTCCCCCTTCCCGGTGGCCGCGCCCGTCGTGCAGGAGTTGCGCGCCAACGCGCACCAAAAGGACCACCTGCCGGTAAAAGGGTTACCCCTGTTGCGTCAAGCCATCGCCAACTACCATCGCCGCCAGGAGGGTGTGGAGTACTCCGCCGACGATGTCCTCATCGGCCCCGGCTCGAAGGAGCTGATGTTCCTGGTACAGCTGGTCTACTACGGAGACCTGGTGATTCCGACACCGAGCTGGGTCTCCTATGCGCCGCAGGCGACCATTATCGGTCGCCACATCCGTTGGGTATCGACGAGTCCCGAAGATGGATGGCGTATCACTCCGGAGGGTTTGGATGCACTGTGTCGGGGCGACCCTCGCCGTCCCCGCATCGTGATTCTCAATTACCCAAACAACCCCAGCGGAATGACCTACGGTATCGATGAGCTCGAAGCGCTCGCCGAAGTCGCGCGGCGCTACCGGGTCATTATGCTGTCGGACGAGATATACGGTGAGGTGCAGTTCAACGGCCAGCATGCATCGATCGCACGTTTCTATCCAGAGGGCACCATTATCAGTGCCGGCCTCAGTAAATGGTGCGGAGCCGGCGGCTGGCGACTGGGCACCTTTGTCTTTCCCTCCAACCTACACTGGTTGTTGGATGCCATGGCGGTCGTCGCCAGCGAAACCTTCATATCGACCAGCGCACCCATTCAACGCGCCGCGGTACGAGCCTATGAAGGTGGCATCGAGATCGAGCGCTACCTCTGGAACAGTCGCCGCATTCTGCAGCGTTTGGGCGTCGAGGTGGCGAAGAGATTGCAAGCCGTGAACGGCAACGTCGGAATTCCCGAAGGAGGGTTCTACATCTTCCCCGACTTCGGTCCTTTCCACGCCGAACCGAAGCAGCGAGGCATCGACACCAGCATCAAGCTCTGCGATCGCTTACTCGAAGACACCGGTGTCGCCATCTTACCGGGGAGCGAGTTCGGCCGACCGGCCGATGAGCTCACCGCCCGTACCGCTTTTGTCGATTTTGATGGTGCGAGAGCCTTGGTGAGCGCGGAGACCGTACCCCTGGATTCCGAGTTGCCGGAGGACTTTCTCACGCAGCACTGCAGTACGGTTTTGACGGGGGTCGACAGGATTTGCGACTGGGTACAGGACCAACATGCCTTCGGCAAAGCGGGAAACTTGTAACCGGAGGAAGAGCGACTAGGCTTTGTTACAGTGGCTTGGCACCCAGGAAGGGTGTCTGTGCCCCAATCACAAACGCCGGATCCATAATTCGGCGAATTCTAATGAGCGAGGAGGAGAAGTCCATGCGTAAGCATATCCGTTTTCTATTACCGGTAGTCGTGCTGGCAATCGCTGCCGGCTCGACCCCGGCACGGGCCGCACAAGATCTGTTGATCGGTGGTGGCTCGGTAACCGGCGTCTATTATCAGGTAGCGCTGCACGTCTGCAATCTCATCAACAAACACTCCAACGGTCAGTACAACTGCGTTGGCCGGCCGGCATTAGGCTCGGTGTTCAACGTTAACGCGGTCAATCGTGGCCTGCTCGATTTCGGTGTCGCTCAGTCGGACCGCAACTGGCAAGCCGCCACGGGTATGCCGATTGGAAGGGAAAACCGGTCAGGAAGCTGAGAAGCGTTTTCAGCATGCACCCGGAGACCGTGTTGGTGGTGACGCGGAAAGACTCCGGCATCAACTCTATCGCCGATCTGAAGGGCAAGCGGGTCAACATCGGTAACCCGGGCTCGGGTCAGCGGGGTAACGCGGAAGACGTGTTGCGGATTTACGGCATCAATGAGGATAAGGACATCAAAGCCGAAGGTCTGCAGCAACACGATGCGTCCCGCGCGTTGGTGGATCGTAAGATCGATGCCTTTTTCTACACGGTAGGCAACCCGAGTGCCGCTATCGAAGAGCCGGCCAATTCCACCGACATCAAGATCCTCTCGGTTAACTCCGGTGGTATCAAGAAATTCCTCAGCGACAAGCCCTACTACGTCATGACCGAGATTCAGCCCGGAACGTATCGCGGCGTGGACAAGGCTGCCGAAACCTATGCGGTCAAAGCGATGTCGCCAGCGCTGATGCCAGTGAAAAGATGATCTACGACGTGACCAAGATCGTCTTCGAGAACCTCAAGGAACTGCGTGGTGCCCATGCGGCGTTCAAGCATCTGACTCCGGAAGCCATGTTGGGTGACCTCTCTACACCGCTGCACCCCGGCGCTGCCAAATACTACAAAGAAAAGGGTTGGAAACTACCTAACACCATGTAGTAAACGGCAACCAACTCAGGCGGAGGGAGAGCTCTCCCTCCGCCGCTTTTATTGCATTGATGTCACATGCACCCCCACTCCCCCGGGAAAGAATAAGGGTGGCGAGATGACGGATAAAAACAGCACCCAGGAAGAAAAGGCGGAACCCGATTCCGTTGCCGAAAGCAAAGCACAAGATATCGTTGCTGAAGTAGAAACCGGCCCCCGCGAGCCGAAAAGCCGCTACACCGCGGCTATAATTACCGCGCTCTGTCTCGCGTGGTCGCTTTTTCAACTCTACATCGCGTACCAACCTATCAATTCCATCATCGCGCGGTCATGGCATCTGGGGTTCGCGATCTGCTTGGTCTTTCTCGCCTACCCTCTCTATAAGGAATCGCACCTTCCCAAATGGTTGCTACTGGTTCGCAAGGCGTGGCCGAGTTTCGGTACCAAACGATCCAATCGCGACTACATTCCGATTTACGATTTTCTCTTCGCGATTATCGCCACCTGCGCCGCACTCTATAATATGGTGGGATTACGAAAACCTCATCATGCGCTCCGGCCTGCCCAGCGAACTGGATGTATGGATGGGCGTCATCATGCTCATCTTTCTCCTGGAGGCGGCACGAAGAGCACTCGGACCAGCCCTACCGATTCTGGCGATGATCTTTATCGCCTACTGTTTCGTCGGTCCTTACCTCCCTGAGTTTTTGCGCCATCGAAGCATACCACTCGATTTCGTCATTAACGACATGTATCTCTCCGACACCGGCATATTCGGCGTACCGCTCGGTGTATCGACCAGTTTCGTTTTTCTCTTCGTGCTCTTCGGCGCACTGCTAGACGAGGCGGGTGCGGGTAAGTACTTCATCGATGTCGCCTTCGCCGGTCTGGGCGGACTCAGGGGTGGACCGGCCAAAGCCGCGATTGTCGCCTCCGGTATGACCGGTCTGGTATCGGGTTCTTCCATCGCCAATACCGTCACCACCGGCACCTTCACCATACCGCTGATGAAGAAGGTGGGACTGCCCGCTCACAAGGCCGGCGCCGTTGAGGTGGCCGCATCGACAAACGGACAACTGATGCCGCCCATCATGGGCGCCGCCGCCTTTATCATGGCGGAGATACTCGGCATTCCCTATATCGATGTCATCCGCGCTGCGGTAATCCCCGCGCTGATATCCTATTTGGCGCTTTTCTACGTGGTACACCTGGAGGCGATGAAACTGGGTATTCGCGCGCTCTCCAAGGACGAGCTGCCACAACTGATGCAGACCTTCCTGCGCGGTCTCCACTACATTATTCCGTTGCTGGTGCTGATCACCTATCTGGTTATTCTGAGACGTTCGGCAATAACTTCTGCGCTATATGCGATTCAGGCCATCGTCGTCATCATGATTGTCCAACGCGCCATTATTGCATGGCTGGCGTTGAGCGCACATCGCAAAGCGGGATCGCTGGATCCCAATACCGACGTAGGGCTCGTGATGCGATCCGCCTTCATGGAAGGATTGCACGATATCTGGAACGGCTTGATCGCCGGCGCCCGCAACATGATCTCCGTGGGTGTCGCAACCGCCGCTGCGGGCATTATCGTTGGTGTCGTCACCATCACCGGTTTGGTAGGCCGTTTCGTGAACGTCATCGACGTCATCAGTTTCGGTAACGTCTACCTGATGCTCATTCTTACGGCGATGACCAGCATGATTCTCGGCATGGGTCTGCCCACGACCGCGAACTACATCATCATGGCCACGTTGACCGCGCCGGTGATCGTCCAGTTGGGTGGCGATGCGGGCCTCATTTTCCCGCTCATCACCGCACACTTGTTCGTCTTCTATTTCGGCATTCTCGCCGACGACACACCACCGGTAGGATTAGCCGCCTACGCCGCTGCCGCCATCGCACGCAGCGATCCTATCACCACGGGTATCCAGGGTTTCACTTACGATCTGCGTACTGCCATCCTGCCGTTCGTCTTCCTGTTTAATACGGAGTTGTTGATGATAGCGGGAGTGGGAGCCGGGGGAGAGGTGATCTGGATCGACAGCATCTTTAAAGTTGCGTGGGTGTTCATGGTTGCCCTCGCGGCGATGTTTGCCTTCGCCTCGTCCATGCAGGGATTTGCCGGCGACCACTGCAACTGGGGAGAGCGTCTGCTACTGTTGGCGTTGGCCGTCATCATGTTCCGGCCCGGGATTATCGAGAACTTCCTCCCCGTCGCGCGCGAGATCATTCAGGCCATCTGTCTCGCCATCTATGGCAGTATCTACTTTCTACAAAAGAGCTGTTGGCGGAGACGCGAGTCGACAGTCACCGCAGAAAAGGGAGCCATGTAATGTTCAAACGGATACTGCTGCCCATTGATCTGCAGGAGCCGCGCCCGAATCAGACGTCGCTCGACGTCGCACTCGATTTTGCCAAACGAGACGGTGCCGAGCTGTTTGTCATGGACGTGTTGCCGGGATACGGCATGCCGCTGGTCGCTTCCTATTTTCCCCCTTCCGCTCGCCAAGCCGCCATGAAAGAGACCGAGCAAAAGATGGCGGAGTTCGTTCGCAAACACATCGATGACGGCGTCAAGGTCAACCAGATAGTCCAGGAAGGCAAAGCCTACGATCAGATACTTCAGGAGGCGAAAAAGAACCTGGTCGACTTGATCGTCATCCCCAGTCAACGAACGGGGAGCATGGAGGGTTTTCTTTTAGGATCGACAGCCGACAAGGTGGTCCGCCACGCCCACTGCACAGTGATCATCGTTCGCGACTGGCCTGAGACAGATCGCGATTGAACCCGACAGGCGCTCGATGTCGAGCGTCCGCATCACTACCCGTCAACTGTAATTAACCCGGCCACATCAGTGGCTGGGTTAATAGCGATGGGAGCGGCTACTGCGACAAACTGATGATCGGAGCCAGCAGTTCCGGATCATCCCACTCCCTGTCGCCAACGGCTCGATAGACCACGCGGCCCTCGCGATCCACGACGAACGTCGTAGGCAGTCCCAGCATAGGCCACTCGTCGCTCACCCGACCACTCTCATCCAGCAGCATGGGAAAGGTCACTGGCGTCTCGGCCGTAAACTCCCATACCTGATCTTCGTTCTGGCCGACGTTGATAGCCAACATCAAGACATTCTTCGACTGGATCGATTGCCAGGCGCGCTCCATAGAGGGCATCTCTCGCCGGCAAGGCGGACACCACGTCGCCCAGAAATTGATGATGACGACCTTACCGCGATAGTCCGACAACCGATGGGTGTTGCCATCGATATCGGGTAATACAAAATCGGGAACCGCGGGCTGATCGGCTACGGCAATCAGTGTCTGGGGGCCACCCCAGACCGGCATAACTGAAAACGCAACGGCTAACAGAATGTAGCGTAGCGGCTTCCCACGGATGACTCGATTCATCGCTTACCTCTCACCTGCACAACGAATATTATCGATGCGAGAACTGCGCGGCTCGCCCCCCCACCGCCACTTCAAATCCAGGTCAAACTCGGCACCCACATCCAAACCGGTACTCAACATACCCCAGTTTCGATCACCGGCATGGAAGATCTGTTCGGCGGGAAATAGCGCCCAGCGAAAAGCGATCTGTGCCGATTTTGTAATGGGAGTACCTTTCCACTCCCGCAACCAATCGTTCACCAACATCGGATTTCTCTCCACGGTATCGCTCTTCAGTAACCATTGCGCTAACGGAACCTGCGCTGCACCGGTAGGGTGTGCGCCATCATTGTAGAGCTCCATCTGAAACAGGCAGGTAGCGGCCAGACGTTCAACCGCTGTCCGCTCAATACCCCGCGCGATAAAGAATGCGCGAACCTGGTCGGGCTGCAGCTGAGTCAACCGAATCGATAACCCCTCGTGGCGCCAGTGCCAAAAAGATCGTTCGTCCTCACCTTTTCCCATCTGCACCGAAGCAGCGCTTGCACCCAACACCCACGACACTGTCACCCAGCACACCGCAAAAACACTTGTCCTTCCCAACATCTGTCCCACCCCCGGTTTAGCCCTGCGACTGCGCATCATGACTTCAGCCCAGAGTCAGTCCCGCGTCTCATCATCCCATTGGCGACGATTGATGGCATACCCGCTCACCGGCGCGGCAAAGGGCAGCCACAGCATGGCCGGAAGTCGATCGCATTGGCGCGGATCGCGAAACGTCCTTATCCCTATCGTCATATCCCGATGACCGCCGCGTGGTTGATCGCGGTAGGTACCGAACAACCGATCCCACCAGGGAAGATTGAACCCGAAGTTACTGTTGGTTTCATCGTCTTCGATCGAATGGTGAACGCGGTGCATATCGGGTGTCACCACCAACCAACGTAACACACCATCGACGGGCAACGGCAAGCGTACATTGGAATGATTGAACATCGCCGTCGCGTTGAGCAGTATCTCGAACGCGATAACCGCCGCAACCGGCGGCCCTAAGACAACGATCACCGCAAACTTAATAAGCATGGAAAGCACGATCTCGATAGGGTGAAAACGCGCACCGGTAGTGACGTCAAAATCGAGATCGGCGTGATGCACGCGATGCAGTCGCCACAGTGTCGGAACCGCGTGAAACATGACGTGCTGCAAATAGATGGCCGCATCAAGCACCACCACCGCACCCAGGAAAGCGAGCACGGGATGAAGCTCGATCTGATTCAACAATCCCCAGCCACCTCGCTGGGCCGCCAACGCCACGCCGACTGCCGCAGCGGGAAACAGCAACCGCAACAACAGTGTGTTAAGAACGACAATACCGATATTGTTCGCCCAACGCGCCGCTTTGCCGATAGTGAGTGGGCGACGCGGCGCCAGCACCTCCCAGAGCGCCATAACCGCGAACACACCCAGGGAAAAAGCGAGACGCACCGTCGCTTCATTGTCAATCAACCAGTCACTCATGGTTCCCGATACTCCTGCTGAGTAGGATCTGCACCCGGTTTGACCGAACTGCTATTGTTCGTCGTGAAGCCAATGTAGTCTATGTCGATAACGCAATAAAAAAAGAAAACTCGCACACCAGCCAAGGAGATGCACCATGACCGATATCACTACGCTGCTCGGCGAGGAGGCCGAGTCACTGCTAACATACACCTGCCGAGGCATCGACAGGACCACCCTGCACTTGCCGGGCGCCTCGGCGGATCGGGATATCTCTCGCTGCTGCCGGTGGATCAGGGCATCGAGCACTCCGCCGGCGCATCGTTCGCGCCCAATCCCATCTATTTCGATCCGGAGAACATCGTCAACCTGGCCATAGAGGGGGGATGCAACGCCGTCGCCTCCACGCTCGGGGTATTGGGCTCGGTATCCCGTAAGTACGCCCACAAGATCCCGTTCCTGGTCAAGCTCAACCACAATGAACTGCTCACCTACCCCAGCCTGCACGACCAGACCCTCTTCGCCAGCGTCCAGCAGGCGTTCGATCTGGGCGCATTGGCGGTGGGTGCGACCATCTATTACGGATCCGAAGAGTCGCGGCGACAGATCCAGGAGATCAGCGAAGCCTTCGCCTACGCCCACGAACTGGGTATGGTCTGCGTGCTGTGGGCCTATCTCAGAAATCCCGGTTTCAAAAAGGACGGCACCGACTACCACACCGCCGCCGACCTCACCGGCCAGGCCAACCATCTCGCCGCCACTATCGAAGCGGACATCGTGAAGCAGAAGCAGGCCGAAGGTAACGGGGGGATACACCGCCATCGGTTTCGGCAAAACTCACCCTAAGGTCTACGAGGAGTTGACCAGCGACCACCCCATCGATCTGGTTCGCTACCAGGTCGCGAGTTGTTACATGGGACGGGCGGGATTGATCAATTCGGGGGGCGCTTCGGGAAGCAACGACCTGGCCCAAGCGGTGCGTACCGCCGTGATCAACAAACGCGCCGGCGGTATGGGTTTGATATCGGGGCGCAAAGCGTTTCAGAAACCCATGGGTGAAGGCGTCGAATTGTTGCACGCCATCCAAGACGTTTACCTTTCGGACGACATTACCATTGCCTGACGCTTCCACCGAACAACGCTCCGTGGGCCTGCTGCGGCGACTCGCCGCAGTGGTCTACGACGTTTTGATTCTGTTCGCGCTCGTATTTATCGCTACGTTTATCTTGCTGCAGATCCTCGGCGGCGAGTTGGATGCAACGGGCAGGTGGGTGCTCCAGGGATGCTCGCTCCTCATCGCCTACCTCTACTTCGGCTGGTTCTGGACCCACGGCGGACAAACCGTGGGCATGCGTGCGTGGCGTTTCCACATCGTCGACAGTGAGAACCGGCCCATCGGCTGGACGAGTGCCACGCAACGCTTCTTCGTCGCGATAGTCTCTTGGATCGCCTTGGGACTCGGTTATCTATGGTCGTTATGGGAGAGCGAGCATCGCGCCTGGCATGATCTTGTTTCACACAGTTGCCTGGTGAGACGTTAGACGGAGACGACCCACTCCTTAAACAGGTAGCGCGCTCCAGCAGAGGGACATTTCCGCTGTGACGATCGCCCTTCACACCTCAATAACATCGAACAATGCGCGATCACTCCTGGCACCTGGCGGATTTGGGTGAGCAGAAGCGCACACAGGCCCATCGGCCTTGGATCACACCGTTCGCTTGAACATATAAGCGGCTAGAAAAGAGAAGACGAGGAGTGGCACTGCCGCTGCAAAGAGCGGATTGAGGTCATAGACCTGACCGACGTGACCGAAGCTACGACTGAGAATCTGAAAACCGATACCGAGAAAGGTCCCCATCAATACCCTCCGGCTCACAGGGACGCTACGCAGCGATCCGAACACGAAGGGTAAGGCGAGCACCAGCATTAATACCGTCGCAAGGGGCGACAGCAGCTTGATCCAAAAAGCGATTTCATAGCGCTGCGACTCCAGCCCGTTTTCGCGCAAATACTCCACGTATTGATGCAACCCGAAAGTGGAGAGACGCTCGGGTTCCACCGAAACCACCTTCACCACCTCGGGATCGAGCTCTGTTTCCCAGACCATCTCTTCCAACTGTTCGGTATGCACACGCCGTTCGGAAATCTCGCTACGCGCCACCCTCAGCAACCGCCATCTTCCCGCATCGAAATAGCCGCTCTCTGCAAAAAGCGACGAACGCAGTGTTTCGTCCCTGCCGAATTCGTACACCGTCACCTCGGATAGTCGCGAACCGGGTAGAATTCGGCGAATGTTGATGTAGCGATCGCCGTCGCGTACCCAGAATCCCAGCTTGGTCTTGTTGGAAAAGACCTCCGCCAGCGCAGAAGCGCGGCGCTCCTGCGCCAACTGTTCCATAGGGGGCGAGATCGCCTCACCCAGAAGCACACTCACCGCGATCAACAGAACACCCACCCGCAGCACGGAACCCGCGATCCGAGCCAGCGAGACTCCCGAGGCACGCACCACCACCAACTCGCTGTTGTTGGCCAAGGCGCCGAGACCGATCAAACTCCCGATCAGCGCAGCCATGGGCAACATCTCGTACGCACGACGCGGCAAAGTGAGCGCCACGTACTCCAAGGCTTGAAGGGCACCGTAACTACCGGTACCCACATCCGCCAGCTCCACCACGAAGTCGATCACCGAAAGGAGCGCCACCAGGATCAGCAACACCATCAGCGAACCCTGGAGTACCGCACGCCCAATGTAGCGATCGAGAATCTTCATGCGACCGCCCGATGCGGCTTACAACGCCCGGACCCGCTGCGATACCGCTGCAGCATGATCCACAAACCCGCCACCAGCAGATGTGCCCACCACATTCCGATCTCGATAGGCAGTTTGCCGCGCGCCAGCCAAGCCTCCGAGATCACCAGGATATTCGCGTAAACGACATAAATAAGAATCGCAAGGAACAGCTTCCCGTAGCGACCCTGTCGCGGCGAGGTATAGCTCAGGGGCAACGCCAACAGCGCTAACAACAGCCCGCTGATGGGGACGGCAATGCGAGTGTGCAACTCCGCCCAGGCCACGGGACCGCCCTCCCCGAGCAGTTCCAGCGTCGGTCGGCTATTGGTGCGCGTACTGCTCTCTTCCAGTGGGTCACGCTCTTCGATACGCACGGCGTACTGGTTAAATTTCACGATTCGATAATTGGCATCTCCAGAGCGGCCTTCGTAGCGGCGCCCCTCTTCCAAGACCAAGAAACGGTCGCCGGTCTCCGGATCGGTACGCTCATGACCCCGTTTGGCGATACCCACACCCAGCCGATCCCCTTCGCGGTTCTGAATGAACACCCGCTGATAGTTCCCCTGCTCTCGATCCAGTGCCTCCGTGTAGAAAACCACATCACCATCGTTGGACTCCTTAAACCGACCGGCGCTGATACCGGAAATGTCCGCCTGCTGCTCGCCGGCTTGCTTGAGTCGCTCGCCCGTCGCATCGGCCCAAGGGCCAATGACAAACGAAAATAGACTCAGCAAAAAGAACACGGGAACGATAAACAGCAGCAACGCACGGTAGAGTCGCCGGTACCCTACACCGCAGGCGGAGAGCACCGTGATTTCGTTATCCCGATACAGACGACCCATGGTCAGCAGGACCGCGATGAACAGCGCTGGTGGAATGACGAGAGCGAGATTGGTAACCGATTTCAAAAACAGCAGTGTGAATACGACGTCACCGGGCAGCTCACCGGCCGCGACGCGCGCCAAAAGAGCAGCCACACGGTTACTCAGGTAAATCAGCATCAACACCGTCGCCACCGACAGCAGCGATTTACTGAACTCCTTGATGAGATAACGGTTAAGGACGGTCAAGGGATAAGGACGTCGATTCGGTTTCAGTGGTTGTCGTCAGCGCTGGAAGAGCGCGTGGTTTGCGTTAAACTTGCCCGAGTGTTCGCGAACCCCTACCGCTCGCGACAAGCGTACGTTACAACAAAACGGCCGAAAACCCATAGCGATACCCACCCAGTTAGGAGCAACGATGGATTACCAAGTCAAAAGCGGCACTCCGCAACAGCAGCGTACCACCTGCCTCGTAGCGGCGGTGTTCGAATCAAAACGACTCTCGCCGACGGCCGCCTCCCTGGATAAGGCCGCCAAAGGCGCCATCGCAAAGCTCCTGCGCAAGGGCGACCTCAAGGGCAAAATGGGCGAAACCCTATTGCTCCACGACCTGCAGGGAAGCGCCGCGGATCGAGTGCTGTTGGTGGGGTGCGGAGCACAGAAAAAATTTGGCGATAAGCAGTTTAGCGAATTCGTCACCACGGCCGTTCGCGCCGTAAGCAGAACAGGCGCCACCAATGCGCTGCTCTGCGCAACGGAACTCGACGTCAATGACCGTACCACTTACTGGAAAGTACGCCGTGCCGTAGAGCTTTGCGAGGGCGCGCTCTATCGTTACGAAGAGACGAAATCGGAGCAGAATAAATCCCGCCGCCCACTGCGGCAGATCACCTTTCCCGTATCGGGTCGCCGCGATGTGACCACCGGCAAAGAGGCCGTTCGCCAGGCCGTCGCCTTAGCCGCTGGCCGTAACCTGGCTCGCGAGCTGGGCAACCTCCCCGCCAACGTCTGCACGCCCAGCTATCTGGCGGATGAAGGACGCAAGTTGGCGCGCGGCAACCGTAAGCTCAAGGCGACCGTGCTCGACAAAGCGCAGATGACCAAACTGGGTATGGGATCCCTGCTCTCGGTAGCGAAGGGGAGTCAGGAGCCTCCGAAATTCATCGTGCTGGAGTACAACGGCAGTAAAAAGAGCGAAAAACCCCACGTCCTGGTCGGCAAGGGGATTACCTTCGATTCCGGTGGTATCTCCATCAAACCCGCCCCGGCCATGGACGAGATGAAGTTCGACATGTGCGGCGCTGCCAGTGTGCTCGGCACCATGAAGGCGGTCACGCAGTTAGCGCTACCTCTCAATGTGGTGGGCATCGTACCGGCCTGCGAGAACCTCCCCAGTGGCACCGCCAACAAACCTGGCGATGTGGTCACCAGCATGTCGGGACTCACCATCGAAGTGCTCAACACCGATGCCGAGGGTCGCCTGATTCTTTGTGACGCCCTCACCTACGCCGAACGCTACAATCCCAAGTCGGTGGTGGATATCGCCACCCTGACCGGTGCCTGTGTCATCGCCCTGGGCGGCCCCGCCTCCGGACTGCTCAGCAATCATGATCCGCTAGCGCAGAAGCTGCTCAAGGCGGGCGAAGCGGCGGGTGACCGAGCCTGGCAGCTACCCCTGTGGGACGAGTACCAGGAGATGCTCAAGAGTAACTTCGCCGATATCCCCAACATCGCCGGCCGCGAAGCGGGAACCATCACCGCGGCCTGTTTCCTCTCGCGTTTCACCAAGAAATACCATTGGGCTCACCTGGACATCGCCGGAACCGCCTGGCTGCAGGGTAAACAGAAGGGGGCGACGGGACGTCCGGTGGGATTGCTCACGCAGTACCTGATGGAACTCAGCGGAATTGCCCGTAAGTAGCGATCTGCAGGGTGGGCTCAGCCCACCCTACGCCAACCACAACAGCGCCGAGACCCATGACCCGAATCGATTTTTACGTCCTACCGGAGAACGCGAGCACCAACCCGGAGCGCGTCACCTGCCGACTCACCGAAAAGGCCTACTCCCAGGGCCATCGAATCTTCATTCATACGGGAAACCGCGAGCAGGCCCAGCACCTGGATCAACTGCTCTGGACTTACAAGCAGGACAGTTTCCTCCCCCACGCACTGTGCGAAGAGGCGCTGGCCGACGACTCCCCCATCCAGATCGGATCCGGCAGCGAACCTACCGGCGACTGCGATGTGCTCATCAACCTCAGTGGTGAAATACCGGGTTTTTTCAGTCGATTCCATCGCGTTGCCGAACTGGTTGCCAGGGATGGCCGCGCCCGACAACGTTCGCGCGAAGCGTTCAAATTCTACAAAGACAGGGGCTATCCGCTGCACACGCACCAGCTATAGCACCGCGCTGCGCGACCCGCTCCCCGATCTTCCAGCGCAGCCTCGCCGGCGAGCTCACCGCGATAGAATCACCCCACCCGACTACAATTCCAGTATCCCGCACATAACGCGGGATGAGTCGAGAGCGCACTTCTTAATAGCAATGGACATTGCAGCGTAGCGTGAGAGGAGATCGAATCATGAGCATCACATTGACTGGAACCTACGAAAATATGGACGCGGTTCGCAATACGCTGGACGATCTGATTTCCACCGGAATCGATCGCGAAAAGGTATTTGTGGACAAGGAGCACACTCAGATCAAAGTCATGATCCCGCAGACCATCCAGCGGGAAGTGACGGAGATACTCAATCGCCACAACCCGACCGAGATGCACTGATCGTCATTGGATCACAACGCCCACCTTCCTCACTGAGGGGAGCCGGGGGTGATTGTTCCGATCACTCCCGGCCAACCATAGAGAGGTCGCTTTCTCGAATCACGGCCGTGGAGAAGCATTGCCGAACGGCGGCTATCATTTCTCCCGGCGACGGTTGAGAACGCGGAAACCCACCGAAACGACAAGCTCCAATCGCCAACCTTTTCCCATCAGCTCCTTAAGTCACAGATAAATTACGGCTATAATCAGCCACTTTCGACGGACCGGGGGAATTCCCGGTCCGTTCTCTTTGTACCCTTGCGGAACCGCTGTATGGACAAGACTTACAACCCTCACGCCATCGAGCAACGCTGGTATCAGACCTGGGAAGAGAAGGGCTACTTTGCCCCCACCGGCAAAGGGGCCAACCCCTACTGCATCATGATCCCGCCACCCAATGTGACGGGCAGCCTGCATATGGGCCACGCCTTCCAGGACACCATCATGGATGCGCTGATCCGCTATCACCGCATGAAGGGCGACAACACCCTGTGGCAGGCCGGCACCGACCATGCGGGTATCGCCACGCAGATGGTGGTGGAGCGCCAGCTCAACGCCAAAGGCCAGACCCGCCATGACCTCGGTCGCGGTGCCTTTATCGATAAAGTGTGGGAGTGGAAGGGAGAATCCGGCGGCACCATTACCAAACAGCTCCGCCACATGGGCGCTTCGCTGGACTGGTCGCGCGAGCGCTTCACCATGGACGAGGGACTCTCCGAAGCGGTGCAGGAGGTCTTCATCCAGCTCTACAAAGAGGGTTTGATCTACCGCGGCCAACGCCTGGTCAACTGGGACCCGGTGCTGCTCACGGCGGTTTCGGACCTGGAGGTGGAGTCCCACGAGGAAGAGGGCAAGCTGTGGCACATGCGCTATCCGCGCAGCGACGGTAAGGGACACATCATCGTCGCCACCACCCGGCCCGAGACCATGCTGGGCGACACGGCGGTAGCGGTCCACCCGGACGACGAACGCTACCAGGATCTCATCGGCAAGTCGGTGGAACTGCCCCTCACCGGGCGCACCATTCCGGTGATCGCCGACGACTACGTCGACCCCGAATTCGGTACGGGCTGTGTCAAGATTACCCCGGCCCACGACTTTAACGACTACGCCATCGGTCAGCGCCACGACCTGCCGATGATCAACATCTTCACCCCGGATGCCAAAGTCAACGACAACGGCCCCGACGCCTACCGCGGTCTGGATCGCTACGAAGCCCGCGAACGGGTCGTCGACGATCTGAAAGCACAGGATCTGTTGGAGAAGATCGATCCCCACAAACTGATGGTGCCTCGCGGTGACCGCACTCATCAGGTAATCGAACCTTACCTCACCGACCAATGGTTCGTGAAAGCGGGACCTCTGGCCGAAGAGGCGATCAAAGTAGTCGAGGATGGGCGTATCAAGTTCGTCCCCGAGAACTGGTCCAAGACCTATTTCCAGTGGATGCACAACATCGAGGATTGGTGCATATCGCGCCAGATCTGGTGGGGCCACCGCATCCCTGCCTGGTACGACGCCGACGGCCACGTCTATGTGGCTAAGGACGAAGAGTCGGTGCGCGAGAACTACGGCTTGATGCCCGACGTGGAACTCACGCAGGACGAGGATGTGCTGGACACCTGGTTCAGCTCGGCGTTGTGGCCTTTCTCCACCCTTGGCTGGCCATCGCCGACACCGGAGTTGAAGACCTTCTACCCCACCAGCGTGCTGGTCACCGGTTTCGATATCATCTTCTTCTGGGTGGCTCGCATGATCATGATGGGCTGTAAATTCATGGGCGACGTACCGTTTCGCGAGGTCTACATCCACGGTCTGATCCGCGACACCCACGGCCAGAAGATGTCGAAATCCAAGGGCAACGTGCTTGATCCCCTCGACCTCATCGACGGCATCGAGTTGGAGGAGCTGGTCACCAAACGCACCAGTGACCTGATGCAACCCAAAATGCAGGCCAAGATCGAAAAACACACCCGCCAGGATTTCCCCGACGGCATCCCCGCTTTCGGTACCGATGCGCTGCGCTACACCTTCGCCGCACTGGCCACCACCGGTCGCGATATCAACTTCGATTTGGGTCGCATTGAAGGCTATCGCAACTTCTGCAACAAACTGTGGAACGCCGCGCGTTATGTATTGATGAACACCGAGGGCGAGGATTGCGGTCAGGAGGGTGGCGAGGTGGAACTCTCCGCCGCCGATCGCTGGATACTCTCGCGCCTCCAACAGACCGTGCAAACGGCCAACGAGGCGGTCGCCAACTACCGCTTCGACCACATGGCTCAGGCCATCTACGACTTCACCTGGAACGAGTACTGCGACTGGTATCTGGAGCTCTCCAAACCGGTACTCAACAGCGACACAAGCAGCGCCGAACAGCAACGCGGCACCCGCCAAACGCTGGTGCAGGTGTTGGAGACCATCCTACGTCTCACCCACCCGCTGATGCCTTACATCACCGCAGAGATCTGGCAGCGCGTCGCACCATTAGCCGGTACGGAAGGCGAAACCATCATGTTGCGCCTCTACCCGGAGGCGGACGAGGAGAAGATCGATCCCAACGCGGAAATCGAGATGCGGTGGGTGATGGATTTCATCATGGGTGTGCGTCGTATCCGGGGCGAACAGAACATCTCCCCCAACAAACCCATTCCCGTACTATTGGAAAATGCCAACGAAAGCGACTTGGCGCTCACAGACAAGCACGGTGCCTCGCTACAGTTCCTGGCGCGAACCGATTCTATCGCTGCGGTAGAAGGCGAAGCACCCGAATCCGCCACCGCGCTGGTGGGCGAGATGAAGGTGTTGATTCCACTGGGTGGGCTCATCGACAAAGAAGCGGAACTGATCCGTCTCGACAAAGAGATCGGAAAACTGCAGAAAGATGTTGAACGCGGGAACGGAAAACTCAGCAACGCCAACTTCGTCGAGCGCGCGCCCGCCGAGGTGGTCGAAAAAGAGCGCCAGCATGTCGCAGAGATGCAAACTTCGCTGAGTAATCTGGAAGCACAGCGCGCTAAGATCGCTGCGCTTTAGTCAAAATTTTGCCGCTGAATCGCCGAGTGATGCTTTTTCTCCTCCGCGACTCTGCCGCTACAAATGAAATAGGTAATCCCAATGAGTAACGATGAAATAGTAAACCTCGTCGACTTCACCAAAGGCAATGGTCTGGTAACCGCCATTGCCCAAGACTTCGCTACCGGTGAAATCCTGATGCTGGCCAACATGAACGAAGAGTCGCTGCGCAAAACGCTGGAATGCGGCGAAGCGGTCTACTGGAGCCGTTCGCGTCCCAAGTTGTGGCACAAAGGTGAAGAGAGCGGTAACGTGCAAAAGGTAAAAGAGTTTTATATCGATTGCGACGGAGACGCCGTGCTGATGAAGATCGAACAAATCGGTGGCGCGGCTTGCCATACCGGTAGACGCAGCTGCTTCTTTCGCAAAATCGAAAACGGCGCTATCGAAAATGTCGGCGAACAGGTTTTCGATCCCAAGGAAGTGTACGGGAAGTAGGATTCAGATTACTCTCGCCAAGATACAGAGAGCCAAAGAACTGCAAACCAACGCTTAGATTCACATCGCTAACTTGGCGCACTTGTGCGAGACAACAAAGATAAATAGCAATGCCAGAAGCCATGGACACCCTCCGCGTCGGCATCCCCAAGGGCAGCCTGCAGGAGACCACGAAAAAGCTCTTCACCCTCGCCGGTTTCAACATCAACATCTCCGGCCGCTCCTACCATCCGGACATCGACGATCCCGAGATTCAGTGCATACTGATTCGCCTGCAAGAGATGGCGCGCTACGTGGAGCAGGGTGTCCTGGACTGCGCCATCACGGGGCGCGACTGGATCGTCGAAACCAACGCCGATGTGAAAGAGCTCGCCGATCTACGCGCGCCCTGGCCCAACTACGGCATCGTCCGCTGGGTGATGGCGGTAAAGGAGAACGCGGAGTTCCAGCACGTCAACGATCTCGAGGGAAAACGCATCGCCACTGAAGCGGTCGGTCTCACGGAACACTTTCTGAAACAACACGGCGTCAATGCGCATGTCGAGTTCTCCTGGGGCGCTACGGAAGTCAAACCTCCCATACTGGCGGATGCCACCGTGGACGTAACGGAGACGGGCTCAAGCCTGCGCGCCAACAATCTACGCGTACTGCACGTGGTCCAGGAGAGCACACCCCGTTTTATCGCTAACCACGAATCCCTGGCGGAGAGCTGGAAAAAGGACAAGATGGACCGGCTGCTGATGCTACTGAAAGGCGCGATAGCGGCCTCGACGCGGGTCATGCTCGCCATGAATGTCCCGCGCGAAAACGTGCCAAAAGTGCTCGATATCCTGCCCTCCTTGGGAACGCCCACCATCTCGACGCTCGCCGACGAATCATGGGTGGACATCAGCGCGGTCATCGAAGAGAAGCATGTGCGCGATCTCATCCCCAAGCTGTCCGCCGCGGGTGCGCGTGGAATCATCGAGCTACCGTTGAACAAGATCATCGATTAAGACAACGTCTCGAGCAGCACACAAGCCACCGGACTTCCGCCCCATTCAAAGGCCTGGATGGGGCGTCCTGTTATGCGCCTTCCCCGTGATTGCGCGAGTCACTCAGTCGCTCATCGGCGCTATCTCTTACCCGATTACCCAACCAATACTGTCAACTAATACCCCTTGTCGACACAGGGTTAAATCGATATAGTTAACGCCAATCATTCTCATTATCCCTATGACCCATCACAAATCCATGACGGTTCTCAATCAAGCCCCTGTCGGTCAAAAACTACGCATTGTCAGCGTAGAGGGGAGCAAAGAGCTCAACCGTCGCCTACGTTCGCTGGGCCTGACGCCGGGGACGGAGGTGGAGATACTCCAGTACCGCGGCAGGGGCATCGTCGTAGCCAACGAAGGTAACCGTGTAGCCCTGGGTGGCGGTGTTGCCGAGAAGCTGCTGGGCGAAGTCGTCGACTGATGGCGGCTTGTCACGAAACGGGTGGAGCGACCAGCGAACCTTCCGACAAGGGTCTTGTCATCGCGTTGGCCGGTAATCCCAATTGCGGAAAATCGGCACTCTTCAACGCCTTCACGGGTATTCGACAAAAGACCGGCAATTGGCCGGGGGTGACCGTCGATCGCAAAGAGGGCCGATTCGAGCTGGATAACCACCGAGTCACCGCCATTGATCTCCCCGGCATCTATTCGCTCGATGCCACCTCTCTGGATGAAGAGGTGACCCGCGACTATCTCCAGTCTCGTGAAGCCAATCTCATCGTCAACATCATCGACGCCGGAAACCTGGAGCGGAACCTCTACCTCACCGTTCAACTGCTGGAGATGGGTGTACCCCTGGTGGTCGCCTTGAACATGATGGATGTGGCGCGGAAACGGGGTATCCAGATTGACGCAGACAGGTTGGCGGCGGATCTGGGCTGCCCCGTGGTACCGATCGTTGCAGTCACCGGCGAAGGTTTGTCGGAGCTGAAGGCGAGAATGTTAGCGGTCGCCACTGAACAGGAGTGCGGTGGTTTCGCGCTGGCCCACGACGAAGTGGTTGAACAGGCGCTCGCCCAGTTGGATGGGATGCTGGATGAACCGGATAACGCCAATCGGCGCTGGCAGGCCTTAAAGCTACTGGAAGACGATGAGCAAGTAGCGAGCCGCGCCACGCCGGAAACGCGCGCGCGGGTTGAGACCTTACAACACCAGATCGAACAGCGCTGCGGAGAAGAGGCCGACGTCCTAATCCTCGACACGCGCTTCGGTCACGCCCACGCGCTCGCCCAAGCCGTGCTCCGCCACCGCGGCAAGATCGGGCTCACCCTTTCCGATCGCATCGACCGCGTGGTACTCAATCGTCTCCTCGGTATCCCCATCTTTCTGGTGGTGATGTATCTGATGTTCCTCTTCACCATCAATATCGGCGGCGCCTTTATCGATTTCTTCGACGGTGTCGCCGGGGCGATTTTCGTGGACGGTCTGGGAGAACTGATGACCAGTATCGGCAGCCCCGACTGGCTACGCGTGGTATTGGCCAACGGTATCGGTGGTGGTATCCAAATCGTCGCAACCTTTATCCCCGTGATTGCCGCACTCTACCTGTTTCTCTCCGCCGTAGAAGATTCCGGCTACATGGCGCGTGCGGCATTCGTAATGGACCGTTTCATGCGCTCCATCGGCCTGTCGGGTAAAGCCTTCGTACCACTCATCGTCGGCTTTGGCTGCAATGTCCCGGCGGTGATGGCGACCCGTACCCTGGAAAACGAACGCGAGCGTAAGCTTACTATCCTGATGAATCCCTTCATGTCCTGTGGAGCGCGACTGCCAGTCTACGCACTGTTCGCCGCCGCCTTTTTCCCCCATAACGGTCAGAACATCGTATTCGTCCTCTACCTCATCGGGATCGTCATCGCGGTGATGACCGGGCTGATCATGAAGCGAACTCTGCTCACGGGTGAGAGCAGCGGCTTCATGATGGAGTTACCCCCCTATCATCTCCCCACCCTAAAAGGCATGTTGCTGCGAACATGGGACCGCGTTCGCCTCTTTATCCGAGAAGCCGGCAAGATCATCGTCATCATGGTGCTGGCACTCAATCTGCTCAATTCCATCGGTACCGACGGGAGTTTCGGCAACGGAGACACCGATCAGTCGATGTTGGCCGAAGTGAGTCGTACCGCGACACCGCTGTTCGCCCCTCTGGGCATCCAGGAGGAGAATTGGTCTGCCGTGCTGGGTGTCATCTCCGGCGTACTCGCCAAAGAGGTGGTGGTCGGTACGCTCGATACTCTTTACAGCCAACTCGCCGAACAGGATGCGGGAACGGTCGCCGAGGAAGAGGCTTTCGATTTCTGGACCGCCATCGAGGAGGCCAGTTCCACGGTGCCTGAAAACCTCGCAGCGGTTGCCGATGCCCTGACCGATCCCCTCGGTCTCGATGTGGGAGAGACCGGGAACATCGAAAGCGCCGCCGAAGCGCAGGAGGTCGCTCTCGGTACCTTCGGTGCCATGGCGACGCGCTTCGACGGCCAGGCCGGTGCCTTCGCCTACCTGCTGTTCATCTTGCTCTACTTTCCCTGTGTGGCCACTATCGGTGCCATCAAACGCGAAGCGGGCTCCTCGTGGGCCGCGTTTGTCGCCGCGTGGACGACCGGTGTCGCCTACCTGGCCTCCAGCGTTTTCCACCAGATCACCACCTTTCAAAGAGATCCCGTTTTTTCCGCCACCTGGATCGGCACGATGGCGCTGCTGTTAGCCGCCGTCGTCGTGGGTCTCCGGCGTTGGGGCCGAAACAGCGGTGCCTCAAAGCTCGTCTCGGAGGGTGCGATTCCGTGATCCTCTCCGACGTCCGCGACTACATTCGCCGACGTGGCCAGGCGAGCCTGTCAGACATTGCACGCCACTTCGATGCCGATCCCGACGCCGTGCGGGCGATGCTGGAGGTCTGGGTACGCAAGGGCAAAGTGAGCAGAGGCGTCGCAGCAGCCTCCTGTGGTTCCAGCTGCCGCGAGTGCGATAGTGCGGCCGTGGAACTCTATTGCTGGACAGGCGAGGCCAAGGTCCCGCCGGCCCTTCCCCGCGACTGCCCCAGTGTCTAATATTTGAACACGAATCGTAGCCCATCCAGCCTAAGCCATTCATATCGTTCCACATTTTCTTCAATTGCCTGATTTTCAGACGTTCTGTCCGCGTACGCAGACGATCATGCGCTCTGCCCAGCCCTTTCGTTTCCCGCGCGCGGTAGCGACACACAACTAATTGTCTTTTCTATCAAAGAGTTGAGATCCGGCGGCACCCGACACTCCTGCATGGCACAAAAGTTGTCTTCTGCTCTTGAAAACAAAATCCACTCCCTTGGATTAACAACGAGCACCCTTAAGGAGGAACTCCCATGTTCCCAAGAAAAGGCGGCCGGGCTGCCGCGATAAGTGCGGGTGTACTGCTTGGCCTCACCACTGCAGGTCATGCCGTACACCCAACCGGACCGACCAACCACAAGCCACATTTCATCAAAGGGACGATCCATCACGCTTACTGCGACGGTATCGTAGACGACCTGTTGAGCGCGGGCCTGGGCACCAGTGGCATCGCTGGGAGTTCTCGTCAAATCTGGTGTTTGGATATTGATCCAGCTGCTACCTAATTGCCCGTCGTCACCTCGATTCCATCTTTAAACTTCACTCCCGTTATCACCTTGGCCAGGTAGTTAAATCCCCGCTGCTTGCGCCAGGTTTTCTCTGCACATGCTGATAATTTGAACATCATGTGCAGCATGCCATCACGGGTTAGGCATCCTTTTGATCGCTTCGTCCGGTGGCGTATCGTGCCAAAGGTCGATTCGATC
>Ga0209260_10000287_pt1 | contig 27814 bp, 20 predicted proteins | sample WorMetTypGCAVOLI_FD_187421 | JGI IMG/M metagenome (GOLD analysis project Ga0209260, IMG submission 187421) | Marine gutless worms symbiont microbial communities from Max Planck institute for Marine Microbiology, Germany - Olavius algarvensis... ...
TAGGTTCCGTCCCGAATAATCAGCGTATCTCCGCCGGACATGGCTGAAAATGCCGCGTTCAGGCTCTTATATGTTTCTCCTGGCCCCATGTACACCGTCTTGGCCAGACAAACAGAACCAAAACCGAAAAAAAAAACCACACAAACCAAGTCTACCATAATAATACGACAAAAAAGATGGCGTAACTTTTCATTTATTTTCATGACGTTTCCTCGTGCCTCACCCTACATTTATTGATTAACAGCATAAATTTATTTATCTATCAGAATACAAATTGACAGCTCATAAATAAAATCTAACGGACCAGCTTAAATTATTCCAAAAAACCTTCCTAAAACCTTATTCTCTCATCGGATAAACCTATATTATAAAGGCTGAACCTTCCAACCAATCCTTTGGGAATCAGCTAGAAACCAAGGCTAAAAATCCGTCGACATTTTCTTTTATTGAATGATTTTTTATTAAGTACTCGTACATGTATGCTTGATCCTGAAGATCCAGGACTTGATGAATATTTTTCACCAGTTCCTCTGCCGAAGAAAATACGTAGCCCAATTTTCCACGACTTTTTTGTATTATTCCATTAGGATCAACACCAAGCGTATATACCCCTGTCCCATTATTCCAGGCCTCAAGAAAGATGTTCGGAAAGCCTTCATATTCACTCGTACATATAAGCCCTCTTGCCTCCTGATAGTATTTGTCGAGTTCGCCAGGCTTTGCAAACTCAATGTATTGTATATTAATCCCAAGTTTCGTTCGCGCCAACATTTCTTCACTATATTCACTTCTCACATTCACAGGGGCTACAACCACGAATTGACCATTCGGGAGCCTCTCTGTTATCCGAAGTAAAAGTTCAAGCCGCTTAAAAGGCTCAATTCTACCCACCCACAAGAAATAATTCTTTTTGAATGTACTGAGATTTCCCACCAGCTTCTGAATAGATATAATATTCCCAAAAAGACTGGATTCTCTATCAAACTCTTTTTTTAAAATGGCAGCCTGGGTCATGTTCTGAACAAAAAAATGGTTGGCAAATTTGATAAACAACCTGAATATTTTTTCGTTATAGTTTTGTAGATTTACGTTTGGATCAAAATCCGTATCATGGGCAGAAAAAAAAACCATCTTTTTTCTGAAAAGTAATGTGTATGCGACAAGGGCAATACCAATATTCGACGGGCTTCTTAGGTAGACCACCTCGGGTCTGAAACATACTAATTTCCAAAATACTAAAAGATATTTGAGATATTTACTATTTCCCGGATAGCGCCAAAGACGATATTTTTTTCCGGCATCGTGAGCCCTCTCGAGATTTGTACATATCAAGATTTCATTTCCTCTGCGCATTAACTCGTTAATCAGCAAAAACTGCTGTTTTTCAGCTCCACCAATTGTTCTTGAGTGTTTAAAATTATCCAAAAAACTAATCAAATCAAATGACATGAAAAAGAACTTCATTATCTTAACCAAACCAATTTTTTATTGAGCAGGAATTTTTCACAACCTGTTGTTATTTATTATTGCCCTAACTTTTCATTAATTTTCATGCAAAATTCAGGTATTAGGTCAGCGGCTTTTATATTCCCATCTATATCAATCGAAAAAAAATAATTATGGACCCCAAGACTCCCATCCGTACCCTCAAATTTCATTCTTGTATCTTTTATTCAATGCAAAGGTGTAGGCCTGCTCTATTTTTGCTGCTACCGCTTCCCATGAGAACCTGATTTGAATCATATCAAATGCATTTTCGGCAATTTTTCCACGTTTGTTGGTATTTCTCAGCATATGCAATATTTTTTCAGCCAGTAATTTGGGATGATCAGCAACTACAATTTCTTTATCTTTCTCGGCTCCGATTCCCGCATTTCCCAATTCCGTGCTGACCACGGGCACCTTACACGCCATGGCCTCTATAATTTTGTTCTGAATACCGGCGCCGCAGATCATGGGGGCCACAAACAACCGGCTCCGGTTAACCCAGTCAGCGACTCTATCTACATATCCTGTGACAATTACATCCTTTCCGTTGTGCAACCGGCGGACCTCTTTTGCTGGATCCTTGCCGACTATGCAGAACTTTGTTTCGGGTTCTTCCTTTAGAATAAGTGGTAGAACATCCCTGCAAAAAAACACCGAGCTTTCGATATTCGGATAATAATTCATGTTACCTGAGAAAACGATGTCAATGTCCTTCTCGCACAGAATAGGTTTAAAAGCATTGGTGTCAACACCATTCGGCACGACGAAAATCGAATCACTTTTCAGATACTCCCTATCCACAGGCGAGGTAATAAGACATGCTCCAAAGTTACGAACAGTGCTCGTCTCATACCTCATCATTTTTTTCCATTCATAATAGTACCCTAGTTTTTTCAGAAAGTCCGTCTCTGACCGGTACATTCGCTCTGTACTGAGCGACAAAGAATCAATCCAGTCTATTACCGTTGGAACACTTCGCAGCTCCTTGCCATACTCTGCAAGCCTTCCACAAACAAGGTGAACAAGATCATATTTTTTCTGCGCCAAATGTCTTCTTATCTGAGTTTTCATCGAATTGGATCGGTAACAAAATACCTGTGAAGGATATCGGCTGAATATTCCGGTTGCCAACAGCAGGTTCATTTTCAATCTCGGCAATTCAACGAATGTAGCTTTCTTACAAAATTTCTCCATCAACGCCCTACATTCCGAAGTTGATGGTTCGTCTAAGAAGGATAATAGGTCGATCTCATGATGCTGAGACAGCAATCTTATTGGATGATATGCGCGTATCTTATCCCCTTTGTCAGGTGGAAAGGGAAATCTCGAAGTCACAAATAAAATTCGCATTTCGGCAGTTTACCAAATTGAATAAATACCTGAATTTTGCACGTATTCTAATCAACAATCAATAAGCGTGTATATCAGCAATGTATCCGAAGCAAAGTTTGCTGCTAAAAATTCAGGTAAGAATTAACCGGTTTGCAAAAAGTTTGATCTATCCGAATGAAAATAACATAATATAGGTAGTCGGGGGCGAACATGACCGCAGTGCAACACCAGCGAATAGATATTTTTATGTTTTTTTCTTAGACCACGAAAAATCTATTCCGAAAAAATCAAAGGCCTCAATAGGAAGAGATGCCTTCCAAACTGTTTACTCATCACAACCGTTCTGAAGTAATCCTCTTGTAGAGTCTTATTATATTTCCCGCATTTAGATCCCAATTATGTTTTTCGAGTATCGTCAATCTTGCGTTCTTTCCTATTCGCTCACGTTCATTTTCATTGATTACAAGAAAAGCGATCATTTTGGCCAATTCCCGATGGTTCAGAGGCTCAAATAAGAGTCCGTTAAACTTATCAGTAATTATGTCCTCAAGCGGCCCCAAGCGAGGAGCAATTGTTGCTTTGGCCATGGCCATGTACTCAAGCACCTTCATGGGGGAACCGTAATTGTTTGAATGTGGCATTACCGCTATGTCGAACATTGAAATATATTGGGGAATCTCCTGGTGGCTGACACGACCAAGAAGGCGTACTTTATCCCGTTTTCCGTCTTTAGAAATTCTCTTCTTAATCTGCTCATAGGTGGGGCCGTCACCTACCAACACGTAAATAAAGTCTCGTGCTTTCCGATCAACCAACGAAATGGTCTCAATGAGAAGATCAATTCCATGCCACGGATAAAAAAAACCGATGAAGCCGACAACGTTTTCGTTTTTCAGCCCGATTTTACGTCTTAGGCTGTAACAACCACCAGTCGGTTTAAACACATTCGGATCGGCAGCATTCGGTAATACAAGCAAACGCCGGTAATCCACACCCATTTCAATCATTTGATCTCTGAGATAACTCGAAACCGCAATCACGCCGTCGGAATTTATTAAAACAAATCGTTCAATGAGTCTTTCGAAGTGCTTTATTATCCTTGTTCGATTTCTTGCAAGAGGCGTGTCGGATAAAAAATTGACTTCAACGAAAAATTTCACATTTTGAAACTTTGCCGCTAACTTGCCGGCAAATCCCAGGAAGTGATATCTTTCGAAAATCAAATCGAACCGCCGAGTTGTCAATTTTTTCCGAATTTTGAAAAAAGCCCATAAATTGTAGAATATTTCCAGTAATTCAAAAAAGAATTCAGGCATTGAACGCGATATTTTTTTCCATCTACTATTGGAATTTTGCACCTCGTATTTAGAATGATTTTCCGGTTCAATAATAACTCCGGGTGGGGACACGATATCAACCCTATGCCCCATTTTTCTCAACGACTGCACAATGTTGAGTATATGGACCTGCTCTACACCTTGGCCCTGAGTTCTATGATGGTACAGAATGTTCATGTTACTTTATATCTACTCCAAGAAAGTCCAGAACTAAATCGAAAAATCAGGATCATTTCCAAATTAGTTGAGGTCTAATAGATAAAACAGGGGGGCACCGAACAAAACAGAATGGGCATCCGGTATCTCAAACGGATATAGGATTTAACGACCAAGATAAACTCTATCCAAAGGAGGCCTGCGATGTCGGTGCCTTCTATAGCATCCTATTTCCTCTTTCGCCGAATCAAAACTATCAATCAGAGCGTTAAAGCCGAAGCGATCGAGCCTCATATCCAGGTACAGCCCAACAAGCCCTTTCAGCCGATTTTCCACGGATGCGGTCAGAAGGCTGCCGGTGATCAGGCTGGATCCAACACAAGTGAGCGATCTGAACAAGGCCGCCACCCGAGTGCGGGTCACCTGTCAGTATCACAAAGTTCTCAGTGCTCACTACCAGGGCCTTCATATCCAGGCGTAAGATCTGTTTCATCCTTATCTTCGGGTAAAGCCTAGATTGGTCCGTTATGTCTATCAACTGTGCGGTTAAAACAGTATCGGAAGCAGCGCCTACTTAGTTACTTAGGCATGGACTGGAAAACGGTAAAAAACATCGATAAGTCCTATCTGTAGTGCGAACACGGCCAACCCGACTTGAATGGCTTGCGTATTTTAGCCGTTGACAAGATATCGGTTAGTAATGTCCAAAACTACATGACCGTCGTGCTGGACTATATTAGCGACCGAATGCTCTTTGTCGGCAAAAGGCGTAAAGCCAAAACGTTGAAGCGGTTTTAATCAGCTCAGAATCAGCCGGAGCAAGACAATTGATGCCGTGGTCATGTACATGTGGGATCCGTTTCTTAAGGCCGTTAAAGATAATCTGTTTCGCGCCAAAATTATTTTTGATCTTTTTCACGTTGTGGTTAATTTTAACTGCTTCATCGATAAGGTTCGAAACAGCGAATATCGTCAGGCCTAAAAAGAGGATAAAGCTGTTTATAAAGGCTCAAGATATCTGCGGCTAAAGAATCGAAAAAACATTGGCCGGCAATGCCATCGCCAGCAACTCAGAGAACTGCTGGAACTGAATTAGGTATCAACACTGTTATTATCTTAAAAGAAAAACTCAAACACATCTGGACTTACCGTTCAAGAAACTGGGCTTCCGAGGCACTTGTTCAATGGTGTTATCATGCTCGATCCCCGAACAATCGATCGGCGGACACATTTGGCCGGATGTTGGATCGCTACCGTATCGGTATCATCAACCACTGCGATTTCCCAATCCACCGCCAAACTGGAAGGGGTGAAAAACAAAATCAAAGTCATCAAACGTAAAGCCTATGGATTTCACTATCTGCGCTTCTTTATGCTGATAATTTATCAGGCCGTCTGCACCTAATCCGGAGAAGAATCCAAATTTTCAGATAAAGTCATGACTTAGCAATAAAGCCTGATATTTCTAATATCCGGTCCACACTCCTAGACCATGTAAAATTACTACCTTTTGTAAGAGCTCTTACACCCATTTCTTTTCTCAATCTCTCGTTTTGCAAAAGAAGAATTATTTTATCTCCGAGAGTTTCACTGTTATTTGGTTCGACCAAAAATCCGTCTACCCCATCATCAATCAACTCAGGTATGCTTTCAATCCGAGTGCCGATACACGGAAGTCCGTGTGCCATAGCCTCCAGAAAGGCAATACCAAATGGTTCTCTGAGCGAAGGCAGAACGAAGATGCTCGCCTTCCGGTACTCATCGGACATCTCGCTAAAATTTAATTTCCCCTTGACTTCAATTTGCGGATCTTCGATTGGTAAATCGCAACCAACTATCACGAGTCTGGAGGAAGGAACTATAGCTCTGACTCTATTAAAACACTCTAATAAACTATGTCCACCCTTTCGCTTGAAATCCACACCAACGAACAAGATCCGCAAACGATCATCTTTTCCGGTCTTTTGTATTAGATCCTCCCTCACACGGACATTTATGCCAGGATACACCGTAGATACCTTACCGCCATCCACACCATAATCTGACATTATCGACATTTTTATAAAATTACTCATACAAAAAATTTTTGCGGCCGATAAATATGTTTGTCTCTCATGTTCGATCCAGCTTTTTCGCGCAGATATACAACCTTGCCTGAATCCTTTTGAGTAGGATTTTCTTGATAATGCGTGTGTATGATCAGTATATAATAAATAAGGCACATCTATTTTGTCACAAAAGCCGGAGAACATTGTCTGGGTTTGGAATACAACATCCGGGCGAAATTGTTCTCTCGCCTTTTCGCAGTACCTGCTCATCGCTCTAAATCCGAAAGATGTATATTCTATACCTAGCCTCCATTTGTAGCCATACAAGAGGATAGCACATATGATGTTTATAAATCCTACGACTAAGCTTTTTTTTGGATTAATTGCGTCAAAAGCATCGACCACATCAACCTGGATCTTTCTCATTTCGAATTCACGGACTATGGAATTATTAATTCCTGAAAAGGAACCAAATTTTAAAAATAGAATTTTCATGCTATCGCCTTAAATTAAACATAAATGAGAAAAACCCGCTGGTTTTGCAGTTAGCCACCTTCATCGAGCAGCAAGGAAATATTATTCAGCAACAAGCAGAGCAAATCCAGCAACTCAAAGACGAAATTGCCCGGCATAAGAATCAACCGCCTAAGCCCAAAATTAAGCCGAGCAGTTTAGAAAAATAGAAAAAAGGAAAATCAAAACGACCCAAGGGCAAAAGGGCTGGTTCTAAAAAACGGCATAAAACCGCCGAATTGCAGATTCATAAAGATAAGCCCATTGAACCTGAACATATACCGGATGGATCTGAATTCAGATATTATAAACCTTTTGTGGTTCAAGATCTCAAAATTGAAGCTCACAATACTCGCTATCGGCTCAAAGTATATCAAGCACCTGACGGTAGCTATGTTGTGGTAAAAATACCGGCCTATCTAAACCGCGGGCATTATGGTCCCACTTTGATCCGTTTTGCCTTATATCAATACTACCATTGCCACGTTACTCAGCCGTTATTGCTGGAGCAATTACATGAGCTTGACATCGTTATTTCCACCGGCCAACTCAACAATATTCTCATTGAAAACAAAGAGCGTTTCCATCAGGAGAAAGATCATATTTTAGCTGTCGGCCTTCAAGTATCCAGCTACATAAACGTCGATGATACCGGTGCCCGGCATCAAGGCCAAAACGGCTATTGCACCCATATTGGCAATGAATCTTTTTCTTGGTTTGAAAGCACCGCGAGCAAAAACCGTATTAATTTTTTAAAACTGCTACGTGCCGGGCACTCAGACTATTTGATCAATGTGGATGCCATCGAATATATGCAATCTCATAAATTGCCTCAATACGTGATCAAACCAATTATCGACCATTTATCCGCGATATTTGCCAATGATTGCCAGTGGCATGAATTTTTAACTGATCACGCCATTGTAAAGGACCGACACGTACAAATTGCCACAGAGGGTGCCCTGATTGGCAGTATTATCGAGCATGGTATTTCAAAACACTTGGTTACTGTCAGTGATCATGCCGGTCAGTTTAATGTGCTTTTGCATGCGCTGTGTTGGCTTTATGCCAACCGAGCCATCGACAAAATTATTGCCTTTACCGATCAGGCTAAAAAAGACCTGGATACCGTAAAAGATCAAGTGTGGCAGCTATATGATGGGTTAAAAAATTACAAGCAGAACCCCAGGCCAAAAGAGAAAAAACGCTTGGAAAAGATGTTTGACAAAATCTTTTCCAGCAAGACTGCCAGCGCTATATTGAACACGGTGCTGAAGCGAATTTACAAAAACAAATCTGAATTGCTGCTGGTTTTGGATCGTCCCGATATTCCGTTGCACAACAATGGTGCTGAAAGCGCTATCCGCGAGTATGTCAAAAAACGTAAAATTAGCTGCAGTACCCGCAGTGAAACAGGCGGTCAGTGCAGAGATACATTCACTAGCCTGAAGAAAACTTGTCGAAAATTGGGACTATCTTTCTGGCAATACCTCAAAGATCGAATCGAGACAACCAATCTTATTCCGGATCTGTCTGAGCTGATTCGAGAGCAAGCATTAAAACCCGGATGATATCATTTTACCTCTTTTCTACCTATCAATTCTCATCTAACGTAAATTGACTTACTGCAAGTTTTTGATGTGATTCTATTTACTACCATCACTGATTGAGATGTTACCAGAAATTTTAATATGTGTCTGTTTTAACAATGTTCTGAATCTTTTTGTGCCATAATTTCAATAAAATTTAATCCCTTTACAAATATTCAGAAAAAATTAATGCATATTTTAGGTCTTTTTGCCAATTCAAGTTTTTATTTCACCTTAAAGGTCGTCAATACATATTTGTAACGGACTAAGTCATCCGGAGGGATCAATGGGTTACAAAAAGATGAATAAGAATTTGAGAATCGGTGGCTTTTCTTTGGAAAACTCTCTGAAAAATAATCGCAGCCTCAAATGCACCTAATTTAATACAATTCAAACGCCTGTTCGAGAAGTCGATGAATCATATTGGTTTTTGTATCTTTGTACTCTAACTCTGTGTTGTTTTAAGTTCAATAAGGAACTTCACGCAATTGAACGGGACTATTTTCCCAGTTCTATTTGGTTTCGCGAACCAGCATGAATTCAACCGGGTGAAGTCATCCTGGCCGAAATTTCTTATCAACAAACAAAATCGTCGATGGCATCATGCGCAAAATTCGACCACTGCTAAGTAGACCCAGTTAAATATGATCGTAGAACATTTGCTTCACAACTTAACAGCGCAAGCAGAAACTGAAATTGAAGGCAATAAATCCATTTCCAAGGTTCGCTAGATTACTTGCCCTGTAGCTAATAGACAACATATTCCAGCATGATTGACAAATTGTTATGCAAAATAAGGTCACAGTTACCCAACAGTTACCGACTAATTGATTCCTTATGCAACGGGTTGAAAGTAGTACTTTGGCATCAGCCATCTGCACGATGAGGCTAAAAGAGCTATATTTACAACGAATGCAAAAACAAATTCGATGTCTGGTGTTTTCATGTTAATCCAGTTAAATTAATAGACCATTTAACCCGGACGGTCTGCAATATCAAAATGGGTCTATCCCAGATAAATACGCTGTGCTGTTCTTGCGAAATCTACCCAGTATTTAAAACCACTCTCAGCATGCCTCACGCGCTAGTCAAGATTGTTGTAAATCTGAATTTTTTTGTAGACAAAAAATCTATTGTGAAAAAAAAATGCCGGATCATCCAACAGATCACGCCTGAATCGAAACCCCAGCATTTTGGGTTTTTCTGAACTAAATTTTTCAATGAGCTTATACGCCTTCTCATTAACTATAAGGTCATAGGAAGAGATTGCGTGCTCATCTGGCGGGTATTTTGACGGCCACCAGTCTTTCGCGATGTATGCGTATCCCTGTTGGATTCGACTAAAATATTTTTGAATCACAAAATACTCAAATCCGTCCAATACGCAGTAATCCGGCTGATCCTGATACTCCTGATAGGTAATGCCAGGCACAGTCTTAATAGGGCCGAGGCTTCTTGGAAGATCTGCTGTGCCTGATACCGCCACCTTACTTGATTTTGGAATATTTGCATCCATCCATAAAGCTGTTTGGACCCGGGCATCGAGCACATATTCTTTGGCTCGATTATTGGCAATTGAATATAACAGTGTGTATCCTGCAATGACTGTGAAAAGCAAAATTCCAAGGAATCTAATGACCTTGTTTGGTCGGTGCAATATTAGTGATATAAGGATACCAGCAAATATATATAAAAGAAAAAAAAGATTGAAAGCAAATCTTGATGCTCGAAAAGTTGTATTCCACAAACTTATCTGAAGGGCGAAGGGAACAAATAGACATAATAAAAGCAATAAGTGCCGGTTGGGCCGATAGATTAGCGGGGCCATAACTAATGAGCCAACAGCCAAGATCAGAAGAGGCAGTCCAAGGCACTGAGGAAAAATGTCGACAAAAAAACTAGGAGGCATAATATTACCAGGATATAGGCCGTAATATCCAGCGTTGATTGTGGAATATGCTTTGCCACTTATTACAAAATTCAATAGCGACAAGGGGATAAGATTATTCAGTGCCGTCGCACACGTCAGGACTAAAAGGATCACCGCAATTGCACTAGCATATGTCGATTCCGCAAATGGAAGTACGTTAAATGCCTTATAACCCAAAAGTTTCCTTCGTCCGACAAAATACACGGTTAGAAACAGCCCACCTGCCATAGAAATCACCAGGATATTACGAATCTGGCGAAGGTAGGCCTGAATCGCTGGTATGTGATAACTAAACGGTTGAGTGTGTTCCTGTCGAGCGTACATCCTCTCGGCGAAATGAACTATAATCTCTTTTTGATAGGAAGTTAAGTACCATCCTATGAATGCTATCCCTATAACACCAAGACATACGGCTACTCCCCATCCCGGTCTTCCTGGCGCCTGGAGGGTATGCGGTGTTATCTCTTCTGCTCGCTTGTTGGAATAGGGTAAAACATGAGAAAATAAAAGTACGATTAACGGCAAAGATAAAAATGCCAAAGCTAAGTGGGAGCACATGCATGCCAAACCCAGGCATATTCCAACAAAGATACACCTTTTTTTGGAGAAGCCTTCTTCATAGTTTTTCATGGAGAAATAGATCGCACTCAGAATGAAAAAGCCGCCAAGTGCAATCGGCTTCATGTCGTTTCCGATCTCGACCGTAATCGGCACCATGGAAAACAAAACCGCAGAGAATATACCGGCCAGTCTGTCGATTCGGCTTACTATCAGGAATAAAACATACGCCGAGCATAAAACCGCCAGCGCAGAAATCACCCTGGATGTCAACCCCAGCTTCCATCTTTGCGGCATTGCTGCCGTTAAAGCCCTGGTCGGAAAATTCACCGCTGCTGCGAGCAAATACTGCAAGGGCGGATAGTTTAACGGCAGCATAGTAGCCTTCGGCTGCAAATAGGATTCGATATGCGGCAGCTCCTTGTCTTCGTCGCCGTACCAATAGTCGACGGCGACGTCGTTCAAACGGTATAAGCCGGGCAGGCCGAAGCTGATTTTTTCAAATTGCAGGAAGGCGGCTATAAACAATACTACAGCCATGCAAAACATTGCTGACTTTTTATTCATACTCGTTCCAATACCCGCGTAGTTGTAGCAATCCTTTTTTCTCTCGGCCTGTATTTTTAAAGATCATTTATCCACAGGCTCCTGGGATTGCCATTCACCACTTCTGCTTTCGTAAAAAACAAAATAGCGTCTGCCGATGAAATTAAAACCTAATCCGACCATGGTTGCAATGGCTTTCGCACCGGCCGGCGATGCCACAGATAAGATCAACGTTTTTGTGACCATCAGATCGATTAGGCCAACAGCTCCCACCAATAGCAAATACACAACGATTTCTTTTGTCGAATTCCATCTCGCCTTGTGCCGAAAAAGAAGTATAATACAAAGAAGATAGTTTATAACTGCCGCGATGCCAAAAGCAATTGGAGCAGAAAAAGTCACAGAGACACCGGCATGTACGAATCCAATGAATATAATAAAGTTTGAAATGCCGGCAATACCGCCAATCATAAGATAAATCAGGAACTGAACGGGCAACGGCGCCCGATGGGCATTGTAGTGAAAGATGCAGTAAAGGGCTCTAAACCCGTCTTTTACGCCGATCTTCTTACCCTCTGCATAGGTACGGCCATAATAGGAGATCCCCATCTCGTATATTCTCAACCGCATATGCGCTACCTTGGCTACAATTTCCGGTTCAAAGCCGAACCTATTCTCCTGGATAGGGATATTTTTAATGACGTCACTTCGAAAAACTTTGTAGCAAGTCTCCATATCCGTCAGGTTCAAATCTGTGAACATGTTTGACAGTAGTGTCAGAAACCGATTCCCCAGGGAATGCCAGAAGTAAAGTACCCGATGAGCTCCCGTCGAAAGTAAACGCGATCCCAGAACCACATCGGCCTTGTCCTCCACCAAGGGCGTCAGCAAACGCTTTAGATCATTCGGGTCGTACTCCAGGTCCGCATCCTGGACTGCCACGTAGTCGCCATGGGCATATTGAAACCCGGTTCGCAACGCAGCACCTTTCCCTTGATTGTTGTCGTGCTGCACCAGCGATATTTCAGGATGCTGGCGCTCGAGTTCTCTTGCGATTTGAACACTCTTATCGTCAGAGCAATCATCGACAATAATGATTTCAAGCGAGAGATCGCCATCTCCTATCTGAAGCAATCTATCGACACACTTCTCCAAGGTCTGTTCTTCGTTGTAGCAGGGAATGACCACACTCAAAACAACCTTGCTATCGTTCCTGCTCGCATTCATCATTTGAAGCCTTTGCAGTAATTGTAGCCAGAGATAATTAAGTTCCTGTATTCTCCGGGATCTCCCGACATGTTCATCTCAGCTGCCTTGATAATATTATACAATTCTCTTGCCGTAAGATAGTGCAAGGAATACTTCTCTCCGTCGTTGTATTTTTCATTAAGATATGCGTGCATCTGCTCTATCGGTTTGCCCAGCAGTGTGGCATGCTCCCTGCAAGCAGCCCCGTGCGTGAATACTTTCACGATTTTCCAGTTGGATTTTCCCTTTATATGGATTCCGGTGTTTACCCAGAAATCGATCCGATCTTTGGTCGGTGGATTGTTGCTGGAAATCTCTCCATCGTCAACAGACGGGAACCACCGCTGTTGGCGCCCTTCCCACCTGAAGCCAAGGGGTCCTTGAATAATCAAGAGATCGCCGCTTGGTTTTCCGCCGACACATACCGGAACACCCCTGTCATAGGATTTTGGCTTGTCGGGTTCGTCATTGGCATAATAAATCGTGTTTATCATTCTTGGCTGGGATTCAATCATGTAAGAAGGGAAGGTAAAATCCGCATAACAGCCTGTTTCACTCAATATTTTCAACTCATCGTTTACGCTGCAGTACTCCGGCCGACTGCCGTCTAAGGCCCAGTCACCGTGTATAAAAGCGTATTTTAACACCCGACCTCCTTCGATTTTTGTTTCGAAAATACCATACCGCGAATATAGCTGAATGCAATCCAAGATTTTCTGTCTGAGACTCTCGGAGGTATCCGGAAACGGCTCCATACGGCTGTGATGCAGATGCATCTCAATTTCACCGAAGCCCTGTTTGCAAATGTACAACAATTTTTTTATGTGTTCATCTTTAAAATAGTGGGGAGGATAAAACCATGTGTGTTTTGGATGAACGCCGTCGCCGTCTGAAAATTTGATTGCCATAGAAGGGTAACGCTGCATCCATCCATCAACCCTCTCCCGTTCTTTTTTGAGATCAGCTTGATTCCAACCTGGCTCGAAATGGTCTACGAAACAGAACAGAACATGGATCGGGTCGTTAACCCACAAAGTGCCATTTCTTCTTTGATCTATCGCCCAGTATATATACCCTAGTAGCCATAGAAAAATTTTCCGCCGGTATAAGGCCCTGAAAAGAATCGCAAGAATCGTGAGAACAGCAGAAGTAGCAATCAACCCGACAATCCATAGAGATACTATTAAATAGCCATCTGCACTAAATTCCAAATTTCCTCCGCCACATGCTTCCAGGTTCGGTTTCTAACGGCGCTTCTAACAACATCCTTATCCCAAATCCTGTTAATCGCACTCTCTAAACCATCAGCCAGCCCAACAGGATCGCCAGCGGGTACTAGTAATCCATAATCGTGATGGGCAATAATCTCTGGAAGGCCTCCGACATTAGAGGCAACAACCGGGATTCCGCATGCAAGTGCCTCCATAACTACATTCGGCCACCCCTCCCTGATGCTTGGGAGGCAAAAAACGTCAGCACAATTCATAATGATTGGAACCTTTTCATGTGAAACCTCGTCCACAAACCGCAAAATTTTCGATAGTCCGATAGCTATGCTCATATTCTCAAGCTTCTTTTTCTCGGGTCCATTCCCAACCAAAATTACTCTGACTTTTGAGCCACGCTCCGCCAAAACCTTTGTCGCTTTGAGGAGTGTTTCTAGACCCTTTTCTGAGCTAAAACGGCCAATATATAGTATCCATTTTTCCTTTGAATCAGTCGAATCGACTATGCCGAGGTCGATTTGATTTCTAGCCTCACTCTGCTTTATCGGTTTAAACTTTTCTTCAACGCCATTCGGTATGACTATAACTTTATCCTCCGGAACGCCAAGATAACACATCTTCCGCTTCATGGCAGCACTGACCGACATGACGTGTTCGCTTTTGCGCAGAGCGAAGCTCACCATTCTTCTTCTAATTCTATCATTCTCGGCATCGTTTATGTCACATCCCAGGCCTCCCAGCAGGACAGGTAAACCTCTTTTTTTACCAAGAAGAACGCTTCCAAAACCATCCGGATAGGCCCAATATGTTAAGATCACCTTTGAATCCGCGGCGTTCTTTCTCGCACAATTCCAAACACTCACAAAATAGCTCAACCCATAAAATGCCCTTCCAATTCTTGGTGTTACCACATATCGTGGATACAAAACTTCAAGTCCATTCAAGTTCTCTTTTCGCGGAACTCTTAAATACCCTTCATAAGTCGGAAGCTTCATCCAGCCAGGAACGTATGGAACCGGCGCTATCACCTTAACATCGCAAAATTCCAGGAGCGCTTTTGCCTGACGGTAGATGTAAATCCCTTTAGTCGGCTCATAGGAATTGGGGAATATGCTCGTCGTCAATAATAACTTTACCCTGTTACCCAATTATAGATCTCCATCTATGAAAGTTCTCATCCAAATTTCGAATACTAGCAAGTTCCATATGTTCTTACTGAAATCCTCTTTTCCAGCAATATGCTGGTTCAGCATGGACTCAATATATTTGCTATTCAACAACCCCCGCTCTCTTGTTCTTTTGTCCAATAGTAGCTCCTGTGCGGTAGTGTTCAACTCTTGCCGAAGCCATTTTTTAACTGGTACCGGGAATCCTTTCTTGGGTCTGTAGACTATGTCTCTCGGTAACAGCTCTTCAGCATATCTCTTAAATATATACTTCGATTCAAAATTTCTCACTTTCATACCCGCTGGCAGAGACGCGGCATACTCTACGAGTTTGTGATCCAGAAACGGTACACGGAGCTCAATTGCCGCAGCCATCGTCATTTTGTCTGCTTTTATTAGAAGGTCCTCTGGAAGCCAGGTTTTCGTATCCAAATATAGCATTTTCCCTATTGCATCCCTATTTGGAATTTTCCGGTAATATTTCCCAATTGCATCATAGGGCTCTGAGGTGTTAACTGATGCAAAGAAATCCTCAGAGTATAGCCTGTTTTTCATTCTCGCGGTGAGGTAGCTCCCATTGCCCAAATATCTCTCTTCCAGTGATGTCGATAGCCAATCAAGATATTTTCCCTCCCTCTTATTTCTTAAAAGAGGACCGGCAATACATTTTTCGAAAGCCTTCCTTAGTCTCTCCGGTGCCCGCCGGTACAATTCGATCTGATTCATGTATCTATAAATAGGATATCCAGCAAATATCTCGTCGGCACCCTCGCCTGAAAGCATAACAGTTACATGCTGTTTGGCAAGCTCGGAGAGGAGCAACAACGGTACAGCGGCGTATTCTGCTATCGGTTCGTCCAAGTGCCAAACGACTTTTTTTATAATATCCATGAAATTTTTCTGTTTCAGAATAAATTCATGATGCTCACAGTCGAAATGCTTGGCCACCTTTTTAGCATACTTCAACTCACTATCAGCTTCCGCGTTCTCATATCCAACCGTGAAAGTCTTTACAGGCTTGCCTGTTAGCATAGTCATTATGCCTACAATAACACTGGAGTCTACACCTCCGCTCAAAAAAGCACCCAAGGGGACCTCGCTCATAAGCCTGATCCTAACTGCCTCCTCGATCAATTCCTTCATCTTGCTATAGCATGCGTCAAAAGGATCCCCCAACTCCGCAACCTCGGCAAAGTCCCAATACTCATTCAATCTGATACCCGGTTCACGCATCAGCAGGGTATGACCCGGCATAAGTTTCTCGATCCCCTGGATCGCGGTTTGCGGGCCAATTGTGTAATTAAGCGTAAAGTAGTGGTCAGCGGCCACGAGGTTCAGCTCCCTCGAACTCATGCCGATTTCAAGAAGAGATTTCAACTCAGATGAGAAGGCTAGTGACTTAGGCCTCAAATCGTAATAAAGAGGCTTTATTCCAAGCCTATCTCGTGCCAGAAATAACGAACGAGCCTTCGAATCCCAGATGGCGAACGCAAACATTCCTCTCAGGTACTCGACACAGCGTTCTCCCTTGTCCTCATAAAGGTGCAAAATGACCTCGGTATCTGATCTCGTACCGAAAATGTGACCTTTTTGGACCAGATCGTTTCTCAGTTCCAGGTAATTGTAGATCTCTCCGTTGAAAACGATACACATGGATTGGTCTTCATTGAAGATCGGTTGCCGCCCCCCCTTCAGGTCAATAATACTCAACCGCGTGTGTCCTAAGCCAACTATTTTTTTTACATACAGTCCGCAGTCGTCAGGTCCACGATGTTTGATCCCAAGCATCATTCTTTCAACCAGTTCTTGATTGACTCTAATACTTTCATCATAGCAGACAATTCCGCAAATACCGCACATTTACAATTTACCTTTCATACGATTGAGACGACCATCTAAAACCGGACTCAACCACGAATCCGTCTAATTCAGGATCGCGATGTTAAACCGCCAATTTTACTTTCGGGCTCAAGTGTATCAGAGACTTTTAACCACCGATCACGTTGATTAATCTTGCACAGTATACCCACTAATCCCAACAACGCCCAATAGAAGGGTTCATGGTCTTTCACCGAGAAACTAGTGTTTGCTAGGTAACATATAAAGCAGATCAAAATCCCCTGGCATATAATGAGCTCATCTTCCCGGTTTTTGTCCTTAAGCCATTTCCTTCGCATTTCGACCAACTGTCTAACTACCGAAAGGATCGTCATCGTAAAAAAGAATGCTCCTACAATGCCCGTCTCGGCCAACACCGATAAGATCGTGTTATGCGCAAGCAACCTTTTATCCATACCATAATCCAAGGCGAATTCCGTGAATTTCCCCCAGCCGACACCGAAGATCGGATGATCAAGAAACATTCTTATGGCTGCGAACCAGGCCATCAGACGGTCACCGCTCGAGGCTTCGCCACCTGCCCCCGTCAGCGACGTAACATCTCCTCTTGACAGAATAAGGCTCAGGACAATGGTCATGAAACCGACCGCACCCATTCCCACGAAAATCAATTTGATCGCACGGGACTGAAAAATGCGTCTGCTCAAAATTGTACTCAATCCAAAAGCGATTAAAAGTCCTATGGTCCCACCTCTTGATTTCGTGTAAGCACAAGTAACAAAAACAGTGACCATGAAGCCAACCAATACCAGCCTTTTTATGGCCGACTTTTCTACCTCCAACAGGGCAAAAGCGAGAGGAAAGCAAAGGGTAAGCACCAAAGCCAGACTGTTCGGATTATTATAATTCCCCACGGAATAAATCCGCACAGCATCCAGCAACAAATCCGGCTCTGAAAGGTAAAGGTTCCAGCCATATACGGCCAGAACCCCAACCGCCCAAATCAGCATCCAAAATGCAGTTTTCAGCTTTTTCAAATCCTCAATTACGCTGATCATCAGCCAATATAAGATGAATTTCTTAGCCCAGAAGACAAACACCGCTGCCGTGCCGGAGATCCAAAAATATTGCCCTTCCGATATTGTATAGGCAAAAAGCAACCCGACGATATATTTATTTTGGGGAAGCCCTGTTAAATCGCTAAATGATCCGCGCTTTGTTACGATCAAAAAAAACAAAGCGAAAACATTTATTACAAAAAATACCCGGGTTTCGCCTAAAACCGGTATAATTGCGCCCGGCTGAGCGATGGAAAAGAAAATAATTATGTAACACAAAGTGGTCAGCATTTTGCTAGAAGCCAACTCTCTTCTTAAAGTTCTTTACGGCTTATTCTTGATCTTATGACTTTGGCCGGCACGCCGGCTATACTTACATTTGATTCGAAGGAATTCAGTACAACCGCGTTTGCGCCAATTTTCACATTGTCCCCAATTGTGATGTCACCAAGAATTTTCGCCCCGGTTCCGATCATTATGTTGCTGCCCAACTTGGGCTGTTTTATTTCGGGCAATCCCGGTGTGACTGATCCCAGACTGACACCGTTAAAAATAATGACGTCATTGCCGATCTCGACGAATTCACCGATAACGATGTTCATTCCATAGATTATTTTGAAACGGCAACCGATTTTTGCCCCTGGATCGATAACCGATCCAGTTATCAGCCGCTCGAGGTACAGCATGATCCGCGGCACCAACCACAGCAAGCGTTTGTTGCTCAGTGATTTATGAAGCCGCTTAGTCATTCTGTAAAAAAGGTTCAACTGAAAACCGTTGTTAAGAAATACCAAGCAGATCAGATCGAAAAGTTTGAGTGCTTTGCCGTCGGCATAGCAACTCGCTTCCTCCTTCAACCGACCAAACCATGAGTTCTTTTTCATTATATCCCGCTGATCGAAGCCTTTAATTTATTGATGTCTTTTAGCCCAATTAGTTTTACTGCTGACGCGATCGCAACATAGAGAATGAGTCCTATCGGGATACACATAAGCGAGATGGGTTCCCGAAAACCGCTGATGAACAAAAAATATCCTGAGTTTATCAGAACAATTAAAAGCAGCGATTTCCACTGCAAAAACCCGCTAATGAATTTAGTTGTATAGTAGGTGAACAGGCAGAACAACAGCAGTTGTGTGGAGGCAAAGGCCAGTATGGCGCCGTGCGTCCGATACAGGTTGATCAGGATCAAGTTGGCCACCACGCAATACAACCCTGAAATTATATATGACAACAACAGATACTTCTGCCTGTGGATAGCCGTCAAAAGACTGAATTCGCAAAACGCCATGCATGTAAACAAAAAAGCCCAGATGCCGATTTTCAATATCGGCCCTGCTTGTACGAATTTGTTCCCGAAAATGATTACAACGATATCCTCCGCAAAAGCCGATGTTGTCAAAACGAAGGGTAAGGTAAAAAGCAGAATTTTGGAGATCAACGTCCCCGACAACGCTGATATCTCTTTGGTTTCTCCGGCACTGTAAGCTTGCGAGAAGGCCGGTAAAAGGGCACTGGAAATCGCGTGCGGTATAAACGACAGCTTCGTCACCAGCAGTATCGCGGCCGTGTATAGCCCAAGCTGCTCCATCGATACCTTTTTCGATAAAAAAACGGTATCGATTCGCATCATCGCGAACCATGTCATCGTCATTAGGAAAAACTGAAATCCCTCTGCTAGTTTTGCTTTTGTAAAAGACATACTGAATCGCAGCCGGATTTTAAAGAACACACGGCTTGCTATTACGGCGGCAACCAGCATGCCCAGCAGCTGTCCAAAAGCGTATACACCCAGCAATTCAAACAGACCGAATCCCAAATAAAGTACGACAACGGATAAAACCGTTAATGTGAGCCCGGCAATCAAACCGACCAGAGCCGTGTATTTCATCTGCTGATTAGCATTGAAGACATCGGTCAGGGCCTCGCTGAGAAGTTGAAACAGAAACACAGCACTGGCTAAGTAAACGGCGGTTTCAGTTCTGGCAGGATAGCCGGCGGTATGCACCAACCCGATAATCATGATGGTACAAAGCAGCAGTGCGACCAGTCTCAACGTAATCATTCGTTGGGCATATTCGCCGTTATCTGTTATGCCGGCTAAATCTCTGACGGTGACACGGTTTAGTCCAAGGACAGCCAATGGATAAAAAAGCATTGTAAACGCAGTGACGAAGTTGAAGATACCGAAATCCGCCCTGCCGAGCTTTCTGGCAATGTATCCTACAACGAAAAGGGATATCACCTGCATGAATAACGGCTGCAGTGCCAGGAATATCGAATTTTGCAATATTTTAATAGGCTTGATCATATAACCATGCCGAGAGAAATATTGGATCTGTAATTCGAATCGTTATAAATCGGCGGATAGCGGCGGGGAAGAAAAGGGAGTTTTTCGCTTTCCTTGCCTTCCCGGCAATAGATCCACATGCTGTCGTGATCCCAGCACAACAGTTCATCGAAACCATCGCCGTTTATGTCGTATGCCCCGTAGCACAGGGTTGGATGCCCGTCCTCGGGAAACATCACTACCTGATTTCCGAGTCCGTCGTAAAGCCCGCCGGTCTGATCCGGTGCCGCGGAAAGCAGCAGCAGTTCGTGTCCGGTTCCCGACCAGTTAACCGGGCTCAACGGGCTGCCGAAGATCGAGGGCTGAAACGACTTGAGGACATTGCCGTCGAGATCAAGAATATAAATGATACCCGGACTGCCCCAAAACGTGTTCGTCGCAATCTGATGGCTATCTTCACCCGGGATAAGTCTGCCAAGGGTGACGGTCTGCATATGACCGAGGCGCAGGTGTTTTCTAATTTTGCCATCGATGTCTGCAAAAATGAACCCTTCATCTGATGCCGCAATTACCACCCGAAGCTCTCCCGATGACGGATCCCGATAAATCGACACGGCATCGGCGTGGTCGCTCAGCGGAAGTTCCCATATCCTGCGGCCGTCGGCATCCAGTAAACTGTAACCCACCAAAACTTCGTCCCTTCCGTCCCCGTTTATATCGATGGTGTAAGGAAAATGTCCCATCTCGCGATCGGATTGATATTCCCACAACCGCTCGAGGTTGTTGTTGTAGGCCCATATTTTCGAATACCGATCTTTTAGTAAAATGTCCTGCGGTCGCGAGCTGCCGGTTAAATTGCAGATATAGATGCTGTCCCCCAATATGTTCTTGAACCGGTCAAATGGCGCGACAGCCTCAGGTGTCGGCACACGGCGTTTGACGTCACCGCTGGCCCCATCGAGAATCTCGACATGAAAATTCCGCGCACAGATAATTTCATTACGGCCGTCATCATCGATGTCATAGATCTGAACGGGGAGATCGCTGCTCAAGCAGTTTTGCTCGTCCGATGGTTCACCGGACTGCCAGAGTATGTTCCCGTCCAGGTCTAAAGCGCTAAGCGACGTTAAGGCGTTGTAATCGTTGCCCTTTACCAGCGAACTGCCTTTTGCCAATACCGGATTCAGATGTCCGTTCCCTGTCAGATCGCCGAACCGGATGGTTCTTCCTGAGTGTAGCTTTCGAAGGTCAAGCTGCTTCCAGATTTTCATGACCGGATACCGAATCTCATCCCGGCTGCTGAAAGATTGTCCGGCCTTGCCATCGTATGAGTCAATACAATGCGCATTTGGGGGATGAAATGTCCGCGCGCTCCTGAATCGGGCGGGAACATTGCTGGCCAGGCCGACCTTGCCGATTGGGTAGGCTGAATCCGTGGTTTCGGATACGAGTTTCTCGTTGATGAATCCGCTGATCTTATCGTCCGCTGCGACAACCGTAAGTTTATACCAGGCGTCGGGACGGCAAACATATTTTCGACTAGTGAGGGTTGCCAGCACGTTACCTTCGCGTCGGAGAAACCAAACCTTTCCTCCCTTGAACACAAATAGGTAGTACCTCTGCCCGTCCCTGACCCGGAAAAGCAGGCCTGCCAGGTCATCTAAACCACTTGGACAAATTTCAGCTTCAAAACAATAATTGCGCCAACGGGTATCACCGGCGGCTAGAGATGGGACAGCAAGCAATTTCGGTAAGCGCAATGGAAAAAAAACTTTTTTAATCGGGTACTTCCAATTTTTTCGGTTCAGCCGGTTGTCGAGTGTCTGCTCCAGGTATTTTATTTTGTCGGATAAAACGATCTTCCAATTCGGAGGGTCGGGATTGTGGCTTTCCCCCCAAAGATGATAATTTGAGATCTCCTGCCAGGGGCCTTGAAAAACGCGCGGCGGCGGATAATAAAATTCTTCCAGCGCCGTGTAGCCGTCAGAGAAGGGACCCGGTTCATATTTCTGAAAATTATCATCTAAAATCTGATTCCATTTCCGATATACTTCATTTAACTCGACCATATTTTATCTCTAAAGTGTTGATGAAAAAAATAAAACCGACCCGATTGGTCGGCCGGTGTTGATATTAATACCTGAATTTTGCACGTATTCTAACCAACAATCATCGCTCCAAGTAAATTGCGGTAGCTTGACCTTGAACTTCACTAAGGGGTATTTGCGTGCAAATTTCAGGTGATAGTTGTTGCCTTCAGATTGTGGGCAAGGCTTCAAACGGCTTCGCTAGATTTTTCTGGCCTTGACAATATACCCCGACGCCAGGATTCCAAGTCGGCTATGAGCAAACTTTTCCATCTTGAGGCCATATTTTAGAAACAATTTTGGAAACACGACGTGGAAGGGCGTGAAAAATGGGTAAAAGTGAAAGAACCTGAAGTCTTGTTTGGCGAATCCATGCCGTTTCAGACTGGCATCAAGCTGCCACGGAAAATGCTTTCTGTAAGTAATGTACTTTACCGGATCTTCACCGTTCGACTGTTTGATGCGGTTGATAAGCTTTAATCCCGTCTTTGTTCCTTTCAACGGATCGAAAAAAAGATCGAACAGTCTGAAAGGGCAGGCTTTGTTGCGAACAGTGATGATCAACGCACCGTCGGGCTTGAGAATACGATTTAACTCCGAAAGCGCCTTGTCATCTGTCGGCAAATATTCGATCACCCCGGCGCAGATAACAGCATCGAAGGTTTTGTCTTCGATCTGCAGAGATTCCACATTGCCCACCTGGAGGGCAACTTCAGCGGTCGGGCGATGCTTTCGGATATTTTTTGCCGCAACCTCGAGCATGCCTTCGGCGATATCGACACCGAACACCCGGCACCCTCTTTCGATCAGGTCGCAAATCATTTCTCCGGGGCCACAGCCGATGTCCGCCACGTATTTACCGTCCGACTCGAACATCTCCAGAATGTACCGATGACGAAGCACAAGCGACGGATATTCTTTCACATTTTTATATAGATTCTCTAAATAGTCGTCGGCAAAATCCGACCAGAACTCACGGTGCTTTTGATACTCGCTTTTTTCGAAGGTCTGCATTTCTGTTTCTCCCTGTGATATATTTGACGGCCGACTTGATATCGCCGATCGCACCGCTAAGATGTGTGCTTAGCTCTATTTTATTAAAAGGTCCGATTTCGATTCGTTTCAGTGCATACCGATCGGCATTGTTGCCGTTTAGTCCTTCTATGGTCGTCAAAGCACAGTTAAAGCCGTTTTTCTGCAATTCCCCTATTACCGTAGCATTATAATTATTTCGGGTGCCGTATGGAAAAGCAAAGGCGAAAAAACCTGCCTTGCAAAAAGCCAGGGCTGCCTCCTTGGACATCCGGATCTCCTCCGCAACGGCCGCAGATCCGGCGGCACCCAAATCGGCATGGGTCATCGAATGGGCGCCGACAATATGGCCGGCTTCGCAAATATCATGCAGTTGCTTTTCCTGCATGAAAAGCGGCTCGTTGAGCAGCTGTTGAAAATCCACACCGTTTTGATCACACATGGCTTGGAGCATTTTTTCTGCCTCAGATCCCGGGACTTGAGCCTTGGTGTGCTTCAGCTGCGCGATCAGTCTGAGTTTGTCCGCATCTTCTAATCTTTGGCAATTTAAAAACTCGTGACTTTCCCATGAGAAAGTGAAAGGTTTTCCTGAAAGCCGGTCAAGCAACAGGTACAGGTGATGCGGCCAAACTGGATGTTCGCCGATTATTGCGTCACCAATGACAAAAAAGGCGGCTGTTAAGCCGTGGTCTTTGAGAGCCGGCACAGCTGCAGTATAGTTGTCCCGAAACCCGTCGTCAAAAGTTAGAACGATCCCGTTATCCGGCAGCTCGCAATTGTTTGCCAATGCCACTACCAGTTCATCCAGGCCAACCACCGTGTAATGGTCCTTGATATAACGAATGTGCTTTTTGAATGACCCTATCGGAACTTCCATGCCGAGCAAATCCAAACAGCTTCGATATCCACCATTAAGCCTGCCCTCGGAAATACTGTGATAATTCAGGATCGCAACGCGTCTGAGTCTGCGGTTTAGCGCCCTGAGAGCGCGAGGGATTCCAGCGGCATAAATAGGATAACTTAATAGGCTGACTATGGCCGGCGCACGTATCATCGCCGAGCGTTCGAAAAGATAGCGTTTTTGTCAGTTTTCAAAATTAGCTTGGGGTATTTTCGCCTTTTGCGGCCAAGAGCATTTCCTTGATCCCTTCCCGGGGATCAATTCGCGGAGTCCACCCAAGTCGCTTTTTGGCCTTTTCGTTGCTGTATCGGAAGTTCTTCCAAAGGTTTGCGGCACGATAGCGGCTGATTACAGGCGGAATATTGCCTTTGGTTTTGCGCGCGGCAGTTTCCAGAAAGAAAGCCAAGAGCAGGAATCCTCGATACGGGATCCAAATACGGTGAGGTATCCGGCCCAGAATCGATTTGTATAGGTTCAAAAATTGTCTCTGGGTCGGTAAATTGTCATCGACGATGTTAAATTCTTCCCCTTCGATTCCGGGCGCAGTAGCGCCTTTCAGAATAGCTTCCGCGCAGTTTGCGACGTGGGTCAAGGGCAAAATATTGCGCCCTCCAATAAACAGAAAGCAGACTCCTGGAATACGCAGGCCGAGTTGAGGTGGAATTGGATGGTCTCCAGGACCGTAAATTTTACCCGGGCGTATTACTACGCAATCCAGTCCGGCTTCCGTACAACGCTGACGGACCAGTCGTTCCTGCCGTATTTTGACAATGGCATAAGGATCTCTCGCGTTTAAATTATCGTCTACGGGGCAGGTTTCATCGAGACAGGCACCGGCATTCAGGGCCGTCATCTGGTAAACGCTCAGGGAACTTACCAATACAAATCTTTTAAGTCTCTGTCGCAAGCATTCCTGCAGTAGATTCTCAGTCGCCACCACGGTGTTCAACATCATCTCGTAATGACTTCCCGCGGTGCCGGCCGCCAGATGGAAAACGCAGTCCACATTCTCCAGCGGAGCACTCATATCCTGTCGCGTGGCAAGATCCGCTGCGAAAACTGTCGCCCCCATAGATTCAAGAAACCCGTCATCGCCTCCGGGCCTGATCATGGCATTAACACTAACATCCGACTGCAGTGCCAGCTGCCTGACCAGTTGTCGTCCTATGTAACCGCCGGCTCCCGTCACGAGCACTTTCAATTGAAACTCCCTTCCCTTTGCTTTACTTCAAGCTCACGACACTGCCGGCAGATTTCGTCCATGATGCTCGACACCTTGAGGACCTCATTATAGTCGATCGGAGGCATTAAATTTCCTTGACGGATGTTATCGTAAAAGGCTGCAAAAAGGTTCCCCATGCCGGCGAAGAACCGATCCTTTCCGCTCCACATCTGCTTCGCGTGCCGCATCCCTTCAATTGCACTTTGTTTCCCTGCTCTGATCAAATTGTAGACGCGAGCGGCGGGCCCGGGGAACTGAGTTGTCGAATAAAATCGAAAAGCGTGGTTGGCAAGGTCAATTTCGGCAATCGCCCTGGTGCCGTATATTCTGACAAATTGAGTGATCGGTTTAACGCCGGATGTAAATGTGAGGTATCCGGTAACTCCTCCTGCCTGCAGCATCACTCTAAGTTCATCAAAAAAGATGCTGTTTGCAGACCGATCAAATGCAAGGCACTGCACTTTTTCAACCGGTTCAGTTAAATAGGGTGTAATATGGTACAATGGATGGCTAATGATATTTTGAAAAAGCCTGCCCGGAAGTTTATTGATCCAATGTTCTGGATCGTTCAAAAAAAGCCGGGAAAAATTTCCGTCATGGCTGTTGCCGTAAAAACTTTCTATGTGAACGACCTCACCCAGTTTTCCACTTCCGATGTATTCTCTCGCCCGTGCGGAAACCAAGTCATATAATTGGCTGAACCCCGCACACACAATCACTCCACGCGCCTTAGCCGCTTGAACTATTTCCTCGGCTTGTTGGTAGTTTAGACCAAAAGGCTTCTCGAGGTAGATGTGGCAGCCACCGGCAATTGCCTCAAAGCCAATTTCAGCATGCGTGTGGGGCGGCGTTGTAATGTGAACAACATCAGGCTGAGTTTCATTCATCATCGTACGATAGCTAGAAAAGACATGCCTGATATTAAATCTATCTGCAACATCCTCTGCGAGCGGGTGAAGGATATCGCAAACGGCCACCACATCAGCTCCAGCGATATGATCGATCTCTCGCAAATGAGCTTCACATATTTGTCCGCATCCAATAATAGAAATTCTTAATTTCACTTCATCTTCACATTCTTAGGCAGCATTCAGAGTGGCGCAGTAGATAGTTACTAAAATTACCCCTGCTCTTTTTTAGGGATTAACAGTCTCACTCTGGATCCGAAAAATTTCTCATCCGCTATAATATCCAAATATTTGTGTACAAAATCATCTAAAAGTTCAGGATGAAAATCGACACCCCGCAAAGGGCTGTTAGGCACTGTAATTAGCCAAAATCTAGCTGAATCCCCTTTAGCATGGGCTATAATATCTTTAATTGATTCTTCATCTTTCAGAGCTTGTGAATACGGATCGTACTTTTGCAGATTGGGTTCTTTTGGTATGGGAATTACATCATTTTTTCCGGTATAATAAACTCTAAATGGAAGAACAAATTCACTGCGAAAAACCAGTATCGGCTCTCCGGGTTTTTCCGTTTGCATTATATGAGATGCAACCCGTCGCCAGTCTCCGCCCTTCGCCATTGGCTTGTAAGTCTCATAAATAGCCAACCCATATGCGACTAACAATATGGATCCTATAATATGCATTACCTTCCTATTGCCTGCAATTTCTATGATGGCGGTAACCGTAAGAATGATCGGTAAAAAAAGCGCAGCGGTATGATAAATCAGTACAAATGCCGTGCCAAGCCGAATCGATATGCCAACAAAAAAAATAACCATGATCATGCTTGCGAGCCATAACGCAATACGGCTCGGCTGCAAAAACTCCCGGTATCTAACCAAAACCCAGATTAGTATTAAAGGAAGGCCAAGGCGTAGCAGCCATGATCTGAGAAGCGAATTCCACGCCTGATCCATTAATGGCAATACATATCTAGTCAGACTCCAGAACAATATCTTGATTGAATCAATAGAAGAGCTGCTGTGGCTGCTTACATTGGGGAGAGCGCTCACTTCCTGTAGCTGCATCATCAGCTTTATCACCAATGGCAAAAAACAAAGCCCGCAGAATGTCATCCGCAGCAAATAGTCCCGGAGACCTTCCCAACGCCTCAGTGCTAGAAGTACAACCGCGTTGGCTGCTAGGATGAAACTAAGATAATACTGAGTATCACTCTTGTCCAAAAACGGGTTTAGAATGAGTCATAAAGTGAGTAATAATACGAGTCATTGAAAAAAATCCTCCTTATATGTAGGGTGGTTGTTAATTTCGCCAAAAAATAACAAATACCCGCAACA
>Ga0209260_10000293_pt1 | contig 27238 bp, 20 predicted proteins | sample WorMetTypGCAVOLI_FD_187421 | JGI IMG/M metagenome (GOLD analysis project Ga0209260, IMG submission 187421) | Marine gutless worms symbiont microbial communities from Max Planck institute for Marine Microbiology, Germany - Olavius algarvensis... ...
CATCCACTTTAAAAGGCATAACCTGATTTCGAAATCACCAATTTCGCGTTTATAACTGCCTGTTATTATTAAAGGCAGTATTTGATTTTCAATTTATTTTGGACAGCAATGATTGCCAGCATAATGCGAAAAAATCTCTTGAGCTCTTTCGATGTTCCGAACCAGTCCAATAATTTTTATGTTAAATTTGCGGGTCTCGTTAAGATAGAGAAGCGTTTCGACCAGATAGGCCGGCAAAAATCCGGCAGCACCTGAAATCAAGATGGTCGCATTGCTAAGAATTTCCCAGGGCAAGTTTGCTTTAGAAATATACGCCAGATCTGATTCTATTATTTTATTTCTCATTGCCCTTCCTAAAGTATTCATTCCGCAGGTTCTTGGCATACTGCAGATAGGCATCCTGTTCGAGTGCATCAGGGTCTAAATCACTCTGTTTATCCTTGTAATAATGGTATAAATCAGATATTGCTTCTTCATAAGACATAAAATCAAAGTCCCTTATTTCTGAAATGAGTTTTCGATTATCCCCTGAATATTCGACGCCAATTCCTTCATTCAGAACTCGAATATCACTTTTATTTTCGCTCATCTGGTTAACCAGGTCCGCAATTGTTACCAAATCGATAGATTTAGTCGGCGTAACATTAAATACGCCGCATTTCGTATGATTATTAACGAAATACTCGACGACTCGAAAAAAATCCAGTATATATATATAGTCATAAATGACATTCTGGTTGATGACAATCGGCAACTTAAGCAAATTCTTGGCGATTGAGTTCGATATAAACTTGTAACGGTAATCCTCATATTTGCCATATATGCCAAAAATTCTTAATCCAACTAAATTGGCACTATTAATATCAATAATATATTTTGAAATCAGGTATTTTGAATAACTGTGACTGTCTTGGGGAATATGTCTGTCAAAAAATTCTTCAGGCTTTTTTTGGTGCCAATGAGTTCGACTATACTCGGACCCGCTACCAAGATTTATCATCTTAACAGAGGGATTCAACAGCCTTTGAATATTGAAAAACATACGTAAATTATTTTCGCATGTATTTTCCGGATAACTGGTTCCATCTCTTGCGGTTGTGGCACAATGTATGACCGTTTCGACAGGATTGCTTTCCAAATACTTTTTTATGTCATCAGAATTTATGAGGTCCAGTTCATCCAGTGTCGGAGACAGCACCGAGTAATCCTTAGACAAGAATTGCTCTGTTAAATTGCGACCCACAAACCCTTCGGCTCCTGTTATAAGGATACTCATGCCGGCACCGTTTAGTTAGTGTCCCTCCGGAAATAAAAGCGGGAAAAAATTAGATTCACATTGAAAATGGTTGCCTGATAATTTCAGATTATTTCGTTTCCCTCAAACGTTATACCGCTGGCAGTCTTATACCAGTGATACAATTTTCTTATCGCCTCGCCCGGTGGCGTGAAATCAAATTTTCCATATTCTCTTAAAAACAAGGTATTGTCGCCGGAATATTCCGGCTTGAATCCATCTTTTTTCACATGTATTTTCCGTCTCCCGCCATCGACTTCTTTGATAATTTCGGCAAGAGAAAGTAGATCTATTCGTTTTCCGGTGCAAACGTTGTACGTCCGTCTTGTTGTATCTTTGTACATGAACTTTTCCACGATCCGCACAAAATCTGCCATGAACAAATAATCAAAAAGCATATTTTGATTAATAGATATATCTTGGCCGCATAAGACTCTGTATATGTTATTCGAGATAAATCTACGCTGATAGTTCTCATATTTACCATAAATGCCAAAGATGCGAAGATTGTAGATATTTCGGGGGATGCTCTCAATATCTCTAGCGATAATGTATTTTGAAAATCCATAAATATCGGATGGCATGTTCTTTCCAAAATAAGTCTCTTTCATTCTCGGAATATAATTGTTCATGTCGTATTCGGCACCTGAACCCAGGCAAAGCATTTTGCCGTAAAACCCTGAGCAGCGCTCCAAATTGAAATACATCTTCAAATTTTCTTCAACAGAGGAAATGTTGACGCCACAATGGATGACAATTTCAAATTCATTTCGCTTGAGATATTCATAAACGGCTTTAGAATCTAATAGGTCAAGCTGTTCCCTTTTTGGAAAATAAAGATCGCAATGCCTGTCTTGAAAATATTCTTTTAAATTTCGGCCGATAAATCCATTGGTCCCTGTAATCAGTAATTTCATATGTTGAAATCTTTTATAAATTATTAATCATTTAAGCTTTTCCAGTAATATATCACAATATTCGTCTAAATCTTCCTCACAACATACCATTGGAGCAAGACATTCGGCACAAAATGTTACGGTATCCCGTTTCTTTTCCAGATGGGCGATTTGCAAATTTTTGAGAGATTTTCCATTCCAGATTTCCAAAGCGCTTTCTTTACTAATGTCGCCGATTAGTACTTCTTTTCCCCAATCAAGCGTGCAGCCACTTGTGGTTCCATCATAATTAAAGTGCAAATACATGAATAAAAACGGACAAACTTCCTTGTATTGTTTTATATTCTGCCCGTACATGCCTTGATTCTGCAGACCGAATTTATTAATCTCCGCCCATTGCGGGACAACATTTTCAATAAAAATTTCATCGCAAATATTTCCAAATGTATTAAAAAATCGATTTTTATCTTGTTCACTCAACTCGATGTCAACGATTTTAACGTATACTTTGCAATCCTGCCGGTTTTCGTATAAATCTTTGATATTTTTAACAAAATTATTCATATCGATTTGAACACCGGTTATCTCTTTGTACCTGGCGGCGCTAAGGGCTTCGACGGAAATATTTAGCCGGTCAAGCCCGGCCCTGGTAAGCTCGTTGTTAAGCTTCGGGTTTAACAATGATCCATTGGTAAAAAGTTCAATGGTATTTGCGACATTTTTCGATTTTAGATATCTGATCATCTGTGGCAGCAAAGGATGCATAGTCGGTTCACCGTGTAACCCGATTTTTACTTTTTTCATTTTTGCTTTGAAATGGGTCAAATCATCGACTATCTTTTCGAATAGCCCCAAATCCATTAACCCCCGTTTGAGACTTTTTTTACGCGCCGCTTCTTCATCAGCCTGGAAACAAAAATTGCATTTAAAGTTGCAAAAACTGCATACGTCTATGTGGACAGAATATGGCGTCTGCAGCGGTACAACGGTTTCTAATTTTGATTTTTCGGAAGAATATATCCGTGCTTGAACTTTGGCCTTCATTCTTTTTCCTATTGAAACTATTTTAAACAAATTCGAGTTGGTTGCCACGTAGTACGGCTACTTCGGCGCTAACCTGCATTTGTTTCAGGGTTTTGACGACTTCATCAGGATAAATTCCGGGAACCATGACCAACACTAAATCGGACTTTTTTTCTATTAGATACTCCGGTGCTACGATATTCAAATGAAGAACCGGAGTATACTTTCCTTGCTTAAATTTGGCCGAATCAACAATGCAATCAATCTTATCTAATTGTCCCAACGCCAGTAAAGCGAGTGTTCGGTGACCTGCACCCCAGACAACCACTTTTTTATTTCTAGCCGTATAGTCATTCACAATTCGTTGCAAATTTATGACAAGTGTTTCAACCTCTTTGAAGCGTGCGGATATATCCAAAGGTTTTTTCTTTTTAACGAATGCTGCGATGTCGTTGTCTTCGTTGATCGTATAGCATTTTAGGACGTCGAAACCATTTCTTTCAAAAGCATAAGCTAAAGTTTTTTTCGTAAAATATGAAAGGTGATCGGCTACAAATTCATAAAAACAGCCGGTCTTCAACAAGTAATCCAAATTTGGAACAGTTACATAGCCCACGGCATTAGAAGTTGTATGTTTACCGATGCTTTGGATGATTAAGCCTGGATCGGGTTGATGTTCGATATAATTTAATGAAACAAATGCGTCAAACAGCTGACCATTTATGGGGTTGAAATCTCCGATATAGCCGCTAACCAAATTTCTGCCGGCAGAACGCCCGATGGCAGCCGACTCTGATCCGGCTTCAATTCCGGTTGGAATTAAGTTCGCCTCCTTCAGAATATCGAGCATTTCCCCCTTACCGCTGCCGACCTCTATTACTTTTTTTCCCTGCAGTTCAAATACCGTTACAAATTTTTTTATTTGGTCAAGTCGCGAAATTCTTGTTTTATCGGAAAATGAGGCTGCTGTTATTACTTTTTTGTAGTAATCTACCGGCTTTTGGATCAACTGGACCAAGCCACAGGTAGAACATTGACATACGACTAAATTTATTCCTTTGTCCTTGGCAAATTCATTTTGTTTCGGAAAGTATTGAGCGGCTTTCGGCATCCCGTTTAAATGAATAATCGGTTCCGGAAACAATTCACCACGGCATAAGCGGCAGCTATTTGAATTCATGATGCCCCTGAGTCTAAATGGGAAGTCATATTCTTTTCATAAAGTAAATTGTCTAAACCAATGTCGCTTCAGTCGTTCGTCGCCTCAATTAGACAAGGCGCCAAAGACCCTTTTATCAAGCATTTCAATTCGTTTTTCATCCTCATTTCTGACATCATGATAATAGCGACGTTTGCTTTTCAGCCAGAGAAGTTCAAATTTTATTCCTTCAAAAAGTCCTTCGGAAATATTGTCAATGGCATTTTTTTCATAGACAATTTTTCGAGTCTCAAACTTATCCAAAAGGTCATCTGATACAAGGCTTTTAATAAACGATTCCGCATCAGGCGAGATTTCCCCGCCGAGGGCGGTTCTCAGGCCCTTGCCTTTCGCACTTCTAAAAATATCAGAACAGTATTTTAGCATTTCATCGCTGTTTGCAAAACTTCGGCTAGCACCCAGGGATCCTGTAAAATCGACTCTTCCCACCGTTATACTGTTTAACAACTTAATTTTTTCTAAACCTAGTATCTCTTCAATGTTGTTATAGGCCGTAATGGTTTCAACATTAATCGCAAATTCAATATCTTCCCGGTTATCTTCCGGTACAAAAGTATTGATTGCATCTAGAAACTTGCTTGCCGCATAAGCTGTTTCTGCCATCGGCGCAATTATCCCTTTTACCCCCAATGATAAAGCATTGTAAATGTCGGTCACCGCTTCGACGCCACCTATTTTAATGATTATAGGCAAATTTACTTTTTCAGCAACATCTTTTAGCCGCATCAATTCAACTTGCCGGCTGCCTTCGTTTTCATATTCAGCCTTTATTTCAATCACGCCATACTCATTTTTTAATCTTTTTAATAATTCAATCATCTCATATTCTATCGCATTCATTTTAATGCTCCTTTATATATAGTAGGGTTTTATGAAGATCTTCCAAAACAACCATATTCTTATTGATAACACTTTTTTGGGGATTTATTAATATAGCTTTACTTTTAAAATTAAGAGCCATCATAACATCACTCTCATAAGAATCGCCCACCACTAATATTTCATCGTGCTTTATTCGGTGCTTACCTGCTATTTTCGATAAAATGTAGGTATTTGGCTTGCCAACAATAAAATCCGGTTTCTTGGCGGCTGATGCGGCAATTGCACCCACCATGGCGCCGCAGCCAGGCATATATCGGCTTTCACCGACGGGATAAGAGCCGTCCTCATTACAGGCAATAAATTTTCCGCCCTTCAAAAGGATCGAAAACGCGGTTGCAATTTTTGTATAATTAAAATCAGCATCAAAACCGACAACGAGATTGTCCGCTGAATCATTATCCACAATATGAAGCCCGCGCCCTTCAAGCTCACTGCGAAAGCCATCCGAACCAATAACATACAAATTATTTAGGCCGGACTCGTTCAGGTACATAGCCGCTGCAGCTGCAGAGGTATAGACTTCACTCAATCGACACTCGATTCCCAAACTGTTTAACTTCTCATGAATTTCGCCGGCTGTCTTTGTTGAGTTGTTTGTGAAAAAAAAGACCTGAAAGTTGTCTCTCAGATAATCAATAAGTGTAATGGCACCGGCCACCTTTTTCTGTCCTCGATAGAGAGTACCGTCTAAATCCAACGCAAAAAGTTTGATACTTCCGGCAATGTTAAACATTTCTAGTGTTTGTATTTTTGACTATCATGTTTGAATAGAATTCATCCCGCGCAAGAAACGGATAGAGATCCTCCAGTGGACTCGAAATCATGCTCCCGTCAGGTTTCTTTACGGATGTCAATTTAGGCGCAAAAGTATAGCCTTTATTCAAAATAACTTCGCACATGACCGCCCCGCAATAAGATAAAGCCTTGCCGATTATCCCAGCCATCTCAGAAGTTGAATCAATTCGGCAATATTTTAAACCATACAGATCGGCAAGTTTAGAGTTATCCGGGAAGGAAACACCCGAGGCTTCATTACAACCGATAAAGTCACAATCAAAAAATGCCTTCTGAGTCTGCTCAATCGAACTGTAGCCTTGATTATTTAGAATAAATACCTTTACCGGCAATTTATATTGCCTAATAGTTTGTAGCTCCTGGATATTCAGCTGAAGGCTGCCATCTCCGGTAATACAGATTACATCTTTTTTTCCTGCCATTGCCGCCCCGATAGACGCAGGCAACGCATATCCCATGGCTGCACACCCTGAGTTCCAGAAAATACGCTGACCGCCCTTGACAATTCCCGCCTGGAACAATGCGACGCATGCCGTCCCGTTGCCTGCGACAACAATTGCATTAGCACCCAGTTGGGATGTCAATTCTTCAATGAAAAAATATGGGTGAACCGAATGCTCATTGGCGATCTTATACTCATCTAATACGACCGGATACTTTTGTTTTCGAATCAGACACCAGTTCAGCCATGTTTTGTTGACTTTCAAGCCGTCGGGTATTTGTTTAAGCATTTTTTTTAAAAAAACTTTCGCATCTGTCTGAATTCGAAGCTTGCCCGGCACCGTCTTTTTATTCAGCTCAGCATCATCAATATCGACTATAACCTTTTTTGCATGCCGGGCAAAAGAACTCCAGTTGTAGCTGATCTGCCTGATGTTATTTCGGGTTCCGAGAAAAATGACAAGGTCTGCATTTTGCAGCGCAAAGTTACCCGCACGACTCCCTAATGTACCTATCCTGCCGACAAAATTGCCTGAGTTGGAAGCAATTAAATCAAATCCGTTAAACGTTGTCACAACCGGAATATTCAATCGGTCCACTAACTTTAATAATTGTTTTCTAGCACCTGCAATTCTAATTCCATGACCGGCAACAAGTATTGGCCGTTCGGCTTTTTGCAGCTCTTCAATTACGGCAGAGAAGCTCTCCTCCCCCACCCCTGGTAGACTATTATTCAGTTTCTTACTGCTCAAACTTCGCTCATTAAACAAAGCACCTTGAACATTTAAGGGTATATCCAACCATACTGGACCGGGTCTTCCTGAAATCGCAACGTGAATCGCCTGATCCAATTCAGCCTTTGTAGTCGTCGGATCCGTAATCATCTTTGCATATTTAGTCACCGGTTTGACAATATCGATTATGTTAATCTCCTGATCACCGAGTTGACGCAAACGGATACCAGACTCAGATGCAATGGTTGTCTCGAATTTTACCTGGCCCGACAAATACAATACGGGAACAGAATCCAGCCACTGTCCGATAACACCTGTCAACGCATTGGTTCCTCCCGGGCCGGAGGTCACATTTACAACCGCCAAACCTCCGGTTGTCCTGGCATATCCCTCAGCTGCAATCGCAGCTGCCTGTTCGTGGTGGTTACAGACATATTTAATTCGCTTCTCGTTTTTCAAGGCGTCATTCAAATGCATTGCACCGCCGCCGGTTAGCAGGAATACATGCCTAACCCCATAATCGGCTAGGTATTTAAAAATATAATCAGCTACTCTCATCTTCGCATTGAATTCGTTGAAGGCGTATCGAAATGGACGCGGTTTGCCGTCCTTACCATATCTTCCATTTTGCCTGACCGTGATCCCATAAATTATTTAAAAATTCCGTATCCCTTATTGTATCCATGCACGCCCAAAAATTGTTGTGCTTGTATACCATCAATTCGCCTTCCAGGGTGAGTTGATCCAAGAGGCCAATTTCAAGGTCAAGGTCGTCTCTGTCTTCGAGGTAGTCAAATACATCACGGTTGAAAACAAAGAAACCGCCGTTTATATAATTGCCGTTGTATTTAGGTTTTTCCGAAAAACGGGTGATCTGATTTTCCTCAATATTAAGTTCGCCAAATCTAAGAAACATCGGCCGCACCCCGGTGACGGTCGCTAATTTTCCGTGGGAATTGTGAAATTGTAAAAGTTTTTCGATATTGACATTTGCGACGCCATCCCCATAAGTCACCATAAATTGATCGGTATCGACATACCTTTCTATCCGTTTTAATCTGGCCCCTTTTAAGGTTTTTTCCCCCGTGTCACACAGGGTTATCTCCCAGTTGTCACCATTGTTCGTATTGTGAACCCGGAATCCGCTGTCGGTTCCCAATCGCATGGTGACGTCATTGTTCATCATTTGGTAATGAAAAAAATACTCTTTAAACATTTCCCCTTTGTATCCCAGACAGAAAATAAACCTCTGAAATCCGTAGTGGCCGTATATCTTCATAATGTGCCATATGATCGGCCGATTACCGATGGCCACCATGGGTTTGGGTCTGAATTCCGTTTCTTCGCGCAGTCTAGTTCCGGCACCGCCACAAAGAAGAACCACCGGTAAATTCGAATTCATAGTGTTCCCTCTTGAGCCTCACGTTTTTTCCTGAATTCAAGGCCCATGTAATATTTTTGCAGCATTTTCCTAAGATCTCATCCGTCTAGCTAAGCTGCCTTTCATAATCTTTAATTTGCGCCACGCATATTCGATAGGGATCTTGCCTCGCGAAATCTTTATACCAATCAACCGTCTTTTTTAATGCTTGGTCTATATTCCAGAGTGGAAACCATTTTAAATAAAATTTGGCTTTGGATATATCCAGGTTCAAAAGCTTCGCTTCATGCGGGGCAGTTTCAGAAGAAGGATTGACCCAACTTCCACTTCCCCACCGGGCCACTACCTTGTCTGCGACTTCTCCAACCGGTATAATCGACTCAGAGTCGGGGCCGAAGTTCCAGGGACCGCAAAATTTTTGCGGCGTTTCATACATCTTAGATGCCAACAGCAGATAACCGCTGATAGGTACCAATACATGCTGCCAGGGACGTGTAGCCTGGGGATTGCGTATTACAATCGGATTGTTGACTTCTAAGGCCCGCATGCAATCGGGAATGATTCTGTCTTTTTGCCAATCTCCCCCACCAATGACGTTGCCGGCCCGTGCGGTCGCGAGGCTTTTCTGAGGGTCGCTAAAATGGTCCGGATTAAAAAAGGTCCTTCTGTAAGCGGCTGTTATAAGTTCTGAGCAGCCTTTGCTGGAACTGTAAGGATCATCACAACCGCCGATTGTATCACCTTCGCGATAGCCCCATATCCACTCCTTGTTTTCGTAGCATTTGTCGCTGGTAACATTCACCACAACCCTTACCGAATCGGTCAGTCGACAGCATTCGAGCAGGTTCACTGTTCCGCCGACATTAATATCATAGGTTTCCTTCGGGTTTTTAAAAGACTCTCTGACAATCGGTTGGGCTGCCAGGTGAAACACAATCTCAGGTTGATATTCATTAAACACGCTTGCTAATTTTTGATAATCTCTGATGTCACCTGTTATATGCGTAATTTTGGTTTTCAAATCACTGACGGCGAAATTGTCTTTCTCAGTCCAGGGTTCCAGAGCATAGCCCACGATGTTGGCACCCAACTCCTTTAACCAGATACAAAGCCAGGAGCCTTTGAAACCGGTATGGCCGGTTATCAATACAGTTTTGTTTTTAAAAATATCACCAAACAAAGGCAGCCTCCGTTGCTTCCGGACATAAATTATTTGGGTTTATCCAGCCCTCACAAATTTGTCGATAACGTCCATTGTATAGTCAATCTGTTCCCTGCCGATCCCTGAATAGGTGCCCAGAAAGAAGGTATCATTCATAATACGATCGGAGTTTGCCAGATCACCGATTTTGCGATAATCTAGGCTCTGGTAAGCCGGTTGCCGGATTAGGTTTCCGCCGAAAAGATTTCTGGTTTCAATCATGAAATCATTTAGATAATTGGTTATTTCCGTTCTCGTAAACCCGGCTTTTTTCCTGACGGTAACCGGAAACGCAAACCACGCAGGATCGGAGCCCTCGGTTGCTTCCGGCAGGATGAAGTAGTCCTCGAATTCCTTAAATCCGCTGGTCCAGGCTTTAAAATTGTCGCGTCGCGTTTGACAAAATTTATCTAGTTTTTTAAGCTGTTCGAGTCCGATTGCGGCCTGGATATCCGTCATCTTCAAATTGTAACCGATATGCGAATAGACATATTTATGATCATATCCAGGCGGCAAGGTGCCATGCTGTCCGGTAAATCTTCGACCGCATTTGTTATTTTCACCGGCCCCGCAGCAACATTCCCGGCCCCAATCTTTAAGAGACCGCACGATTCGTGCCAGTTTATCGTCGGAAGTCAGGACTGCCCCGCCTTCACCGGTTGTAATATGATGTGCCGGATAAAAGGAACAGGTCGCAAGATGTCCGAATGAACCTGTGTTTTTTGCCTGAAACGTCGAACCGAGGCTGTCGCAGTTATCCTCAATCAGGTACAGATCATTTTCTTCAACTAACTCTAATACCCGGCTTAGATCAAACGGGTTTCCTAAAGTGTGGGCGATAAAAATAGCGCGGGTCTTTCGACTCAACGCCTCGATAATTTCCTCAATTTTTACATTATAGGTCGGAATATCCACATCCACAAAAACAGGGATCATGCCATTCATTATAATTGGATTCAGCGTCGTGGGAAAACCGGCCGCGACGGTGATGACTTCATCACCGGGTTTCAATCGCTTATCTCCAAGTAAATGGGAGGTAAGCGCTGTGAGAGCTAATAAATTCGCAGAAGAACCTGAATTAACCAGGCAAGCGTATTTCGCTCCAACTTTGGCGGCAATCTCGGTCTGAAATTGTTCCGCAAAACGTTCCTCGGTCAACCAGAATTCAAGAGATGATGCTACCGCAGCCTGCAGCTCACTCTCATCAAATATTCTTCCCGCATATCGAATCGGTGTTTTCCCGGGAACGAATGGTTTCTCTGAATTTCTTACCTTGTGTAACTCGGCCACAAGATTCGATATTTTTTCTTTTAATTCCTGCTCTGTCATTACCGTGTCATCGCCTTGGTTGATTGATCGGCATATTAAACTGCCTCTGGCATCCGAACCATCAAAAGCCTATACTGCCTAGCTAATCACAGATCTGCCGCCACATGAGCGACGGCAAGCCTGGGATGGCAGAAAGTGAAAAACTACCAAATCAAAAAATTGCAAAGAATATGCCAACTTTTTTATCCGGTTTTTCGTTTAATTTAAGTCAGATATACAGGTTCCCAAAACTAGAATGGCAAAAAGGACAATATTTTGACGGTCCCTCATCATTTCAAATGAGTTGAGGCAGGCTGAGGTACTTATTATAGATTATGCTGAATTTAACCGATAATTGGCCTTTAATACTTCGGTTAAGGTCAGGTGGACGAACTTGCTTATCTGCGACGGCGCAAAATATTTTTCCCAAACATCTTTTGCTGATTTCGCTTTTTGAATGAGATCATCATTGGTGTGTGTCCTAAAAAAACTCAGCACCTCATCCTGCAGATTACTAATTTTAGTCTCGTCAACCTGCCACGTAAATGCTGAATAATTGATGAGATTTTCGAGTGGCAAAACGTAATGATCAGATATGAGAATCGGTATTCGCCCGGCGGAAAGCGTTTCAAAAAAACGTATGGATTGGACGCCAAATCCCCTCGGGCAGAGTGTTGCCGCCGATTGAGCGACTATATCCACAAGTTCAGATCTTTTGACGCCTTGAATGTGACTGGGAAGATACTGGAATTGCTCAACGGAAATATCAATGAAATACCGGATGCCCTGCAGGGTCGGCGTAAGGGGAAATAACTGCTGAACGAACTTCATTGCCTCGGCCATAGCCGTTTGGTAAGTCTCAATGTTTTTTCGATGGGCCAGAACCGTATCAAGTTTCCCAAGCAGCTCGTCGTAAAGCGGCAGCTTGGTTTTGCCCAACAACGGCAGCAGCATATATGCTCTGAGTACGTGCGTTACAAGGGTTCCGATAAAATTCACGTGATACAGCGGTTTATCCGACAAGGGGATTTGGCAAATGTCATCAACGAAATAAGGCAGGCTGATAGAATTTTTATCTTTGTTGCGTTTATCGTGATTAACCCGGTAGATGACCGAGTCAATGTCGAATTTGGGACTTATGTCATCCATCAGAAAAAAGACAAATTTGGACTCATACTCTTTAAAAAATGGCAGCTGCCTCAAAATGCTTTTAAATTTCTCATACCCAAAATGATGATATACGGGGTCAATAACATACGGGAAAAAGATAAAATCAGCATTTTTCTCATTTTCGACTGGTTTAAAATATTGTTCGTCCAGATTGCAATAATCGTCCAGCGGTTTCAGATGCGGGATAATTTGCCGACTGACACCTTTTAGATCTAAATATCGAATGCAAAGGGTTGACGAGACGACCTGAGTACGGGTCAGTGTTCCTCGCATAGATTGGATTTTCTCATGGTCATGGGGACCTTCGGCGACGGAGTCAACCAGCAGCAGGGCATCCCGCATGCGTCCTGCAGAGTTCAGCTTTTGGACATGGTCAACGATGTATTCCGTGCAGTTGAATCCCATATCGCGGATTTCGTCAAGCAGCTTCAGCCCCCGCTCCATGTGACCTGCAATGCAATACGCAACAGCCAGCAGCCCAATGCCCATAGGATGATTGGGGTTTTCATTTAAAAGTCGATCAAGATGCTCGATGGCGCACCTGGTTTCACCAAGTCTTATCTGACACAGTGCGAGATTTAGAACCGCCTCCTTGAGATTGGGACCAAGTTCCATCGCCTTTCTGGCCGCCTCAAGCCCTTTGTCGTATCGTTCAAGCTGAATATACGAATAGCTCATATTAAAAAAGGCTTTTGCAAGATCCGGACAGTGTTCCAGGACAGCCTTCCACAGATTGAGCGCCTCCCCGTACTCGCCTACCTCCTGGGCTTGAATGGCATGCTCTATGAGAGCCGCCGGCCCGGCATGCTTGTCGGCAATTTTCTCTTTTCCAAGGGAGTAATACTTTGCTTTCTTTTTCACTTCATTTTCGCGGCTAAGGGTTCCGTAGTGATGGATGGCGATAGGAGATTTTTGTATAGGTATCCCCTCACGCCTCAATGACGGTTCAACCAGTTCGTGAACGGCATTTTCGAAACGAATGGGGCGACCATTTGGAAAAAACCTGACTTTCTCACTTGGATACCATCCTTTGCCGGCCTGCTCCTGTTGGTAGCCGCCATTATTTGCCTGCCAACCTTCGGTACCGACATCGTTGGTATAATTGCGGGTGGTAAATCGATAGGCACAGATTTCGGTTTGCGGCACCCTGGTTAGAGCCAGCAGAAGATTTTGATCACTGACCGCTAAAACTTCATCAGCATCCAGAATGAATATCCAGGCCCCTTTTGCTAGTGACAGCGAAAAATTGCGGGCATGCGAAAAGTCATTGTGCCAATTATATGGGTATGTCTTTGCCCCATATACCTTGGCGACATCCGCTGTTCTGTCAGATGATCCGGTATCGACAACTACAATTTCATCAACTACATTTTTCACACTTTCCAAACATCGTGCCAGGTTCTTTTCTTCATTTTTCACGATCATGCACAAAGAAATGGCGCCGTTTGATCGTTTCGCCGGATTGATGACCATCGGCCCAAGCGAGCTTCTGATTTTTAAGGCCGGATTTAGAATCCCGTCACCAAGACCGAAAATTGCCATGCTCTTTTCAATGGTCTCCATGGCATCCATTAACTTGTTTTGCTGAATCAGTATATCAATTAAGAGATAGGCAAGCCGTTTATTCATCGGGTATCGCCGATAAGCATCTTGGAACATTTCCTCTGCTTCGGACAAGGCACCGATATCACATATAATTTCATGAAATGTGCAGGCAACCTCTTCGATATGCGGCGAGAGTATAAATCCCTTTTTCAGAATTGCCAGCGCGGCCTCGGAGGGTCCAGTATCCAGCCTTAATAGTGCCAGGTTAATGTGGGCCTTACCATTGGTGGGGGACGATTGAATTGACTTCTCAAAATAAAAAGCGGCTTCATTCAGCTCATTTTGATGATATAACAGCAAGCCTTTCAAATTAAGAGCGGATGCCGAGTATTGATCAATATCTAAGATTTGATTGACAATATTTTGAGCCTCCCCGTAGCGCTGCATCCTTTCCAGACACTCAGCTTTTAGCTCCGCGTTTCTAAGGTCAAAACCTACCGACGATAGCGGTTCAATGATGTCCAGAGCCTCCTGATACTGCTCTTGCTCCAGCAGGATCTCAGTTAGCGCATAATAGAGTCTTTTTTCCTGCGGTGCAAATTGTAAGCCTTTTGATAAAACCTCGCGGGCCACAGCTGATGAGCCGCTTTGGTGTAAACGGGCTGCCTCTTTCAGCAGATCAGGAATGAGATGTTTGGAGGTAGTATCTTGCATGGATATTTTATAAATTTGTTATAATCTAAATTTAGGAAAAAAGTTCATTTAGTCCATCTTAATTTTCGCCCGGCATACTGTCGCTTTATCCGTTTAAATTCTATAAGCGATAGGTTTAAGTCACGATGCTCAATACTTGCCGGTGATTTAAGGTATAAACCTAATTCCTCATTGAGATGTAAAAACTTCTCGGTTTGAGACAATCTCAACCAAAATTCCCAGTCACCCGCAGAATCAAATAACACGTCAAAATATCCGTATTTACGGTGCAGGTTTTTACGCCACATGGGCTGCGGTCCTATATAGCACGCGTCAGCCAGAGTCTGCGGATCAAAGTCCTTCCAGACAAATTTTCCAACCGGCGTAAAGTTATCCCAAGTTTCATTCTCTGTTTCGGTAATCCAGAGGTTGGCATATACCAGAGCAATATCGGGTCTTGTATCCAGCACCCTTGTCATGCGTTCGAAAGCATGGGCCGCATGCCGATCATCCGTATTTGCGTTGGTAATGTATTTGCCTGTGGCAGTCAAAATGCCTCGATTCCAGGCCGCATAAACCGACTCGCGCTGATCCGTTTTAATATATTTGATATTATCGTATTTCTTCTGAAACCCGTATACGACAGCCTCTTCGTTCTGCTGAGAGCCGCTATTGACGACGATAATTTCTGTCCTGTCGGCTATGGTCTGGCTTTCGAGGTCGATCAGGCAGCCGCGGATGAACCGCTCGCAGTTGTAAGCCGATACAATAGCCGAAACCAGGTAAGGTCCACTTTGCATAATTTCTCCATCATCGGTCATCTCAGTTTTACCGTGAAAGTCTAACCTTGCATGGGATTGTGCATTGCCAGATGATCCCCGCTGATTCTATTTTCCAACCTAATTGAGATAACACGCTCAATGCATGTTGCTAGAAATTCTCATTTTCTTTTACGGTGATTGGACAGGGAGGGTCACCTTGTTGGTATACCCGCCACATTTCTTGAAAAGCGAATTCAAGATTTTTTGTAAACCTGGCCGTGTCAAATAGCGGTTTGGTATTACGATGAGATTTAAGTTTTTGGCGCAGATGGATCAAATTGTCCCGGTTCAACGCCAGGTGCACAGCAAGATTTTCATATTCTGTTAAATCCTGGGTAATTAACTCCGGTAATTCAATGGCGGTGAGAATGCTGGCGGATACCCTGGATGCAAAGTGCGTGCCCTGCAACGCAATTACCGGGGTGCCGGCCCAAAGCGAATCGCTTGTGGTCGTGTGGCCATTGTAAACTCTCGTATCCAGGGCAAGATCCGCCAGCCGCATCCGCGCAAGATGTTTTTCCTTTGACAGCTTCTTTGCGAAAACTAGGCGATTGGGATTTATGCCCCTTTCCTGGGCCGCTGATCTTAAATTAACTTCGGCAATACGATTGTCCCACAGCAGCCATAAAACGGAATTGGAAACCTTTTTTAAAATCCTCATCCAACAGTCGAACATTAATGGATCAACCTTAACAGGCTGATTGAAGGAAGAAAAAACAAATCCATGTTCAGGCAGCCCAAAATCTCTGCGCTGCCATTCACAATCGGCTATTTCCTGGCAGTTGTTGTTAACCTGATAGCAATGGGGCATATAAACGAAATTTTCACTGTAAAAGGAGGCATGCCCCTCAGGCGATACAATTTTATCGGTGATAATGTAGTCGAAAAATTCCGCACCGGTTGTGCCCGGAAAGCCGAGCCAGGTCAACTGCAACGGTGATGGCCTCAGGGCACAAACATCCAGCCGGTTTCCGTTAGTATATCCCATTAGGTCTATCAGGATGCAGACCTTGTCATCATTTATGCAGCGGGCCAATTCAGGCGTATTCAATTTGCTGACATCAATAAACCGGTCACTGTCACGCGCGATTTGAGCCCGATAGGTGCTGCCGTCATCATTTCCGTATGAATAACAGTAAACCTTAAAAAAGTCGCGGTTATGCAATTTGAATAATCCACGGGTTAAATGAGCTATGGGATGGTTGTTAAAGTCGGCCGAAAAATAACCCAGGATTATTTTATCTACCCCGGCGGCCGATCTATCATAACTAAAGGACAGGTTAATTCCGGTTGTTTTTTTTGCGATGTCTAAACTTCTGCCCCTGGCTAAGTAATAATTCAAAGCTGGATCGGGGTGGCGACAAACATTGGTATAGACGGCTTCGGCTGTCGGAGTTTGGGTTTCAAGTGAATTTGATGTCAACTTATCCAATTTGAGCGCAAAGCGATCCAGGTTCTGCCAGTCGCAGGTCCTTTGTAACAGGTGTACCAACAGATTGACAGCGTCACTGTATGCGGGTTTTAGCGCGACAGCTTTTTCCAGGACATTGATAGCCTTATGCAATTCACCGTTGGCATGGTAGCTGACGCCCAGATTGTAATGTGCGACAGCATACCCCGGGTTCAGTTGGGTGGCCTTCTCAAAGCTGGCGATCGAATCAGTCAAATTTCCTAACGCTTGCTGAGAAACCCCCAGATTGTTGTACAGCCGGAAACAATCATCCGGACCGGCCGCTGCCGCTCTTTGAAAACACTGGACGGCTTCCAGGTGATTGTTTAATGTCTGATATAAACTGCCGAGTCGGATGCAGGCTTCTACACAGCTGGTATCCGCCTGCAGGGCACCCATATACCAGGAAACCGCCTGCTTTTTAGCGCCCTGCTGCTCAAAAATACGGCCTAAGTTGAGGTATGCTGCTGGCAACTTGGGTTTTAGCTGAACCGCATGTTGATAATATGGGACGGCTGAATCAACCTTACCCTGCGCTGACAGCGTATTGCCAAGATTGTAATATGCGTCCGCGTAGTCGGGTTTTATATCTATCGCTTTGTTAAAGCATGTCACCGCCTGCGCCAATAGGTCTTTTGCTCTGTATGCGTTCCCCAGATTTAAATAATAGGATGCCTGCCCGGGTGATAGTTGAATTGCCCGGCTGATCAGATGAACGGCTTTGCCAATCGCTCCGGTCTGATGGGCGATAACACCCAATAAATGGAGTGCATCTGAATTCTCCGGGTAATGATCAAGAATTCGCAAATAGATCTGACGCGCCTCCTCTAAGTTTCCTTTCTGGTGTAGACGAACCGCTTCCTTGAGGTCATCTGAAAATTGAAATTTCCTTATTTCTGATCCTGGCCTATTCATCATCAATTTAGATGGCTTTTGAGCCGCTATCTATCCTTAGTTGGCTTTTATCAGATCAAAGCCATCGAGCTACATTACCGTTGACTTCATCCTGGTAACTAGTAGCGACCGCGACTTCAAAAAATTCCTCCAGTTCTCTGACAGCCTCAATATCCTCAAATAACTTCACCGAATTAGCTTTAATTTTACTGCTCACCTGACTACGCCATTTTTTATCATTGGCTAGCTTCCAAGCGATATTGACGTAATCATCCAAATCTCTGGCCACGCAATCTGAAACTCCCATCTGTCGATAAAATCCATATGTCAGCCTGCCCGGCAACAAAGGGCTGGGCCAGGTGACCACCGGCACACCGGCAGCGAAGCATTCCAAACTTGTGTTGCCGCCACTCAAATAAATTGTGTCCAGTACTGCATCAGCGACTAAAAATAGTGCGACAAAGTCGTTACGGGTCAGTTTCGGAAGAAATTGAATACGATTATTTGCATCGGGCACAACTCGGTTTAAACGTCTTAGATACAGTGTTTTCCAGTAAGGGTGTTTACCTTCGAGCAAAATCAGTTTTCCATGGAGGTCCCGACTCAAAATATTCGCGATAACGGTATCAAAGTCAGGATGCAGTTTAAATAGACTCTGGGGGCAAAGGTACAAGGTATCTTTGGTTTGAAGCCCGAATCTCTGTCTCGCAGGAATAGAACTTTCAATTTTCGGTCGATAGTAATAATATCCCGTGCGCTTTAAGCGTATTAACTTTTCGAAATAATGATCCTGAGCATCGGGGGGCTCTGCGTTATTGGAAGAAATAAAATAATCGATCGCCGGGATGCCCATTGTAATTTGAAATCCGCGCTTTATTTGGACCGGTGCCAAACGGGAAAATGCAAGGAAATAGGTTAGCGGATCCATGCCGAGTTCCAGGTAAAATAATATATCCAATGAGAATTCGCCAATTCGTTCACGTGCTTTTTTAAGGGCATTCGGCAAAACCACCACCTCATCTGCGGCAGCGTTTATTGCTTTTGCAATCTGATCACTTTTTCCTGGAAAACGAAAAATCACGATATGAAATTTATCACGGGATAAATGCTGAATAAGACCTTGGTATAAATTGCCGATGGTATGATCATAGAGAAACCGGGTTATCATACCAATTTTTATTTTTCCGGCCTTTTCTTGGTTTTTCTTGCATTGAGGGGCTTCCCAAGCCAGGTCGGGGCAAACAGCAAGATAAAAGGAGGCAATCTCCTGCCTGATACGCTTTTCATCCCTACCGTGAAAAGCTAATCCAAAATTTGTCGTTCCGACTTCACAATGAGGATCTTTAAGTTTGTCTCCTCTCTTTTTTAGACTCGCAAGGTTTAATTGTAATTTCCTGCGTGCTGCGGTCATTGATTCCTTTGATTCATATATGAGCGGAAGCTGCATCGCCATTCTGACTTCAAGCCCGAAGCTGGGTTTAATCTCCAGCATTTTTTCATAGCACATGCGGGCTTCTTCAATCTTTCCCAGGTTATCATAAACCAAACCCAGATTGTTGTATGCTTCAGCAAAGCGAGGATTAAGCTTTAGCGCTTTTTGAAAATAGTCAATGGCTTCATCAAACCTTTCCAGCTCTTTGCAGGCGTTCCCCAGGCCGTTAAATGCGTTAGGCAAATCCGGCCGAATTTGCAGCGCCCGATCATAAAAACCAATCGCATCTTTTGATTGACCATTCTTGGCCAGTGCATTCCCCATGTTGTGCATGGCTTCGGCATAAGCGGGGTCTAATTCAATTGCCTTCTTAAAACAATTGATGGCTTCAGTTAAATTTTCTTGGGCCAGGTAAATGTAACCCAGATTATTGTAAGTGCCGGCTGATTTCGGATTATAAATTAAGGCTTTTTCATAATTGAAAATTGCTTGATCAGGTTGACCACAATCCTTAAATAGATTTCCGAGATTGTAATATGCAACCGCAAATTCAGGATAGGCTTGCACTGCCTGCTTGAAGCATTGCAAGGCTTCATCGATCCTGCCTTCTTTTTTTAGCAGCAACCCGACATTGTTGAGTGCTTCGGCAAACTCGGGCTTGATTATTAGTGCACCCCGGTACGCAGAAATTGCCTTATCCGGCTGGTTGAGATTCTGATAGGCAGTTCCCAAATCAAAATAAGCTTCGGCATAATCCGGCCGCAGATCAATGGCTTTTAGATAGCAGGTTATGGCGTTACCATGCTGTCCATTCTCTTTATAGGTGTTGCCCAAACTGTAATAGTATACCGGATTGTCAGGATTAATTCGAATAGCTTGTTGAATCATTTCAACGGCAGGTTTAATTTTTCCGCGCTGATAGGCAACCACACCCAACAGGTGCAGAGGGTCCGGATGAAGCTTTTGAAGCTGGTTTAAACGGACATACATTTCCTCGGCCAGATCAAGCTGGCCGGTTTGATGATAGCTTACCGCTCTTTTTAATTCTTCAGTGATATCCATAAACAATCTATTGAGCTTTCAGTCTTCAAAAACCAGCAGCGGTTTTACCCGCCGGATCTTTCCGCAGATTTTCCAGGTTCTTGCCTGCTTCCATATTCCAGGGCTCAAGTTCAAGAACGCGGCGAAAAAAAGTTTCTGCATCCTGCGGTCTGTTGACTGCTATGGAAATGTGACCGGTGGCCAGCAAAACTTCAATGTCTGCGGGATTATTTTTTAAAACGCCCAAATAGATTTGTAAGGCCTTTGGTACATCACCCTGCACAATAAAATAAAAGTCCGCCAAATTTTTATTATAGGTGCTGTTGTAAGGCTCCAGTCTAACGGCGTTCTTGTAGTGGTTTTGTGCTTGATCGTTATTTTCCAGTTTTTGATGATATACGCCCAGATCGTTGTGAGCCGCGGCAAAATCCGGAAATCGCCCCACCAGCTGCTCTAGAATGGATACCGCCGATTCAATGCTGCCGGCTGCACCCGCTTCCTGAGATCTCTGATAAAGTTCTTCGGGTGAAACCGCTTGCGCCTTCATAGTTTGATTATTTTTAATTTTCTCTAAGCATTCAAAGGCCTCAGAATGCCAGGGCTCAATCTCAAGCACTTTTTGATAGTAATTCATGGCATCCTCGAATTGGTGCAGGGCCACGCACAGGTTGGCGGCAATAAACATCGTTTCCGCATCAGTAGCGCCCTTTTCAATCATCTTTTTATAGACAGCCAGCGCCGGTTCAACCTGCTTCAGTTCCGCATGATAATAATCGGCCAGGCCTTTGAGATAATTGAGGTTTTCCGGCTCGTAGTCAACGGCTCGTTTGTAACACTCCAATACCCTGTCTTTTTCTCCGAACTCATAATATAAGGTTGCGAGATCATAGTATGCCCGGGCGAAGCTAGGATTGGTCTGTAAAAATTGTTCATAGGCGCAAATGGCTGCCTGATACCATTGATTTTCTATCAACGGCTGAATGTCCTGATAGTATTCTTCAGCAGTTTTCATCCTTAGTAGCCTCCTAATTTATAATATTATCTAACTTGATTTCGGTATTAAGCTAAACGAAGTGGAACTTAATTCTCAATTGTTTTCTGGAGCTCCCGGAACTTTGATTAGCCGCGGTTTTTCGCCATTCAGATAGAGTTGCCAAATCATTTTGTAAGCATTCTCCAGGTCTCTGGTAAAGCGTGCCGTATCAAAAAGGGGTTGCTCCAACCGATTTTGTGTCAACTTCTCTGTAATTTTATTAAGCAGACCCGGATGGTTTGCCAACCGAACAGCCAAGGCTTCATACTCGGATAAACTTTGGGTGATGAGTTCCGACAGTCCCGCGGCCGCCAATAAACTTGAAGATACACGCGATGCAAAATGTTTTCCTTGCAGGGTGATAACGGGGACTCCGGCCCAGAGTGCATCGCTGGTCGTCGTGTGCCCGTTGACGGTTCGTGTATCCAGGAAGAGATCGGCCAGCTTTATACGTGCCAGGTGCTCAGCTTTGGGAAGCTTACCGGTGAATATCAGCCGGTCAGGTGCCACTTCTCTTCGAATGGCTTCACTTTTCAAATGTTCATCTGCTAATCGACCCTTTCGAATCAACCACAAAACACTGTTCGGTATTTGACGCAGCACATTCATCCAAACATCAAACATCACCGGCTCTATCTTGTATGGTTCGTTAAAGGAGCAGAATATAAAACCGTCTTCCGGCAAATCGAAATCCGAACGCCGATATTCTTTGTCGGCAATTTCTTGATGACCATCATTAACCTGATAGGTGTGGGGCATGTAAACAAACTTTTCGGAAAAATATGATGCATGCTCCGGTGGCGTGACGATCCGGTCGGTGATAATGTAATCCATGAAATCGGCACCGCTGGTTCCTGGAAAACCCAGCCATGCTACCTGAATCGGTGCGGGTTGATGGGCACAAATCTCCAGTCGATTTCCTTCGGTATAGCCTTTCAGATCAACCAGGATTTCAACTTCGTCTTTATATATCTCGTTAGCTGCTTCAAAATGATTTAACTCACCAATGTCTACAAACTTGTCGCAGTCATTTTCAATTTTCTCGCGGTAGTGACTGCTATCAGTTTTGCCGTAAGAATAGGCATTTATTTTAAAAGCATTCCGGTCATGATACCCAAAAAAGCTGCGCATTAGGTGAGCTGTGGCATGATTTTGGAAATCTGCCGACAGGTATCCGACCGTTATACGAAATTTTTGTGCTCCCCGATTGTCAAACGAAAACGGTTCATATGTTTTTGAAGACCGATAAAATCCTGATATTCTGGCTTTGATATCATCGGCCCATGATTTTGCGACTTTGAAATTATAGCCGGGATCATCCGACAGCGAAAAAGTCAAAAATGGCATTTCGGCCGCCAGTTTATTGTCTTTAAGAGCAGCCTTTGTGAGTTGTTTCAACTTGGCAACCGGCTTTGTCAGCTTACTCCAGGCACAGGTTTGCTGAAGTCGGCTGATCAAAAGATTGTGGGCAAAGGCATGGTCCGGATTCAGTTGAATCGCCTTGCAGTAACTGGCAAGGGCTTCTTCCGATTGGCCGCATTGCCAATAGGCACTGCCGAGGTTGTAATGCGCATTCGAAAAATCAGGATTTTGCTGCAAGGCTTGGTGGTAACACGCAATCGCTTCATTGAACCGTCCCTCTTGTCTATAAACAATGCCCATATTGTTAAAAGCTTCCGGATTCTTTGGCCTGAGGATCGCAGATTTTTGAAAACAAGCCATCGCTGGTTCCAATTTACCCAATTCACGGTACAGGGTTCCCAGATCATTATACGCCTCACCGTAGTCCGGATTTATCTCCAGCGCTTTTTGTAGGCAGTCGACGGCGTCATCCAACTGCCCCAGATTTTGGTAGGCAAACCCCATGCTGGCATAAGTATCAAAGCTATTTGGATTCAATTCGATGGCCTTTCGATACCACCTGATGGCTTCCAGGAACCGCTCCTGCCGCTTCAAGGCATTCCCCGCATTATTGTACGCCTCGAAATAGCCGGGTTCTATCTGCAAGGCCTGTTGATAATGCTCGAAAGCTGTATCTATCCGACCTATATTAAACAGCGCCACGCCCAAATTGTTATGAGCGATTGCCATATCCGGTGTAATTATCAATGCTTTTTGATAAGCGATAACCGCATCGGTAAAGCGCTCAAGCTGCTGAAATGCATTTCCAAGACCAAAATAGGCTTCGGCATATTCCGGCCGCAAATCTATTGCTTTTTGATAACAGCCAACTGCATCATCTAGCATATCATTTTCTTTGTATGCATTACCTAAATTATTGTAGTAAGCGGCATTACCCGGGTCGATGCCAATGGCACTTTTGATTAACTTAACAGCATCGTGATATTCACCTGTTTGATACGCGATCACTCCCAGCAGGTGTAATGGGTCCGGATGCTGAGACTCCACTTCATGAATGCGGACATAGATGGCTCTGGCCTCGTCCAACCGGCCTGCTTGATGATAGCTGACTGCTTTTTTGAGTTCTCCAGCAAGATCCATCACGAATGTTCTGCCTCAATATATTGTTTCAATTCTTCAACCAAACTCAGGACAACCCGCTTCCAGTCTCCTGGCTGCGGTTGCCGGAAAAGCCGCATTGTGGGATACCAGGGAGAATCCCGTCTTTCCAACAACCACTTCCAATCCGCGGCAAAGGGGAGCAACACCCACACCGGTTTTCCCATGGCACCGGCCAGGTGAGCGACTGCCGTATCCACACTGATGACCAGATCCAGACATTCGACGGCTCCGGCGGTGTCGGCAAATGTTTCAAACTCTTGGCCCAGGTTATGGACATCAACCGGCATCTGATTAACCGTCTGCGCATCTTCACCCTTCTGCAGTCCGTAGATCTGAATATTTTTTATGGTGAGCAGCGGCAGAAAATTTTCCAGCGCACAGGATCTTTCGTGTTTGTTCGTTGATTTGGCAGCCCAGACCAGCCCGATTTTGAATCCGGATCCATTGATGCGGGCTGCCCAGTTCTGAAATTTAGCCTCAGAAGCATATAAATATGGCACCTGGGCCGGGATGGTCTCAATGGTTGTTGCCAAAACTGCGGGCAAACTCATTAATGGGATATGGAGGTCATGGGAAATCTGAGGTGGGTGATCAAATGACATGGATGCCAATTGGTCAACACCGATATTATCTTGCAGCAAATCGATGAGTTCAGGCCTGGATTCAAAGATGATGCTGCCCCCCCGAGATTTAACCTGCGGCAGATAGCGGACAAACCAGATGGTGTCTCCAAAACCCTGTTCGCTATGGATGAAAAGCGTTTTGCCGGTAAATTCCCGTCCATCCCATCGGGGACTTTTCAAACGGTGAGGATATACCCGCTTCCAGTCGTCACGCTTAAAACGCCACTCATACTCATTCCAGCCTTCTTCAAACCTTGCGGTCGCAAGCAGTGATAGGGATCGGTTGAAGTGGGCATCGAAATGTTCGGGATCTAAATCAATGGCTTTCACGAAATGGCTAATTGACCGCTCTGGCTGATTCCGGTCCTGGTAATATTTCCCTAAATTGTTGTGCGCGTCCGGGATTGGCGATTGGCCTTCGACTGCTTTTTGATAATAGAGAACGGCCTTATCCGCCTCGTTGCGTATTTGAAACAAAATCCCAAGGTTGTAGTTTATCATACTGCTTTCGGGGGCCAGGCTGAGGGCCTGGTGATATTGTTCCATGGCTGCTTGATAGTCGAACTTGTCCCGATAGACATTACCCAGGTTATTATACGCTTGGGCATAATCAGGACTCAATGCAATCGCCGTTTTGAAACAGGTTTCGGCTGAATCATATTGGTCTTGTTGGGAATACGCTAGCCCCATATTATTGTATGCTTCAGGCAAACGCGGGTTGCAGACCAGGCTTTTTCTATAGCAGGCTATGGCCTGATTATATTGCGCCAGTTGCCGCAAGGCGTTGCCCATATTGCATAGGCCTTCCACCAAATTAGGATTCAAGCTCAGGGCTTTGCGATAATAATTGACCGCTTCCGTAAATTTTTCTTCGCGCTGCAGGATATCACCGAAACTTACATAGAAAACCGGCACGTTTGCATCATTTTGAATGGCACGGTCGATGAGTTTCTTTGCCGTTTCTAGGGAACCTTTTTCACCATGAATCAGTCCCAATAGGTGTAAGGCATCTGCCTGCTGGGGCGCAATCTCCAGAATCCGACAATAACTGGCCTCGGCCTGTTCCAACTGACCGGAATTGTGGAAATACAGCGCTCTATTAAGCACTCGGTCAATATCAATTTTCGGATCAATTGATGGATTCATTGGAAATTCTGGATATTAAGACCACTTGTCGATTTTTGGGTCCGCCGCGAATTGCCGTCACTATTCTGACAGGCAAACGCCGGATACTTGACAAAAGGTTTGCCGACTTTTCAAACAATATATTCCAATTCGGTGTAATCGGTGTTGACCCGCAAGTTTGCAATCCACGGGCAGGCGGGTCCATGTCTGAGCTTATCTAAGCTAAGATAGTTGAATCATATTAAATTACATCCAAAAAATACAATTGTTTGGCTTAAAGTTTGCAAATGTCATACCAAAAGAATTTAAGCATAGAGCGGCGATTTTTAATAACATTGCAGCCGGAAACGATACGCTTACACATTCAGAAAATTTCTAACCTAATTTAGTGTGGCTGGACTATTATGCTGGAACTGACAAGTGTTCTCCCTGGAATATCAAAATTTAATAGAATGAAAATTTTAGGATCAGGCCACAGTATCACCAAATACTGCGTGGACGATATCTATGATGATCGCGCCTTTTATGTCATCCTAAATCATTTCGATGTTATCAAAGATCTAGCTCGGCTAAATAATGCTCCGGTTTTATTTTTTGCCCATGACTACCATAATGCGTGCTTTAATCCCGTCCTTGCGAAAAAAGAGTTGAAATCGTTTCTAGGGCGAGACAATGTCCATGTTTTTCTGCACAAAAGGGACATCAATCACGAAAATTGCAAAACAGATATAAATTATCCAGCAGATAGGCTCGTGTGGATTAAAAATCTCCACTTTTATGAAAAGGCCCAGAGTAATATTAACTACTTCGAGAACACGGAAAATTCCCTGCTCGGTTTTTCATCATCCCTGCATTCGCCGCTTTCGTTGGCTGTTGGCAATCCATTTATCAGCGAAGTATACCTCTACGGAATGGATCTATACATCTATCAACGATTATTAAGATTTGACAATGGCGGCGCTGGCAGTGACGCGGCGATCATATTCAATGCCAATAAGTACCTGCTAAACTATCTGTACGATAAGAGGCAGGATCTGAAAATTGCTTTTTTCAACTAGTGGAGCTTTTCTCTTGCCCCTTTTGAGCGAGTCAACCGATCAGCACCCAGCATCATCAATGTCCGATTTTATGCAATCAGGCTTTTTGTAGCAATTATAGCCATCACTAAGATTACAATCACTTACCGGACAAAATTAGTGGATTATTTAGAATATGACCACCCATTAAGGCTAAAACCATCTATTCTATTCGGAGTAGTGGAATTCCCAAACAAATAAAAAAGCCATGTCGAGGGACATGGCTTTTTTATTGATTTTCAATAGTCAGGGGTATGTATCAGTAATACTTTGTCACATTTAGGTACACTTATGTCCGTTCCTATAACTATCTAATGTTGAATTGAGCAACATAATCTTGCCAAAAAACAGATTCTTCCACTAATTCCTGATACTTATATCTATAAGCTTGATACTCATCTTGCAATCCCATCATTTTATAGCACTTTGCAGCGAAATAATAAGCAAAAGCATGATCAGGATTTACCTTAATTGTATTCTCGAATCCCTCGAGTGCTTTTTTATAATTTTTCACTCTTGTCCAAAAACGGGTTTAGAATGAGTCATAAAGTGAGTAATAATACGAGTCATTGAAAAAAATCCTCCTTATATGTAGGGTGGTTGTTAATTTCGCCAAAAAATAACAAATACCCGCAACA
>Ga0209260_10000304_pt1 | contig 26138 bp, 21 predicted proteins | sample WorMetTypGCAVOLI_FD_187421 | JGI IMG/M metagenome (GOLD analysis project Ga0209260, IMG submission 187421) | Marine gutless worms symbiont microbial communities from Max Planck institute for Marine Microbiology, Germany - Olavius algarvensis... ...
TGTTGCGGGTATTTGTTATTTTTTGGCGAAATTAACAACCACCCTACATATAAGGAGGATTTTTTTCAATGACTCGTATTATTACTCACTTTATGACTCATTCTAAACCCGTTTTTGGACAAGAGTGAGTAGGGGGTATTTTTGAAAAGGGGGAGCAAGACATGAAAGCACTCATTAGTTTAATTTCATTTTTCGCGGCGACCAGATTTATTTTATTTACACTTTTATTTGCCGGGCTGCTGCTAAACTGCTCAGGGGAGGTAAATGGACCGAAAGTAAAGGGACCGGAAGTTAATATATCAGCGCAATCCTGGCATCAAGCCGAAGGGTTAGAGTATGCGCTGCCTGAAGATGTCGGTTGGTCATCTGAAGAGTTGCAGAAAGCAAGGTTATTCGCGGAAGAGATCGGTGCCGCAGCGGTGATGGCTCTCTATGACGGAAAAGTATTTCTTTCATGGGGCTCGGTTGCGACGAACTACCTGTGCCATTCGATTCGAAAACCCTTATTGAATGCGCTATGCGGCATTCATGTTGAGCGCGGCAATATTAGCCTGGTTGCGACGCTGGAAGCCCTTAACATTGATGACATTCCGCCCGGCCTGACAGAAGAAGAAATGCAGGCAAAGGTCAGTGACCTGCTCAAATCTCGTTCCGGGGTCTATCATGAGGCTGCCGCCGAATCACGGTCGATGATAGATCTTCGACCCGCGCGAGGCAGCCATCCGCCGGACGCTTTTTTCTACTATAACAACTGGGATTTCAATGCCCTGGGAACCATATTTGAGCGGGAATCCGGTACCAAAATATTTGAAGAATTCAAGGCCGAAGTGGCAGACCTAATCGGGATGCAGGATTTTAAGGTCGATGACTGCTATTACCAGTATGAGTTGGATAAGTCGATTCACCCGGCCTATCATTTCAAAATGTCCGCCAGGGACACGGCCCGCTTTGGTCTGCTTTATCTGCAAGATGGAAAGTGGCATGATCGACAAATAATCCCCAGTGAATGGATTGCTGAAAGTACGACAGCCTATTCGATCGATGAGACATCGGGGATCGGCTATGGCTATATGTGGAAAATTTTCTCCGAAGATTCAGAATTCGGTCCCGGATTTTATTACACCGGCAACGGAGTACATCAACTGATCATATTGCCCCAAGAAAAACTGGTCTATGTTTTTCGCATGAATACAGACGGCGAATTTATTGATCCGCGGGATGATGCGCTGGAAGAGCTATTTATGATGATAATGGATGCGCGGATGCAAACATAACCGGACAATGGGATTGGATTCTGGTTGCTGGATGCTTGATACTCGATACTGGATGTTCGGTGCTGGTGGTTGAATGCGACAGGCGCAGGGAATTTGGTAATATTTCCGTATTCACATTTCCGACTTCCGAATTCAGACAATCTGTCTTCCGTCCTCTGTTATCTTTCATCTGTTTTCTGTCCTCTGTCATCTGTTTTCTGTCATGGGAAAAGGAATCCAAAAATGAACTTAGATCCTGAATTCAAGAAACTCGCCATAAAGGGTTTCATAAAATTAGCTGTTTTTTTAGTGCTGATATCGCTTCTTTTCCAGTGTTGTCCGGATTCAGCAGGACCGCGGACAGGTGGTTATAAGTTCAGGCCCTTATCAATTCGTGAGGCACCCGGGATACGTCGGGGGAATACTGTTGTTTTTGGCATTGCCCCTGGTTTTAGGCTCTATAACAGGACTAATCCCGGCAGTTCTCAGCATGGTTATTTTAGTTATCAGAACCTACCTAGAAGACACCACGCTGCAAAAAGAGTTGCCGGGATATCAAAAATATGCAATGAAAGTAAAATATCGGCTTTTGCCCGGCGTATGGTAGATTTTCGCGATTTTTAGGATTAAAAGGAGCTCATTATGAACGATTTATTCGACCTGCAAAAAAAGGTGGCCATTGTTACGGGAGGAAACGGCGGGATCGGGAACGGAATCGCGCGGGGTTTTGCATCCATGGGAACAGATGTCGTCATCGTCGCCCGCAATTCGCAGAAAACAGAAGCAGCCGCCAATGAGATCCGGGAAGCGTTCGGGGTGCGTTGTCTGGGATTGCTGTGTGACGTCACCGACGAAACAGCGGTTAAACAGATGGCGGAAGAAGTACAGCAGGATCTGGGCCGTATCGATATCCTGGTCAACAATGCCGGCATCAACATTCGCAAGTTGCCGCAGGATTACGACACTTCCGACTGGGACCAGGTGCTGGCCGGAAATTTGCGCAGCGCCTTTTTGTGTTCCAAATCAGTCTACCCGGCAATGAAAGCCGGCGGCAGCGGAAAAATCATCAATATTGGTTCCATGACCTCTATTTTCGGGGGAGCCAAACTAGCACCCTACAGCGCCAGCAAGGGCGGCATCGTGCAAATGACCCGCAGCCTGGCCTGTGCCTGGGCTAAAGAAAACATCCAGGTCAATGCCATTCTACCCGGCTATATTGATACTGAATTGACAAGGCAGGCCCGCAAAGAGATCGAGGGGCTGAATGACACAGTGATTGCCCGCACGCCCACCGGGAGATGGGGCAAACCACACGACCTGGCGGGTACCGCCATTTTTCTGGCCAGCCCGGCTTCTGATTTTGTCACCGGAGTTGCCCTGCCGGTGGATGGGGGCTACTCAAGCAATCTATTATGACCTGAATCTTGCATGATAATTAATTGACGAGGCGGAGTAATTGCGGAGTAAGCAATGAGATTTTGAAAGCCTGCAACCTGTCAGCCTCTGATGACTCACGCAAAATTTAGACAAAGCCAAACGTCCAGCCAAATATTGTCAAATATTTGGCTGGGTTGCTTTAAATTTCCCTCCCTTTTGATTTTCAGAAACTTCGAATATCCCCACCGTTTTCATCCGACCTTTACTTAACTGAAATAATTAATAATTTACTCATCGTTATTTTAGGCCATTTAATACGATCCATTGACTCGGATAAGATCTGCAAATCGCAAATAATATTCAAAGAATAACGGCCGTCTTCCTCTTATAGGTCGTCCACAAAAATGTTGACGAGGCCATCGTCCTCCGTTACATAAATTTCTGAAGCAGGCCGTTTTCGACGATGCTTTGATGCTTTGACCCGGAGAGATATCGCGAGCATCCTTTTTAAAGCAATGGAAGCAGGTTTATGTTGGGTTTTGAGAAAGCCATGAGATGGAGTCTTCAGAAGGTGCCAATATGGTGCCTCCGGGGGGCCTGTATCCTCTTGGAGGCCTTTTGGGTGATGATGCCGATTCGCTTTAACCAAAAATGGAGGAGATCGTTATGTCTATCACAAAAAAGCGCGTGATGACTGTTTATAGCTGGCCTTCTATGGGCCTTTTTCTAGCCTTGGCGTTGCTCTTTGTTTCAATCCAGACGCAAGAAGCATACGCCGAAAGAAAGAAGGTTTCCGGCACCTGTAAAGTTCTTACTCAACTGACGCGAGTATCAATTCCCTGTGGTGGACCAGGTGCGTTTGTCCCCTTATGGGCTTGGCATTTAATGCTCAACAGTGACGACCCCGATTGGAATAACGTCCAACGATTCAGTTTCCAATATGATGACATTACTAAAGAACGATTTTTCAGAGGTTTTGGCGTTAATACTCACCCAAATGGGGATCAGACGTTCTTCCAATATAAGGGCAAAAGGGAGCCGATTGGTACGGGTCCATATGACTATACTTGGAAAATAGAAGGATTTTTCATAAAAGGTACGGGCAAATTCAAGGGGATTAAAGGCAGCATGGTAGCAAATGGAAAGACGTCGATGGCAGAGAAAACATGGGAGTGGGAAGCCGAATATGAGGTAAGGTAAGCGTTCGACTGAAGAGCAATGGTGGATTGACACCAAACAGTTGCAGGACGCGGTGGGTGTATATGAAAAGATGATCGAGCAGTGTTTAGGTTTCAGGTGTCAGCCCAGCAGCTGGCCGCGGAGCGGCCAGTTTGATCAAAAAAAGAAATTTTGAAAAAGCGAATAACGAATATCGAATAATGAATAACGAATGTCGAAGTAAGGCATTCTGTCTGTTTAATAAAAAGGACTGAGCAAAGCGAAACCACACTTCGAAATTCTGCGGTTCGATATTCGTTATTCTGCGGTTCGCTGTTCGAACTTAATCCAGCTTTCGAAGCTTATAATTGAACTCAAATGCTTAAATTCATGCGTGAAGTTTCATATAAGGTGTCAGGTTTCAGCAAACGAATTCGACCCGCTGTATCGCAGTCGCTCATGAAATGAACTTTCTTCCACCGGTGTTGACCTGCAGTTACAACCAAATCAGTGTTCAGGATTCGTTTTTTACTGACACCTGACACCTGAAACCTTGAACAAATTTTATCTATGGCAGAGCCGATCATCTCTGATCTAGCCCATGGGACCAGGTATTAAATGATAGAATAAATTCGGCTCATCAACCCAGCCTCTCATAGAATCTCTTGAACCCTGGTGCAAAATCCCATCCGTCCACAATGAACTCTACCACAGCGGGGGTACCCTTCTGATTCGCCTTTAAGGCCCTTTCAAGTGCGGATCGTATGTCACCCGGTCTTTCAACCCGTTCTCCGTAGCACTTGGAGGCCTCGGCCACCTTGATAAAATCGGGCTGGATGCTGAAGTCCGATGCGATAAATCGTTCTCCCCTCCTTTTTTGATTGAACTTTATCCATCCGAGGCTAAAGTTGTTCAAGACCACATAGGTGACCGGTGCCTCGTGTTGCACGGCAGTAGGGAGCTCCTTCATGAACATCTGAAAGGCCCCATCTCCCGTGACGCACACGACATTTTTCTCCGGCATGGCAAGCTTGGCACCGATGGCACCTGCTACCCCGAGTCCCATGCACGTCTGTTCACCGGGCGCCACACAGGCATTAATATCCAGGACCTTGTAATAAGGATAGTAATAAGACCACAGGTCCTGTGATCCGTTTTCATTTACGAGAATCGTATCTTTTCCGAAGACTTCGTTGAGTTCCCGTATCACCCGTTTGGTCTTGATGGGGACGGCATCGGAAAGACATTCGGCCTTCATTTTCTCTTCATATTCCTCCTTTGCCTTCAACAGCATATCTTTTAGACCATTGCCTTCAGCTTTTTCTTTCAAACGGTTCCGGAGTAAACCCGTCAAGTCCTGCAGTACCAGTTTTGCATCACCGACAATGGCGACATCCGGTATCCAGTTGCGTCCGATCTCGTGTGGGTCTATGTCTATCTGGATGTACTCCGCACCTTCAGGAAAAAACTGCCGTTCCCCGGACTGAAAATCTTCGTTGCGCGATCCCACGGTCATGAGTAAATCCGCATCCCCGTAAACCCTCTCTCCGACCTCTGTAAAATAAAGTCCCACGAGCCCTAATGCCAGGGGATGGTCCTCTGGGATGATTCCCCTGCCGCAGGGCGTGGTCATCACGGGAATGCTCGATAACTCCGCGAATTGTCTCACCTCCTCAAAGGCACGCGAACTCACGGCCCCGCCGCCTGCCACCACCAGGGGTCTTTTGACTTTCATCAGTAAATCAACGGCCGCTTCCGTATCTTGAGGATCTCCACAAGATCTGTGCGGATACCTGGATGGTACATATTCAGGACCCCTTGATTCCAACAGGCCGATGTCTTTTGGAACCTCTATGAAAACAGGCCCTGGTCTGCCATTAGCAGCCAGGGAGAAGGCCCGCCGCATGACCCATGGAACGCGTTCTGCTAAGGTTATACTTTCGGACCATTTGGTCACAGGTTTCATGATCGAGAGCTGATCGACTTCCTGAAATGCCCCCATGCCGGTGGTGGCGAGATTTGATGCGCTGCCGATGGCGATGATGGGAATACAGGCGGAGTGGGCTTCCATGAATCCGGGAACGAGGTTGGCCACTCCGGGTCCGCTGGAGCCGTAACAGACGCCCGGCCTGCCCGTAAGCCGCGCATAGGCCATCGCCATAAAGGGGCCTGAACTCTCCTCCCTTACCAGGACTGGTTTGATCTCCGGCGCATCGTAGAGGGCATCATAGAACAAATCTCCTCCAGGTAATCCAAATACATATTCGACTCGCTCAGCCCTCAGGGCATCAATAATGGCCTCCCATGTGTTCATTTTATAACTCCTTTTCTTCGTACAGTTAGTATTGATATCGAAATAATTGTTCTGCCACGTAGTGGCTGAGAATTTTTCATTTTCCGGCCTCTCTGCGGAAAATGAAAACTTAATCCTCTCTCTGCGCTCTCTGCGGCTCTGCGGTGAACATAATTTTGAATCAGATTCGGATTTTAATCCTTCGCAACATCAATCAGAAGTCCCACACCAATCAATGAGAAAGGCGGCATAGTCGACCGCCGTTTCCAGAACGTCCATAATATCGGCGTATTCGTTTTTCGCATGAGCCAATTTACTGTTGGCACCGCCGTAAACGATGCTTGGCATCCCGCCTTGATTGAAATAATAGCGGGCATCACAAGTGGCCATCATTCCCCCGATCTCGGGATTCCTTCCCAGAAAACGGAGGGTTTCCATCAAGGCGTCGGTCAAGGGATGGCTCAGAGGCATTTGATAGGGTTCGTTTTTCAGGCCATTGAATTCCACCCGGCAGTGGTCTTTCAACCAGGGATCACCGATTTTATCGATGACATCGAGGAACTCTTTCTCGACCGCTGCCATTGTTTTCATGGGGAGAAAACCGATCCCTCCATCCATGGTCACCGAGTCAGGAACGATGGAAAAGAAATCACCCCCCTTGATGATGCCCACATTCACCTGTCCGGGATATTCAAACTTCTCAAACAGCGGATAGCCTTTGCCTTCCTCGATCAATTTATCCTCGTATCTCACCAGGGCATCTATGATTTTTGCGGCTTTTTCGATAGCATTCACACCGTACCGCTTGTTTCCAAGATGGGCCTGTTTTCCCTCCACGTGGATTTTGAACTGAAGACATCCCCTGTTGGCAATATGAATGTTATGATCGGTGGGCTCCAGCACCAATACGCCATCCGCCCGAAATCCCTCCCTTACAAAGGCCAGGGCCCCGGCCATGCCCACCTCTTCTTCATTCGTGAGGTGGACCTCAAAATCCCCCAGGAGACGAACGCCGAGTGCTTGAAGTACCTTAACGGCCAGGAAAATTGAGACAATGGCCGCCTTGTCATCCGTAGCTCCCCGGCCATACAAACGATCCCCCTCGACTCTCGGCTCAAAGGCATTTTTCCAGTCTCCGGGCCCGACAACGTCAACATGAGCACAGGCGATGAGACTCCGCCCCTTCCCCTTTCCCTGCCAAAAAAAACGCGTTTGAGGGCGCCCCTCAAAGGGAACATCAATGCCGGAGGCAAACTTCGCGTCAGCACGAAGGGACTCCTTCATTGGAATGAGATAGGTCTCGCCCGCGAGTGCTGAAAATCTTCTGTGCAAGTTCCTCTGGGCTTTTCCTTCTTGCCCTGAAATACTTTGAATAGAAACGAGATCAAAGAGCATGCTTTTCGCCTCTTCTCGATATTTGAGCAAATTCTCTCTCAACGCAACACTCAGGGATTGCTCCGGCATCAGTTTCTCTCCTTTACAAATGGGGTCTCAAGACGTTAATGGCCTCCTCGATGACTAGGTCCTGATCTGGATGCTGATTGATCTCTGCTGAGATATACCCGGTATATCCGGCAGCCTTGAGCATACCAAGAATTTTTGCAAAGTCTAAATTACCCCTTCCCGGGGCGAGCCTGTTTGAATCACACACATGGACATGGGTAAGATAAGGCTGTGCATCTTTGAAGCTTCTTTCCATGGAAATGTCTTCGAGATTCATAGAAAAGATATCTGCCATTAACCTGAAATTTTCTCTCCCCATCCTTCTCACGACCGCGATTCCATCCTGGGTAGAATTGATATTGTTGCAAAAGATGTAGGGTACCGGCTCCAGGATTAGCATGACGCCTCTTTCCGCTGCGTAATCGGTGACTTCCTCAAATGCTGCGTACATCCAGGCCAGCGAGGTCTCCTTTGAAATTTCCATCGAAAACTGCCCCCGGAGTCTTCCGATGTTTACCTGGGCCCCAAAAGGCGAAGCGAAATCAATAATCTTCTTCATCCTTAAGATGGCTTCGGTCCTTATGGATTGATCCGGGTCCATGAAGGAAAGTCCGCCTTGCCCATAGACCTCGCCGGTGCAGAGTACCGGGATCTCTATGTCATATTCCCTGGAAAGCTGTTCCACCCTGTCAAGATCCACAAAATCCGGGTCCAAGATCATCAGTTCTGCCCCGTCATATCCCAACTTTCTAAGCTTATGGAAGGCTGTTTCCATATCCCCCTGATAGGCCGTGACTTTCTCGTCGATACGAAGTTCGGCGGTCGCAACAAAGTAACTGAGTTTAATCGTGCCCTCTACCATTATCTCTCCTTTTAACGCAACCCGGACAAGCCGGGATTGAATATTGAGAATTTGTGGTATCGCTTCCTGCCGAATGTCGTAGCCCACAACCGGGAACCCTGCATGGATAAACCTTTTTGCAGTTGGCATGCCCATGCGTCCCAAACCGATGATTCCAATTGCATTCATATCTAACAATCGGATTTTGAAATAAATTCCTTGACATTCGAATACTCAAATAATAATTAAATTTCAAGCCATATCTTCATCCCCCGAACTTAGGGGTTCACCCCAATTGGAATGGAGGAATGATGGGTTTAGAGGAATTAAAAACCTTTAACCATCTGATTTTATCCGTTTTTCTACCCACTATACCAATCTTCCATTATTCCAACATTCCAATATTCCATGAGTTAGGAAAACGGTTACAGCTTCATTTTAGTGAAAGGAGGGAACAGAGTCATGAAAGAGAAAAAAATTACAAGACGCCAGTTTCTAGCCACCACGGCTGCCGCCACTGTCGCAATGTCCGTGGGACCGTGGGTCAAAACATCTCACTCTGCCGGGAAATTATCTGTTTTTCTCTGGGACCACTGGATCCCCGGCGCCAATGTTGTTTCCCGCAAACTCATCATGGATTGGGGCAAGGCCAACGGGGTCGACGTCAATGTAGATTATGTTACCTCGCGCGGTGACAAGAATCTGATCACCATTGCTGCCGAATCCCGGGCCAAGACCGGTCACGATATCATGGATCTTCCTACCCTGTATACAGCGCTATATAAAGACGACCTGGAGCCCATGGACGATTTGGTCAGACAGATTACATCCGCATACGGCCCGGTGACGCCCGATGCCGAGTATTCCGGAAAAGTGGATGGAACCTGGTATTCCGCACCGGGTCCCATTGGTACGCATCTGTATCCCATGGTCTCCCGTCTGGACCTCTGGAAGGAGCACGCCGGTGTCGATCTCAAAAAGATATTTCCGGCCGGCCCCGATCGGGATCCAGCGCTGGTAAAATCCTGGAACTACGATAACTTTCTGGAAGGGTGCAAAAAGCTGCACGCCGCCGGTTTTCCCTTTGGCGGTCCGCTCGGGTCTCAAAGCGACGCCCAGGATTGGACGGGCGCCCTGTTTATGTCCTTCGGTTCCACGGCCGTGAATGCGAATGGGGATATCGTTTTCGATTCCGATGAGACACGGGCCGCTTTGGAATATATGAAAGAGCTGTGCGAATACATGCCAAAAGAGGTCTATGCCTGGGACGACGCCTCAAACAACACGTGGATTATCTCGGGCCGGGGTTCGGCCATCCAGAACCCACCCAGTGCCTGGAGGGTGGCTGTACGTGATCAAATCCAGACGGCGTCCAAACTCTGGCACCACGACACACCGGCCGGTCCGAACGGGCGGTTTCGCGGCTCCTTGACCCGTATGAATGGGGTCTGGAAATTCAGTAAAAACAAGAGCGCGGCCAAAGACCTGCTTCTCCATCTGTTGCAGAAGGAACAGCAGGACATACTGATTGATGCCGCCATAGGCTATGATATCCCGCTCATCAAGTCGTTTAATACACATCCGGTGTGGAAGTATACCGGTCCGCCTGACGGTACCCTGTATAACTACCCGCCGCAGGGTGATGAGGTCCGGATGATTTGCGGGTATCCGGCGCCGGCTACTGTTTCCGCCGCGATATACGACCAGGATCTGTACCCGAACACGGTCGGCAAGGTGACCCAGGAGGGAAAATCTATCGACGACGCCATCAAATGGGCAGTCAATGAGTTAGAAGGCTTTATGCGAGCTTAAATTTCTTCGAAAAATGCCGCTAATGTGAGGACAGGGCAGCAGCTTTTCTGCTGCTGCCCTGAAACCCATCCAGGATCAAAGGGATTCAATAGTCTTGTTGAAATGTAGGTTCGTTGAGGTGAAAACATGAGCCAACCTGCCGTTCAGGAGCAGGCCGCCGGGTCTGAAGCAGCGGCCAACATCGGCACGCTGTTCACGAAGTTCCGGAAGTTTCTTCGGCGAAGACCCACGCTGGCTTTCCTCCTCTGCGCACCGCTGCTGGCGCTCGTTATCGGCCTGATCGTCTATCCATTTTTCTATTCGATCTGGTTGAGCCTGTTGAACAAGAAGGAGACGCGCTTCGTCGGGTTGGCAAACTATCTTTTCCTGCTCAAACGAGACACCTTCTGGATGGTCGTGCGCCAATCCGTGCTGTTTACCCTGACTGCGGTGTTCTTTAAGGCTTTGATCGGCTTTATCATGGCACATCTGATCGATGTTGTGCCGTCCCATCGACAGCGCATCTGGCGTGGTCTGGCTCTGATTCCCTGGGTCATGCCCCCCGCCCTGAGCACGCTGGGCTGGTGGTGGATCTTCGATCCCAGCCACAGTGCCTTCAACTGGATCCTCCACACGTTTTTCGGCACGTCGGTCCCCTGGTTGAGTGACCCCAACTGGGCGCGGTTCTGCGTGATTCTTGTGAACGTCTGGTTCGGAGCCCCCTTTTTCCTGATCATGTATCTGGCCGCGTTGAAATCGGTACCGGCAAATCTCTATGAGGCTGCGGCTATCGATGGGGCCAGCGCCTGGCAGAAACTGATCTATATTACGATACCGATGCTGCGAAACATCATCGCCATCACGATGCTGTTTTCGACGATTGTCACCTTTGCCAACTTTGATATTGTCAGAGTATTGACCACGGGTGGACCCCGCAATACCACTCATCTGTTCGGCACATACTCCTTCAGCCTCGGAATTCTGTCGGGAGATATTCCACTGGGAGCTTGTGTTTCCCTGTTCATGTTTCCCGTACTGGCGGTTGCGGCTTTCTTTATCCTTCGCAATGTCCGGCAGAGAGTGAGAGAGTCATGAAGCGCAAAGCATTCTCTTTCAGTACTATCCAGCAGAACCGGAGGTGGGCGCTGATCCTGGCCTACGTCTTTTTGGTAATATTCATCATTTTTTTCCTGTTTCCCCCCTATTACATGCTTGTGACCTCTTTTAAGACCAATCAGGAAATATCGAGCATAAAAGGCATTCCCTGGATCATCAACCAGAAACCAACGCTGTATCACTACAAGAATCTGCTTGCAGAGACGCAATTCCTCACCTTTTTCAAGAATACCGTTATCGTCACCATTTTTACGGTGGCAATCTCGATGACGATCAGTATCCTGGCGGCATACTCTTTGGCCCGCATGCGGTTTTTTGGATCGGGGGTACTCGCTACAGGGGTCTTTTTGACCTATCTGGTGCCGGAAACCCTATTGTTTATACCGTTGTTTAAAGTGCTTGGGTGGTTGGGGCTGTTGAACTCCAAATGGGCACTGGTGCTGGTATATCCCACCCTGGCCGTGCCGTTTTGTACGTGGATCATGATCGGTTATTTCGGCTCCATCCCCAAGGCGCTGGATGAAGCGGCCTTGATCGACGGTGCCAGATGGTATCAAATGCTCTTCCAGGTCTTTATTCCAGTGGCAATGCCCGGCATCATCGCGGCCACCATCTTTGCCTTTACCATCTCCTGGGCCAATTTTCTCTATCCGCTGGCGTTTGTTTACAGCAATGAAGAGATGGTCTTGACCGTCGGCACCGTTACCACCCTGATTCGCGGGGACGTGTATCACTGGGGCGGGCTGATGGCAGGGGCGCTGTTGGCCGCAGCCCCGCCGGTCATCATCTACGCTTTCTTAATGGATTATTACATTTCCGGCTTGACGGCCGGGGCGGTCAAAAATTAAACCAGTTTGGAGATCTAAGGTGTCAAACGTACGTTTAGAAAATGTTTGTAAATATTTCGGCGATGTCGAGGCGGTTTCATCCTTTCATCTGGATGTTGAAGATAAGGAGTTTCTGGTGCTGCTGGGACCGTCGGGATGCGGCAAATCAACAACATTGCGAATGATCGCGGGCTTGGAAGAATTAAGCGAAGGCAATATTTACATCGGTGATAAATTGGTCAACGACATGCCGCCCCGGGATCGCGATATCGCCATGGTATTTCAGGACTACGCGTTGTATCCCCATATGACGGTTCGTCAGAATATGGCCTTTGGACTGAAGCTCAGAAAATTTCCCAAGTCCGAGATCAATCAGCGGGTTGACGAGGCGGCAGAGATATTAGGTATCCAGGAGCTTTTGGATCGCAAGCCCAGAGAGCTGTCCGGTGGTCAACGTCAGCGGGTTGCCGTGGGGCGCACCATCGTGCGCAAGCCGGCCGTATTTCTATTTGACGAGCCCTTGAGCAACCTCGATGCCAAGCTGCGGGGCCAAATGCGGGCCGAGCTTTCCAAACTGCACGATCAGTTAAATACCACCATCATCTATGTCACCCATGACCAGGTCGAAGCCATGACCATGGGAACCAAAATTGTTATCATGAAGGATGGCGTGGTAAATCAGGTGGGTACACCGATGGAGATATATGACTTTCCGGTCAATAAGTTCGTGGCTGGATTTATCGGCAATCCGGGAATGAACTTCCTGCCGGCCAGAATTGCCCCAAAGGACTCAACCCTCTATGTGGATGCCGGCAGCTTTCAGCTTCTGATTCCACCTGAGAAACATTCGTATCTGCAAAGTAAAGCCGAACGGGAAGTGATTCTCGGCATCCGTCCCGAACACCTCCAGGATGTCGCTTTCCCGGATGACAGTAAAATTACCGATTCCTTCAAGGCGGTGGTTGAGGTGGTGGAAACCCTGGGCGCTGAGGTGCAACTCGATGTGGTCTGCGGTGAGCACAATCTGGTGGCCCGGGTGGATCCCAGGACAACGGCCAAACGTCACCAGGAAAGAGAGTTGGCCGTGAACATGGACAAAATCCACATCTTCGAAACAGAGCCACCGAACCAAAGAGTTAAGACTGAAGAACGTTAATATTAAGAACGTTCCGGGTTCAGCGTTCAAAGGTTCAGAGGTTGAGGGTTCAGCGCCGCCGCCGGCCAAAAAAATAGCCGGTCAAATCGAGAAAGAAACTCTGAAAAAGCGAATCCTCCCGAGGCGGATAAATATCGAATATCGAATAATGAATGTCGAATGTCGAATGTCGAATGTCGAAGGAATGCATTCTGTCTATTTTATAAAAAAGGCTAAGCGAAACGATTCCATCCTGCGACATTCGATATTCGATATTCTGCGGTTCTGCGGTCAATAGATCACGTCTTCAGCGTGATTCGCTTTTGGTGAAGTTTCATACAAGCGGTTAAAGATTCAAGGGATTACGATAATTATCATACTCCGGGTCCTTTCAACCCGGATTCTTTTTTTGGGGAATCATGATGCGGGAAGGCGAAAAAGCAGGAAACATAGTCAATCTGGATTTACGGCCTGATTGGTTACAAATTATCCGAATTAGTGGAGAACCTCCGTCATGATCCGCTTAACCGTCTATTTCGAACCACCTGATGATTTTATTGCGCGTTTGAGCAATATTTCAGATAACATCAAAATCAATGTTTGCACCAATCGTGATGATTTGAAATTTTGTCTGCCGCAGACGGAAGTATTGGTTACACTATTTTTCTGGCCGGATGCAGAAATGATCGGGCTTGCGCCAAATCTTAAATGGATACAGGCCCTGACCGCCGGGGTTGATTTATTTCCTTTAGGTGAAATCAAAAAGCAGGGTATTCTTCTGACCTGCGGCCGCGGGATTCATAAGATATACATAGCGGAATACGCCATCGCCGCGATGATCAATCTGGCCCGCAATTTTCATCTGATGTTCAACAACCAGCTCAAAGCTAAATGGGATCGCTCGGTGCCGCAAGATGAGATCCACGGGCGTGTGGCGGGCATTATCGGGTTGGGCAGCATCGGCCAGGAAATCGCACGTAAGGCGTCGGTCCTGGGCATGCGGGTCATCGGTGTTAAAAACAGCCCCCAGCCACTCGAATGGGTCGATCATGTCTACGGTCCGGCCGAAATGAAAAAAGTTTTCAAGCAAAGTGACTATGTGATCAATCTGTTGCCGGGTACACCCACAACCAGGGGCCTGATTGATAAAGAACTGTTCAGTTCGATGCGCAGCTCAGCCTGCTTTATCAACCTGGGACGAGGATCCACCGTCAATCAGGCCGACCTGATCGATGCCCTCCAAACCAAAACGATCCGTGCCCTGGTCAGCGATGTATATCAAAAAGAGCCATTGCCGGAAGACAGCCCCCTGTGGCATCTGGACAACGTGATTCTCACGCCGCATATTGCCGGCGTCTCACCGCAATATCTCGATCGCGCACTGGAAATTATCCGGCATAACCTGCAGGTCTATGTCAGCCGGTCGGGCGAGATGATTAATGTGGTGGATCAAACGCTGGGTTATTGACCAATTCTGTTGCTTTTACACTACAGAGATAGGAGGTAAATGTCAGATTCCCACTATCGTCAATATTTACACAGAACTGCGTAGTATAGTCCATTTGCCCGGAACCAGGTAATCGATATTTTACCCCACTTTTCAAAAAACCTGATATTTTCAGGTTTTCCATAAAATATCCACAATTTTGGTGATTTTCGGATTTCAATACAATATCCAAAATTCTGACCAGCGTATTAGTCTGTGTATAGTAGCCGAAACCCATTCACTTACAAGTTTTTTGATCGCGGCAAAATAATCTTCGATGGAAAAACAACTGATTGATTATGCTTGGCATAGGTGGCGGGCGACAATCATAAACAAAGGATTCCAAAACACTAATGGCTGGATAACGCACTACTTTTCACAGCTGCAAAGTTATCTCTCCCCCATCTTCATGCCGTTTTCAGCCCCTTAATCTTTTGCTCAAAGGAGGGATTGCAGCGTATCTCTTTTTCACATGAGTTTCTCAAGAGTAATTCTGGTTGCCCATCTAAAAAATATCATTACATATTTACCTCCTGCTAAATACATCCCCACCAAAAAAATCAGATGTGCTGTTATAAGCAAGAGGGGGCCGCCTATGATAATTAGCAAAGGCTCGTGCCAGTATACAGAAAAAGCTCCGATCAACCCTACCGCTGGCCAGCCAATGATGTAGCTACAGCACATTAGAAAGATCCCTAAAAAATTTTGAACTGTTGGTTTCTCTTTGAATGCACTGAGGTCTGCACCATCATTAATGACTCTGCTTGCAAATTTGGTTTTTGCGATGCGGTTTGCTAATTTTTTAATTATGTCCAATAAATACAACCTTACAGAAAAATTTACGATAAACCTAGCATTTTCTCAGGTCTATGAAAAAAGTGCCGAAAAGGATTGTCAAATGTGTATGCTAACCACCACGGACAAATATGGTCGCCCATCCAGAGAGTCCTCGATCGGGCGTTGGTGGTTTCCCGAATGTAATAAATCAGGACGGGGCTTAAACAAAGCCTTACCAGATGGTTGATCCTCCGTCCACCAGCAATGTCTGGCCTGTGACATAACTGGATGCGTCGGAGGCCAGAAATATGGCCGCTCCGACCAGATCCTGCGGGTCTCCGACACGCGCCATGGGGATGGAATCGATGCGCTCCTGCAGATCAGCGGGATTGTCTTCGAAATATTTTCGGTTAAGCTCGGTGATGGTGGGTCCGGGGCCAATGGCGTTGACATTGATGTTGTGCCTGGCCCATTCCAGGGCCAAACCACGGGTCAAATGGGAGACACCCGCTTTGGATGCCGCATAAACCACCCGTCCGGCCTGGATAACTTCCGAGACATTGGAAGAAATGTTGATAATCTTGCCCCGGCCCCGTTTGATCATTTCTTTACCGACCAGCTGGCAGCAGAAGAAAAGACCTTTCAAATTAATATCCATAATGTAGTCATACTGCGTTTCGCTAAATTCCTCCACCGGTCCGCGGTCGATGACGCCGGCACTGTTGACGAGAATATCGATGCGCCCGAAATCTTCCACCACCCGGGTCACCAGATTTGCCACTGAAGATTTTTCGGACACATCCGTTGAGACCGCTGTTGCCTTGAAACCTTTATTGCTGATGGTCAGCGCCGCTTTCTGCCCGGCGTCAGCATTGCGGTTGGCAATGACGACCGCCGCCCCCGCTTTGGCCAGCCCCCCGGCAACGGCAAAACCGATTCCCCGGTTGCCGCCCGTGACAATTGCAACCCGTCCCTTAAGATCGAAAAGTATCATGGTTCCGCCTCCTCTCTTTTCTGCAATGGAAATTTGTGTGACGTTTATATTAATGGTTCATAATTGGGCGGCGGATGCGTGTCAATCTTAAACATTATACCCTTAAGATTTATTTATTTGCTTTTTATTCAAAAAAATTGACTTGGGATGTATTCACAATTTTCTTTCAATTGAATATTTTCGATTGAATATTGAGCAATTCAGGTATTATTATGATTTAAAAAAGGACAGAGCGAAGCGACATCAACTCCGCCTCCGGCGGATCAGTTTTCAACCTTCAATTCCGGCTTGTCCGGATATTGACCTATCATCCCTATCATGTTAAACCATTCGCGGTAGGGATTTGAGTCAGACCACCTTCATCCCTCCGGACCATAGGCTCTACCGGCCGATGTCTGGAATTGTCCATTGAATATTGAATCGTTAGGGAAGTGCTTCGCTCCTTAATTTTTCGACAAGTCTTCTTAAAATTGATCCGCCGGAGGCGAACCTTGAATATTCATTATTCAATCGAAAATATTCAATTTTTATAAAAAGGGGGCGACATCATGAAAGCAATGGTAACAGAGACATTTGGCGGGCCTGAGAGCTTTCGCTGGCAGGAATGGCCGGACCCGGAAATAAAACCAGGTGAAGTACTCATCCGTATCCAGGCCATAACCGTCAATCCGGTCGACTACAAAATGCGGGCCGGTCATCTCCCGATTCCGCTGCCGGATGTTCTGGGGCGCGATGTGGCGGGCACGGTTGAGGCCGTCGGAGAGGGCGTGACCGAATTTCATTCCGGTGAGGAGGTCTTTGCTGTACTGTTTGGCCCCCGCAGCAACGGCGCCTATGCCCAGTATGTCAGCACACCGGCACCGTTTGTGTGTCGAAAACCCGAAGGGCTTACTTTTCAGCAGGCGGCCTGCCTGGGTGTCGCCGGGATGACTGCCTATGATGCGGTGGTAAATAAGGCAAAAATACAAAGCTCCGACACAGTACTTGTGGCAGGAGGGGCCGGGGGTGTCGGCAGTTTTGCAATTCCCCTGATCCGATATGGCGGTGCGGCATCGATCATCGCTACCGCCGGCAGTGATGAAAGCACCGAACATCTTTTTCATACAATGGGTGTCGCTGTCGACCACATTTTGCCTTACAAAGAACTCAGCATGCAGGAAATTAAAGACCGGGTGCGGGAATTAACCGCCGGTCAGGGAGTATCAGTTGCTTTTGATTTTGTGGGCGGCGATATGAAAAAACTTTGTTTTGATGCCGCCGCCTTTGACGGCCGTATAGTCAGCATCGTAGAAGAGCCTGCCGATTTCGATTTTAACATATGGCGCGCCGACATCAGTCCGTTTTTCGCCAAATCAGGGACCTATCATTTTGTTGCTTTGAGTGCCAGAGCCCGCAACGGTGGTCCGCAGGATTGGGTTGTCTACCCCCACATGATGAGCAATCTGGCCTCCCTGGTTGAAACGGAAAAAATAATTCTGCCCAAGGCAACGGATTTGGGGCAACTGTCTGAAGAGACGATCAGCAGGGCGCATTCGCTATTGGAAGCGGGTCACATGAAAGGCAAACTGGTGCTATCTGTGGGATAGGACTGGCACCAATTCAATGAAAACAAAAGGGCACTCCTCGTTCTTCGAAGAATGCCCTTTTTACTCGGAATCGAAAGTTAGATCAAGGTGACATTTGCAGCGGCAGGACCTTTTTGTCCTTGCTCTATATCAAATGAAACCTGATCGCCTTCATTGAGGGATTTAAAACCGCTAGCGTTAATTGCCGAATGATGAACAAACACATCCGACCCGTCTTCCTGCTCAATGAAACCGAACCCTTTGCGGTCATTAAACCACTTAACAGTTCCTTTAGTCATAATAACATTCTCCTTTCATATTATTTTCAACGTCGCAAACTGGAGGATGTCACTCTGACAAATGAATAATGCCTTCAGAAAGAAACCGTCACGATTTAATATACCGGGACTTAATTGATTGAAAGCAAGATAAGGCTCCGTTAAGCCAATAGCAAGCTATTTATTGATTTTATCCTTTAATCCCTCAATCCCTGAATTCCTCAATTTGGCGCTAATAAATAAAAAGAGTGCCCAATAAATTGACTCATTTTAAGTGATAATTACGAGGTCCGAATTAAGCTAAATCTTGTATTTTAACCAGTTCGTTTACGTGCCTGGCAATGGCCAGACTGCCGGTTAACCCGGGACTGTCGATACCCAGCAAATTCAGGCAGCGCCTTTCATCGTCACTGAATTCAATAACCCAGTCCTGATAGCCTGCCAGACGGGCCTGGATGCCTGTCTGGTGGGGCATTAGATCACCTTCCTGCAGACCGGGAAAAAACGACCGGACCTGATTGAAAAACACTTCCTGCGGCTGATAGGCGCCGCCGTATTCATCCTTGTGCTGTGCCGGCCGACTCAGCGGGCCCACGGTAACTTCCGGTCCGATGGGACTGTTTCCTTTGTTATCGATGGTCAACGTGGGTGTCAAATGCACCCCGACCGAAAAATAAGTGCCCTGCGGCGTGATAAATTGACGGGGGGTGGGATAGACGTTCATGCCCTGCAGCATCAGATCTTCTCTTTTGGTGCGATAAAATTTCATGGTTTCGCTTCTGACCGGATCAATCTGATAGGCTGAAGCGGGCTGTACCAGACGAGCCACTTCGTCAGCATACAAACCGGCAGCGTTAATCAGCAGTTTTGTCAGGAAGGTATCGCGGGCGCCGTCGCGGTATTCGATTTCCACCGCCAAGCCTTCATTATGAGCCTTGATGCCTGCGACCTGGGTGCTGGTTAAAAACTGCGCTCCGTTTTCAGCGGCTAAAAGATGCAGTTTGTGCACCAGAACCGTCGGATTGATGATACCGGATGTCGGCAGGCGCAAAGCGGCCGCGGCCCGTACACAGGGCTCGAGTTCAGCGGCCCGGACACCGGTCACCAGTTGCACGGGGACGCCATTCTCTATAGCCCTTGCGCGATAAGTTTCAAGGACGGCCGTTTCCTCATTATTGGCGGCCACCACCAGTTTGCCGGTTTGGCGGAACGGTACCCCGTGCTGCTCGCAGAAGCGGTAAAGCAGGGTGTTGCCTTCGGCGCAGAGGCCGGCTTTGAGGGGACGCCTGGACCGGTCGTAGTAAAGACCGGCATGAATCACGCCGGAGTTGCGTGAAGACTGGTTTTCACCGCGGGTGATACCGGAATTTTTCTCAATTACAAAAATTTCCCGGCCGGCTTGCGCAAGCTCTCTGGCTACCGCACAACCGATCACCCCCGCACCGACAATTGTGATATCAACCTCAGCCGTCATTTATCCCCCAGAGACAAAAATCATGTTAATGGTAATGTGCTGGAGATACACAGCTCGCTGGGTTGTCATCATCGTCCTCGTCGTCGTGCTCGTTCTCGCAATCGATAAATTGAGTTTTTGAAGCACCATGCAAAACGGATCGAGAACGAGCACGACGAGGACGACAAACAGTCTACAAGCCTCAGTATTTATTGATGGACAATGCCCAGCCTACAATAAAGAATTTTTCCAATGTTAGGGTCAACTTAATCAACCCAACCGACTTATTCAACTCAAAAACTCCAAAAAACCTGTTAACAGCCTAAATTGCAAGGTCTTAGTATGCTTGACAACTCCATATCGAATCAGCTAAGTTACTTTGGTCTCTGATAAAATGCAATGTTTTGTTGGGTCGGGCTTTCAACTTCTAATAACGAATAACAAATAACGTTTAACGCCTAATTGAGTCTTTTTCGCTCAATTAGGGTATTTATACCTGAATTTTGCACGAGTCGGAGGATTTCATGCAATATTCAGGTAATAACCCTGTACTGTTGGAAGGAGGAGAAATGAAACGAAAAGGTTTTATCGTATTGGCCCTACTCATGGTGTCGGTTTTTCTGATCACCTCAGCACCCCAGGCGGAACAAAAATTTCTGCGCATGTTTTCAGGCCCCGAAGGCGGATCCTGGTATCCCCTCGGCTCGGCCATGATGAGCATCGTCGAAAAAGGCACGGGGATTTCATCATCCAACGGTCCCGGCGGCGGTGTGGGCAACTGCAAAGCCGTCAACGGTGGCCGGGCCGATCTGGGCTGGACTTACACCCACACCGCTTTCAATGCTTACAACGGCCGGGGTAAGTTTGACAAAAAAAGCACCAACCTGCGGCATCTGATGTCGCTGTATCCCGGCGTTTTTCAGATGGCGGTGCCGAAATCCAGCAAAATCAATTCGGTGGCCGACCTCAAGGACAAGCGCATCGTCCCCGGCAAGGTCGGTTTCTCGGGGACCGTCATCGCGGAACTGGTCTTAAAAGCCCACGACATCACCTTTGACAGCATCAAGAAAAACGGCGGATCGATCAGCTATGTAGGTTACTCTGACTCGGCCGCCCTCATGAAAGACGGCCACAGTGACTGCTACATGGCCGTGACCTCCTGTCCCCAATCAACCATTATCGACCTGAACTTCCGACCGGGTGTACGTTTTCTGCCCGTCGACAAGCAACACATGGACAAAATCCTGCAAATGGAACCCGGCCTGATGGCAACTGTTGTTCCCCAGGGTGCCTATAAAGGCCTGGCAGCCGACGTGCCGGCGGTCGGTACCGTGACTGCTATTGTAATTCACAAAGACGTATCCGACGATCTGGCCTACAAAATAGTCAAAACCCTGTATGCCAACTGGCCCGAGCTGGCCAAGGTCAAAAAGAAGGCGATCGAGGATTCCAAGCCCGAAAAGGCCCTGCAGGGAGCCCGCATTCCCGTGCATCCGGGTGCAATGCGCTACTACAAAGAAATGGGATTTGCCCAATAATACCCCGCGGAAAGTCCATAATAGCATAACAATGGATTCGACTAATTGTGCTCCGATGGGCAAGATACTGGATACTGGATACTTGATGCTGGACATAGATAAGCCCCTTAGTTGCAACGTTGGGGTAAGGAATACATCCATTTAACATCGAGTATCCAGAGACCAGCATCCAGCATCAGCTCTTCGAAGGCTGTTTAGACTGCTATGCATTTTAACCGCAACAAACTTACACTATATTAACAACCAGTATTGAAAGGATTAGAGGAGCACCCGAGTTGACTACTGAAGCTCAAAAGCTTGAATACCAGGAAGAAAAAAAAGAAAGTGTTCTGGAGTGGCTGATCAGGCAGAAGAAGGGCGTATTCCACTACCCCCTGGAATTAGCCATCTGCTTTTTATCGATTGCCTTAAGCATCTACCATCTCTTTGTGGCTTACGCCGGTTCGTTGGAGGCCCATGCTTTTCGCTCAACCCACCTGGCGTTTGTGTTGATCCTTTGCTTTTTGATGCGTCCGCTGGGCCGCGAAAAATGGACGGATCCTAAAAATGGATGGTTTGCGGTGGATCTGCTGTGTGCCTTTTTGACGTTGGCCGTTCAGGTCTATACCCTCTGGGATCTGGAAGCATTCATCTTCCGCCGCGGTGATCTGAATCAGCTCGATATCTATGCCGGCACCATCATGCTGATTTTGCTGCTCGAGGCCACCCGGCGGGCGGTGGGATGGGCGATGGTGGTCATTGCCGGATTTTTTTTGCTGCAAACCGCCTTATCGGATCACTTTTTCGGCATATTCTACGGTCCTCCCAGTTCCTGGTTTACCATAATCGATTATCTTTTTATGCGGGAAAACGGTATCTACAGCATTCCCCTGATGGTCATGGCCACTTACATCTTCCTGTTCATCCTTTTTGGGGCCATCCTGGTACGATCCGGGGCCGGTCGCTTTTTCATCAATGTCGCCCTGGCTCTTACGGGAAGCAAGGTCGGCGGACCAGCCAAAGCGTCAGTGCTCAGTTCTTGCCTGATGGCTTCGGTTTCCGGCTCGGCCGTAGCCAATGTGGTCACCACCGGCAGCTTTACCATACCGCTGATGAAACGCATCGGCTACCGCAACTATTTTGCCGGTGCGGTGGAAGCCTGCGCCTCCTCCGGCGGTCAGATCATGCCGCCGGTGATGGGGGCAGCGGCGTTCGTTATCGCCGAGTTTCTCAACATGCCCTACCTGCAGGTGGCTGTGGCCGGTATATTTCCGGCCCTGATCTATTTCTTCTCGATCTTCGTCATGGTTCATTTCGAGGCCCGCAAGCGAAACCTGGCAACGATCTCAGCGGCCGAGCTTCCCAGCTTCAAAGCAGAGGTCAAGCGCGGCGGGCACCTGTTTCTTTCGATCGTCATCATAATTGCCCTGCTGATTATCGGCTACACCCCCATGTTTGCAGCCTTCTGGGCCATCATTTCGATCCTGGTGTTAAGCTTTCTGCGCCCGGAAACGCGCATGAGTCCGGTAGATATACTCAGTGCCCTCGAAGAAGGGGCTCGGATGGCGGTTGCGGTTTCCGTGGCCTGTGCTGCGGCAGGCGTGATCATCGGCTGCGTGTTCGTATCCGGCCTGGGTCTCAAATTCACCACCTTGATTGTCACGACCGCCGGCGGCATTCTGCCGATCGCGCTGATTTTGACCATGTTTGCCTCCCTGATACTGGGCATGGGGCTCACCACAACCGCCGTCTACATCACCCTGGCGGCCCTGGTCATACCGGCCCTGACCAAGATGGGAGTTGAACCCATTGCCGCTCATTTTTTTGCCTTTTACTTTGGCCTGGTATCGGCCATCACACCGCCGGTGGCACTGGCGTCGTTTGCCGCGGCCGGCATCGCCGGTTCCAACCCCATGCAGACCGGATTCCATTCCCTGCGGTTGGGGATTGCCAAATATATCCTGCCATTTGTTTTCGTCTATGCCCCGGGCATGGTCTTTGTCGGCAGCTGGAACCAAATTCTCCTGGCTGTCGTCGGGGGCTTTGCCGGAATCTATGCCCTGACCATCACTACTGAAGGCTGGTGCATTTCCAGGGTCGCCTGGCCGGCGCGACTTCTGATGGGCTTCTGCGCCCTGCTGTTTTTTGTTCCCGGCCTGAAGCTTGCCGGCATCGGTCTGAACCTAAACCTGCCCCACTGGCTAACCCATCTTTTGGCCTGGATGCTGCTGACCGGTTTTACGCTCACGCACCGCGCAGGTCAGCGCAAACTCACCAAGGAGGCACCGGCATGAACCTGCAACGCATAATTCAGTGGCTGCTTCTGGCCCTAACCGCCGCCCTGCTGATGTTCCTGAAATGGCTTCACATAGGCGTCACCAATTATAATGTTTTTTTATTGATTCTGATCGGGTGGATTTTGGTGCTGGTAATCGCCTTCCGCGCCCTGACAGCAGACCAACGAATCAAAGATTGATGATTTATGTACAGTCTTGCCGCACCAGGGTAGTTGACTGCATCCAGGAGTATAGAGAGGTCTGCAAATTCCAAATTCCAAACCACAAATAACAAACAAATCACAATGACCTAAATCCGAATTACAGAACTATCCATCCTTTTCTAAAGGGGGTAAGGCCTACAGGCCGGAGGGTAGACACTACGGCTCGGAGAGGGAATTTTTTGATCATTGAGTATTGGAATTTGAAATTTATTTGTTATTTGGTGCTTGTATTTTGGGATTTTTAAAGCAAGTAACCCCTATTCTGATCCAATATATGAGGAGCTTCATAGAATGTTCGTAAACATGGGTAGAATATTTCAGCAGACTGCGTTACGGTTTGCTGACTATCCTGCTGTAATCAATGTCGAACGGGACCGTCGCTTTACCTACGCCCGGATGCACGAACTCACTAACCGGCTGAACAATGTCCTGAAGCAGGGCTTTGGTCTCAAGCGGGGTGATTTTTACGCCACAATTCTGGACAACGACAACATGGCCCTGTTTCACCCCTGGATGCTGAAAAGCCCGGTGGGCGCCGTGTGGATCGATGTACGGGATTCAGTCGGCGAACAGATCAGCCGGATTGACCATGTTGAGCCGAAGCTCGTTTTTCTCGAAGCAAGACTGCTGCCCGCACTTTCCGAACATCAGCGGGACAGCAAAATACCCCTGGTTGTCATGGATCCTCCTGAAAAATCCCATCCGGGGGTTTACTATTTCTGGGATCTGGTGGAGCTGGCTGCACCGGACGAAGTAGAGGAAGAGTTCGCTGCCGATAAGGCATCCGAACACATCAGTGTGCTGCGCTTTACCGGCGGAACCACCGGGACTGCCAAATGCGCTCAATATACGCTTGCCAACCTGTGGACCTGGGGCTGCAACCCGGCCCACTATTACGAAACATTTCCTTTCGAACATCCCCGCGCCTTGTTTTTCTCTCCGCTGCATCATGCGGCCTCCGGCTCGGTTGTTATACCGGTGCACATCAAAGGCGGCACGGTGGTCACGCTTAACGGCGCCGAACCGGAAGCTATCGGTCGGGCCATTGAAACCCATCAAGTGGACATGATCTATGCCGTGCCGACCGTACTCTACCGCATGCTCGAGATGGACCTGCCCCGCAAGCACGACCTCAGCAGTCTGAAAACGATCCGTTACGGCGGGTCACCGATCTCCCCTGCCAAGCTGGAAATACTGCTGGAGCATTTCGGGCCAATATTCGTCCAAGGTTATGGATCCACCGAATGCTGGCCTTCGGTCACCATTCTGGGCCGCAATGACCATAGCACGCATACGCAGAAACAGATCGACCGGTTGCTGTCGGTGGGATGCCCCATGCCCGGACAGGAAGTGATGGTCTGTGATAAAGACGGGAAGGAGATGCCGACAGGTCAACGCGGCGAAATCTGGATCCGGGGTCCCAACACGATATCCGGATATTACAAAGCGCCCGAACTGACCGAAAAAAATTTCTCCAGCAGCGGTTTCTGGAAATCCGGTGATATGGGCTATATGGACGAAGCGGGGTACGTCTATCTGGTTGACCGAAAGCAGGATATGATTATCACCGGAGGCTACAATGTCTACGCCATTGAAGTGGAAAACTGCCTGAACAGCCACCCAGCAATCCAGAATTCTGCGGTCGTGGGCATTCCCCATGACATATGGGGTGAAGAGGTCTGTGCTATGGTCATGCTCGTTCAGGGCAGCACGACAACTCCCGAAGAATTGACTGATCACTGCAAACAACACCTGGCCCGCTATAAAGCCCCCAAAAAAATCCAGATCACAGATCAGCTCCCCTTGAGCCCGGCAGGCAAGGTCCTGCGGCGTGAAATTCGACGGTTGCTTAAGAAGGAAGAGAAAAGCCTGAGTAGAGTTTGATTAAACTCTAAAGAATCTATCTAATAGGAAAGGTTTTTACATAAATGATTATCAAGCAATATTTCAATTCATATGATGGTAAGCAGTATTCATCGGAATTGGACTTCGTTTACTGTCCCAAATGTAGTACAAGATTGGTGAAGAAAGAAATAGATGGCAGCTCGAGGAGTTATTGTTCAGCATGCCATTATGTTCAGTATATAAACCCGCTGCCGGGTGTTGCTGTATTAATTGAAAAAGGCGGCAAAGTGCTGATCGGTAGACGCTCGCAAAACAGCTTTGAAAGCGACAAGTGGTGTCTTCCTTGCGGATATGTTGAACATCATTGCTGTCCAAAATAATTTGAAAATCAAATACTGCCTTTAATAAAAACAGGCAGTTATAAACGGGAAATTAGTGATTTAGAAATCAGGTTGTACCTTTTCAAAGTCGATGCTGTCCAAAACCCTT
>Ga0209260_10000305_pt1 | contig 26113 bp, 20 predicted proteins | sample WorMetTypGCAVOLI_FD_187421 | JGI IMG/M metagenome (GOLD analysis project Ga0209260, IMG submission 187421) | Marine gutless worms symbiont microbial communities from Max Planck institute for Marine Microbiology, Germany - Olavius algarvensis... ...
AGCGAAAGCTCGATAATCCGGCCCCTGATCTTTTTAGGCAGTTGGTTCGGATGAGAAGCCGGAATCGGCGGTTTGTCCACCAGGCCTTCGAGACCATGCTCCTGAAAGGATCGTTTATATTCGTAAAACTGGCTGCGAGAGACTTTGTGCATCCGGCAAGCCTTGGATACGTTGCCCAGTTTTTCAGCTAATTGTAGCAAGGTCAGGCGTTTGTGTGCTAACTTCTTAGTTGCGGTCATTGTGTCCTCCTTTGGGTATTATTGTTCGGCAAAACATTTATACCCGAGAGGACGACCGCGCGCCATACCCTGGTCTTCTTTTGGGGCCAGGGATGGCGCTTATCGTCTATCTCAAACTGTTTGGGAAGATCTTAACTTTTTCACGTTAATGAATCGTTAATGGAGTTTGACTAAAAATAACACTATCGTAGTTCCCTACCTTCTCTCCACCAAACAGCTTTCTATATTTCTTATTAAGATCCTTAGGGACCTCTGCAATAAAATTTTCCTCAAACCTGTAACCTTCCTTTTCTTTTACAGTATATATTTGGGCGAAGAAACTTTTGTTCTCGTTAAGTTCACTATAAATCTGGCCAAGCTCCATTCGGTATTCACCTACTTTGTTTAATGTATGGAGACCTTTCCTGAGTATTTCTTTTCGATCTGAAACTGCCAATTCATTTCTATTAAATCTGCCCATAAAGAATAGTTTTTCTTTCACGGGATATTGAACTTTGCCTATGTTCATTGCATTTAGATCAATCCATAAATATGTATCTGGGAAACTGCCCTCATCATGTGCAGTCTTTGTCCTACGTCCAGCAATGAACAATTGATCAGAGATTGTTAATATACTTGTATAACTATAAATATGTGTACTTAGATCTATTGTTTTAATGTTGTCGAGGTCTAATAGTTTTATGCAAGTTAAAGTTAACTGTCGCTTCGTTTTGGTTTCATTGTTATATCTACCAACAAGGCAAAGAGTATTATAATCTTGAGACAAGGCTGCTTTAGAATGTGAATATTTCCCAATGACTTTGGTTGAAAAGATAGGTTCTGAAAACTTTTTTTCATCAGCGCCAATTGAATACACTTCCACCCTTTCTGATGCAATGGAGCGTGTAATGATGAATTTATTGTTAGTAATATTAAAAAAAACTTCACTCCTAAATTTACGAGAGAGTTTTAGTGGAGACCGAAATATTTTTTCATTCATTAAATCTACGATAATTGGACATTTCGGTTTAGTGGAAGATTTACCTACCAAGTAAGGATTTATTCTCTCGGCAGCGAATATTACTGTTGTTAGAGAGCAAAGTAGAGACAGCAGGAAAACTATCTTAAGCTTTTTTATATTCAACATCAGTCCCCTCTTAAAACCTCAAGGTCATACTTTTGTTTTGATTTCATAATAACGTCATCTACCCAGCTTTTACAATTTCGTTCTCCCATTGCACATGGCCTATCTATTTTATTTGGACTTTCACAAGCACGAATATTATAACGGGGCTCATAATTTTGTGCGACCTCTCTTACTATGGCATCAAACCTTTCATCATCCGATATTTTTGTGTGGCATTTAGCCCCGAAATCATTTTCTGTATTTATTAAGACTTCGCCGGGACCTTTTGTAGCGTTTATCATTGGGCCAAACGAATAATAATCATCAACAACTTTCAAAAAGTCGTGCCTTAATTTTGTTTGACTATCTGTTGCAGCTCTATATGGCCCTCCGAGTTTTCGTGAACACCGCCACGTATCTAAGCCAAAGGGATCTATCCAATTAATTGGATTTGCATTTGAATAGTGAAACAAAATCATCCCACCGATCAATCCAATGGGGTCAGCCCGGAGGTAACGTCCAATGGAAGGATCGTAGTACCGGTGGTAATTGTAGTACAAGCCTGACTCGGCATCGAAGTACTGCCCCGGAAACCTGAAATTGTTATCGATGGTATTAGCTGTTACGGCTGTATCACCAAAAGGCGAATGTGCTCCCTCCCAAACAATTTCCTGGTTTTCATCGACGATCATCATCGGTGTCCCCAGATGATCATTGACGAACCAATATAGCCTATCTTTGCTAACTGCCGCAACCGCGGATTGCGTCAGGATTCCCGAGAGGCCCGCCAGCGAGGCCAGCATGACCGGTTCTTTTTCGGGGGGTGTTCCGTCAAACCGCACTGGATTCGGGTCGAGGGTCTTATCTTTAGCCAAGTGCTCCAGGGCCAGTTTGACTTCCGTTTCTTCGTTGGGCAGGGTGTGCACCACATGCGACCATGTGCGGTCCCCGCGATGGTCGACACAAAACTTGTATGATCTGGCGGGAACAACGAACGTGGCAATGCCCGCCATATTAGTTCGTGCCTGCATATCCAGGCGATCTCCGGACGGTGTGAAAACTGAAACGCCGGCATCCGTTACAAGAATGTCACCTTCCGTTACCTTCAGTGTGATTCGTCCGGCCTCCGCCCCCGCCGTTGCGGTTGCCAGTAACACCAGCGCAATCACCAGAGCCGGTGCCCAGAGTGAACGTTCTCCGGCGACCCGTGATGCAATGGTATTGATAGGTCTGCCCATTTAATCAACTCCTCCGAGGTTAGGTCAAAAGCGGTATCTGGTTTGCTCCATTCCTCGTATCAGCAATTCGCATACCAATCCTAACTACCTAAAATTACTTAGAGGGCAGACGGACGATGCATAGAAAATCGTGTGGCGTTGCACAGTTTTCAGTGCAAAACCGTGCAATATGAGAGGGGCGATTCTCCGGGGAGACTGCCACTTAAATGCTTTATATCTTGGGCCCGACCGTATTGAGACTAGGTTTTGACACTAAACAAAATCGACCTTATGTTGATTTTCAAGTTCAACCCATATTGGGCATTAGCTTTGAGCATTTAGCTGTTAGGTTTGAAGAACCTGTCATCACCTGGTAGCTCTTGAACCGGTTTTGTATATCCGCAAACAAGTCTAACGCACTGTAAAATCTTTGCTAACGGCTAACAGCCAATGGCTAATCGCTTATTGTGAATTCAACTAACCGAGTACGATACCAACATGGAACCAATGGGCAGAAGAGCATTTTTCAACAGAATGATCAGGGGGATCAGCGCAATTCCCCTGATGGGCATGCTGCCTGCGTCCGCGCTGCAGGCATCTACCGGCGGTGATGCGTCCCCGCCACTGCACTATCGTCCGCTGAACGGCACCAGCTTGCGGGATATTGCCAGCCAGAAGCTGCACCACGGCGATGGCCGGTTTACCAATCCGCTGGGCATCCACCAGGCCGGCCGCCTTTACCAGCTGATGCGGTGGAAATTCTTCAGCTTCAATGAATTCGGAGATTATCTGGACGATCAGCCGGTGACACCGCTGGCGGTCAACTGGGAAAAGATCAAAGACGGACCGGACCTTTCGATCACGTTCCTGAAACATGCCGGGTTATTCATCAAAGACGGTGATTCGCACCTGCTGATCGACCCGATTTTTGAGGATATTTTCTGGTTTATCGAGGATTTCAGCCCGCTGTCGTTCAAACTTCAGGACATGCCGAAACCGGATACCCTCCTGATTACGCACGGCCACTATGACCATCTCGATCTGCCGTCTCTGGGAAAACTCGACAAAGATACCAGGGTGATCAGCCCGCTGGGCTACAACGATGAATTCAATGAACTGGGACTGAATCGACGAACCCAGCTCGACTGGTTCGATAAGGTCAAAGACGGTCCCCGGGAAATCACGTTTCTGCCGGCCAACCACTGGACCATGCGCAGTCCCATCATAGGGCCGAACACATCCCTGTGGGGAGGGTACCTGCTCCGCACCAGCGGTGGTTACACCATTTACGTGTCCGGCGATACAGCCTACTTTGACGGGTTCGATCAGATCGGGGCCGAGCACAATATCGACCTGGCGATCATCAACCTGGGGGCTTACGAACCCCGCTGGTTCATGGCGCCCAGCCACATGAATCCCAAGGAAACGGTCGCGGCCTTTAAGCAGTTGAACGCCAAGAAACTGATCGTCATCCATTGGGGCACGTTCCGCCTCGGTGACGAACCCGTCCATTTCCCGCCTATGCATATCCGAGAAGCCCTTACGCAGGAAAACCTGCTGGACAGGTGGGTGGACCTGGGCATTGGCCAGACGTACTTTCCTTCCTGATAATCCAACCCATGCTGTACAGAGACCTGAAGTCTGACATCCGACGTCTGATCTTTGATATCCGCGCGCCGGCATCTTGCTTTCCCAGACTTCCGATCTCTGACCCCTGGGTCTTCCTTTCACATTATACCTTCTGCCCATAGAAAATTCAGCCCATAAACCTTACTCGGCCCATCCCCTTTTCAGTAACTGTTCCATTGAGACAGTTGAAACTACAAGAAACTGTCCTTAGGTTGGTTTTATTGGATAGTTGAAATAGTTAGAGAAGACTGTGTTTATGACCGGGAACGATGAACCAGGAGGTCACCATGAAAATCGTCACCTTGTTTTCCTTGATTTTGATGTTGCCTGTTCTGGCAACTGCCGGGACCGTCAACGACACCCGGGCTCTAGAAGGCTTGACCACCGTGAAAGTGGTTGTCGACGTAAACGTGGGGAAACCCAAGCTGTTGCTCCGACGCATTACGCTCATAGACGAAACCTACACCCAGCTCCTTGATGCCGGCGCCCGGCCGGTTTTCGTGGTGGCTTTTCGGGGACCGGCAACAAAGTATGTCACCCGTGGCGAGGGGCATGTGGCTAAGGAACATCTGGCTGTGAAAAAGGAGGTCCAGGGCTGGATCAGCCAGTTTGCCAAAAACGGTTTCTCCCTCGAACAGTGCGCCATTGCGGCCCGGGGACAGAAAGTGCCGCCCGGCGATATCCTTCCTGAAATCACCGTCGTGCAAAACGGCTATATCAGCCTGGTGGCCTACCAGAACAAGGGCTTTGCGTTTTTACCCATGGACTGATCCGGCGTAGCCTGGAAAGCAAAGACGGAAGTTTTAACGAAGCCATATCTACTGTTAATTACTGATCGTTTTTGAATTAGCCGCCCTCTCGCGTTGCTCGCTCGACACACGCGGACTAAGCCCGGAGGGCATGACCGTGTCAGTCGGACAAGTCGGCCGGCACAAATTTGCACTTGTCTGTGTTCGCCTGTGTTCACCCAGTTCAATAGCTAAAGCTAAGATTTGAGAAATACCCAAATCTTAGTTAACAGGGTAGATCTGTGGCTTATTTATTGATTTTGAATTTGCCCTTCAACGGAATGAATATGGCAGATTAAGATTGCAGGAATTGATAAATTTAGTTTTAATAAACGTGTGGGTTTTCGTCTAATGTCTGTCAGGTGACAGAGTAAATCTGGGCCAATTTTTGGCACCCCTGGTCAAGGAGGGAATCATGACAGTAGACGATGTGATTGCCCTATGTGTAACACTTTTTGTTATGGGAACTATTGGACTGCTTACTTTTCTGGGCTTAGCTGGGTTCTTTAGGGCGTGGTGATAGAAGAGGGCAACGATAAAATATAGCGACATCGGAATGACTATCGTGCCGCCGTTTAGGTACCTGTTCCGCCTTGGTAATAGGTAGACAGTCACGGCATTGATGGCAACGGATAAGTGTGGCCGCTTTAAGGTTCCCATCTTCGGACTTCAGTCTTCAGCCTAAAAGCCTTATCTGACCGCCGACCTCTGCTCTCCGTCCTCATGGTTTTCCTTATACCTTACACCTTATAGCTATTCCTGAACCCTGACTCCCGACCCCCGATACCCGACTCCCTGGTTTTCCTTCAGTCTTCGGCCTTCAGACTTCCGTCTCTATTCTCGCGGCCCAACCCTATTTCCCCAGCACTCTTTTTTCCCTTTTCGTCACGCCTGGTTTTGATTCTTAACAAGCCGGGGCTGTAATGAATATACATCAGGGGAGATTTGCAGCCATTTTCCATAAAAACTTTTTCCAGATGTTCAAACAGCACCGGTTTATCCGGCCAGGTAAAGTCTTTCTTGATTTCTTTGAATTCGTTCCATTGCTTTAAAGCGCCTTGATTAACGCCGAAAGACGTTCGTTCGGCTTCATCACACAAAAACATCTCACAGACAATCGGCTTTATCCGCCACAGGCAGCCGTTTTTAGACAGAAAAATGCACTTATGGTCATAATCCGGCCGTCGGATGGCATTCTCCAGACAGTCGAGTTCGTGATTGTTCGATACCAGGGCATTTATAACGGCATCTGCAAAAAACGCGATAATACCATCCTTGGAACAGCAGGCACTGAGTTGGCTTTCGTAGCATTTTTCGGTACAGATATCCTTGAAATGATGCTCAAGGAAGTCGGCAATTCCGGATCGAAAGGATAGGTACTCAGCAATTTCAGCTCGCAGATACTCAATTTCAGAAGCTGAAAAGCGTTCAAGCTGCTTCCGGATCATCAGCAGGGTTTCAAGTTGTTCTTTCTGATATGAATTCATGAAGGTGCTATCATAATTAGAATTCAATCAAAGTCAAACACCGTTTGTTGGCTTAAGCGGTATTTGGAAAAACAAAGGGGACAAGGTCACAAAGCGGCAGACCTACACATAAAAAACCCGCTATTTTGTCAATCTGCAGGCCTGACCCCCTTGTTTGATTATTAGTATGTCTCAAATATCAGGTAGTTGACACGGCCCGATCCTCAGGCTAATCTAATCAGGCTTTTAAGTTTTTAGAATTCTAAAAGGAGTCTTGACCGATGACCTATGCCGCTATTACCGGCTGGGGAAAATGCCTGCCCCCGGCTGTTTTGACCAACCAGGACCTTTCAACATTTCTGGAAACCAACGATGAATGGATCACCAGCCGCACGGGGATAGCCGAGCGCCGGGTGACCCACGTCCTGCCGAGTGAAATGGCATATGTGGCTGGCGCCCGGGCACTGGCCGGTGCCGGCCTTTCCGCAGCCGACCTGGAATTGATTGTTTACGGCAGCTGCACAAACGATGAGCAGGTGCCCAACTCAGCCTCCGGCGTCCAATTGCGGCTGGGAGCCGACAAAGCCGCCTCCATGGATGTGGATACAGCCTGCACGAGTTTTCTATATTCCCTGTCAACAGCCACCGCAATGATCCGTACCGGTGTGGTAACCAATGCCCTGGTCATCGGCGTTGAGGCGATTTCTCCCTATATGGAATGGGAAAACCGTAACGTAGCCGTGTTGTTCGGCGATGGGGCCGCCGCAGTTGTACTGCAGCGAAGCCAGGAAGAAGAGGGGCTGATAGGAGAATCCCTGGGCTGCATTGCCGAGGCACGCCATACCTTGCGGGTGCGCGGCATCGGCGGGGCCTATGTCAACGCCGGGGTGATGCTGGGAGACACGGTCTGGGATTTTGACGGCCAGGAAATTTTCAAGCGTGCCGCAAGAGGCATGGCGGCGGCTTCCAAAGCGGTCATGACCAAATCCGGCCTAAACGCAGACGATATTGATCTGGTGGTGCCCCACCAGGCCAACCTGCGCATCATTGCGGCCCTTGCCGAGCAAATCGGGGTAACGGCAGAAAAGCTGATGCTCACTGTCCAGCGCTACGGCAATATGTCGGCTGCCACCGTTCCCGTGGCACTTGTAGAGGCCCTGGAAGAGAGCCGGGTGAAACCCGGGTCACTGATCCTCATGCCTGCCTTTGGCGGAGGGCTGTCAGTATGTTCCCACCTGGTACGCTGGGGGCAGCGCATCACGCCACTGGGCACCACGGACATAGACCTTGAGCCCTGCGCCGAATCCGGTTTGGAGCTGGTCAACGCCATCCGGGCGGCCAAAGCACCGGCGGGCCGGTCAAAAGGTGCCCTCCAGAACACGATTTTTCCCGAAACGTCATACAAGACCAACGGCAGTTGGCAGCACCCGAATCCGGTTGGAATTGGGTGGGCATCTACCTCTGAGGAATACCAGCGGTAAATTTGTTAAAAATTGAAAAGGAGGGCGCCTGTCAGGGAAAGGGTTTTAGGTATAAGGCTGAAGACTTTCCAGTAGTCAGGTGTCGGGAGTCTGGCGTCAGACGATCTTTCGGACCCCGGATTCCAGACCCCAGACTCCAGATCACTATGTCTGTGTTCGTCCGTGTTCACCCAGTTAGTTAGCTAAAGCTAAGATTTGAGAAATACCCAAATCTTATTTAACAGGGTAAATCTGTGGCTAATTGAAGGTTTTCGGGTTTTTTCCTTCAGTCTTCGGACTTCAGACTTCAGTCTGTGTTCACTTAGGCAGGATTATGGCGATCAGCTTGGTTTGGCCTCGGGAAAACATTCCACCACAGCAGCTAACAAATCGTCTTTGTCAATTGGCTTTACAAAGGTTCGCAGGACGCCAATGTCTTTCACCATGGGAAGATACTCTCCCGGTTCTTTTTCACCAACCCCTGAAATACAGAATACGGTTACATCAGGATACTCCCGCTGGAGTTCCAGGAGCATTTGGATGCCATCTTTTTGGGGCATAATGATGTCAGTGACGACCAAATCCGGTCGGTGGTCATTATAAAGATCTATCCCCTCATTGCCATCTGAGGCCTCGATCACCTCACAGTTCAACTCCTGAAGCCAACGTTTGAGTTTCAGGCGTGTTACGCGGTCATCTTCGACCAATAGGATTTTCATGGAAGGAATCTCCCCTTCATCGCGGGTGTTGGACATTCTGCGAAAGTTTGAGAAAAAATAGTACCATCATTGATTGACAATGTAAACGCGATGAGAACAGGCAAGTCTCAAATTCGCCCGACAAAATACGAAAATCAGCATTCCTCGGATCCGACGCCTGACATCCGGTTTTTGGGTTGTTCCCACCACTGACTTCCGACTTCTGTCCTCTGTCCTCAGGGTCTTATCCTTTGACCTTATACCTTACACCTAAAGGCTCTTCGGTCCTCGGCCTTCTACCTTCCAGTTAAAACTGACCTCCGGCTTCCGGTCTCCGACCTCGGGGTCTTCCTGGTCCGACCCCAAATTCCAAATTCACTCTTCGCTGGGCGGCCTCTTTGTTTTTTTCGCAGCGATACGCTGGTAGAACAGGACATTTTCCATGGCCATGGAAACCTGGGCCGATAAACTTTCCAGGTACTCTCCCCGGTCACTGAAATCGCGGGGCGTAAGGGATGCCATTGCCAAAACGCCCAGCACTCTCTCTTTGCCAACCAGAGGAAATGCCGCAAAGGATTGCAGGCCGGCCTCTTCACACTCACTCCGGGTGCAACGTGCATCGGTTTGCAGATTTAAAGAATATACCGGTTTCGCGTCCTGTGCGGCCAGCCCGCCAAGGCATTCGCCCACGCCATGAAATTGGCCCTCTTTGCCCTGTGCTTCCCGAGTTTTGGCGTGAACGTGCTGTGGTAGCAGCTTGCCGCCCTCTTTCAGGTAGATCATGGAAATATCCGGAGAAATCACCGTGGTGATCCCCTCCACCGCGACCTGGCAGACCTGGTCTGGGGACAGGCCCGCATGGACCTGTTTTCCCAATTGGTAGATGGCTTTGAGTTCCCGGGCGTAGTTTTCCAGGACGCTTTCGTTTTCTTTGCGTTCGGTTATATCCCGAATCGTACTGATGGTGTGAATTCCTGTCGCCGTTTTCACTGGGCTCAGCGCGATGTCGACCGGAAATTCCTCCCCATTTTTGCGGCGCCCAATCAGGTTGTCCATGCCAATGCCCATGAGGCGGACTTGCGGATTTTTGAAAAAAGCCGCCAGATACTGAAGATGCTTTTCCTGAAAACGTTTCGGCAGCAGTATATCGTGGGGTTGACCCAGAAGTTCGCTCTCTTCATAGCCGAAAACGATCTCGACTTGTTTATTGGCCAGCCTGATCCGATTATCCGGGTCCACAATTATAATGGCATCAGGTGCCGACTCAATCAGGCGACGAAATCTGGAGGCACTCCTGCGACTCTCATTTTGGGCGCGCTTGCGTTCGTCTACCTCCACTCTGAGCAGGGTGTTGGCCTTTTCGAGACCTGCCGTCCGGTCCCTGACTCGTTTTTCAAGCTCACCGCTGGCCCCCCTGATTTGCAGTTCCAAAACCTTGCGCTGCCGGACTTCGGCTTCCAGCGATTTATTCGCCTCCGTGTAGGCCGCCGTGCGTTCCGCCACTATCTGTTCGGTTCTTTCAGCACGGCCGGAGACCATTAAAAGAAACCCTCCCAGCAGGCTGGTAAAGAGAAACCCGAGGGTGATCACCAGGTACGCTTCAGAGGATCGCCGAGTATTGAAAAACGCCGGGGTTGCGTAAAATTTGAGTGCCCATTTTCGGCCGGCCATATCGAAAGCGGTGTCCGAAGCAAGCGTCGCTTCAGGCAAGCTGATTTCAGCAGCCAGGGGGTCGTCCACAAGGGTATCCAGTCGGAGGTCGGATGCGTATAACAAACTTTCCCCGGGTACAGCCGTTGTATCCAGTACCCGAAAGGCCACCCCCGGACTCTCAAGTCCGCCCACGGCCGCCTCGATCAAGTCTCCCACCCGGAAAACCCCCAGAACGAAACCACTCAAATTCTGTTTGCGCTCGAAGGCATTTGTGGGGTGCTGGCCTTTGGGATAAACGGGCAGGAAGATCAAAAGGCCGAACTGGTTGCCCTTCTCCTGGACCAGGTTTACGCGCGCCGTGGCCGCGAATGTCCCGCTTTCGGTCGCTTGGTCGATGGCCTTGCGCCGCTGGGGGTTCGATGCCAGATCAAAACCAAAGGCCTTTTCATTACCGGCGTGCGGCTCTAAAAAATAGACCGGGTAATACTCATCCCGCCGGGCGGCTTTGATAAGCTGCCCCTGGGCATTCAATTCGCTAATCTGAAAATCCGGAAAGCCCTGTTCGCGGGCCTGGGTTACATACTGGTAACGCTGGTGGTCCGGTAGCCGGGGTATCCATTCCAGTGCGTGGATGGACGGCTTGCGCATCAGGGCATCGCGGGCAAAAGCCCGGAATTCATCCCGCTCAACCAGATCACTGGCGGCATACAGGCTGTGAATGGCATGCAGGATTTCGAGATCCGAAGCAATGCGGTATTTAATCGCCTGCACCAACGGATCCACCCGCTGCTTAAATACGCCCCGGGTATGCTCCCACTCATTTTTCCGGATATCCTGAAAAAGAAAAAGGGTCAGGAGGATGCCGATAACTATAGGGCCGGCCACGGTAAGGCGTTTCACCGACCGGAAATGCTCTAATTCAATTTTCCAATCCAATACCAGCGGGATAAACAGGAGGATGCCGACAGTGTCACCCACCCACCAGGTCCACCAGTTGGAAGGGGCCTCCCCGGTTGAAATGGCACCCGTCAGCATCAGCCCGAGGCATCCCGCCGTCGCACTGACCAGGCTGCTCAAGGGGCCGCCCAGGGTCATGGTCTTAAAGAGCTCCTTGACCCGATCCAGGGGCAAAGGGTAAACGCCATAGCGCCTTATTAAAAAGGCGCCCACCAGGGCCTGGGCGGTCGCACCCACTGAGATGATCAACGGCAGGGCTAAAGAACGCCCAAGCGCTGCCGGCGTTGTGGAATCAAAGCCGGTGAATATATTGACCAGGAACGACGCCACCAGGATACCCGGCCAAACCCGATACCCGAGCAGCAAGACTACTCCCAGGGCCAGGCCGGCCGCGGGCCATACCGGCGCGGCATAGCCTGGCGGAATGGCCAATAGCAAACCGAGCCGGCCCAGGATGTAGTAAGCGGCAGCCACGACCGAAACCCTGCCAAGCCCGAGTAGAGCGTTACGCCCTTGATCGAATTTCATGGTTACCAATTCCCGTCCGCATGGTTTCTCTAATCTAATGAAAGGATGGATATCACTTTGGCAACACTGCCTGCCGGCGGCCACGCAGGTCGCAAGTCCGGCTCATCCTGACTCCAAGACATGTTTACCTTGAATGACGTTAGCGTCCAGTGATTCATGCGTCTATCCGCAGTGCAGAGGGTGTGCTGACAATCGGCCCGGTGTGAAATAGGGGGCCGCGCAGTGTCGGCAAAAGAGAACACCCGAAGTTAGATTACACGTTAACAAGGTCGGAATGCAAGGCAAGATGTAACCTTTCACCGTCGGTGCTCTCATCAATACACCTTAAAAAAACTTGCGCCGGTTCATAATCTGCAAGACCCCACATTATTCAACTTGGCCGGCCGTACCCATAGCCGGCGCCAAACCGGCTTCTGCCGCAGCCCGGTAGTCTATAAAATCATCCGGTTTGAAGTCTTACTGGGGGATAAGGTCCTTTACCTTGGATGGTCAGAAAGTTCTATGCCCATTCAACAGCAAGTTTCCGACCTTTGAGCTCGGTGCCTCACCGCTCGCCGGACTCTAATCTCAAGGTCTTTCCGACCTCAGTCGTCCGATCTCCGACTGCTTGGCCCAATCCTCCAGTCTTCAGCCTTCTGCCACAGTCTGATATTTGCATGGCCCGCGCCATTGCGGCCCATTGGGCCTCTATGCGGAATTTCTGCTGGCGTTGATATTACCGTACAGGGATCGCTGGACGATCTTCTCGTAAAGCGGTTTTTGCGTGGAATGCATCTCAATTTTCTGCAACGCGTATTGCTGGATGACCAGCAGTGGTAAAACGATGCGCTCCCGCATCTCGATCGATTTTTTCGATACCGGTTCCTCTTCCATCAATACCTGGTATCCGGAAATCAGCAAGACCATTTGTTTTGAAAGCCGGTATTCGTCGAACAGCATGTGCCAGAATTCGTTGTAGGCCTCATCCTCGGCGATATAGGCGGTCAATTCAAAATAACATTTTGATAACGCCATCATACTGTTGAGAATCAAGGCCTTAAAAAATGGCACGCCCTCAAACAACTGTTTCAATTGATCTATCTTTCCTTCAGCGACCAGGCTTTGGATAGCCGTTCCGATACCATAGTACCCCGGAACATTTTGCTTCAATTGGCTCCAGGCCCCCACGAAAGGGATCGCCCTCAAATCATCGAAGTCCAGCTGTTCCTTATCGCCCCGCTTGATGGGCCGGCTGCCGATATTGGTTTTTCCATAGTATTTGAGCGTGCTCTTGTTTTCCAGGTAGGGCACAAACATGGGATGATTTTTAAGGGCCGCGTACTTCTCAAAGCTCAACTGCCCCAGTTTCTCGATAACTTGCCTATCCTTCCTGGAAATTGTATTTTCTTTTTCAAACAAAGACGTGGACATCCCGGCCGTAAGCAGCTGTTCGCAATTATGCTTAAAATGCGCTTTGGTACCATACATGCTGGTAATCGTCTGACCTTGAATGGTGAATTGGATAGCGTGATTGGCAATGTTTTTTCCATGGGACGCATAAAAGCGATGGGTTTTGCCGCCCCCGCGCGCGGGGGGGCCACCCCGGCCGTCAAAGAATATGGCCTGGATACCGTAGTCCTGGCAAACCGCTGACAGGGTCTCTTTGGTTGTATAGATCGACCAATTGGCCTGCAGAAACCCGCCGTCTTTGGTTCCGTCAGAAAACCCCAGCATGATGGTCTGTCTATTCCGGCGTTGAGCGACATGCGCCCTGTATGGGGGGATATCAAAGAGGGCCTCCATGATGGACCCGGCGTTCTGCATGCCTGCCATCGACTCGAACAACGGGATGATATCGACCGGCACGTCACCTTCTTGCCACCCACACCACCGAAAAAGACTGAACACATACAGCACCGAATAAATATCCTCGGCATGACTGATGACATACCGGTTGCACCCCTCGCTCCCGTTTTTGCGCTGGATGCGCTTCATCTGGGTGATCGTTCGAATCGTGTCTTTGATAAATGCATCTTCAAACTGATCGGGGTGCACCGAGATGTCCTCACGCAGAAGAAGGGGTATCAATTCGGCATCTTCCAGTTCATCCAGGCTTTGGGTTATCAGGTTCTCCTTTTTCAGGATGGCTTGCACTGTTTCCTGATGGACGTCATGGTTTTGCCGGATATCGAGAGTGGCGAAATGCGTTTTGAATATATGGACCTTATCCATAAGGTTTTCCAGCTCGTCGAGATGGAGGCTGTTGTAGTTCTCTATAAGAGCCGCCTTGATGTCGACAAGCGGATGAATAATCTCTTCATAGCGAATTGTTTGGTTCGGGTCGAACATGGTCACGTATAGCCGGTCCCTCAAATTTGCGAGGACCTCTTCCACACCCCTGAAGGTTAGCTTTTGGGCCAGCCGCTTAACATCGCGATAGTAACACTTCATCAGGTTCATGCGCAGTTCATCGGCCACATCATTGGTCGTGGCGGCGGTGACAAAAGGATTGCCATCCCGGTCGCCACCGGGCCAGAATCCAAGCTCAATGAGTGCGGGGCAATCGAAACAGCTGTCGCGGAGGATCTCTTTAACACTCGCATACAGCTCCCCCACGGCCTCATAATACACATGGCGCAGGAGGTAGATAATGTTTTGGGCTTCGTCAAAGGGCGTCGGCTTCTGGACATTGATCAGGGAGGTCAATCCCAGTTGCTGCAGTGTCAAGTCGATTTCATTGATGTCGTTGCGGGCTATCATCGTTTTCAGTTTACCGATGATGTTCAAAACCGAAGGCGAGTAAAACTGGGTGGGATGCGCCGTAAATACGAGGCGGGCACTGAAACAGGACAGGTTGTCAGTCAGGCTGCAGGTCTTATCATTGCTTTTAAGCAGGGTGATGCAGTCCTTAAGCGACAAGTGATCTTCTAGCTGCACCAGTTGTTCGAAGGCGGCATCTTCCGCACTGTCGTAGAGCACGACCTGCCGTTCAACATACTGTATGACTTGAAACATGAAATCAATTTTCTCTTTTTCCGTTTTCATGTTGGTGTGAACGTTGAAAAAGGAATCCAGGATCGCGAGCGGATCATGTTCCGAGTCAAGGCCCTGTTTACAAACATGGTGCAATAGGGGAATGAGCATCCCAACGTTGCTGATCTTGCGGAAAGGCAGATTCAAAAATAAGCTGTTGTAGACATCAAACTTATTCTTGACCACTTTATCAAATGCTTGCAGCTTTGCGTGATTGTTCATCGGTTTCATTTCCCGGTAAAGTTTCAACTGCCCTCGCGCGTTGCTCGTTCGACACACGCAGGCTAGGCCCGGCCGACCTGCCCGGGCCTGGATAGCCATCGCTTGGCGAAAGAGAACACACTATCAGAAGCGTCAAAAGGCAGCCTTGAAGTTGTAGCTTTTCTGCCCGCAGGGCATGGCAAGTTTGATCCGGCCACATCGGCCGGATGATGTCTACGCAGGAATACGGTTAAATTATGGTTACCAGGTCTTCGTCTTTAATCCTATGCCCTTTACCCTTTGCTCTACTCGGGGTGCAGCCCCAGACTCCTGACACCTGACTCCCGATTCCGGATCCTTTGCTTTACCCGACCTCTGACGTCTGGCCTCCGACTTCTTGGCCTTATCTTTCAGTCTTCAGATTTCTGCCCTCCGGCATCCTTTCTCGGTATTTCTATGCTCCTGCCGCTGGTAACCTGGGGCGACATCAAAATGTATCCCCGGGACCGCTGTTGTTTGAGCCGGTAGAGAATCGGGACCTGCACATGGTCATCCGGCGGCAAGTCGGGATAATCGCTAAACCGCTGTCCTTTCCGGCGCCGTTTTTGTAGCCCATACACGACATAACTCTTGTTAGACCGGAAAGAACTGCTGATCATTCTTGTATTGGGCGCGTATTCAAAATCAAAATCCAGGCGCTTCAGGCGTTCGTGGGGATTGTCAATAGGTACCAGCGGCACGGTGAGAGCTCCGGAATACTTTTCCCGATAGGTTCGCTTTTCCGCATCCGTGTCCCCGGGCTTGAAAAGCAGAATGCCTGCAATACCCGTCTTCGCGTGCCGGAAGGGCCGGGCGATAAAACCGTTAAAGCCGATGGTTGAACGGCCAAGGCTTACATAGCCTTTGCAATACACATAAAAACTTGGGGCCTGCAGGCGGTAGCCGACGAGAAATGAAACAATACTCTCCGAATCGCTCTCCGGCCAGCCCCCCTCGACCGGCCCGGTGAAGGCCCACCGCCCGTTTTTATCCGTCAGGCTCTCCCGGGCCACTTTGAGGCGATCCTTGTAGAGCAACCCCTCGCCCCTGCTTTCCTTCCAGACTGCCACTACCAGGGCCCCCTCGAGCGGCGCCAGGGTGTCTGCGTCGACAACGCGGCCTTCATAGACAAGCGTCTGCGCACAAAGCGCTGACCCCGTCATAGATAGGCAGCCGACGATCAGCAAACTCACCAGCAGACATTTTCGGGGATCAGGGGCACTTGTCATCAAGATATTTCCAAAAGATTGATACCCGGAATTGGGCCCTTCGATTGTCACTCAAAATTTATAAGATGTCAAAGCGAGGAAGGGTTTGTGAGGAGCACAGTGGTGGGTATCGGCAGACCAGCAGTGCCAGACCCCAATTCCCGGTCAGTCATCGGGGTAAAACGGGGTAAACCCTTTTGAAGAACATTCCGGGCAAATACCGGCCCGGAACTGGGAGGTGGTATCTGCGGTGGTAGCATTGGGGGCCCAGGTTCCATTGGCATCACAGACTTTTTTACAGTGCATACAGGCAATGAAATCCGCACGCCGCCTGTATTTCCCGCGCCTTCTTTCGGGGCCGGTATAGCTGGCGTCTTCACCTTTCCTGCGGTCACGCCCGCTTCGCCTGTCTGAAGTCCCGGTCCGTTCCATCGGTCTCCTCCCGTGGTTATATAAAGAGGACGTGCAAATAACAATCCCAGGTAGCGCCCCTTTCAATCCAGAGTACAGTGTTTCGCCGGCATTTCAAGGGTTACTTTGATCGCCCAACAGGAGGTCAAGTAACAGATAAATAAAAGTTCAGATTTAAGGTCATGGCGTAAAGAGTGGACCTTGCTTTTTCTCGCCAACCTCCGACTTCCGGCCTCCTGGCCCTCCCGGCCTTGTGGTTTTCCCGCCCCCCTGACTCCTGACCCCCGACTCCCGAAACCGGCCTCTTGCCCTCCCCTTCTACCCTATACCTTATACCCTACACCTGCTGTATCTTCAGTCTTCAGTCTTCGGTCTAAAAGCCTTACCTGACCTCTGGCTTCCGACTTCCGGCCTCTTGGTCCACCCCTTATACCCTATACCTTATACCTTTTACCCGGGTGTTTCTTCAGCCTTCAGCCTTCAGTCTAAATTCCTTATCTGACCTCCGACTTCCGACTTCTGACTTCGGGTTCTCCCGACCTCTGATTTATGTTCCCTAGATGAAACCACCATTTACACCTATGACCTGGGCACTGACCCAGCCCGCCTCCTTGCTGACGAGAAACAGGATCACCTTGGCAATATTCTCGGGCTCACCTAAGCGGTTAAAGGCTGCCAACCCTGCCAGGCGTTCCCGGTCCGCATCCGTTTTCCCGTCCAGCATGAGTTGTGTATTGGTGGGCCCGGGCATCACGGCATTGACCGCGATGCCGCGACTGCCCATCTCTTTGGCAAACACCCGGGTGGCCTGCTCGACAGCGGCCTTGGACGCTGAGTAGAGGCCGTAGTTCGGAAATAATGCCCGGGTGGTTGTGCTGGAAAGATTAATGACAGCCCCATTGTCGGCCAATCGCGTGGCCGCCTCCTTCATGGTAAAAAAAACCCCTTTCACGTTGACCGCGAAGACATCGTCAAAATCCCCCTCGGTAATATCTGCAATGGGTTTGGTGAGCAGCACGCCGGCATTGTTTATGAGAATATCCACACGTCCGAATTGATCGATAGCGGCATCGAAAAGGTGCGTCACCTCGGCCGGAACACTGACATCCGCCTGCGCGGCAATGGCCCGGCCGCCCAGCTTTTCAATGGTCTGCACTGCATCCTGGGCCCCGGCCGCATCCTGTCTGTAGTTCACAACGACATTGATCTGGTTGGACCCGAGCAAAATGGCTGTCGCCTTGCCGATGCCCCTGCTGGCGCCGGTTATGATGGCTGTCCTGAAGTTTGGTTTCTGCACGTCAGCCTCCTTTTATTGATAGCCTCTACATATGCGCCAATAAGCACAGCGAGCCGCACTTATATTTGGGATGGTTGCAACTCCTGTTCTCCCGCTGTTCACCCCATGCTATCTGCGCTCTGCCCTATGCTTGGGTAAGCCAAGCACCTACCAGCAACACTCCTCGCCGCGGTTGTATTCACACGCCTCGCAGGCCGCGGAATCCACCGCGGGCATGGTGCGCAGCGCATCAGTCATAAACGGCTCCAACAGCTGACGGGCCTGTGTCAGCCGCGCCACGTCAACCCCGGCTGCAATGCCCTCTGCCTCAAGGGCCTGGACCACAGCCTCCGTTGATACATTGCCGGTTGCGCCGGGAGCATAGGGGCAGCCTCCCAGGCCACCCACGCTGGCATCGAAGGTGCGGATTCCCGCGCGCCACGACGTCAGCACGTTCTCCACGGCGCGTCCATACGTGTCATGAAAGTGCATGGCGATTCGATCAGCCGGCAGCCGGGGCAGCAGCAACGCAAGCAACTCGTCGACCTCGTGGGGCCTGGCCTTACCGACAGTATCGGAGATGGAGACTTCGTCGACACCGAGGTCGGTGAGTTGCACAATAACATCCACCACCGCCTCCGGTGCGATCCGGCCCTCAAAGGCACACCAGAAAGCGGCCGAAACATAGCCCCGAACAGTCAGTCCGGCCTCCCGCGCCCGCCGGATAACCGGTTTAAAGCGATTCAAGGAACCAGCAATGGAGGTGTTGATGTTTTTATGGGTGAAGGTTTCGCTGGCAGCGGTAAATACGGCAATCTTGTCGACCCGGGCCGAAAAAGCACGGTCAAGCCCCAGCTCGTTGGGCACCAGGGCCGAATAGACCACCCCCTCCCTACGGGTAATTCCACGAAAAACCGCCTCGCCATCACTGAGCTGCGGCAGCCAGCGGGATGAAACAAACGCGGTAACCTCGATCTCGTCGACACCGGTGGCGGCCAGCGCATCGATAAATGCAATCTTCAGGTCGGTGGGAATGGTGGCTGTTTCGTTTTGCAGCCCGTCACGGGGTCCAACTTCCACGATTTTCATTATAAATCCTCCATCAGCAGGAAAAACATGTCCTGTAATAAAGAGACACTCTTTACTGTATGAGTTTGGAGGGATCTACTTCTGCTCAGCTGCAAGTTTCCGACCACAAGTGGATGACACGCCAAAAGGGGCCAGACCTACACATTGACTAAATCAACATATTTGTCAATGTGTAGGTCTGGCCCCTGTGTTTCTCGCGTTCTCAAATCGGAGAAATCAGTCGTCCCGGCGGCGCAAGATCTTGCAGGCTTTTCTTTCCGGAGCCATCAGAAAGGCCACCGCGAGGATTAAAAGTACAATGGAAACGACAGCACCAGCAACGGGTTGGGTCAGGGAACCGATAAGCCCCAGCGCCACAGCCAGGGGCAAAATACCCAGACCTATCGAACGTTTGTAATTTTTCTCATTTTCACAATCGATTTTATTCATGACAAGCTCCTGTGTTTGGATGTTCTCGGGAAAACCCACCCTTTCCCGGATAGGCTTTTTGGAGTCGGTTCTGCGTCTAAACAGTCTGCGGCACGCGGTAAGGCTGCTCTGCGAGCCACTTTGAAATCGACGCACTATCCTGGGGCGTAATTTCGTGACCCGCACCGATGGTTTCGACGGTCACCGCGGCGCCGGCCTCGGCCAACAGTTCTTCCAGCCGGTCGGTGCTTTTCGCGGGGATCACACGATCGTCTCCACCCCTGAGTATAAGAATCTCCTTGCCGCGCAGATCCGGCAGCTTTGGGCTATTGAGCGGCATCATTGGCCGCAGCAATACCGCCCTGGAAAACACCTCCGGTCTGAGAATTAGGACTGCAGCCGCAATATTGGCGCCGTTTGAGTACCCCAGGGCCGTCATCTTGTCCAAATTGCGGCCGTAACCGGCAGCGGCAGTGACGATAAAATCTGCCAGCTCATGTGATTGATGAATGACATCCCTTTCGTTAAAAACATTGTTGGCCAGCCGCTTGAAAAAGCGCGGCATACCGTTTTCCAAAACTCTGCCCCTTGGGCTGAGTATGGCTGACGATCTGCTGACCTGGGCCGGAAAGTCGACAAGGTCATGCTCATTACCACCGGTGCCGTGCAGGAGCACCAACGTGTGGCCGTCATCTGTTGGGCCCTTGGGTTCTTTGAACACGTGCTGAAAGGGGTCCGGGCGCAATGCTGGCAGGTGGCGCTCGATGCTGAGGCGCATGGGTTCATAATGATCCGGCAGCATGAGATGTTTACCGAGTTCATTTTCGGATTCATCAACGTTGAACCCCGGCGGATCTGTGGCAATCTCAAAAAGTACGCCTTCCGGACTGTGAAAATAGATCGAGCGAAAGTATTTCCGGTTGCGCACATCCGTTACGTCAAAGCCCGCTTTTCGCAGGACCGCTTGCCATTTGGATTGCGTATTGTCATCCCGGGTACGGAACGCGATGTGGTGGACGGTGCCGGCGCCCGCTCTGCCCACCGGTGCTTGCGAATCAATGACAATATCGTAAAAGTGGCCGGGCGACACCGAAGCGTCCATCTTGAATCGGTAACGGTTGTCTTCCTGGTCATGGAGGGAAATGCCCATTACATCCGTTAAGAGTGCCCTGGTTTCCTGCAGTGACCTGAGCGTGACTGTCGCCGAATGAAATCCGCGGACCGCATGCGCTTCAGGTACGAGGCCGTCTTGCCAGATCACTGTCGACGGTCGGTCCTGCGTGCCGACCAGCTCCAATGGCAAACCATGGGGGTCGCTCAGCTGAATGACCGGTTCCCCGAACCGCTCGCTGGTAGTGGTCAGGATTCCGTTTGCTTCGAATCGCTTTTTCCAGAACTCAATGGACCGGCGGGGAACGGCCAGGCCGATTGCGGTTACCATTCCTGCTCCGGGTCTTCCTTGCGGGAGATCTTTCCAGGGAAAAAATGTCAAAATAGTTCCCGGGGATCCGCAAGCATCGCCGTAGTAAAGATGATAGGTATAGGGGTCGTCGAAATTAACAGTCTGTTTGACCAACCGCAGCCCCAGGATGCTTTCGTAAAAGGCCAGGTTGTCTGCCGCGGAAGAAGCAATGGCCGTAATATGGTGAATAGCAGATATATTTTTCTCAGCGCTCATCTTAAGCCTCGCATGATTATCATCAAATCAAGACAAATGGACACAACCACGGCCGGCTGCACGTCAGACAGCGTCATATTTTCGCCCTATGACTTCGGACTTCAGACATCAAACCTTCTTCTCTCGCCCGCTCCCAGAATCGGCCGCGAGCGCCTACATCCCGCCTACAGCCGGCACAAGTCCAACCCGGTCGCCATTGGACAGTACCGTACTAAGATCTCCCTTGCGACCGTTCACAAAAGCGATTTTCACGTCTTCCCCCGCTACACCGGCCAGATCCGCAAGATGCCCCACTGTCTGACCGTCATCCATTTCATAGGCTGTGGTGTTCCTGTAATCACAGGCACCCTCGTCTACCAACGTTGCAAAGCATTTTAGTTCTATTTTCATGACTTTTTCTCTCTGTTTAATATGTTGAGTTATTGTTCTAAGCGATTTTATGAACAACCACAGGATCATCCGACCCCGACACCTCGCTTTATCACTTTATACATTATGATAATTTCGAATATTTTTTCTGCCCGCCGCTCAGGGATCCTGCCGTAAAATGAGCCGGCAAACCTTGCTATCCGGCGAAACCAGAAACGTAATTGCAAGCAGGAAAAGCGGTATGGAAAAAAACAGCCCTACCACAGGCAAAACCAAAAATCCTATCGCCCCCAGTGCTATCGCAAAGGGGAGTATCAGTAGCCCGATCATTCGGCTGGACAATTTCTCGACATCACAATCTAGTTTATTCATGACAAACCTCCGTTTAGTAGGATGCACCCTTGTTTAAATACTTAGCTTTTAATGGAAGTTCAGACCGGAACCAGCAGAAATCAATACCAATCAATCATGTGGCCATTGGCAGGCCAAACCTACCATGTGAAACACCATCACCCGTTGGGTTCAGAATTACACTTTTGCGCAATGAGCGATCTTATCGATGGTCGTGTGGATAGCGGGAGGGTTTTATTGTGGCGGTTGTGGTTAAATTGGCAAAATCGTGAGGTATGTTTTAGTCCTCGGGTATGGATATTCGTTTTGTGCGAAGCAACCAATCTTGTTGATCCTGTAGATCCTGTCCAGCAAAGGGTTTAAGGTATAAGGCCGAAGACTTTCCAGTAGTCAGGTGTCGGGAGTCTGGCGTCAGACGATCTTGCGGACCCCGGATTCCAGACCCCAGACTCCAGATCACTATGTCTGTGTTCGTCCGTGTTCACCCAGCTAAATAGCTAAAGCTAAGATTTGAGAAATACCCAAATCTTATTTAATGGGGTAAATCTGTGGCTAATTTGTAGTTTTATGGTTTTTCCCTTCAGTCTTCAGCCTAAAAGCCCTATCTGACCTCCGACTTCCGACTTCCGGCCTCTTGGTCCTCCCAACCTTGTGGTTTTCCCGTCCCCTGACCCCCGACTCCCGAAACCGGCCTCCTGGTCCTCCCCTTCTACCCTATACCTTACACCTTATACCTGCTGTTTCTCCAGCCTTCAGTCTTCAGTCTAAAAGACTTATCTGACTTCTGACGTCAGATCCCCGACTTCCTTGCCATTCCGCCGCGCCGCTCCAGGCGAAACACCGATGAAGCGCTTAAAGGCCCGGCTGAACGCCGCCGCTGACTGGTAACCGAGACGATCGGCCAGCTCACCCACCCTCACAGCCTCATCCCTGAGCCAGGTCACGGCCAGATTCATTCTCCAGCGGGTAATATACTGCAGCGGTGATTCCCCGACGAGCTTTTTAAAACGGGCCGCAAAGGCCGAACGCGACATGGCGACCTCCTCGGCTAGCGACGCAACCGTCCACCCGCGGGCCGGATCACGTTAAATCAGCAAGATGGCATAACCTATCTGCTTGTCTTGCAGAGCGCCGAGCCAGCCTGTCTGAGCCAGGGGGTCTTCTGCCATCCAGGAACGAATGGTTTGGATGATCAAAATATCAGCAAGGCGGGTGATGATTGTCTCACCGCCGGGCCGCATGACCCTGGCTTCGGTCGCCATCAAACGTAAGGTGCTTTGGATCCACTCCATCTGGGGCGACTGCCAGGCTTCGATGCAGATCAACTTCGGCAAGAGCCGGACAAGTTGGTGTGCGGCCGGGTGGTCAAACCGAACCGTGCCGCAGATCATGTTCGCGGCCGTGCCGCCCTGACCATGCCGCAAAATTTCATACCGCTCACTAATCTGCTCCCGGGGCAGATCAAAGAGGTTTGCCGCCGGCACACCCGGCTCACTTAACAGCCGATGCCCCTCGCCGTGGGGAACAAGGGCCAGGTTGCCTGGTTGCAGCAAATGCGGGTCGGCCCCTTCAATCTCAAGCCAACAGCGACCTGACGTCACCACATGGAACATGAGACAGTCTGGAAAGGCCGGCAAAGCCAACCCCCACGGGGCCGTGAACTCGGAGCGTGTGTAAAAGACACCGCTCATATGTAAAAAGTGCAGTGTTTCACCAAGCGGGTCCACAGACGCCCAGGGAGATTCAGGATAATCAATGTCAGGTATCGAGTCGTTCATTTTATCGATAGGAACCTGGTCCTCAGGGCCAGGTCAGAGATAATTGGCTATGCCGTTAAAAGATTTACAAGCTGCCCAGGTTTATAGGCTAAAGACTGAAGGTGACGGCGGCTATAAGAGCCATTCAAACCAAGATTCAATCCGATCCATTGCAGCCTCAGTTTTCAATACAATTAAGCCGGCCAGATTGGTTTTAAGGGTTTTCTTCAGCCTTCAGTCTTCGGCCTGAGCCCCTGAACCCGGCCATGCACCACTACCTATTATTGGAATAAGCCCCTTGCGGGGCAATCCAAAGCCGGGTCCTACGGGCCAGGATTCTTTACACATTTGAATATAGCACCTCAGCACCCTGCAGTCAAATCCACGCCAATGGACGATTGAGCATGTTATAGGGATTTATAGTCATTTACACTCTTGAAATAAATTAATATATTGGACGTAAAGCAACTGACAAGAACGATTAGAACATATAAGGAGAACAGAAATGAAAGTGATAATTTTCGGCTCAACAGGCGCCACCGGTCAGCAGGTTGTGAAACAGGCCCTCGAACAGGGACATGACGTTACCGCGTTTGCACGCAGTCCTGAAAAATTCGACCAAACGCATGAAAAATTACAGGTACTAAAAGGCGATGTATTGGATTTTGCTTCTGTAGAGGGTGCGATCCGTGGACATGATGCCGTATTGTGCGCGATTGGTCGGCCCCCTAGCGACAAAAGCAATTTGCGGGCAAACGGAACGAAAAACATTATCCGGGCCATGGAAAAAACCGGTGTCAAGCGCTTGATCTGCCAGTCATCGGACGGTGTTGGGGACAGCCGTGAGAGACTGCCGTTCATTTATAAGTATCTCCTCGTTCCATTCTTGCTGCGCCGCGTATTTGCGGATCACGAGCTTCAGGAAAACCATATCAAAAAGAGCCGGCTGGATTGGACGATTGCCCGTCCGACAGCTTTAACCAATGGTGACCACACGGGTGCCTACCAGCAAGGCTATAATGGCGATAACAAAAAAGTCGCAAATAAAATTTCACGAGCGGATACAGCTGACTTCATGTTAAAGCAGCTGGCAGATAATGACTATCTGCACCAGACGCCCAGCCTTTCATATTAGAGGCTGTCTCAAATTGATATACGGCTTGCATGTTTTTGAGCAGCAAGCTCCTGACGGCGGAGCTCGGAGCCTCACCGAGCTCCGCCGTCTGATTTCTGGCTTGCGACCCCTGACCTCGGCGTCTTCCCGACTTCTGACTTCTGACTTCCGGCCTCATGGTTTTCCCGCCCTCCGACCCCCGACTCCCGATACCGGACCCCTCATTTTTAAAGGTTGTGCATGAATCACAAAATGTGCTATCTAAAAAATATACATATACTACATATTGTATAATGTCTCTTTCTTGCGGACTAGCTCCTATTCTCTGCGCATAGTGGTACTATGGATATTTTCAAACATGCAGGCCGTGTATCGGGAATTGTGACCTTCTTCCTGTTCGCATCCGCAGTTTCCCTATCTGCAGACTCATTTAAGCCTTCACGGTATGAACAAATAAAACAACAACTCCGGATTTTAGAGGAATTGCCAGGTAATCTCAGCCCTGAGCAGCAAAAAGCCATTCGCAATATCAGAGATATTCTTGAAAACCGCAAAACGACGCCTAAAAATACACCGCCAGAGGCTTATGAAGCCTGCAAACGCGAAATCATAAACAATGACGACGGCACGTTTACTTACACGATAGTAACGGATGAAGAAATACAGCGCTGGCTTTTGCCGATCAATTCCAATGAATTCAACCAGGGGTTGAACTGGCACAATGCAAGAAAAAAAGCGGCCACCTATGATTTAAATGGAATTAACGGCTGGACGCTGCCGTCAAGAGAGGTATTGTACGGGATATACAGGGTCAGAAATGACTGCCCCGGCAAATTCATAAAGATTACCGGCAATCCCATCATCAGGGGCCAATTTTATCATTTCGCCTATTGGACTTCGAATGAATACTCTTTTGTCGATTCACCGGTAAAGCTGCATGCCGACACGGTTTCGTTGTATACCGGGAATGTTATCCATGAAAGAAAGAATAATATCGGTATGCTCTGGCCGGCCAAACTGATGCATGTAGAGTCACGGACAAATAATAAAAATACACTCCTGGGAAAACGGACGGTCCGCGATTCGCGCGATAGAAACTGATTTCCCGAAACATCCAAAAATATATTGATATTATTAGGTTATGTCAGATATGGGTCTATTGCACCATAGAGGATATCACAAGAAATGATCAGTTTTGGAAGATAGCATGAAGCTATTCTATGCGGTGGAAGCTTACTTACTCTAAGGTGTTGTGTTGGTTTCGGTGTAGACTGCCTTAGCCCTGTTTTTAACTGCCATAAAACAACGATTTTATTTCTGGATTTAATTCAATTGTAAAAGTCAAAGACCTCCCGGACAGTCAGCCCTCTCGGGTCAGTGATTATTAGGCGGCCTCCTTTGACAATTCTTCTCGACGTTTTTTACCAAGCTCAAATGTCTCGATTGGCCGCCGGCCCTGA
>Ga0209260_10000328_pt1 | contig 24267 bp, 19 predicted proteins | sample WorMetTypGCAVOLI_FD_187421 | JGI IMG/M metagenome (GOLD analysis project Ga0209260, IMG submission 187421) | Marine gutless worms symbiont microbial communities from Max Planck institute for Marine Microbiology, Germany - Olavius algarvensis... ...
CGTGGGTTTTGGACAGCATCCACTTTAAAAGGCATAACCTGATTTCGAAATCACCAATTTCGCGTTTATAACTGCCTGTTATTATTAAAGGCAGTATTTGATTTTCAATTTATTTTGGACAGCAATGTTCTTATATATATAATGGGTAGTAATCCTTACTTCGACATTCGATATTCAGTATTCGACATTCAATATTCGCTGTTTATGCTTCTATAAGGCTCTGGTGGCCGGAGGCGGCGCTGAACCTCAGAACCTTGAACCCTGAAACCTATACATTATACATCTATCTCAGTTTCAGTGTACTCATGGCCAGCAGGGCCAGCGCAATGGCAATGATCCAAAAGCGAACGATAACCTTGGGTTCCGGCCAGCCCTTTAATTCAAAATGATGATGCAGCGGAGCCATTTTGAATATCCTTTTGCCGCTGGTCATCTTGAAAAACCCAACCTGGAAAATGACGGACAGGGCTTCGATGACAAAAATTCCACCCACCAGTGCCAGCAATATTTCCTGTTTGGTTATGACGGCGATGGTACCCAAAAACGCACCCAGGGAAAGGGAGCCGACGTCGCCCATAAAAATTTGTGCCGGATAAGAGTTAAACCATAAAAAGCCTAAACCGGCACCCGCCAGCGCACCGCAGAATATGGCCAATTCCCCTGCGCCGGACACATAATTTAATTGCAGATAACCGGCTATCTTGATATGTCCGGACACATAGGCAAAAATCATGTAGGTTGCCGCTGCAATGATCACCGGGCCGATGGCCAGCCCATCGAGACCATCGGTTAGATTAACGGCGTTTGAGGCTCCGACAATCACAAATGCCGCAAAAATGATGTATCCCCAGCCGAAATCCGGTCTAATATTTTTGAAAAAAGGTATGGTGACCTGGGTTGAAAAATCAGGTGTGACATAAACCAGAAAACCGGCGATCAGCGCGACTAGACCCTGCAACAGTAGTTTATTGAGTACCGATAAGCCTTTGCTTTGTTTTTTGACCTGCATCAAATAGTCGTCAATAAATCCGATCGCCCCATACCCGATGATGACAAACAACACAATCCATACATAATAATTGGTCAAATCGCTCCACAGCAGAATGGCTGCGGTGAGGGATAAAATGATCAGGGTACCGCCCATGGTCGGGGTGCCGGCTTTTTCAAAGTGTGATTTGGGGCCGTCATCGCGGATGTACTGTCCCACTTGCATACTCGCCAGTTTCCTGATCATCCAGGGGCCCAGCAGAAAGCAGATGAAAAAGGCCGTCAAACTGGCATAAATGGTCCTGAACGTGATGTAGCGAAATACGTTAAATACCGAAAATGTTGTATGTAGAGGGTATAGTAGATGGTAAAGCATAATATTTTATGTCTATTTATTTCTCTATCTATCGCGCAACTGTTTGTTTAACTTATGACAAAGCACCAATACACAAGCACCAAATTCCAAATAAATAACAAATTCAAAATTCGAATGTCCGAAACCAGGTAATTGTTATATTCAATAGTGTCCCTATGTTTTGTCCGCCGCAGGCGGATTGGTCATTGGATATTATTTGTTATTTGTTATTTGTTATTTCAGGTCTGTCAGAGTTGAGCACTATTAACCTCGAGATCCTTCGGCCCATGCTTTAATCCCCTCAACGACCTTCTCCATCGCCATCCCGCGCGAGCCCTTCACCAGAACCCAATCTCCGGGCCCCAGCCAGCCGGTCAGATCTGCTATGATTTCCTGGCGGGAGCCGGTAATCGTATTCGCAGCCGGCATGCCTTCATCGCGGGCGCCGCAGACCACCTGATCGGCAAATTCCCCCTTGGCATATAAACGGCGGATTCCGGAGCGAGCGGCCATGGCTCCGATTTTGCCGTGCAGCGATGGCGCCTGATCGCCTAGCTCAAGCATATCGCCTGCGACAAAAATTCCACGGGATCCGGCACGCATCGTTTTAAGAGTGCTCAGGGCGACTTGCATAGAATCCGGATTGGCGTTGTAAGTATCATCAATAATGTGGATTCCATTTAGTGTGTGCAGAATATTCATTCTTCCGCCAACCGGCCTGAACGCCTCCAAACCCGCTTTAATAGTACTGCCGGACAATCCCAGTTGATACCCCACCGCTGCAGCTGCCAGGGCATTGGTAGCCATAAACCGGCCGGGAGAATTTAACCGGATTGAAATATTTTTATCAGCGAGGTTCAGCGTAAAGCTGATGCCCTCCTCATTTTCGTGTACATCCGTGGCCCTGACTGCGGCATCTGCTGACAATCCATACAGTACGACCTCATGCCGGGATTGGCGGGCCAGCTGCAATACTCGTGGATCATCGGCATTGAGAACGGCTTTGCCGTTTTTTCGCAGACCGTTCAATAAGGAACCTTTTTCCCGGGCAACCCCTTCGATTGACCCCAATCCTTCCAGGTGGGCCGGACCGATATTGGTAATGACGCCGATGTCCGGTGAACATATGTCAGCCAGTCTGGCGATTTCTCCGGGATTGTTGGTCCCCAATTCCACTACCGCCCATTGATGATCGGACGCCAGGCCGAGCAGGGTTAAGGGCAATCCGATTTCGTTGTTAAAATTTCCGGCGGTCGCCAGGGTGTTGTATTGCTGTGATACAACGGTGGCGGTCAACTGCCGGGTGGTGGTTTTTCCGTTTGACCCCGTAATGCCCACCACCGAAGCATGGGAGCGCCGGCGATTAAAGGCTGCCATATCTCCCAGTGCCCGGGTGGTGTCTGCAACCGCGATACACGCCGCCCCCATTTTTTTCCAGGCTGCAAGGGGCAGGTGTTCAGTTTTTTCCCGGTTGATGACAAGACCGCGCACACCCTGGTCGACGACTTCGGGCAAAAATTTATGACCGTCATGTATCTCGCCGGTGATGGCCACAAATACGCCATCGTCTGCCGTCATCCGTGAGTCAATATAAACCTTTGCAAAGGCACGCTGCAAATCACCAGACACAAGCTCACCAGCGGTGGCTTCGAGAATTTCTGCGGTTGTCCAGGGTATGGGATGACTGCTAGTCATTGTCCGTTGTTGGTTTTTGTTGTCGGTTGTCAAAATGAAAAAAGCATTAATTTTATGATAAAATGGTATATGGCATATGGTTTAAGGTGTAAGGTTTAAGGTGTAAGGTAAATGGCTAAAAGCGGATATACATCTTTTTTTGTTTTTTCGCCTTAAACCATAAACCTTATACCCTTTACATTGTGTCTTATACCCTATACCTTGGACCATTATTTCTGATTCAATTTGTTCAGTGCTTTTCTCGCCTCTTCCCGGTCATCAAAATCTATAGTGGTATCGCCCAGGATCTGATACGTTTCATGGCCTTTGCCGGCGATTAATACTGCATCATCCGGTCTGGATACCCTTATTGCCAGCTCAATGGCACGCCGGCGGTCGAGTTCGACCGCGTAGCCTTTTTTATCAAATCCGGTTTTCAGATCCTCTGCTGAATAGCGGTATCCATTTACCTGTCCGATCCCCGGTAAAATCTGGTCGATGATCGCTGCCGGGTCCTCGGAACGGGGGTTGTCCGATGTTACCACCGACAGGTCGCAAAGCCGGGCGACGATCTGACCCATCATGGGTCGTTTTTCCTTATCCCGGTCCCCGCCGCAACCAAAGACACAGATGATTCTGGCCGGTGCGATCGCCTTCAGGGCCGACACGGCATTTTCCAGCGCATCCGGGGTATGAGCATAATCAACGTAGACAAAGCGTCCGCTTGAATTTTCTATGCTTTCGAGTCGGCCGGGTATGGCTGTCAAGGCCTCGATACCGGCTTTGATTGTATCGGGTGCTATGTTCAATGCAGCAGCAGCGCCACTGGCACTGAGGATATTTTCGAGATTATGAATTCCCACGAGGGGAGTTTTGAAATCAAAACTCCCCCGTGGGGTGGAAACCCTCCCATTGGTGCCCACCAATCCATAGCGGGAGGTTTCGGCCTTAATTTCACATTCGGGAGCCGAACCGGTTTTAATAACTTTTACCGACAGAATGCCTGCCAGCTCTTTTCCCTTGGAATCGTCGCAATTGATGACTGCCGCGGCATTGCCGTGTTGAGATCCATGGCTCAGATATTCAGTAAATAATCTTTTTTTGCTGGACCAGTACGACTGCATGTCGCCATGAAAATCAAGGTGATCCTGGCTCAAGTTCGTGAAGACGGCCACATCGAACCGGCAGCCTTTAATTCGGTATAGATCCATGGCATGGGAGGACGCCTCCATCACGATATGGCTGACACCCGCCTGCCGCATTTGCGACAGAATCCTTTGAAGATCCAGGGATTCCGGCGTTGTCATCGGGTTGGGAAATGTTTTGTCCGCATACCGATAATTGATGGTGCCGATCACGCCCACATTAAAACCGGCCTTTATCAGGATACTCTCGATCAAATAGGCGACGGTGGTTTTACCGTTGGTTCCGGTAATGCCGGTCAGATGCATATGCTCCGACGGATTATTGTAAAAACAGGCTGCCAGATCTGCCAGCGCCATACGGGTATCCGGCACCTGGATTATGACCGGATATTTATCTTCCGTCCCGGCGATGTCTGCAGTTTTAACGGATTGCCCGGGGTTTTTCTGAACCACGATCGCAACGGCGCCATTTTCCAAAGCCTGATCGATGTAATCGTGCCCGTCAGCAGTTTGTCCCTCAATGGCAACGAACAATCCAGCCGGTCGAACTTCCTGGGCCCGGTAATGAATTGAATTGATGCTGATATCCGGCGAGTTGGCATAGGGCATAGGGCTTAGGGCATAGCGAGTCTTTTCAACACCCGTTGTACTTTGCGCGTTGCGTGTTGCTTTCAGGCTGAAGATTCTGAGGGATTCAATTGATTTTAGTAAGGCTGAAATATTCACCGCTTTACCTGTTTACCCGTTGACTTTGTTTTCCACTGACACTCTGAATTTGGTTGTGTCACCCTCCGGTGGTACATTTAAATAATTTAGGGTTTGCTGGGCAATTTTTTTGAAGACCGGCGCTGCCACGATGCCGCCGTAGTAATTTTCTTTGGGTTCATCAATGATCACCAGCACCGCAATCTCCGGCTTATTGGCGGGTGTAAATCCGACAAATGAGGCCACGTGCTTGCTGTCCGAATACTTACCTTCTTGATCAAGCTTGCGGGCCGTGCCGGTTTTACCGCAAACAGAATACCGGTCCAAAGCGGCCTTCACGCCGGTCCCCCCTTTTGAGGTAACCGTCTTCAGAATTTTTTTAATGATTGCGGCAGTTCGGACGGATATGACTCTTCTGACCTGCCGGGGTTTAAAGCGTTTAACGGGTTGACCGTTTTGGTCGGAGACTTCCATCACAATATAGGGTTTCATGAGAATACCGTCATTGGCAATCGCTGAAACGGCCGTTATCAATTGAACCGCAGAAACGGCAATACCATGACCGAACGAGATGGCACCGATGTCTATCTCCGACCAGGATGAGTAATGCGACAGACTGCCGGTCGTCTCACCGGGGCAATCAATGCCGGATCTGGTGCCAAACCCAAAATTTTGAAATGTTTGATAAAGGGTTTTGGCTCCGACTTTTTCACCGATTTTAACGGCCCCGATGTTACTCGAAAATTTAATTATTTGCTGCAGCGACAGCCAACCATACTTGCTGTGGTCGTGAACCACATTTTTACCTATCTTGTAGGCCCCATTCTCACAGTAAAAAATGTCGTTATAATTGATGTTGCCGGACTCCAGAGCGGCGGCAGCACTGAAAATCTTCATGGTTGATCCCGGTTCAAACGGATCTGTGATGGCCCGGTTGCGCCACAGGGACCGCTCGAAAGTCAGATAGGAATTCGGATTGATGGTCGGGAAATGGGCTATCGCCAGAATGGCACCCGTTCGCGGTTGCATGACAACCGCCATGGCGGAGTTGGCTGAAAATTGATTGACTGCTTCAATCAAGGTGCTCTCGGTTATATATTGGATATTGCTGTCGATTGTCAGGACCAGGTTATGACCACTGTTGCTCGCCAACTGTCTGTCTTCTGATCTAAACCCGTTGCCCAACGCATCCTCGAAGATCGTAATTTTGCTTTCGGCTCCTTTGAGTTGCCGATTGTAATAAAATTCAATTCCTTCCAGACCCTTCCCGTCTAACCCGGTAAAGCCCAGGGCCTGAGCCGCAAGCGTCGTGTTCGGATAAAAACGATTGAATTCCGGGACAAAGTCGATGCCCGACAGCTTGAGTTCTTCGACCAACTGGGTCTCTCGGGCAGTCGTTTTACGCTTGATCCAGACAAACGACCTGTCGAGAGCCAGCTTTTGCCGGATCTTGCGGGTGTCCAGATTCAAGGCCTGGGCCAGTTTTTTGGCAGTTTCTTCAATCTCTTTTATGCGGGCCGGGTAGGCGGCAATTGACGTCACGTCGATGCTGACAGCCATCTCTCGCTGATTGCGGTCATAGATATTTCCGCGTTTACCGGAGATGGTTAAAGATTTTTCATACTGATCGGATGCTGCCTGAGACAGCCAATGGCTTTCAAATACCTGCAGGTGTATTGCCTTGGCGGCGATGACCGCCAACGCAATAAAAAATAAGAGACCCACCAGCAGAATTCGCATTTTAAAATATTTATTTTCCATCACCAATCAGCCGTTTGGAAATTAATTTTGGTTTGAATTCATATAATGCAAACGTACCAAATTAAATTGACACAGATCCTTAATTTTAGGCAATTTAGTCCGCCTCCGGCGGATTAGCTTATTTTAGGCATTTATATTTAAGGTATGACCATCGTCTGTTGCGGTGTCGGCGTAATCAGGCCCAACCGATCCCTGGCTATTCTTGTGATGCGCTTGGGTGACTTGAGCACTGCAAGCTCAATTTTTAATTTATCCTGCATGCCCGATAGGCGTTCTGTAATTTGTGTTTGTTTGATGATATCAGAGTCAATTATTCGGCTTTGTTCGCGACACCAGGCTGAAAAAAGAAGTTCGCCAATGAACACGGCCATCAAAACCAGCCAGGCCATGGTCAACATCGGATTACGCTTGATGCGTTTTTTTATTAAATTTTTGGACACAGATCTTCCCTGATGAACACAGATGAAAATTTAAATCCTGAAAGATACCACAATTCGAGAATTCGTTTGCATGAATTTTCGTTAACCTCTGTCAATTTTAATATCCTGTTAAACCGCGCCCATCTGTATCCCAATTTATAGTTTTTCAGCCGCCCGCAAGCGGGTGCTCCTGGCCATGGGATTGGCGGCAACCTCTGTGTCTGTCGGCCGCACTACTTTTTTAGTCAGAATGCGAATCTGTGGTTTTTGCCCGCAGACACACTGGGGGAACCGGGGCGGGCAGGTGCATCCTTTTTCCAGGGCTTTCAGCCGCTGTTTGACGATGCGGTCTTCCAGTGAATGAAAAGACAGCACACACAGGCGTCCGCCGGGATTTAGATAATCCACGGCGTATTCCATAAACGTCTCGAGCCGGTCCAATTCCTGATTTACGGCAATTCGCAGTGCCATAAACACCCGGGTGGCGGGATGGATTTTTTGTTTGGCCGTGACGCCCCGCGGGATCGAATCGGTTACAATTTGTGCCAGTTGTTTGCTGGTGCGAATCTTTTTTTGTTGCCGGATACGTACGATGCTGCCGGCGATTTTTTTGGCCCAGCGCTCCTCGCCGTATTCTTTGAAAATTTTCTGCAGATCTTGCGGCGCCAGTTTGTTGACGAGATGCTCGGCAGTCTGCGGCGATTGGGTATCCATGCGCATGTCCAGCGGTTCATCCTTTCTGAAACTAAACCCGCGACCGCTGCGTTCAAGTTGATTCTGCGATAATCCAAGATCCAGTAAAATACCATCGGCTGCCTTAATATTTAATTGTGAAAAAAACTCAGGGAGACGAATAAAATTGCCGTGCCGGAGGTGAATGTACAGATCATCATTTTGCAGGGCGGCCTTTGCATGATTGATGGCATCGATGTCCTGATCGATTCCGATAAAAATGCCGCCCGGCATGATCCGGGAACAAATTGCGCCGGCATGTCCCGAACCACCCAGCGTACCGTCAACATAGGTTTTGCCGGGACGGCAGTTCAGGAGAGAGATGACTTCGTTTAACATCGCTGGCGTATGTCTGTAAGACATCGAATTAGAGTCCTAAATTGTCAATCTCGGTACTGAGCTCCTCCTTTAGTATATCGCTTCCCAATTCCAATTTTTCGGATTCCCAAGGTCCTCTGGACCAGATTTCAAAGTGCTTTAACGCGCCCACCAGAACAATTTCCTTTTCAAGTTTGGCATATTGCCTTAAAGTAGGTGGTATGAGTATGCGATCCTGTTTATCACACTTGCATTCAGATGCCTCGCCGATGAATACCCGCCTGAAGCGACGCATGTAAGCGTTCGTTGTGGGCAGCGACATGATTTTATCTTCGATTTCGTGCCAGGCATCAAAGGGGAAGGCGAACAAACAGTTGTCCATAACCGTCACCATGACACCGTTGCCGCCATTTGATTTTATGGTGTCGCGAAACCTGGCCGGGATGATAATGCGCCCTTTAGGGTCAATTGTATGATTTGAGCTTCCTCGAAACATTTACCCCACATTACTCCACATTTATCCACTATAATCCCTATTAAAGAATAGATCCCTGGGAGTGTCAAGAGAAAATTGAGAACTTTATTAAATTTTAAAAATAATTCTCAAGTGTTAAAAGATTTAATAGCGGTTTTAAAAATGCCTGGGGGGGTAAAGTGGAGGTTGAAACCGTCAATAATCTGCCGGTAGTTTTCCCGATCTATTATCCTTTTTTGAATTTGGACAACGAAATTCAGGCAAGCGTAATTTTCTATGATTTATAATTCCGTCCCATTTTTTAAATTGATAAATGAACTAAAATTTCATTTCTGCCCAGTCTAAATCATCTATAAAATTTCTTCTATTGCCTGTGCGGTAGGAATCTTGCATTAATTTTACCGACATCCTAGCATTATCCCGTTTGCATCCATCATCTGGGCCACCGGCGGAGTCGGTCTCATTTTTTTTACTCAAAAAGGCAGGTATTTGAAAACGCAGTCAAATTAGGCGGGTCGGCCAATTTTTGGCTTTATTAATGCAAAGCCAGTGCCTGTTATCCTGCCAAATCGATGTCGCATACGTTTGGGCATGTAATTTGCATAAATTCAACAGGTTGTGCTCAGGCAAATTGATCCTTTTGCGTAAGAAAACAAGTCCCAGACAATCACAACGTTAAAAAATCATTCCATCATCGGCTTCATCGTGGCGGCAGCCTTACTATTGGCTGAAAATAAAAAAGCCGTTTTGGATTAAATTAGTATAATAATTATAGGTGGTTAAGCCTGATCGAGCAGTGCAATTGACCAGGCGGAGCTGCCTAACTAGCGGTCCATTCTTATTCATGGTTGACCGTTTGTCCAACGTGCATCGGCCTTGACTCCAGAAACCAATTTCCGTCCATATTATCCCGTGAACCTATCAGAGGGACGCTACAATCCAGCAATGCGAAGGATTTGGCCTTGGCCCATGATTCTCCTGGAAAAGGTTGCCCGGTGGATCAACACACTGCCTGAGACTACCTGGCTTGACGCTGCCTGCGGTGACGGGCAGTTGGCGGATTTGGTCGAAACTCACCGCCGTATGCTGGGACTTGACATCGAGCAGATCCGCTTGGTTCGAGCGTGTGATCATCCTTACCGATTGCTGGTTCAGGCTTCGGTGACTGATCTGCCGTTTGCCGATCAATCATTGGGAGGGATCGTTAGCATCGAAACCTTAGAGCATGTCGAAGAGATCTCTCTAAGCTTGGCGGAGTGTGCACGATGTCTCGAACCAAAGGGCCATCTGATTATCAGCATGCCATCGGTTACCCTCCGAAGCCTTTGGGCAATGTACCGCCTCAGGGCGCCGGTTTATTGTTGTGCTGAACAACATGTGCGCGAACTCTCCCCAATCACACTTAAGGGCTTTCGACATCGGTTTCAGACGTTCAAATGGTTTGAAAAGGAACTTTCAAGATGTGGCTTTAAGGTCGTCCGTAGAAGCGGCGTGGGTTTTGTGTTTCCCATGTGGCAAGGTGGGCTTTCATGGATGGAGCATGGTATGAATCTGCTTTATCGAGAAAACCTCAACAGGATTTTCTCCCAACTGCCCTTTTTCAGGCAGTTTCCCTATTATCGGTTGTATTTGGCTCACCTTGACACGGCATAGCGTGATCTCGGACGGCTTTGATATTTTGCATATGGATCGAATAAGAACCCCTTCATGGAGGGCGGGTGGAAAGTCTCAGCCTTAAGGTGATCCGGTCCGGTACCTGGAGTTTGACCGGCAATTGGCTGGCAAGAGGCCTCGGTATCATCAAGATGATCGTCCTGGCACGAATCCTCACGCCCCAGGATTTTGGTGTCATCGGACTGGCAATGCTTTCAATCGGTTGTTTGAATGTCTTTTCAGAGATAGGCGTTGAATCGGCGTTGATTCAAAAAAAAGATGTCGGCCCGGATGATCTGAACACGGCCTGGACCATCACCATCATCAGGGGGGTCGTGTTGTTTTTAGTTCTTTATTTGGCGGCGGAGCAGATCGCCAATTATTTCAGCAACGCCTCTCTCAAACCGGTTCTGCAGGTCATTGCGATCTGTTTTGTGCTGGAGGGACTCACCAATATCGGGATTATTTACTATCAGAAAGATATCGATTTCAGACAAAAGGTAAAGCTCGAGTTGTTGTCAGATTTTTGCGGTAGCATTGTAGCCATATTGCTGGCCCTGTTGCTCAGAAACGTATGGGCCATAGTATTCGGCAGTGTCGTCTGGCGAGCGAGTTACTGTTTTCTGTCTTATCGAATGCATCCTTTTCGGCCGCGTATTTTTTGGGATTCGGCCAAGGCCGGGCATTTGATTCATTTCGGGAAACATATTTTTTGGATCACCCTCGTGACATTTGTCGTCACCAACGCAGATGATGCCCTGGTTGGGAAACTACTCGGGTTGAAGGTGCTGGGATATTACGCCATGGCTTACAACATCGCCAATATTCCCGTAACCAGCCTGGCCGGCATCGTCGGAAAAATTTCTTTTCCGGCGTACTCTTTAGTCCAAGATGATCGGAAACGATTAGGGGAAGCATTCGGTCGGGTTTTCGAAACCACCTTGATAGTTCTTTTACCCCTGGCAGCCCTGATTATTCTTGTGTCCGGGGATTTTATTCGTATATTTTTGGGGGCAAAGTGGCTGCCGATGTCCATTGTGCTTCAAATTCTTTGCCTGTTAGGACTTTTCAGGGGGCTTTCCAACGTGATTGCACCGGTTCAGCTGGCCGTCAATCGACCGGAACTCCAGAGCACAAGCAAGACGGTGGAACTTGTGATCTTTTTGATGCTAATATATCCCTTTACAGTTCATTGGGGAATAATCGGTGCCGGTTGGGCGGTCACAATGGTTTACCTCGTCAGTTTTGTTTTAAACGCGATCATGACGGGGCTCATTATAGAAGGCTTTGCTAAAATTCTTTTCAGAGCCTCGCTGGTTCCGGTGGCGGCAACCATCGGTTTGGCGTCGGCGACCCTGTTGACGCAAATCGAGTTAGAAGGGGCGATGGCCCTTTTCCGATTCAGTGCTGCCAGTATTTCAGGTGCTGCGGTATTTGGTTTGGTCATTCTGTTTTTGAACCGCAGACTAATCCAGGACCTTTTTCGAAGGGGACTTGCGCAATAATCCCTGCAAAACAACTCAACTGTTAATCGACGCCATTGCGAATTTTATATTTCTCTTTCGTAGAACTCGACATTCCCAATGCCTGCCAGACGCATACGTTGGGTGTTCTCGACGGTTTCAGCCAAAATGGATGCCGGGTCGACGCAATTGTGCCATTACCCCAAAAAATAAGGCCAAGGATACCCCGGGTAAGGTTTTATTTTATCTGGCCTTGGCGTTTTTCGCTGATGGGACAGAGATGGGTAAAGATAATCAGCGGATTGTATTTTTTTTCCCTGTGCTTGTTCAATAAATATGATGCCATCTATGTGCGTGAACTTGAAATTAACCCGATGCCGCGCTGGATTTCCATTTTATATCGAATTCCCCTGTACATCGAGATCAACAATATATTGTCCGGCAATCTGAAGATGAGGAACGCTAAGCCCAACTATATTAAAAGCGCTATGATCCATCAGGCCGCAGATCTGCGACACGCCCAAGGTCTTATCATACCCGCCTATACCGCATGCCAGTCCTTGATTCGAAGCTACAAACTCAAGCCGGAAAAAGCCCACGTGATTCTAAACGGTTTTGATCAAAAGATCATAAGGCCAACCGATCGCCGGGCAGCCATAAAACGCCTCAAACTGCCCCGGGATGGATTCAATCTGGGGTATCTCGGCACAATTTGGCAGGCCTATGATATGTATGGGCTTTTAGAAGCCATCAAAATTTGTCAGCCTAAAATTCCGCAACTCCGTCTGATCCTTATCGGAGCAGGGCCGATGCTCAATGATTTAATCGCTGAAGCTCAAAAATTGGATCTTGACTCCTGCCTGATCGTTGTGGGCTATATTCAACCTGAAGAGCTCCATACTATTATGGGGGCGATTGATGTCGGTTTGATATACTTGACGCGCGCTGGTATTAAATTTGGTGGTCCGATTACGACCCGATTTGCCACCTTTGCCGGTTTCCGGATTCCCGTTATTGCCAACGACTGTTACATGGACCAGTATCCCGCGCAATTGCGGCAAGGATTGGTGTTGACCCGGCCGGCCGATCCGCAATCTCTGGCGGAGGCGATCTGCTGGCTCTATGCCCATCCGCAGGAACGGCAGCGGCGTGGCGAGATCTTGTATGATTTTGCGGTTAATGGGCTTACCTGGAGGGCGGTCGTCAAAAAAATTCTTGCAATCGTCAAGCTAGATCAAGCAAAAGGCAGATCGAAAACAGTTCCCGTGTGAATGTAAACCCTTGGCTCAGTCGCCTATCGCAAATTTGAAAGTTTCTCGAATGCGAATCCTATACTTTTCTTTCGTTGAGCTTGATGTTCCCAACGCTTGCCGGACACATACGCTCGGCGTATTGAAAGGATTAAGCCAAAATGGTTGTCAGGCAGACGCCGTCTTACCACGCCCCAAGTCGCAGCTTCCGGTAATAGGCGGGATAAATTTCCATTGTATCTGGCCTTGGCGTTTTTCGACTCTGGGCAAGTGGTGGGTAATAAATCAATGCGGCTTATTCTTCTTTATCCGCTGTTTATTCAAGAAATATCAAGCGATATATGTACGTGAGCTTGAAAACAACCCTGTGCCGAGAGTCATATCAAAAATATTCAACATTCCGCTCTTCATTGAAATAAATGACCTTTTACCTGCATATTTTGGGACGATAGTTTGCAGTCAAAGATTTGTATCGAAAGTTAAAGAAAATCAACTGCGCGACTTCAAGCAGGCGCGCGGCCTGATTGCCAATTCAATTCCCATGAAAACCTGGATCGAAGAAAAGTACCCGTTCACCCAAGGAAAAGTCAATTTCATCATGAATGGATGTGACCCGCAGATTGAAAACCGAGACGCAAGAGCCTCAGCGCTTAGAACTATGAATTTAGACGGCACCGGCTTCTATTTGGGATTTGTTGGGTCAGTTTATGAAAGATTTGATTTGATAACGCCGATTATCGCAATGCGAAGGCTTGCCGAGGTAATACCGGGTATAAAATTTATCATTATTGGCGATGGACCACAATTAATCCAACTCAAGCAATTTGTTGGTGAAAAGCAGTTGACAGAAAGGGTCGTTTTTACCGGTTTCATACAGGAAACCGAACTCCACCGATATCTACCCGCTTTTGACGCAGCGATTATTCCTTTGACCAAAATCTCGACTGAACTTTATGGCTCGCTTCCTAGTAAATTTGCGACGTACTTAAGTTTTAAGCTGCCGGTAATAACCACGAGTAGCGATTTAAGCGCTTACCCCGCTGAAATCCAAAAATGGGTTTTCAGGTTTGAAGCTGAAAATCTTGACGGGCTAGTGAAATTGCTTAGTAGCCTATACCATGACAGGAATCTGAGACAAGAAGCCGCGGGCAGGTTAAACCAATTCTTTATCGACAACCTTACATGGCAAGATGTGGCTCGAAGAATTGCCGCGGCCATCTCAAAATGAGAGACATCAAATACCTCTCAGCGATTGCTTCAAAAGTCATTGATGACTTGCAGCAGCGGGCAGCCAGCTGAGGCTGCTGTGCGCGGGAGACGGAGAATTATACAGTGAACACGATTAACGGCCTTGGCAATGAACCGAAGAACCTGTGCTTTGAGCGCTACTACGACTCTTTCTACAGGGGGTTGCACGAGTGGCGGGATTTCCAGAAGATCAGCATGGGATACGGAGAATGGTATTACGATTGCCTGCCTCCGGACAAGACAGCCAGAATTCTGGATATTGGCTGCGGTGACGGCAAGTTTTTGTTTTATCTGCAGCAAAAAGGTTTCACCGGAGCTGAGGGGCTGGAGCTTTCGCCACAAATGGCGAATGAAGCCGCCAAACATGTCAATTGCCCCATCCATGCAGTGGATAACACGATTGATTTCCTATGCGAAAAGCCGGCAAGCTTTCAGACCATCACGATGAACGATGTTCTGGAGCATGTCCCAAAATCGGAAACGATAAACTTTTTGTCAGCAGTCAAAGTGGCTCTCGTTCCCGGGGGAAATGTGGTTGTGAATGTTCCCCAGGTTGCGGGATTCACCAGCATGTATTGCCGCTACAACGATTTCACCCACCAAACCATTTTCACCGAAATGTCACTCAAGCAAGTTTTGTCATTGAGCGGGTATGACCACGTCCGATTCATCAATGAAAAATGGCCGTTGAAGTTGACGCCCCGCCATTTGACTTACCGTCTGGCGAGATGGGTTTGGCATCTTCTATTAAGAAGCATTTTTTTTGTCGAACAACCCGGAGAAATTCACCCTAAAAACTTTCAGATCAGGCTGGTGGCCTCAGCAACCCGCAGTTGACACTTTCCAACACGCTGATAAAGCTCTGGGGTATCTTGCGGTCGCAGGAATCACCCAAGCTGCAGATCAATACCTTGATTCAACCCAGCAACCGGCAGATTTATCGCCATATCAATCCCTGTAAGGGTGGTGACAGATGAAGATCATCCTGGACGGATCGGATGCGGTGGTCGGCACCCGGGCTATTCGACGGTACACCATCAACCTGATTGCGGAGTTGCCGGCAATCGGTGCGCACGACCGCTTCACGGTCTTTATGAACTACTTTCGAGGGGACGCCGACATTGTAGATCGGAAAATCGCCGGTGCGGGTAATGCGACAGCGGTGCGCTGGGCATGTCCGCGCCATTTCTCGCTGCCATTGTGGGATCGGCTGGGGGTTCCATCCGTGGATTTGTTTACCGGACCGGCCGACATATTTCACGCCCTGGGAGATGACTGCCCGCCGATAAAATCAGCGGCTTACATCATTACGCTCCATGGAATCGTTTATATGAAGCGTGCTGATTTGATCGATCCGAATTATGTTCAAAAAAAAAGCGCCTGGCTTAATAAAATGACCCAGCGGGCCGACTATTTCGTGGCGGTCTCGGAGACTACCCGTCAGGAGTTTCTTGAATTTTTTCCCACCATTGACTCACAAAGAGTGCGCGTGATTCCTTTAGGCATCGGATCCGAATTCAGAGTTTTTGAAAAGGAGCACGTCCGCAAGGTCCTGCTGCAGGAATTCAATATCAGCCGCCCTTACATCCTCTATGTCGGTGGGTTACAGACCCACAAAAATATCGAAGGCACAATTCGTGGTTTTTCCTTGCTGGCACGACACTATCCCGATTTAGATTTAGTTCTCGTCGGCCGCGAAAATGGAAAGGCCTGCGATGTAGAGCAACTTATTGGCTCCTTGAAGCTTGAAGAAAGGATAACGATTCTTGACTATATCAGCCAGGAAGAAGACGGTCTGCCAATCCTTTACAACGGTGCCGAACTTTTCGTTTTTCCCAGTTTTGTAGAAGGCTGGACCTCCCCGCCCTTAGAAGCCATGGCTTGCGGGACACCTGTGGTGACGTCTAACGTTTCATCGCTGCCGGAAACGGTCGGGGATGCCGCTTTGATGATAGATCCTAACTACCCGGAATACATCAGCGCGGCGATGGAAAGGCTGCTTTGTGACAGCGCGCTGCGCAGAGCCTTGCGACATAAAGGATTGCAGCATGCAGCGCAGTACAGTTGGAAACGCTGCGCTGAAAATACATACGCTTTCTATCGGGATGTGGCCGCATCCTAAGCTGTTGGCTGAATCAGTATCAGCGTTCGGCATTGGAAAAATTTGAAATCTGTCAGCAACTGAAAAGGTTCTCAGGATGAAAAATAGCACCCGGAATAATATACTCGTGCCGCCTTTTGCGATTTTCATTGTGATGCTTGGTTTATATACATATACCTTGGCACCTACTATAATGTGGGGAGACCCGACCAAGTTAATCCGATATGTTGACCAGGGACAGCCGCGCTACCTAGGTGGGGGCGTTCACGGGTTACATACCCAAATCGGAATGGTTTTTGCCGATGTTCTCCCCGATTCGTGGTCGCTTGCCTACAAGATCAATTTCATGTCCGCTTTTTGGGCGAGTTTAACCCTTTCAATCGTGTACCTGATACTCAATCACCTAATCGCATCACCAGTGCCGGCAATGGGTGCAACCCTATGTATCGGACTGTCTCATATGTACTGGTGGGTGGCTACCATGACCGAAAGCTACAGTCTGCTGTCATTCACTTTTGCCTTGAGCTTAGGATCTTTCCTGCTCTGGTATCGGTACCAAAATATTTGGCTGCTGTTTTTGGTTTTGGCCAGTCTGATCATCGGTTTTCTAAATCACTATCTGACATTGCTGTTTGTGCCGGTCTATGCTTTTTTTGTAGCCTATTTTGCCAAAAATCGCATGCGAATCTTTTTAATTTACTTTCTTTTGACATTGATTGGTCTTGGGTGTCTGGCAGTCGAAATGAAAAACGGCGCCGGGTTTTTTGCCGGGCTTTTAGAGACAGCGTACATTTGCCTGACTCGATTTTCAGATTATTCGAAATTGCTGAAGGAATTGTTCATCTTTCCGGCTTATCTACTATATCAGTATCCAATTGCCATTTTAATAGGGCTTGCCGGTCTGAAGTCAGCCAAAGCGAAAATTCTGCCTTTGCTTTTAGTGCTGATGGCGATGGACATCATTTTTGCCTCGTTCTACGGTAAAGCTAGACAACTTCATCAGTTGATACCCACATTTATTGTTTATGGGTATTTTATCGCCAGTGGATTTAAATCAGTCGCGTCAAAGGTGACCGAACGGCAACTAGTTATCTTTGTTTCCGCAGTAATTCTTTTGCAGCCGATAACCTATTTTGTGGTGACCCGTTCCGCTTCCGGAATTTTTAACATAAATCTTGTTTCACAAAGCACATTTAAATACCGTGATCCCAATATTTATTATTTGTGGCCAAGTAAGCGCGGGAACTACAAAACGTACGATTTTGTAAAGAATGCGTTGTCGGTCATGGATCAAGAAGCAGTCATTTTGGCAGATTTCAATATCTCAGAACCGTTAAAATACCTGCGTGATATTGAAGGCTTCAGAAAAGACGTGCAAGTAAAATGCACTGACGAATTTGCGTATCAAAGTGAGGAGAAAATCTGGCGTGATGTGAACCGGTACATAGATGAAAAACTGGCGCAAGAGCAAAAAGTCTATCTAGCTGCATACGAAAGCTTTAACTTTTTTACGATTGAGAAAAACACAGTGCCCTTTCGCCATCGGCTTGATCAAGCGTATGACATACAAGCAGTTGGAAATATTTTTCTGATAATGAGAAAAAAACTGCCGCAAGAGGTTTCACTATTAGATGACGCAGGTGAGGTTCTATAAGTATAAGACCAATCGGCTGGTTTCAAAGTTCAGGGGTGAAAGAATCGCATGACGTTTGCCGGCGCAAGGCTTGACGAAAGTGACTTTGTTGTGAAAGACGTTGGTGACAGAATATGAGAATCGCCATCGACGCCTATCATGCCATGTTCCAGAGCGGAGGCATTCCGCGATATGCCAGAGGGCTGATATCTGCGATGGCGGAGCATCTCGCTAGCGACGAGCTAATTCTCTTCTATAACCGCTTTCGTGAAAAAAAAGAAATCTGGCGGCCGTTAGGCGGCAGACATACGGTCAGAGAGGTTCGTCTTCCGCGTACATTTCTGCAGGGTATGTGGAGTTCGTTAAACTGGCCCTATATTGAACGATTTTGTGGTGCGGTTGATGTATACCATGGATTGCATTTTGTACTCCCCCCCGTTGAAAGGGCTCGCAGAGTGCTGACAATTCATGATTTGACTTACCTGAAATTTCCCAACTATTTCTCTGACCTTTCTCTGAATGAACGTGGCTATCGGCGTGAACTTCCGTCTGCGCTTACCTGTGCCGATGCCGTAGTGGCCCCTTCCCAAAAAACGCGTGACGATCTGATCGAGCACATGAAGTACCCGGAGGACCGTGCGCGGGTGATCTATGAGGGCGTTGATCACCAATTATTCCGACCTGTAAAGTTGGAAGGAGCTAAACCGATTTGGGGATTATATGGTCTTACAGCGCCTTACTTGATTTATCTGGTCGGCACACCGGAGCCGCGCAAAAATCTCAATCGCACCGTTGAAGCTGCCCAGATAGCGGCACCGGATATGCCGTTGGTCTTGATAGGACCTCGACCGCGTCTGGAAACGTTGTTGGGTGGCAATTATGGCAACCTCGTTTTTGTCGGCTCTGTGGACGATGAACATCTGCCGGCCTTGCTATGCGGGGCGACGGCAGCCCTGTATCCCAGTCTTTATGAAGGCTTTGGCCTGCCGGTTGTGGAAGCTATGGCCTGTGGAACGCCGGTCATTGCGTCAACCCGGGGCGCTCTGCCCGAAATCGCCGGAGGTGCGGCCCTGCTCGTCGATCCGCAAAACGTGGCGCAGATCGCCGAGGCCATCTTAGCGGTCATCGAAGACAAAGCCTTGCAGGATCATTTGAGAGAGGCCGGCCAAAGACGCGCTGCGGATTTCAGCTGGCAAAAGACGGCAGCAGAGACATTGTCTTTGTATCGGGAGTTGCTCTGATGTGCGGTATTTGCGGATATGTAAGCAGCGACATCGACAGGTCGTGTTTAATAAATATGGTTCGTACCCTGGACCACCGAGGGCCCGATGCGTCCGGATTCTTTACAAACAGGCAGGCCGCTTTTGGACACACGAGGCTTGCCGTCATCGACCTCAGCGGGGCCGCCGGCCAACCCATGGTGTCGCGTGACGAAGCCCTTGTCTTGGTTTACAACGGCGAGATATACAATTACAGGGATCTGCGGGGGCAATTGCAGCAAGATGGTGAAATCTTCCGGTCTGCCTCCGATACAGAAGTGCTCCTGCTTGGCTACCGCAAATGGGGTTCCCGGGTCGTTGAGATGATCCGTGGCATGTTTGCCTTTGCCATCTGGAACAACGCTCGGCAACAGCTTTTTCTAGCCCGTGATCGCCTCGGCATCAAACCCTTATTTTATGCCCCCCTCAAAAAGGGCCTTGTTTTTGCTTCGGAGATCAAGGCCCTCTTTGCCCACCCCGAAGTTCAGCGGCGCATGAACCCGTCTGCGATTGATACCTATTTTGAGCTTGGCTATGTGCCCGGTCCCGATACGATTTTCGGCGGGATCAGGGCCCTCGAACCGGGCTGCTGGCTTCAATTCCAAGAAGGTGATTTTACGACAGGACGCTACTGGGCCCCAAGCTTCAGGCGTGCGAACATTGAGGGCCGGGAGGAAGAATTGGTCGAGGAGCTGGATGCCAAACTCCATGACGCGGTGCAAAGCCATCTCGTGGCGGATGTTCCGGTCGGCGCTTTCCTTTCCGGGGGGATCGATTCGAGTCTGGTCTGCGCCGTTGCGCAAAAGCACTGCTCGGAACCGATTCATACCTTTACCATTGGTTTCAAAGGCGGGGGCGATGAGAGAGAATTCGCCCGGGCAGTCGCCGACCACATCGGTTCGAATCATCACGAAAAACTGGTGACTCCCGACATTATCCAAGAACTGCCGCGCCTGGTGCAATTTCTGGAACAGCCGCTGTTCGACAATTCGATTTTGCCTACCCATTTGGTGTCGCAGCTAGCGCGCGAAAAGGTCAAGGTGGTCTTGTCCGGGGATGGGGGCGATGAGCCTTTCGGCGGCTACGATTGGGCCCGATTTGCGTTGATTTTTCCTGATCTTGCGGCCCGGTGGCAACCTCAAGGCTGGCAGTGGGCTTATGAGCTGGGCTTGCTTGGTTTGTCGAAGCGTTTGATCTACGATGTGAGCCATGGTCGAGCGGATCGATATCAACGACGGGTCACCGTGTCTGAAGCTTTGCGCAGTTGGCTTTACCAGCCTGAATTTTTGAACCAAATCGGCCACCCTTCAGCGTTGTCGACCAAAATCATTCTCGACAATGCTCCGGTGCAGGACGACCGCGACAGATTCCTCTACGCTGATCTGTGCCGTTTTCTGCCGGAGGATGTACTCTTCAAGGTGGACCGCATGAGTATGGCCAATTCCCTCGAGGTACGGGTACCGCTGCTGGACCATCGCCTGCTTGAATGGATTCTGCGTTTACCCTTTGGCATGCGGTTTCGCAGGGGCCGCGGGAAGTATTTGCTTCGCAAACTGGCCGCGCGGTATCTGCCGCCTAAGATATTAAAACCGAGAAAACAGGGATTCACCGTTCCTTTGGGCCGCTGGCTGCACGGGGAAATGGGAAACTGGGTTGAAGATCTCTTTCGTTCAGCGTCCTTTGAACAGCGGGGCATCATTAGACCGCAAGCCGCGCTGGAGATGCTTGGAATGCACCGCAGTCGTCGGTATGAGCTCGGCCACCGGATCTGGAGTCTCGTCATTTTCGAGGTGTGGGCCCGGGTCTGGCTGGACGGACAAAACGGTGAAGGTATTCTAATCGCTCAATAAATCCACCTAACCTGTTGGCATCTCCGCATCCCAAAACTATGGCCCTGGCGTTGGGTTGGTGGACTCAAATAAAAGGATATTGAAAAAAAAAGATGACAAATACGTCCTCTGTGGAAAACGAAATACATATGAATCACAGTGAAGTCTTCGAAAATATTAGGCCCTTTAATCGACAAATCACTGACAGCAAATCCAGCAGCTTAGGTTCATTCACGAAAGTCTCTATCCTGGTTCCAGTATTTAACGAGCGCTACACAGTGCGCGAACTCGTTCACAGGATTCAAAATGCTTATCTGCCGGAGCGATTAGCGCGCGAAATCGTCATTGTTGATGATGGATCGACCGACGGAACGACGCAAATTCTAGCGGAGCTTTGTGCAGAGATACCCGAGATAAAGCTGTTTCGATTCGAGAAAAATGCCGGCAAGGGTGCGGCACTGCAGCGAGCCATAAATGAAGCGACCGGAGATATTGCAATAATTCAGGATGCCGACTTGGAATATGACCCGGCCGAGTATCGCAATTTGCTTGAGCCGGTTTTGTCCGGTAAGGCTGATGTGGTGTTCGGCTCCCGTTTTGCGGGCACCAAAGTTCGGCGAGTTTTGCTTTATCGTCATCAGCTTGGCAATAAGTTCATCACATTCCTATCCAATCTGGTTACTGACCTGAATCTGACAGATATGGAGACCTGTTACAAAACTTTCCGTATGGAACTGCTCAAGAGTATACCCATACGCTGCCGCCGTTTTGGATTTGAACCAGAAATTACGGCAAAGGTCGCTAAAAGGAATTTCAGAATTTATGAAGTTCCTATTTCGTATTATGGCAGAACCTATAAAGAGGGCAAGAAAATTAGCTGGAAAGACGGGGTTGAAGCCCTTTATGTCATCGTGAAATGCTGGCTAATTGATGATATCTATATAAATTCCGACGCGAGAATCCTGAATTCGATGTCCGGTACGCATCGGTTTAATTCGTGGTTGGTTGAAGAGATTCAGCCGTATGTGGGCGAAAATGTTTTTGAGGTTGGCGCTGGTATTGGCAGTTTAACTCTGCATTTACTGCCTAGAGATCGATATGTCTGCAGTGATATAGATCCGCTGCACGTGCATAGGTTGTCAAATTTATTCTATCGTAGACCTAATGTGGAAGTGATTAACTTCAATATTTCCGGTGAAAATCAGGCAATCAAGCTGGACAACAGCTTTGACACGGTACTGTGCATCAATGTGCTTGAGCACATCGATGACCAAACAAAAGTACTGAGAAATATACATAACCTTCTAAAACCCGGCGGACAACTTGTGCTCCTAGTTCCGAACTCGCCCAAGTTGTATAGTTCCCTTGATCAAGCAGTTGGTCATTTTAGACGCTACCAAAAAGCGGACTTGGAAGAACTTATGCAAAGAAACGGTTTTAAGGTGAAAAAAACAAAATATTTCAACCGAATAGGAACATTGGGGTGGATTTTAAACGGAAAGATTTTGCGACGACGGCACTTTTCGAAACTGCAGTTAAAAGCATATGATTCGCTGGTATGGTTGTGGAAAAAAGTCGACCGGTTTTTGCCCTTCGCCGGTCAGTCGATTATCTGTATTGGAGAGAAACTGAGCGGCGATGACTAGTATTTCAGGAGACCGGTGCTTGCGCGATGCGTGGGTCAGGCTGTAGATGCCAGGAATGCACCGCAGTCATCATTTTGAATTGGGCGAGATATTGGAAAACCTGGGAGAAAATGCGGATCCCGTGTGAGCGAATTGAATAATCCCCGTAAATCCTTCGTACCGGTATGGCGCCGGGTTGGTGTGCTTTTGGAAATTGCAGCCAATCGGTTTGGTCTTGTGGTTTTTAGTCTGGCGCTTTTGCTCCGGCTTGTTTTTGTCGTCGCTGTGCTTTCCGGGCCTCTTGAGACCGATGCCCTGGACTACGACACCCTCGGTTGGAAACTGTCGCAGGGAAAAGGATACGTAAATTCCACCGGACAACCGACCGCTTACCGCCCCCCGGTTTACCCACTGCTGCTGGGTGGGATCTACTACATTTTAGGCCACGATCCACAGTGGGTGAGGCTGGTGCAAGCCTTTATAGGTGCCGGTATCTGCGTGCTTTTATATTGGGTGACAAGATCGATTTTCGATGCCGGCACTGCAAAAATGGCGGGTCTTGTGTCTTGCATTTATCCCCCCCTGATCATTTACACCAACCAGATCCTGACGGAAATCCTTTTCACTTTTCTGATGTTGTTGACCGTCATGCTCGTGATTAACAAAAGGGGTTCCTGTTGGTATGTCATATCCGGTGTCGCATTTGGATTGGCGCTTCTGACTAGACCCTTTTTAGTTGTCTTTGGTCCTTTTTTGTATTTCTGGTTGCTGTTGAAGCACAAAAAAAAAGCGCTGCGAGCGATGGCTTTCACTACGACGGGTCTCTTGCTGATCTTGCTGCCCTGGACGTTCAGAAACTTATCCAAGTTGGATGCTTTCGTCCCTTTTGCCAATGTTGGCGGTCTTACTTTTTATAACTCGTATGTCGTTCCGCAAGAAGGATTTGGTTATAATTCTCTGGAAACGGTCGATGCCGACTACTTTGAATTAAACAATGAGGCCGATCGCAGTCGCTATCTGGTCAGACAGACACTCCGATTTATCACCCAGCAACCTAGACGAGTGGTCAAATTGACGGTTGCTAAGTTATTGCACTTTGTATATCCGTTTGACGGACACTGGTATGCGGTATCATTCGGGTCCAAGTACAATATCTTTTGGGGAGTGATCCTGGGATTTTCAATTTTGGGGGTCGCGCTGCGCTTTGCCGACCGCAATCAGAATCGGGAACTCGTCTATCTCTTATTCTTTGCTTATATATTTGGCATCATGGTGTTCTACGGTTCGCCTCGATTCCGCTTGCCTTTGGAGCCTTTCTTGATAGCTTTCGCTGCTGCGGGGATTAGAGAATGTCTTGCGAATAGAAGGTCTGCGGCCCTGGTAACCGTGGGCCTGAATCTGTCCCTGTTCCTAATCTTCCGGGTTTTTGAAACTCAACTGGTCTTCGATTATTTCAAGAATCGGGTGCAATAGTTTTATTTCAGGCACGCAATTGAAATTATGAACCTGCAGGCGGTGCGCCATTATCGGGAAAAATTTAACCCTATAGTTGCATAAAATTTTGAAATCCAACTTCGCTGCTGCAATGAAGACCATTGAAAGTATTGACTGATCCTGGATTCTGGTTTCTGGATA
>Ga0209260_10000330_pt1 | contig 24083 bp, 18 predicted proteins | sample WorMetTypGCAVOLI_FD_187421 | JGI IMG/M metagenome (GOLD analysis project Ga0209260, IMG submission 187421) | Marine gutless worms symbiont microbial communities from Max Planck institute for Marine Microbiology, Germany - Olavius algarvensis... ...
TGGGCCAGCGGCAACTCTCGCGAGTAGTTGATGGTAGCCGTTTGGCGACGCATATAAGCCTTCCAGGCATCCGACCCGCTTTCGCGGCCGCCACCGGTTTCCTTTTCGCCGCCAAATGCACCGCCGAGTCTAGCGCTGGCCGATCATTTGCACAAACTCGATCTAGCCGATTCCGGCAGGTATCTGCGCCAGATCGATGCGAACAACCGCAACTGGTTAAATAATAATCCCTCCGTCTCCTTTTCCGAGAAAGATCGAGAAATTCTTCGCATGCCCGTCGATAGCGGACAACAGCAAAAAAACAATCTGCGCCTTCATGAAGGTCAGGCGATCTTCGCAGGGGGGACCGCGCCCGCAGCTTTTCCTTTAAATGATCGCGCAATAAAGCATTCGTAATTTCAAGCATCAAAATTGAATTTTTGATGTTTTGATAAATGTCAAATTTTAAACGTATTGGCTATGGAACTGTACTTCCATTTGTAGACAGACAATTTTTCTGTGCTTTTTTGCAATAGCGGTTGATTCAGACCAGTTTTGATTCCCAAAAATGCATAAAAACACTGTTCGATGTTTATTAAATACTTTCCTGAGGTAATATCCAATGAAAAAAATAGTTTTATGTGCAGCGATCTCTGCAATATGTGCTATTCCAGCTACAGCAATGGCAGAGATGGATTTCTATGGTCAATTACGAGTATCGCTTGATTCGGTTGATGCAGTTATTCAGTCGCATACCAGATATCTATAATGAGAATGGCGAGGATATCGAGATTAGTTTTGTCGGCACCAGTGAGAATACTTTTTTAATGCATTAGAAGGCATACAAGTTAGATTTAAGAAAACATGGTATGGCACTGTAAATTCAGAGCGTTTTGTCGCAACTCATAATGGAAATGAATATGACTTTCGAAGAATTAATTATGATCGGGTTATGCGATAGTAAAATAGTTCGCAGGTTGGGAAGAGGAAAAAATCCCAACGTTTTAAATCCACTTTTCTCATAGATATCAATCAAGCTGGTGAGGTTGGTTCCTCGTCCCGTAGAAAGGAGTCTTGAATCTTGAATCCTATCTGCTCCTTGCCAAGGCGCAGTAAACAAGGTGATTAAGGCGGGGAATCTGGGGACAGAATGCTAATGGGTGACCCTAATGGCTCCTCTGTTTAACGAAATCGGCAAGCACAACCCAAAAAAAACTATTTCTGAAAACCCGGCGGGTACAAAAAAAGCCCCGCCGAATGGCGAGGCTTTTTGTTCCCGACTACTAGCGGGATGTTTTAACGATTTAGCTTGCCGGTCATAGGAGGATGCCACCAGGGAGGGGCATAGCCATGACATAGGTGGGTGACGCCACATATGACCGGTTCAGGCATTTTGTTGGCCTTGGCATTAACAGCTTGAGAGCCCAGCACAGCTATCCAGAACACAAAACCCAAAGCCATCAACATTTGTCGTTTTCGATTTTCCACTTTCATTTTCTTTCCCTCTACTTGTTTCGACAGAAACCAGTATAGAGATTGAAATTCGATGCGTGTGTAAACGTTTTGTAACTTCTTGTAACGAACTGTAAGCCTATCCGGCATAAAAATATGCTCGCGACGCGACTGGGATTCCAGGTCGACATCCCCGGATACGGCAGCGGTTCCATGGCTATTTACATGAATTGATCATGCTCGATCGAACCGTAAGCGGGCTATCCCAGTTCCCGCTCAGCGCGCACGGGGATTGTTCGCCGCAAGCTTGACCTGCCCGAAGATTTGGACCGGGATTCAAAGCTTAAGACCCGGCCTAAGCCGGCGCCGCTCAAAACTCGAACTTGATTCCCTGGGCCAGCGGCAACTCTCGCGAGTAGTTGATGGTAGCCGTTTGGCGACGCATATAAGCCTTCCAGGCATCCGACCCGCTTTCGCGGCCGCCACCGGTTTCCTTTTCGCCGCCAAATGCACCGCCGATCTCGGCGCCGGACGGTCCGATGTTGACATTGGCGATACCGCAATCCGATCCGATCGCAGACAGGAATAATTCCGTTTCCCTGACATCGGTAGAGAAAATACAGGATGATAACCCCTGAGGAACGCCATTGTGCAACGCAATCGCTTCGTCAAGACTACGGTATTTCATCGTATACAGGATGGGGGCGAAAGTTTCGTGGCAGACGATATCCGTTTGCCCTGGCATCTCGACGATGGCGGGTTGCACATAGGCCGCATCGGGGTAGAGTTCCTGTAGCGCTTGCGCGCCGCCGTGCACCACGCCGCCATCGGCCCGCGCCTGGGTTAATGCCTGCTCCATCCCATCGAGTGCCGCCGTATCGATCAGCGGTCCGACCAGCGTCGCGTCATCCAGCGGATCGCCGATCGACAGATTCTCGTAAACCGAGATCAACTTGGGAACCAGTTCATCGTAAACGCTTTCGTGAACAATCAGCCGGCGCAGGGTCGTACAGCGCTGGCCCGCGGTACCGACGGCTGAAAATACAACCGCGCGCAAAGCCATCTCGAGATCCGCCGACGGGGTGACAATCATGCCGTTATTGCCGCCCAGTTCGAGAATGCTGCGTCCGAGTCGTTTCGAAACTTCGAGCGAAACCGCTTTTCCCATGGGAACGGAGCCGGTGGCGGATACCACCGCCACAGCCGGATTGGTAGTCATCGCCTCACCGACATCGCGCTTGCCGACTATGGTTTGAATCAAGTCTGCGGGAGCATCGCCAAAAGCCTGCATCGCTCGTTCGCAAATTTTTTGCACCGCAAGCGCCGTAAGTGGCGTTTTCTCCGACGGCTTCCACAGTACCGGATCACCGCAAACGAGGGCCAGCGCGGCATTCCAGCACCAGGGCGCGACCGGGAAATTAAACGCGGTGATAACGCCGCAGGGCCCCATGGGATGCCAGGTTTCGCGCATCGAGTGGCCAGCCCGTTCAGAGGCGATGGTCAAGCCATACAATTGCCTGCTGAGACCAACGGCAAAATCACAGATATCGATCATTTCCTGCACTTCCCCCAAACCTTCCTGCAGGATCTTGCCGCACTCGAGGGTGACCAGGGCGCCCAGGTTCGCCTTCTCGGCGCGCAATGCTTCGCCAATCAGGCGCACCAACTCTCCCCGGCGCGGCGCGGGTACGGAACGCCATTGGGCGAAGGCCGCCCTACTTTTTTTCACCATCGATTCCACCTCGGCCACGGAATGCATTTCGAGCCGCGCAATTTCCGATCCGTCGATCGGGGTCGATACAGCCAGCCCGCCATGCTTGAGTTCATCAATGGAAAAACCGCATTTTTCAAGGATTTCGCTGTGCTTCATTTCGTTTTTTCTCGGTAAGATTGGATTTAAACGGGATTAGGATTTCGATAATTCCGGGCGTTTTGCCGGAGCGAACCCTCATGATGCGAGGCGACAGGCCGGCAGTCAACAATTGTGATACGGCTCATAGCAGCTGTTTAATCTTATTGAACCCGCCGACAAAGGCTTCCGTCAGCAAGTTAATTTCTTTTTCCGTCATGGCCGTAGACATGCAGCCACTGCAGGTATTGATTAGCATGATTCCATGGTCGAAGAGATGATTAAGCAAAACCTTAATGATTTTTGATTCCTGCGGTGTAACATAGGCCTCACGGTAAGTAGTGGGCAGGTTTTCTTTCAAATGTAGCCTGAACATCGAGCCTGCTCCCGCGACACAGGCGGGAATTCCCGTGATACCTATCGCTTCGGCAATACCCGCACGCGCTTTTTCACCCAGATGGTTGAGGTAGCCGACGGCGGCGCGGTCATACATTTGCATACTCACCAGTCCCGCGGTCATGGTAACCGGATTCGCCGAAAAAGTACCCGAGTGTGGGAACAGCACCGGCTCCGCCAACGGATTCATGACGCTCATCACGTCTTCGCGTCCGGTTATGGCGCCCACCGGAAAGCCTCCTCCGATCATTTTGCCCAGGGCGGTTAAATCGGGCCGGGCGTCGTACCATTCCTGGGCACCGCCGAAACGGGAACGAAAGCTTATCACTTCATCACATATCAATAGCGCTCCATTGGCGCGGGTCCAGTCGTAAATTGCCTGCACGAATTCCTGACTGGCCGGTATCAACCCAATCCGATGCGGCATCAAGTCCAGCAGGACGCAGGACAAATCGTCACGCTGCCGATCCAGTATTTCGATCGCTGCTGGCGGATCATTGAAGGGAATCACAACGACATCGTTCAGCGCCGACGCCGGCGTGCCATGCGCGACCGGAACACTCGCCGGATTTTCAATATCGCCCCAATTCGAAGGATTGGCTGTTTGACTGACCTCCGCATAGTCATACAACCCGTGATAGGCGCCTTCGGTTTTGGCAATTTTCGCCCTCCCGGTAAAGGCCCGAGCGGCTTTCAGGCAACTCATTACCGCCTCGGTACCGGAGTTCACGAATCGGACGTTGTCGAAGGACGGATTACGGCAGCAGATGTGTTCGGCGTAATCGATTTCGACTTCGGTGGCGAGCGTGAATGCCGTGCCTTTCTGCAGCTGCCTGGAGACCGCCCCGACGACTTCGGGGTGAGCGTGACCGTGTATCAGGGATGCCATGTTGTTGGCAAAATCGATTCTTTCGGCGCCTTCCACATCGGTGACGTAGCAGCCGCTCCCGCGCTCGGCATACAAGGGATTGGGTTCTTTCAATACCGTGTTTCGACTGCAGCCGCCAGGCATGGATTTGCAGGCGCGTGCGTATAACTTAGCGCTGGTTGAAGGTCTTGCGGTAATTCCGATTGGCATTGTTTGAGTCGCTCGATATTCGGGTCGAATGTTTAACTGTGGCGCAGGTCGGTCAACGGCGCCGCAGTTTTTTGCCGCACTTGCTCGAAATCAATCCCCGGCGCGAGTTCCACCAAACCGAAACCGGCAGGCGTTATGTCGATAACCGCCAAATCCGTGTAGACACGGCTCACGACCCGGGTGCCGGTTAAGGGATAGGTGCAGGATTCGACCAGCTTGGGTTCGCCGGTTTTGGTGCAGTGCTGGGTAATGATGAAGATGGTTTTTACCCCGGCGACCAGATCCATCGCGCCACCAACCGACGGGATGGCGTCGACCGCGCCTGTCGACCAATTCGCCAAATCGCCGTTGGCGGCGACCTGCATCGCGCCCAACACGCAAATATCGATATGGCCGCCGCGAATCATCGCGAAACTCAGTGCATGATCAAAAAAGGCCGCTCCCGGTATTGCCGATACCTGTTTTTTCCCGGCATTGATCAGTTCGGGATCCGCTTCACCAGATGCCGGTTCAGCGCCCATACCCAACAATCCGTTTTCGGTATGGTAGATAACTTCACGGCCTGCGGGCACATAGGAGACCACTTTTTCCGGCATCCCGATGCCGAGGTTCACATAGGATCCATCCGGAATATCGCGCGCCACACGCTGCGCCATTTGATCGCGGCTCCAGCCGGCAGTTTCAACCTGGCCCTCGGCCACCGCTGGATCGGTATTCATGGATAGGTTTGTCTCGTGTTGACCAAATGGGATTCGTGCACCGGATCTGAAACCGTAACGATTCGGTCTATAAAAATTCCCGGTGTCACGACGGACTCCGGATCTATTTCACCCGCCGCGAGCAGAGTCTCGGTCTGGACACAGGTGACCGCCGCCGCCATCGCCATTATGGGGGCAAAATTGCGCGCGGTTTTGTTGAAGATTAAATTGCCGTAGCGATCGGCGCTTTTTGCTTTTATCAGCGCAAAATCCGCTACCAGGCCATGTTCCAGCACATAGTCGCGTTGATTGAAACTGCGAACTTCTTTATCTTCGGCCAGCGGAGTTCCGACCCCGGTGGCAGTATAAAATGCGGGAATACCGGCGCCACCCGCTCGGATTCGCTCGGCTAGGGTTCCCTGGGGCACCAGCTCCAGTTCAATCTGGCGGTTGCGATAAAGATCGCCAAATACGGTTGAATTGGCGGTTCGTGGAAACGAACAAATCATTTTAGCGACCTGCCCGTTCCTGATCAGGGCGGCCAGCCCAACCTGGCCGCTGCCGGTATTATTGTTGACGACCGTCAGGTGTTTTGCACCCTGATCGATCAGGGCATGCACGAGTTCGATCGGACTGCCGGCTTCTTCAAAACCTCCGATCAGAATGGTTGCTCCGTCGGGGATATCGGCGACCGCCTGCGCGGCGGAGTCCACTTGCTTGTCAATCATTTCAAATCCTGCCAAACACGGCGACCGTAATTATCGCTCTAATAGAGCGAGTTTGTCAGCAACACCATCCCATTCATCAGCGTCCTCCGGCGAGTCTATCTGTTGGGAAATCACGGGCCAGATGGCCGCAAGTTCGGCGTTTAGCTCAATAAACTGCCTTTGGTCCGCGGGCACTTCATCTTCCGCGTATATTGCATCCACCGGGCATTCCGGAACGCATAAATCACAGTCGATGCATTCATCGGGATCGATTACTAAAAAGTTTGGCCCTTCGTGAAAACAATCGACCGGGCAGACATCCACACAATCCGTATGCTTGCACTTAATACAGTTTTCTACGACAACAAAGGTCATACGGCATTATTTTCGGATGAGTTGACTCAATATGACACGACAGAACAATCAAGATGCCTTTTGCACCGCCTCGGCATCGGTGGTTTTCCGTGCATTGGTAAATAAACCGGCTTCATCAAAAAGCACTCGATCGTCGTAACCGCTAAACCAGATCGCATCGGGATTACGGCCAAGTAAAGTGACCTTGCCGCGATCCGGCGCATCGGCCGCACCGCGCAATAGTTTCATGACGACGAACCCGTTTTCGGCGCCGGCAACGCCCGGCAGCGGATCACTGGTAACCGCCGACACCTCGGTTTTCCCCTTGTAGTGGGTGATCGACAGCCGCGCGTGAGTTTCCACACCCGACAAACCCTTCTGCGATTCATTCAATATGCGCCAGGCTTCTTCGATGGGAACATTAAACGCCTTGTGCCCGACGATATCCCGGCCGCAGAAGAAATAGTGATTCTCGACGCCATTTTGTTTCAATTCTCGCTGCATGATGCGCAGCGCGTCCGGGTCGTTATTGATGTCAGCGATGATCGGCGCCTGATTGTCGATGTTGAGCCAGTTGCGCCGTTTCAATTCCTCCACCGCGCGCCGGGTATCGGGATGCCACTCCAGGCCGCCTTGCGGGTTTTCAATATAGTCGCCGTCGGCGTCTTTCAGCAGAAATTCATCAGGATGATTGAAGTGCACCATCAATCGGATTTTGGTGCCCGGGTAATTACTGTGAAACTTGTCCATCATATCGAAAAAACTTGGGTCGAATCGATTCGGGAAAAACGCCAGTTCCTTGGTTCCCAGGCGAATAGATTCGATGCCCGCTTCGGCCAGCGCCGACCACCAGGCAGCAATATTTCGATTGCTGAGCACCATGGGATCGCCGCCGGACATTAAGATTTCGCGAAGTTTTTCGCGTCCGGTTTCAGGATGGCGTCCACCGTTAGCCTGCACCTTGGCATTGTGGTCCTGAATATAATCCACGATCTCACGAATCTGCGCCAGGCCTTTCGGCGCGACGGTGCCGTCGGGGCGCTCGACTTCTTTTCTGGCGATTAATTCTTCGCGATAGCAAAAGCGGCAGTGCGCGGAACAGGTAGACGCGACATAAATCAAGCCTAACTCATACTTGTGAATCAAGCCTTCGACCGGACTGTAATCCATTTGTTTCCCCGGATCCGCGGCGCCATCGAGGTCATAGGTTTCTTTCGGGCTCGCCTTGACCAACACTTGAATCGGCTTGCTGTCTTTTGCCAACTCGAAATAGTGGCGCGTAATTTTTACCGGCATGCGCGCTTCGACGTCTTTGGCAGTGCCCTTCAAATCGGAGATGGCTTGCAGCTCCACCGTCGTGTAAAAAGACTTCATATCCTCCGGCGCATTGCCTTCCATGAACTTTTTCATGCCGGTTATGATTTGACGGTCATACTTGCCGTTATTGACCGTATCCAGAAACGCCTGCCCTTTTTCGGAGGGCTGGTATTTATCCGCTTTTGTCATTTGCTCTCAATCTGCCTGGTTAGATTCAATTTGACTTCCATACATGCCTTATACTCACCTAAACACCAAATAGAAGCACAGAATACACTTCCCTATATGCGACTACTAAACTTATATATACTATGTGTAATAACGAATCCTAGATGGGCAACCGGACTTTCTCAATCGAACAAAGCTCATGTACTAGTGAGCAATGGTAATATTAAATGATTTATCACAAACGTGTATTTCCGAGCACCAGCATGCTGTTGGCGTTCGATTCGGCGGCGCGAACGGGCAGTTTTACGGCGGCGGCCAAGGAACTCAATCTGACCCAGGGCGCAATTAGTCGCCAGGTCGCCGCGCTGGAAAATCAGCTAGATGTTACCCTGTTCACCAGAACCAAAAAAACGGTTCAGCTAAACGATATCGGCAGAGCCTATGCCCAGGAAATTCACGGCGCACTGCAACGCATACGGAGTGCATCGCTAAACGCGATGACGAGCCCGCTAAACGGTATTCTCAACCTGGCGATTTTGCCTACCTTCGGCACGCGTTGGTTGATGCCCAAGATACCGCAATTCCTGGAAAGGCATCCCGAGATAACCATTAATTTCGTCAGCAAGCTGTCGCCCTTCGATTTTCGGACCGAGAATCTACACAGCGCGATTCACTACGGCACCCCAAACTGGAACGATACCGTCAGCACATTTATTATGAATGAAAAGGCGATCCCGGTTTGCTCGCCGAAACTCCTGCAACAATATCGCCCCATGACCCTGGACAAGCTGCTCGGGATGCCGCTGCTGCACCTCGAAAGTCGACCTTACGCATGGGCTAACTGGCTGTCGCACAATGGTCTCGAACCGACCGCCGAACAGGGCATGTTGTTCGAAGAATTTTCCACCATCGCCCAGGCCGCAGTGACCGGACTCGGGGCCGCGCTGTTACCGACCATTTTAATTCAAGGGGAAATGGATCGAAAAGAGCTGGTTGCGATATCGGATGTCAGCTTTAAGGATGAGTCCGGGTACTACCTGGTTACGCCCACGGACAAAATGGAGTATCCGCCGAATTCCGCATTCCGCAAATGGTTGGTAGGCGCAGCCAAGGAGTTGACAGAAACAGGCATTTAACAAGCCTCCAACGAAGCGCCTACTTGACGCTGGCTAAGCGCAGATGACTTTGCGTTTCGGCCACATCTTCGATTGCCCGAATATCATCTAACACCCCATCCAGTTGCGGCAATGAACTGGTGCGAATTTCGACGACGTAATCGAATCGGCCGCTCAATGAATGAATATCGATGACCCCAGAGATTTTACGAATTGCGGAGAGCGAGGGCAGGTTTCTATTCGCCCTGAATTTAACCAGGGTAAAAGCGTTGATTTGATGATCTACATCCGCCTCTCCCAATTGGACCGTAAACCGATGTATCACTTTTCTTTGTAGCAATTTGGCAATTCGATTCTGCACCGTGCCGCGGGACACCATTAAGGATTTGGCGAGATCGCTAACCGGCATGCGCGCATTCTTGGTCAGCAAATGTAATAGCGATTGATCCAGATTGTCCACGAATTATCCCATATAAAGAAATTTACTTATCAATTTGTTACTAATTTAACTATTTGTCAATTAAATTAGTATTTTGATTAGCCTTGGAATCGTGTTTAATCCTTATGATTACAGGGTATGACATCGGTAAAGATTCAGATAACGAACGCCTAGTGGCGCCCGGCGGGTTAAACTGCCGGATGACCACAAACGATGTCGTCACCCTCATTCGATCTTCGGGATACAAACATGAATAACATTGCGGTACTTGGCTTGGGCAAGGTTGGAGCATTGGCGGCCGCCCTTTTGCACGATTCGGGTTTTGAGGTGAAGGCTTACGATCAGAATTTGCCCGCGGAAGATTTTCCGTTTGCAGTCGATGCCCTGGACCTCGGTAACGGCGAAAGCATAATAACCGTTCTGGCCGGCGTCGACGCAGTTCTTTCCTGCCTGCCGTTTCAGTTAAATCTAGCTATCGCAACCGCCGCCCACGCAGCGGGTATCCATTATTTCGATTTGACCGAAGACGTGGCTACGACAAACTCGATACTCGAGCTAAGCAAGACATCAAAAGGATTAATGGCGCCACAGTGCGGTTTGGCGCCCGGGTTTGCCGGAATCGTCGGAGCCTCCTTAATTACCCAATTTGACAGTTGCAGATCATGCCGAATGCGCGTCGGCGCACTGCCGCAGAATCCGACCGGATTAATGGGCTATGCCTTCAACTGGTCGCCGGCAGGCGTGGTAAACGAGTATTTAAACGATTGCGAAGTCATCGAAGACGGCGAACGCAAATGGGTGTCACCGATGGAGTGGCATGAAACGATTTACATCGACGGAGTAAAACTGGAGGCATTCACCACCTCCGGGGGCCTGGGTACGATGTGCGACACCTACCTGGGGCGAGTTGAGAATATCGATTACAAAACCATGCGCTACCCGGGGCATATGGCAATGATGAATTTCTTTTTCCACGAACTGTTAATGCGGGAAAGACGTGAACAGGCGGGCGAGATTCTAATTAACGCCAAACCGCCGGTTGACGACGATGTGGTATATGTGCACGTGGCCGCCGAAGGCGTTAAGAACGGCAATCTTAGCCGCAAAGAGTTCGTCAAAACCTATCGGCCAATCGTTGCCGCAGGCAAGTTAAGCACAGCTATCGCCTGGACCACATCCGCCTCGGTCGTTGCGGTGATTGAAATGGTGCGCGACGGCACCTTGCCTAATCAAGGTTTCCTCAAACAAGAGCAAATCCCGCTAGACGATTTTTTAACAACGACTACCGGCTCTCTGTACGCCGGTTAAATCGAACGATATCGGATTTCTAACACTTATGAATTGACTATATGTCTCGCCGGTGAATCGAGTTGCCGTTTGCTGTGGACAATTATCGTAACTCGCACATGGGCTGGATCCGGGCATGAGCATGACGTGGTGCGCCATGCAGGGGGTTCCCACCTAACGACATTCGATGAGCTTCGCTCATTTAGACTGTCGAAGCTTGGATGGGTGTAGGTTTATTAACGCGATTTTTAGATTTTACCGCTAAAACCATAGACCAAAAAAATGACCATGGGGTCAGGAGGAAGAAATGAATACAGCAATTCCACCCGGTGCAAGAGCACCGCATTTTTGGGAGGCAACGATTTCCTTGTTCTCTCTAGTTGTCGGCATCAGCGTGTCCATCGTGATTTACGGACTGGACCCGCATATTCCAATGTTGCTGGGCATTATCGTCGCCTCAATTGTCGCATTGCGATGCGGATTTAAATGGCACACCATTCAAAATGGAATGGTGCGCGGAATCACCAATGCGCTACCGGCCACCATAATCCTGATCATCGTGGGTATATTGATCGGCGTCTGGATTTTAGCAGGGGTCGTGCCTACTCTGATTTATTACGGGCTGACTTTTCTCTCACCCTCGATTTTTTTGCCGGCGACGCTCATTATTTGCGCGATCACAGCACTGGCAACCGGAACCAGTTGGGGGACAACGGGCACCATAGGCGTGGCGTTGATGGGGGTTGGGGCCGGTCTCGGCTTTCCGCTGCCGTTGGTAGCCGGCGCAGTGCTGTCCGGCGCATACTTTGGCGACAAGATGTCGCCACTCTCGGATACCACCAACATGGCGCCCGCGCTCGCGGGAACGGATCTGTTTACGCACATAAAACACATGTCCTATACCACCGGCGTGGCTTTCGGCCTGACCTTCATAATCGAACTGGTGATCGGGTTTCAGTACGGCGGCGGCGATAGCGATCTGGAACGAATTTCGACGATTCTGGCTTTGCTGGACGATAACTTCATCATCAATGTCGCCATGTTATTACCGCCGCTGGTCGTGGTGGTGGTTTCTTACAAGAAAATGCCCGCGATTCCCGGGATTACGCTGGGCGTGATTACCGGTGTCATCCTGGCTTTTGGCTTGCAAGGGGCCGACTATAGCACCGTTTCAAACGCCGCATTCAGCGGATTCGAAGCTGCTACCGGCAACGAGGATGTCGACTCTTTATTGTCCCGCGGCGGCATGAGTTCGATGATGTACACCATTAGCCTGGTGCTGGTTGCGATGATGTTTGGCGGTGTGATGGAGCGCACCAACCAGTTGAAGGCGATCGCCGACAAGGTATTGGCATTGGCCAAATCCACCGGTGGTCTCATCACTTCGACCGTCCTCACCTGCATCGGCGCCAATATGATTTTATGCGACCAGTACATGGCTATCGTCATGGGCGCGCGCACCTATGCCCAGGCCTACGAGGAGCGCGGCCTGGCGCCCGAAAACCTGTCGCGTGCGGTCGAAGATTCTGGCACGGTTACCGCCAACCTCGTGCCATGGAATTCCGGCGGCGCTTATCAGGCGGCAACGCTGGGCGTGGCGACCATCGCCTACGCGCCCTTCGCTTTCTTTTGCTGGCTCTCACCCATTGTGACTCTATTATACGGTTACATGGGGTGGACAATCTGGAAACTGGAGCCGAAGCAAGATTCCGACGCCGAGGATGCCTCGACCGCAGCCGATAATCAGGCGCAAGCAGACAACGTCTGAGGATTACTGACCGGCTTTTACTGCCGGCATCGATGTCGGGTACTAAACGAACAGGGTCCATGAGGTAGCTCATGGACCCTGTGAATCCATTAACCCGGCGACCGAACCAACGAAAATCGAAACTTATCGCTTACCGGACTTTTTACCGGGTTCGTATTGCCGCAATTTGTCGGTGATCTTCGGCACTACGCTGACTCGCTCTTCGTTAATCTCACGTACCGTTTTATGGATTTTCGGATACCTCCACAAAATAGTCGACATCGCGTCCAGCGCGATCCGGATTAAGGTGCAAGGCGTTTCCGCCCTGACGGTCGCCGAGCGCTTGTGCTTGCGGTTTTTCTGTTTTTCCAACAAGGCCGATTCGCCCATGAAATCCCCCGCCAGAAATTCGGCCATGAAATGGTTGCGATTAAAATTATCGAGAATCCATACGGTCGCGATGCCGTCGACCAGAACATAAAAATCTTCCCCCTGGTCATAGTGGGCGATAATCGTATCTCCCTCCAGAAAGGTCACCAATGAAGAATTTTGCTCCAGGTACTCGAAATCCTTTTCGATCAATTCGTTAAACAGATCGAGGTCTTCGAGGTATTCGAAAACCGTGCTCACGGTAGCCGAGAATGCCAGGCGCGAACTGTCGACATCGGCCAGCACGGCCTCCACTTTGTGCTGGATCAGATTGAATCCCTTGGCGCCCAGATCGCCGAGCGCGTACTCCGATTTCACCCGGTTCCATCCGCTGCTAATCATCGCGCGGGCGGTTAAGCGCTCCACGTACTGCATATAAAAGTCGGGGTAATGTACCCTGATTTGCTTGAGCTGCCTGCGGTAGTGTTTTTTACGGATTTTGTAGACCGACCTTACCTTGTTTACCGCCTCTTCAAGCAAGTCATCCTGCCGTTCCAGCATGGATGTCACCCCATCGCATAACAGGATATGGGCGAGATCGCGCTGCACCTGCTGCACCATGCGAACTTCCTGAAACTTCGAAAGCAGCCCGGCGAAACGCGATTTTTCGCGTATCTTGCCTAACAAAAATTCCTCCAGGCGTTCAAACAGACTGGTATCCTCGGTCACGCTTTCCTCGCCGATTCGGCCTTCGCCGAGCCGCAGCGATTCCTGCACTGCCTCCAAGCGATTATTCATATCCAGGTAAATGTACTGATTTACGACGCCGGTCTCGTAGAGCGACTTCAACACTTCCCGCTCGACCCGGCGCGCGCGAAACTCGGCGAAATATTCGTCATCCTCGTGATTCCCGGTGTCGGCGCCTTCGACACCGCTGGAAAAAGCCGCTAACCCCTGTTCGCGTAACGCGGCAACCGCAGCCCTGGGTATGATTTTACTCCCGGCAAGATCCGACATGTATTTGCCGGAGGTTTCGCCGGCATGATGCAGTGTATTGCGATATTCCAGGCTTTCGCCCCGCGTTATTTTGCTCAATCCGAGAAACTGCATCAGCGGGCGGATGGTGGGAGCGCTGAACAATAGCGTGAACAAAACCACGCCGAGGGTTATCTCGAATAGCATCTGCCGCTCCGGCAGGCTGGCCGGGATCGACAATACCACGGCAATCGCGAGACCGCCTTTGAGGCCGCCCCACCACATGATGTGACGTTCACTGAGGCTGATGTGAGGTAGCCGAAAGCGCTTTACCGCGAGCGGGACCACGCCGTAGACCGACAACGCCCGGGCGCTCAACACCAGGGCGATCGCTATCAGGATGGGGACTAGCTGGTTAAACAACGCGCCGACGCTCACCGATAAACCCACCAGCAAAAACAGCAGCGAATTACAGGATAACGCGATGACCTCCCAAATCTCGCTTATCGAGTGGGTTGCATCTTGACGAAATCGTGTGACGCCGAAGCGGCGCAGCGCGATTGCGGATCCCACGACCGCCATAACGCCGGAAACGTGTAAGCTGTGCTCGGCGATCACAAAGCTGGCGTAGGCGATGATAACCGAGGAAGTCAGAATCACTTCGATCCCGCTTTTCATGCGAAATAGCAGTTCGCAGACAATGAACCCCATAACGACTCCGAACAGGGCGCCGCCGATGAAAACCCGCAGGAATTCCAACATTATGTTATCAGCATCTGACCAGGCAATGCCACCACCCTCTACCGCAATGCCGAGCAGTATCGAGAAGGTTACGATCGCGGTAGCATCGTTCAGCAGCGACTCGCCCTCGACCAATACATTCAACCGATTCGGCGCACCCAGTTCTTTAAACAATGCAACCACCGCAACCGGGTCGGTGGCGGAAATCAGCGCGCCGAACACCAGCGCGACGATGAGCTTGATATCCAGCGCCCACCAGATCCCGAGTCCGACGACGAAGGTGGACATCAGCATGGCGGGTATCGCGAGTATCAGAATCGGCGGCAAGTCTTTGACCATTTGGCGCGCATCCAGTGCAAAACCGGATTCGAAAATCAACGCCGGCAAGAATATGAATAACATGATTTCGGGGCTCAGACTGAAGCCCCGCAGCGGCGCCAGAAATGGCAGCAGCTGCGACAGGTTGCCGAGCAGCATACCGATAATGACGAGGATAACCGTAAAGGGAACCGGCAACTTGCGGCAGGTGCCCGTGACCAGCATGGCGATACCCAGAAGTACCACCAGGACGTAGATGATCTCCGAAACCGGCATAGTTATCCGCTCAGTTCAGGGGAGCTCTCGAATCAGCTTGAAATATCCGAGACTTCCCGGTTTCAAGTTATCTATCAAGCCGGGATGCAACACAATATCCGCAGCTAACCAACTAAATTCTGCTACGGTAGGCGCCAGAAGCCAAGCGTTTTCGTAAGCTCGTTTTGCCGTCGTCCATACAAACGCCTGGTCAACGGCATCCGGATATTGCCGGACTAATGCGCGATTACAAATCGCAGCAAGACCGGCATACCAGTCATCAAAAACGGAATTCGTCCCGCCAAACCGCTCGACAGCCCAGGCCGCAGGCGAGCAGGCGCCAGTTAAAATTTAGGGTCCGGCACCGTTTTTTTAGGTTAGAATGTAACCGGGCCTTTGGAGCGAGATAAAAGGATTATTGGTAACGATTAAGGTTATTTTGGCAGACGATCACAAGATTGTTCGCGCCGGATTGAGAAGCCTGTTGGAGTCGGGAGGTCAGATTGACGTAGTGGCCGAGGCTGAAAATGGCCGTGAAACCGTATCGCTAACCAAAAAACTCAATCCGGATGTCGTCGTCATGGATGTGGCGATGCCCGATATGAATGGCGTCGACGCGACCCAGAAAATTGCACGGCAGAATCCTGACTCGCGGGTACTGGCGCTATCCGGACATCCCGACGGATTATTTATTACCGGTATGCTCGAAGCCGGCGCCAAAGGTTATCTATTGAAAGACGTCGCGACCGAGGAACTTATCCTCGCCATCAAAACCGTCGCCAATGGGCGCATCTATGTCAGCCCTTCCGTTAGCGACACCCTGGTAGAAGACTATCTGCAACGTGTCAAAGGTGAAGTTGGCCCCGACTATGACGCCTTGAGCACCCGCGAGCGCGAGGTGCTTCAACTGGTCGCCGAAGGTCGCTCGACCGCACAGATCGCCAACAAGCTAAGCCTGAGTGAGCGCACGATCGAAACCCATCGCAAGCGCATAATGGACAAACTCGGACTACGCAGCATCGCTCAACTGACAAAATATGCCATTCGCAAGGGCATCACATCCCTGGATGACTGATCCTGCCGGGTTAATGTTAATCGCCGGGAACTGACGTAATTGACTGCAAAATCACTTTATCGAGACATCCTCCATTACGCACTTACCGCATAAACCCGCACCAAATTAGGTATTCTCCCCGAATGACATAACCCGGATTGACTTATAGAGTAGGCCTCCGTAATTACTATTCAAACTACCTATGGATGCCATATCTGCGCCCGGCCAAGTGGATGGCAAAATTTTAGATCAGCAACTCTCGAACGAACGCATGCTCCTGGTTGCAGGTCAGACCAAAGCGAGCAGCGCCCTCGTCGTCGTCATCCTTTGCGGATTCACCAGCATCCTTTACGCGCACATCAGCGTAATTCAACTGGTAGCGATTTTAGTTATCGTCGCAGTATATCTATTCCGAGTCTGGTTGGCCCGTAAAGTACGCGAAGAAATAAACCGTTTTCAATGCCAGCAATACTGGGCTCTGACCTTCAAAATCGTGGCGGCCTTCAGTGGTGTTCTGTGGGGACTTGCTGCGGCAATCTCGATGGTGCAAGGTTATTCGGGCACCGAACTCTTTGTCGCTTTCCTGATCGGAGGCATCAGCGCGGGCGCGATCTCGTCGCTCGGCTTTTTCAGCAGAGTGTTCGCGTTTTTTACGGTTGGCATTTTGGCACCCATTTCCGTCGCTTTCATTATTAGAGGGGATAGTATCGGTCCGATACTGGCAATTCTGACGATGATTTACGCTGTTTTTTTACTCGTTTCAGCACAAGGTATCAGAAACCAGCTGAATCACTGGCTTCATTTGAGCCACAAAAAAGAGCAGCTAGTGCACGAACTCTACGCTGAAAAGGAAATATCCGAGCAACGATTAAACGAGTTGAAGCATGAAGTCGAGGAACGTCGTAAAGCAGAAAACATAACCGAACAACATCGCACCACGCTCTCGAACCTGCTAGGTAATTTGCCCGGCATGGCGTATCGCGCCGTCAACGATGATCGATGGTCATTCGAGTTTATCAGTGACGGCTGCCGAGACATTTTAGGGTTGACGGCCGACCAATTATTCGAACAAGGTAAATCCTGCATTCACGACCTACTCGTCAGCAATGACCGCCGCTTTGCCACGAGCCAATTTCGCACGATGGGCGCCAATGCGACTTTTCAACACGAGTACACCCTGATCACCCCGCAAGGCAACGAAAGGCGGGTCATTGAACGCGGGTGCAAGGTATATGGCCAGACTGGAGAATTGGTCGCCATCGATGGCTTTATTACCGATATAAGCGATCAGTTCCTGCTTTCCAACAAGCTGTCCCAGTTGGAAAAACATGACAGCCTGACCGGTGTCTTCAATCGCCAGCAATTCGAAGTGATCGTGCAAAATACCGCCTATAAAACTGCGTATGATTTAAGCGAACATGTGCTTATATACGTCGATCTCGACCAGTTTAAAATTGTCAACGATACCTGCGGACATACCGCGGGGGATGAAATACTGCAACAAATCGCCGCTATATTTCAATCGCGCCTGCGCCAACAAGACGCGATTGCTCGGCTCGGCGGCGACGAGTTCGGTATCCTGCTCGGAGACTGTAGCATCGACGAAGCGACGAAAATCGCGGCAAAACTTTGTAAGGCGGTCCAGGATTTTCACTTCTGCCATGATGACCGCAATGTCCGGCTGACTACGAGTATCGGATTGGCTTCCACCAGCTGCGGGCTCAAATCATTGCAGCAACTCATGATTGCCGCCGAAAGCGCGGCGCGTACGGCGAAGGAAAACGGCCGGAACCAGGTGTACATATATCAAGCCAACGACGACATGCATACCCGACGAAATCTTGAAGTGCAGTGGGCGATCGAGGTGCCCGAAGCCATCCAGGAAGACAGGATGTACCTCGAACAACAAAAGATCGTGCCGATAGATTCGCTGACTCCAGCTGAAAACTGGTGTGAGTTGCTAATCCGAATGCGTGACCGCGTCGATCAAACGATAATGCCGGGCGCCTTTTTACCGGTAGCCGAGCAATATCATCAGGCAATTTTAATCGATACCTGGGTAGTTAAAACCTTGCTTACGCTACTGGAGCAACAACCCGAGGATTTCGACGACATCGACCTGTTTTTTATAAATTTGTCAGGACAGACAATGGGACAACAGGCGTTTCTAGATAATATTTTCGAAATGCTGAAAACGAACCGGCACTCGGCTAGTCGCATCTGTTTTGAAATTACCGAAACCGCGGCTGTGGCCAATAAAAAAATGGCCCTGTCGATGATGGCGGGTCTGCGCCAGCTGGGTTGTCGCTTTGCACTTGACGATTTTGGCAGTGGACTCTCGTCCTTCGGTTACCTACGAGATTTTCCAGTCGACTACATAAAGATCGACGGAGAATTTGTGAAGGATATCGCTGCAGATCCGGTCAGCCGCTCCATCGTCGCGTCGATTTGCGATATCGGGCATGCCACCGGAAAAAAACTAATCGCCGAGTTTGTCGAAAGCGAAGCAATACTACAAATACTTGGTGAAATTGGCGTGGATTATGCGCAAGGCTTCGGAATCTGTAAGCCCGTCTCCCTATTCGCACGCAGAAAGCCAAAAATTGAGCACAGCGCCTGAGCGGCAAGATTCTCCTTCTTTCAATGAAATTACATATTAAAAATTCGAGGGATTGCCTGATGCATGATTACAGCCGGGGCAGGTCAAGATCAGATACTAGGATCGATGCGCGCCGTTTACCGCGAGTGTCGAGTAGTAATTTATGATCAAGGTAATGATTGTCGACGATCAGCCGGTGGTAATTAACGAACTCACCCACCTGATTGAAGATTCCTGGACTGCCAGGGTCGTCGACACCGCCGTTGATGGCAAAGCCGCGATACCGAGCGCTTTAAAAAAACGCCCGGACCTCATCTTGCTGGATGTGTCACTACCCGACATGAACGGCATCGAAATTGCGCGAGAACTGAAATCCGCCTGGCCGGAAGTTAAAATACTGGCGATATCCGCCTACCCGGACAGCCTGTACGTCGACAGTATGCTGGATGCCGGCGCGCTCGGATACCTGCTTAAGGACAATGTGCAGGATGAACTAGTCAATGCAATTCAATCGATATCGATTGGCAAGCAGTGGCTGGGAAAGGGATTGAATCGATCATCGGAAACTTAATTCCAATCAAGCGATAGCGCATTATCCGTTTTAGCGCCATCACGCTTAGTGTATCCGATATTAAATAAGGACTGCGCAATCGACCAAACTGAGGCGATTTCAGCAAAATCGCTCGTACCCAATAACATGTAAGGCCTAATTTCGATAGACTAGGACTTTTCCAGGCGCCAGTTTCAGCCCAGACCGGATCCTGCCATGCAAAATGATCGAATAACGAGGTTTAGTATTCAACAGGTTTCCGGGCCCTGGTTGTTTGCGGGTTTTCTTATTGTTCATTTTTGCACGCAATGGTTGAGCGACTACTTTTTCTTCGCCACGGAAACCGTTGTAACAGTATGGCCCGGCAGCGGCCTGTTGCTGGCGGTCCTGCTTGCCAGCCGTTATCGGCAATGGTTGTTTCTGAGCGCCGCCGTCCTGGTATCCGGCGCTATCACCGATCTGATCATTTACCCAGGCGGCCTATCTTTTTTCTTGCTCAGCGCCAGCGCCGAACTGGTGGCGGGCATAGTCGGCGCATTTTTGCTAAGGCGTTTCGTCGCCTCGAGACTCGATATGGGGTCGCTGCGCGACGTTATCGCGCTGGTGGTGCTGGGCGGCCTGGTCCCCACTGCGCTCGCTGCATTCTTCGCCACCCCTGGGGTGATGGTGACGCATCCGGAATCCACCTATTGGGCGACCTGGCTACTTTGGTGGTATTCAAGCATCCTGGGAGTACTGGTTTTCGTGCCGCCAATAATGGCTATACGCGGAATTTCAGATTGGCCCTATTTCACCCGCAGATTCTGGACTATCGAATTTGGACTGCTGTTTTTCGCGTTGCTGGCTATCGGCCAATCGGTGCTGAGCGCTACCCCCACACAAACACTGTCGGATTCGCCCTACCTGATCGTACCGCTGCTGATCTGGGCCGCGCTGCGATTCGGGCCATTCATCGCCGCCCTCTCGACTCTAATCATTACCTTGTTGGCGGTGGTGAATGCCAAACTGGGACTCGGCCCTTTTGTCGCCCATGCAGACAGTGTCTATCAACAAGTACTGGCGCTACAGGCCTATCTCGGTATCGTCGCAATCGGAATCTCGGTATTTGGGGCAGTGGTAGCGCAACAGTATCGCGACGAGCAGGCATTGCTGAAGGCAACCGAAGCGCGGCGCACCGCCATGGAATCGATCCACGAACGTTATTGGCGCTACGACAAAGACCTTCGCCTCGAAGTCTGGAGCAGCGGCAGGGAAGGTTATGCCGCGGCGAGCGGTCAGGAGCGAGTTGGGCAGCCCCTGTACGAAGAGCTGCTTTATTGGGCCGAGCGCGGCTGGCACGGCCCGGGCGACCCGGCCGAGATTGCACAGGAACGTTACCAAAAATATCGGGACGGTTCGATACCCCGGTTCGAACGACACACAACGCCGGACGGATATATACTCGAAGTCCGGCGCTATCGAACGCCGGATGGCGGATATACCGAAACCCAGGCGGACGTAACCGGCCAAATTGAAAGGGAAAAACTGGCCCGTGAAAACGAGGCGCTGTTTAAGGCTTTCCTCGCCCACAGCCCCAGCTTAATCGCCTTTAAGGATTGCGAGGGTCGTTATTCCCATGTCGGCGACCATTTTCTCGATTTTCACGGTTTAACAGTGGACCAAGTAATCGGCCATACTCCGCGCGAGATTTTTAGCCCCGAAATCGCCGAGAAAATCGAATCTAGCGACCGATACTGCCTGGAAACGGGCCGTATATGGCGCAATGAAATCTGGATGGAAACGCCCACCGGGCCAAGACTGATAAGCCTGATTCGGTTCCCGGTGAAGGATACCCGAGGTGAAATGATTGCCAATTGTAGTATCTCTATCGATATCACCGAATCCAGACAACAACAGGCAAACTTGCGCAGAAGCGAGGATATTAATCGCCTGACCTTAGAAGCCGTTGGTAGCGGCGGCTGGGACTATAACGTCGCTACTAATAAAGTCCGGATCAGCGATAATTTGATGCAGCAACTCGGTTACGCACCCGGAGAAATCGAAATCGATGCCGCCTGGTTTCGCGAGCATAGCCATCCGGACGATTTTCCGAAAGCACTCGATACCTATGTCGATCACGTTAAGGGCAAATCGGAGTTTTTTGAATGCGAAGTTCGCACTCGGCTCAAATCGGGCGAATATAAATGGATGCTGGTGCGAGGCCTCGCGGCCGAGCGCGACGAGCACGGTCGGGTAACCCGCATGGTGGGCGCAAATTTCGATATCGACGATCGCAAGCACGCAGAAGAGGCATTACTGCAAAGCGAAGAGAAATTCCGTAACCTCGCGGAAGGATCGCTGCAGGGGTTTGCGGTATTCGACACCTCCTGGAAAATCGAGTATATCAATTCGGCGCTCGCGAGCATTTTAGGTTATCCCGACACCCAGGCATTGGTTGGCAACAACTGGACCCAATGCATTCCCGAGCACGAGCTCAAACGAATGCAGAAGTACCGTGACCGACGCTTGCAACTGGATCCCAAAGCGCCAACTCAGTATGAAACCGATCTCGTCAGATACGACGGCAGCGTCATTCATGTCTTGATAGGAGTGCGCCTCATCGAATGGAACCAGCATACCGCGTTTCAATATATCGTGTTTGACATTACCGACCAGAAAAAGGCCGAACTGGCGCTGCGCGCAAGTAACGCCCAGTTCAATGCCTTTATGGACAATACCCCGGACGTCATAGCGATTAAAAACGCGCAGGGCGAGTATATTTTCGTCAACCGGCGATACCAACAGCTTTATCGGGTCAGCAAAGAGCAATTCCAGGATCAAAATGAGCTCTGGAACCGTATCGACGTCGACCCCGAGCTGGCGGAACAGGAGGAACGGCTGGTTCGCGAAACCCGGAAACCGCGCAAATACTACCTGAGGAGCCATATCGGGGATCGCGATCAGCATTGGTTCGTCACTCGCTTCCCAATCCTGACAGCGGAAGGCGAACTGGTCGGAACCGGGCTAATCAATACCGAAATAACCAAACTGAAGCGCATCGAACTGGAGCTGGCGGAGAGTGAGCAGCGTTACCGCCAATTGTTCGAAACCGCGCCGGTTTCTTTGTGGGAACAGGACTGGAGCGGTATTAAACAGCTTATCGACCGTTTGCAGGAACACGGCCATGAAAACGTGATCGAATATATCAGAATGCATCCGCAGGAGATCGGCCGCGAGGCCGACGTCTACAAGGTAATCGATGTTAATGCGGAAACCCTGAGGCTTTTCGGAACAAGAAACAAACAGAACTTGATCGACAGTATCCAGAACCGGCCGTGGCTGGAATGCGAATCGGGATTGCTCGATCGGATCGAGATTTTTTTAGATGGGCAGCGCCGGGCGATCGTTGAATCCGAAGCAGACCGGGAGGACGGTTCATCGATCCCGGTACGGATCACATCCGAAATCGTCGCTGAAGATACTCGCGATTGGTCAAGAGTTTATACGACCTACCAGGATACAACCGACGAAATCATCTCGTCGAAACGTCTGGAAGAATACCGCGACGAGTTGCGCTCACTGGCCGGTAGAATTTCGCTCGCCGAAGAAAGCGAACGCCGACGCATCGCATCCGACCTGCACGACGGCACCATCCAGAATCTGGTCGTTGCCCGGATGAAGATACTCGCGCTGAGAAAAAGCCTTCGCGCCGATCGATCGAAACAGCTTATCGACGAAATCACCGAGCTGCTCGATTCTTCGCTGAGTGAAACCCGCACCTTGATTTTCGACCTGAGCCCACCCGTCTTGTATGAACTCGGGCTCGAGGCGGGAATAGTCTGGCTCACCGAACAATTCAAGCAACGCACCGGTATCAAGATCGATTTCAAACCCGGAAAAACCAAGATCGTGCTGGCGCATGACCTCAAGGTGGTGCTGTTCCAAACCGTTCGCGAACTGCTCGTCAATATCGCGAAACATGCCCAGGCCGATAAGGTGAGCATCGAATGGCGCGAGCATGCCAATTGCCTGGATTTGCGCGTAACCGACAATGGCATCGGATTCGATAGCTCGGCAATTGGAACAAAAGTCTCGGCCGAAGGCGGATTCGGCTTGTTCAGCATCCGTGAACGACTCAATCTGGTCGGCACGAGTTTTGTGATTGATTCGTCAAACGAGGGAACCCGGATTTCGATCAAGGCGCCGTTAAACAACTCTTAGTCGGTATAAGAATCGATCCGCCACCGGCTCAACTCGGAAGCGGGCAGCCAACTCTCCGGAAAACCTTCAGGACAGAATTTACCCTCTACTAAGGCATGGCGCCACCACCTAATCTCAGGCAGTCGGGTTTTCTACCAGACCCAATTCCTCGATCATCGCGTCACGCATCAAGAATTTTTGCGGTTTTCCCGTTACCGTCATCGGCAGCGACGATTTGAAGCGGATGTAACGCGGCACCTTATAGTGTGCGATTCGATCTTTGAATCGCCCCGGGATTTCCGGAGGCTGTTTTGTGTGAGTCATGCTGCCTCGAATGACTCTTCCAGTTGCTGATAATACATCAGCTCATACTCGACCGGCGGTATATCGCCGATCGATTCGAGTAATCGTCGATGGTTAAACCAGTCCACCCATTCCAGCGTGGCGTATTCGACAT
>Ga0209260_10000336_pt1 | contig 23759 bp, 20 predicted proteins | sample WorMetTypGCAVOLI_FD_187421 | JGI IMG/M metagenome (GOLD analysis project Ga0209260, IMG submission 187421) | Marine gutless worms symbiont microbial communities from Max Planck institute for Marine Microbiology, Germany - Olavius algarvensis... ...
GTGTATCCCTGTTGGTTGAGTGATTGGTTTGGCGACTACCCATCAACCAGATACACCGCTATTTTTCACATTCTTTAAACACCCGATTCAGTTATAGCTCATCTTCGGCCGAAGCGACCTAAAAAGCGAGATTCTCAAAGAGCTGGAAAGGCACTCGGCGAACCTCACGGCAATGCAAAACAATCCGCAGGTGGACAACGACAAGCTCACCGGTATCGTTCATCAACTCGATACGCTCTCTAACCAGCTGCACGCCAACCACGGTCAAGTCGCCCAAAGCTTACGCCAGAACGAGTTTTTGGCCAGCATCAGACAGAGGAGTACCATTCCCGGCGGGAACTGCGCGTTCGATCTACCCGCCACTACCACTGGCTGCAAAAACCTGCACCCGAGCGCGTCGAACAACTGCTGGAATGGTTTACCGAGTTTTCTTTGATGCGGTCCGGCGTTGAACTCATTCTCGAGCTCGCGCGCAGTAGTAGCACACCGACACTGGAAGTCGCGATCAACGGTTTTTATCAACAGCCGCTACCCCCCAATTTACCCTGCCACATGTTACGGGTCTCGGTGCCGCGTGGGTTACCCTATTTTGCTGAAATTAGTGGTAGCAGGCACCGATTCACGGTGCGGTTTATGGAAGCCGCAGAAATGGGGCGCGCCACACAAACCAGCGACACGGTCGAGTTCGAACTCATCCGTTGCATATTGTGAGCGGGCGATGAAAGAAAGTCGCGTACAGTGCCCGAGTTGTGGACAAACCTCACCGTGGACGAACGACAATCGCTGGCGCCCGTTTTGTAGCGAGCGCTGCAAAATGGTCGATCTTGCCAGTTGGATGGATGAGTCACGCCGAATTCCGGGTGCATTCGATAGGGATGCAGCAGAAAGAATCCTGCTGGAATCTGCAGACCCTCAGGAAGATTCGGATACCTGACGCTCTGTCGCCCAAAGACCGCTGATCGCGGCTGCCCCCTGCCCACCGTTTGTGCGGCTGGTAGAGATATCACTGATCCTCATCCCACCCAGTGCGTAGACGGGAAGCGCCACGCCATTGACCAGTTGGCTAAATCGGTCCCACCCCATGGGAAGAGACTCGGGATGCGAAGCGGTGAAACGGACCGGACCCAGTACGGCGAAATCCGCGTCGATGGTAACAGCTCGCTGTAACTCGTCCAGCGAGTGGCAAGAAGCAGCCACCCAGTACTCCTTCGAAAGTGGGCGTTGGTCGCATCCCGTCAATCGGTCACTCGAGAGATGAATGCCGTCAGCGCTTAGCATTGGCACCATCTCGGGCACCTGGTTGAGCAGTACACGTGCACCGCGACGATGACAACACGATACGACTTCCGCACCAAGCTCCCGATACGCCCCTTCAGATAGCGCCTTCGCCCTAAACTGCACAAGAGCGACATCGCGATGCAGCGAGCGCTCCAACTCCGTGAGAAACAGCTCCCAATCCGCACCAGGCTCGGGAGTGATGAGATAGCGGTCGGGCAGGCGAATCGCCGCGATAATCGGTCGATCGGCTGGCGGCATTCGCCACTCCGACAATTGTTCCGGTGCCACCCAAACAAGTTCCTGGCCCTCGGCGCCGGCAGGAATCCCTCGGTAGTCCGTTCCCTGCCAAACATCGAGCAATACGGATTTTTCAGGGTAAGTGTAGGGAATTTTGACGAGAGGCTTGGCTCCCTCCAACACGATGCCCAACTCCTCGCGCAGCTCCCTCTCAAGTGCCTGCTCGGGAGTCTCCCCCGTTTCCACTTTTCCACCTGGGAACTCCCACAATCCACCCAAATGGACATGGTCCGGCCTCCTGGAGAGAAGCACTTCACCCGCATCGTTATAGATGACAGCGGCCACAACGTGCACGAGTTGGTCGGAATTCATTGCAGAGGTGTCGAGCTTCAGCTCAGGCTTCGTTAAAGCTTGGAGCAACCAACGCCGGATTAAGTACGATACTCGGCATTGATGCGCACATAGTCGTACGAAAAGTCACAGGTCCATACACGTTCGCGACACTCTCCGCGCCCCAAAACCACGCGCACGTCAATATCATGCTGCGCCATCACACGCATCCCTTCCTCTTCGCTGTAGTCATCTGCTCGCCCACCATCTCGAACTATGCAGACATCACCGAGATAGATTTCAACAGCATCAAGATCGAGATCGCTGATACCAGCCCGACCCACAGCCGCTAAAACTCTCCCCCAGTTAGCATCCGATGCAAACAGGGCGGTTTTTACCAACGGGGAGTGCGCGATCGTGTAAGCGACATCCAGACACTCCTCACTGGTGTGGCCGGCATCAACCTCGACAGTGACGAACTTTGTCGCTCCTTCGCCGTCACGCACAATGGCTCGTGCGAGGTATTCGCTGACTTCGTTCAAGGCGAATTGAAACTGTCTGAAATCGTCGCTCTCCGGGACGATCTCTTTTTCCATGGCATGACCTGTTGCCACCAGCGCACACGCATCGTTGGTAGAGGTATCGCCATCGACTGTAATTCGATTGAACGATCGTTCCACCGCACTGGAGAGACTGGCCTGCAAGTACTCGTCGCTCACTCTCGCATCCGTAGCGATGAACGCCAGCATAGTCGCCATGTCGGGTCGAATCATCCCCGCGCCCTTGGCGATCCCGGTAATGGTTACTTCGCCCTCGGATAAACGAACCTGTTTGGAATAGGCTTTGGGAACCGTGTCGGTAGTCATAATGGCATACGCGGCCTGCGACCAATTCTCCACCGAGAGAGATTCAAACATGGTCGGTAGCGCATCCACCAGGCGACTCACCGGCAAACGTTCACCAATGACTCCGGTTGAAAACGGCAGGACATCTTGTTCGGTAATCGACCCATCGAGTCGAGCGATCTCTGCGCAGAGCGCTCGCGCATCATCTAATCCTTGCGCACCGGTTCCCGCATTAGCGTTACCGGAATTAACGACCCAATAACGCGTCGCGCCACGCGCCAGATGAGATTGCGCCACCGTGACGGGAGCGGCACAAAAGCGGTTTTGGGTAAATACGGCCGCAACGGCTGCATCGGCGGGGTAGCGAATAAGGGCTAAGTCGGGCCGTTCGGTCTGCTTGATTCCCGCACACGCAACACCCACATGAACGCCAGCAACGGGAAGAAGTTTCAACCTTTCCTCAGACATACCGAATGCAACACTGTGCTACTGCAATCGCCCGTGGCAATGCTTGTATTTTTTCCCTGAACCACAAGGACAAGGTTCGTTGCGCCCCACCTTGCGACCCTGACGGACAAAAGGCTGCTGTTGTTCAGATCGATCCTCGTTCACGGGACCACTCTCACCAGCTTCTGCCATCGCCGAAGCTTCGGCGTGCTGGAACTCCATTTGCGTCGATGAACGGCGTTGCTCCTCGATAGCCTCAACATCCTCCTCAGCACGCACCTGGACACGCGAAACTACGCCAACGACCTCACTCTTTATTCGCTCCAGCAATTGCTCGAACATCTCAAATGCTTCGCGTTTGTATTCCTGCTTGGGGTTTTTTTGTGCGTAGCCCCGCAAATGGATGCCCTGTCTCAGATAATCCATTGCAGCCAGGTGCTCTTTCCATAGGCCGTCGAGGACCTGCAACATGACGGCTTTTTCAAAATGGCGCATGGTTTCACTGCCAACTTCCGTCTCCTTGTCGGCATAACTCTGCTCGAACGTCGAGATGATTTTCTCGCGCAACGTCTCTTCGTGCAGATCGTCATCCTCATCCAGCCACTGCTGCAACGGCATGGCGATTCCAAATTCGCCCATTAACGCCTCCTCCAATCCCTTGACGTCCCACTGTTCATCGAGACTCTGTGGGGCGATGTATTGATTGATCACGCCATTGACGATATCCCACCGGACGTTCTTAACGGTCTCGGAGATGTCGTCGGATGACATCAACTCGTTGCGCTGTTCATAGATGACTTTGCGTTGATCGTTGGCAACGTCATCGTATTCCAACAACTGCTTGCGGATGTCGAAGTTACGGCCCTCAACCTTACGCTGAGCGTTCTCGATAGCCTTGTTCACCCAGGGGTGCTCGATCGCCTCTCCCTCTTCCATCCCGAGTTTTTGCATCAGACCGGCTACCCGCTCTGAAGCAAAAATCCTCATCAGGTTGTCTTCCAACGACAAATAGAAGCGGCTGGAGCCTGCATCACCCTGCCGACCGGAGCGTCCCCGCAGCTGGTTGTCGATGCGCCTTGATTCGTGGCGTTCAGTTCCGATGATGTGGAGCCCGCCCGCCTCGAGCACTTTGCCGTGGCGCAGTTCCCAATCGGAGCGAATGGAACTGACTGCTGCTTCATCGGGGTTATCCAGCGCTTCGATCTCTGTTTCCGAATTCCCCCCCAACACGATATCCGTTCCGCGACCCGCCATGTTGGTGGCAATCGTTACGGTGCCCGGCTGGCCGGCCTGTGCTACGACATGGGCCTCCTGTTCATGCTGTTTAGCATTCAATACCTGGTGAGGTATCTTCTCCTTATCGAGCAGATTGGCCAGATACTCAGATGTCTCGATAGAGGTAGTACCCACTAGTACGGGCTGACCGCGCTCGCGACAATCCTGGATATCCTCGATGATGGCGTTAAATTTCTCTTGCTGAGTCAAGTAGACCAAATCGGTGCGGTCGTCACGCACCATCGGTTTATTGGTGGGAATGACCACGACCTCCAAACCATAGATCTGCTGAAACTCATAGGCTTCGGTGTCGGCCGTTCCCGTCATTCCCGAGAGTTTGTTGTAGAGGCGGAAGTAGTTTTGGAAAGTGATCGAGGCGAGCGTCTGGTTCTCGTTTTGAATGCTGACGCCCTCTTTCGCTTCGATAGCCTGATGCAGTCCCTCCGACCAACGACGTCCCGGCATGGTGCGGCCGGTAAACTCATCGACGATCACGATCTCGCCGTTACGAACGATGTAGTCCACGTTCTTCTGGAACAGTGCGTGGGCCCGCAACGCGGCATTCAAGTGGTGCATCAGGCCAATGTTTGCTGAATCGTAGAGACTTTCCCCCTCGCTCAACAATCCCGCCTCGGAGAGCAGATCCTCCACCCGCTGGTGACCCTCTTCGGTTAAATAGACCTGTTTGGCTTTCTCGTCGACCGAATAGTCGCCCTCACCCTCTTCGCTCTGCTGCTTGTCGAGCTGTGGAATCAACTTATCGATACGTTTGTAGAGCTCGGAACTGTCCTCCGCGGGTCCGGAGATAATCAACGGCGTCCGCGCCTCGTCGATAAGTATGGAATCAACCTCGTCGACAACCGCGAAGTTGAGCTCTCGCTGCATCTTCTCCTCGAGACTGAAAGCCATATTATCGCGCAGATAGTCGAAACCGAATTCGTTATTGGTTCCATAAGTAATGTCCGCCGCGTAGGCCTCTTGGCGTTTCGCCGGACGCATCGCACGAAAGCTCTCGGCACCCTCCGAGTACTCGGGGTCGTAGAGGTAGGAGGCGGAATCCGGACCCATTCCACCCGATGAATTTATCACTCCGACGGAGAGCCCCAAGGCATGATAGAGCTTACCCATCCACCCCGCATCACGTCGCGCGAGATAGTCGTTAACCGTCACCACGTGAACACCCCCACCGGGAATCGCATTTAGATAGACCGCAAGGGTCGCGACCAACGTTTTACCCTCGCCGGTGCGCATTTCCGCGATTCGTCCTTGGTGCAGCACCATGCCACCAATCATCTGGACATCGAAGTGGCGCATATTGAGTGCCCGTCTACCGGCTTCGCGAACCACCGCAAAGGCCTCGGGTAGAAGCGCATTCAAGCTCTCGCCCTGATCATGGCGCTCGCGAAACTCATCGGTCTTGGCGCGTAGCTGCTCGTCCGAAAGCTTCTCCATCTCCGCCTCAAGTACGGTGATGGATTGGACCTGTTTGGACATCCGTTTTACGAGTCGCTCGTTGCGACTGCCGAAGATCTTACTGAGGGGCTTACTGACCATGAATTAGAGCTTTGCTAGTGGGCGATGAAAGTAGCGGATAATAGCGCAAGTTGCCCCACCAGGTCAGGTGAAGCTAGGGAAAAACGCCCGAATTCGGGTCGCGGGAATGCAAATAGAGCGGAAGGAGAGGATGCTATCGCTGCGCGCGACGAACGAACTTGACTGGATCGACCTGTCGACCGTTGATTAACACTTCGAAATGAACATGAGGGCCCGTAGAGCGACCGCTGGTACCCATCTTAGCGATCTGTTCACCTTTTTTGACGGTCTGCCCCACTTCCACCAGATTTTCCTTGTTGTGAGCATAGCGCGTGACGTACCCGTTGCCATGGTTAATCTCAACTAGGTTTCCATAACCGTAACGCTGCCCGGACCAGGTAACCACACCAGAAGCAACGGCCACTATCTCACTACCTATACGCCCTGCGACATCGATACCCTCATGGCGCGTAGGGCGACCGGTGAAGGGGTCTGTTCGAACGCCAAAGAACGACGAGATCCAGCCACTTTTCGTTGGGTGACCGGCCGGCAAGACTTCCGCCTGCAGACGACGGTTCATCAGCGTGGATTCCAGTATGCCGAGCTTCTGCTCGCGATCGATCAGCTGTTGGTCGAGTCTGTCCATGGCCTGGAGAAAATCAGGGATCTTAAAAGAAGATTCACCACTTAAGCCTTCCGGACCGCCTTGGGCGGGGGCTCGCTCAAAATTGAATTCGGATTTATCAAGGTGTGCCATCTCGGTAAGTCGCTCGCCCAGAGCATCCAACCGTATGACATGGGCCTGCATTTCGCCCAGATGAAGCGCCAGCGCATCCATGTCCTCGCGGGCCTGTTGTCGAAAATCGGCGATGGCCTTACGCTGCCCTTTGAGTTCGGCTTCAATAGCCGCACGAATCGCCACCGCATCAGGCGCGGCTGTATTCACACCCAGGTGGTAGGCACCATAGAACAGCACACTGCCCGCAGACGCTACCACCAGAAGCGCTGCGGTTATGACGGGCAGGGAAAACAGGTTGATCGTGCGCGATCTTCCCCCCGACGAGTAAATAGAGCAATGTGCATAATTGACTGTGCTATTCTGCGTCGAATCCGAATCTAACAAAGCCCACTGACTGAAAACGCGAACCCAATTCCAGTTTTCTCGGCGATGGCCCGATCACCCAAAAAACTCAACGACCTTCTGCAACATACCCGTGGCCAACTCGGTCACTTGGTCCGTCAAGCCCAACAGCAGCGATCCTTGCTAAAAGAGATTCAGTTCCATCTACCGCCGGAACTCCGCCATCACTGCATCCACGCCGAGATGAGCCATGGCGAGCTCACACTTTTCATGGACACTCCCGCCTGGGCAAACCGCGTACAGTTCACCGGCCCAGATCTGATCGCTAAATTGGACCAGACCGGCCACCAGGGGATACGTAGGCTTCGTGTCCGGGTACTGCCACCACACGGGGCACCTTCTGATGGACGCCGCCGAAAATTAACCCTCTCTACCGCAAGCGCCGAGCTCATCGAGTCGACGGCTAAAACCATCGCGGACGACTCACTCCGCGCGTCGCTGATTAAACTTGCAACGCGCCGCCGCTCAAACGGCGACTAGTGCACACTATTTCTATGTAACGGCCTGAATGGGCCTTACATAAGAGATCGGCAGTTTCTCTGAATTCTCAAACGTAGCCAGCTCCCAAGCGGATTCTTCCGCCATCAGCGCACGCAACAGCTGATTATTGAGGCCATGGCCCGATTTATAGCCGTGAAACGCACCAATGAGACTACGCCCAAGCAGGTATAGATCGCCGATGGCGTCCAAAACCTTGTGTTTAACGAATTCGTCCTCGTATCGCAGGCCATCTTCATTAACCACACGAAAATCATCGACCACAATCGCATTGTCCAGACTGCCGCCCAGCGCCAGTTTACGCTCGCGCAACTGCTCAATATCGTTCATGAAGCCGAAGGTGCGCGCACGGCTCACTTCTTTAATAAAAGAGGTGGTGGAGAAATCGATGCAAGTGGTCTGACGGCGTCCAGTGAATACCGGATGATTGAAATCAATCTCGAAAGAGACCTTGAAACCATCATACGGCTCGAATCGAGCCCATTTATCACCGTCACGCACCTCGACTGTGTACCGAATGCGGATAAACCGTTTGGGTGCGCCCTGCTCTTCGATACCAGCGGACTGCAGCAAAAAGACGAAGGGCCCTGCGCTGCCATCCATGATGGGCACTTCAGCGGCACTAACGTCCGCATAGGCGTTATCGATACCCAAACCGGCAAACGCGGAAAGCAGATGCTCCACAGTGGAGATCCGCACATCGCCTTTTACCAAAGTAGTAGAGAGGCAGGTATCACCGACATTTTCCGGGCTAGCTTTTATGTCGACGGGCTGTTCTAGATCGACGCGGCGGAACACAATTCCGGTATCAGGTGCCGCGGGCCTTAAGGTCAAATAAACCTTTTCACCGGTGTGCAGACCTACCCCTGTTGCACGGATGATGTTCTTCAGCGTCCGTTGCCGGATCATGAAGTGGCTCCCCCCCTTTTTTACCATCAGGACAAATCCGCAGGGATGGTAGCACAGCTTTTTTAGCAAACAAAGTGAAACCAATCACAAAACAATCAGCCCCAACCTGCTGATAAAGCAGGATTATTGATGGGTTGTTTTCTGGCCTGAAATGGCCGGGAGAAGGATCGCTCGCACGGGGTGGCGGAGGAGGACACCGCCCCGCGCGAGCGAGAAGTGTAATCCGAAATCTGGCGCCCAGATCCCGGGTCACTAACCGGAGATACTACTCACATCATGTCAGTCAGCCTGGCGACGCAGAAACGCTGGGATATCCAGATACTCCAAATCTTCCGGAAGCGCCGATGCGTTGGAATCCTGGGTGGCTTTGTTGCGGATCACCGTCGGCCGTTCCAGTTCTCGGAAATCCACCTCACCACCTGCCGCCTGCTGCTGAACCAACTGCACCGGGGGCTCTTTGGCGACAGTATGGCGGGCACCCAGTCCAGTGGCCACGACCGTAACCCGCAGCTCATCGCTCATATTCTCGTCAATGACGGTGCCTACGACGACGGTCGCGTCATCCGAAGCAAACTCTTTCACGGTGTTGCCGACGGTGTCGAATTCACCGATGGAGAGATCCATTCCAGCGGTAATATTCACCAAAATACCGCGCGCCCCGGCCAGATTGACATCTTCCAGCAGCGGGCTGGCGATCGCCGACTCCGCCGCGATGCGCGCACGCTCCTCACCCGAGGCCGAACCCGATCCCATCATCGCCATCCCCATTTCCGACATAACGGTTCGCACGTCGGCGAAGTCCACGTTAATCAGTCCGGGCCGGGTGATCAGCTCGGCGATACCCTGCACCGCGCCGAGCAAGACATCGTTGGCAGCACGAAAGGCATCCAACAGGCTGAGGTCTTTGCCCAACACGGTCAGTAGTTTCTCGTTGGGGATGGTGATCAACGAATCCACATGTTGGGTCAGCTCTTCGATCCCGTGGTCCGCTACCATCATCCGTTTACGCCCCTCAAAGGGAAACGGTTTGGTCACGACGGCCACCGTCAGAATCCCTAACTCCTTGGCCACCTGCGCGATGACAGGGGCGGCACCGGTTCCGGTTCCGCCACCCATTCCGGCGGTGATAAAAACCATGTCAGTGCCCTCGATGAGCTCCTGGATCCGGTCACGATCTTCCAGAGCAGCCTGGCGACCCACCTCTGGATTGGCACCCGCACCCAAGCCTTTGGTGATGCTGCCCCCGATCTGCAACACCGTCGCGTCAACGTTCTTCAGCGCCTGCGAATCGGTATTGGCGCAGATATATTCCACACCCTCGATATTGGCGCCTAACATATGGCTTACGGCGTTACCGCCACCGCCACCAATACCCATCACCTTGATAACCGCGTTCTGCGGAAATGCATCCAACAACTCGAACATGATGTTTCCTCCTCTTCATGCGTGACGCACTCTTTCAGTCACGCTTCACTACACTTCGCTCCGGTTCCGTTCCACTTTCTGTTGGGGGGAACGGCCTCCCAAATAAAAAACGCTTTTCCGATCTCAGAAATTGCCTTGAAACCAGCTCTTCATCCGTTGCCATACGCCTTTCACGCCTGTCCCCAGTGGAGGGTGCGACGCGTCACCGCCACGGTTGTGCTGTCCAAACAGCAGCAACCCGACTCCCGTCGAGTAGATGGGATTCCTCACCACTTCGGAGAGCCCGGAAACGTACTGCGGATTTCCCAGGCGTACCGGCATGTGAAAAATCTCTTCGGCGAGATCGACCACCCCTTCCACCTTCGAACAGCCCCCGGTCAGCACGATCCCGGCGGCGATCAGGTCCTCGAACCCACTGCGCCGCAGCTCCGCCTGGATCAGAGAGAAGAGCTCCTCATAACGTGGCCCGACCACTTCAGCGAGGGTTTGACGCGCTAGCCGTCGCGGCGGGCGATCACCGACGCTGGGCACTTCGATGCTCTCATCGACGGATGAGAGTTCCGCCAACGCACAGGCGTACTTGATCTTGATCTCTTCGGCGTGCTGGGTCGGCGTTCTCAGGGTAACTGCGATATCGTTGGTGACCTGATCCCCCGCGATCGGAATGACTGCGGTGTGGCGAATGGCACCCTCGGTGAATACCGCGATATCGGTGGTACCACCGCCCATGTCCACCAGGCAGACGCCCAACTCTTTCTCGTCGTCGGTGAGCACCGAGTGACTGGAGGCCAACTGCTCGAGAATGATGTCGTCCACTTCCAGGCCGCAGCGGCGCACGCACTTGATGATGTTCTGCGCCGCGCTCACGGCACCGGTCACTATGTGCACTTTGGCCTCCAGGCGTACCCCGGCCATTCCCACCGGTTCGCGGATCCCCTCCTGATGATCGATGATGAACTCCTGCGGCAAAATATGGAGGATCTTCTGATCGGCCGGTATCGCCACGGCCCGCGCAGCATCGATGACCCGCTCCACATCCCCTGGAGCCACCTCCTTATCCCGTATCGCGACGATGCCATGGGAGTTCAAACTGCGAATGTGGCTGCCCGCGATCCCGGCGAAAACCGAGTTGATCTGGCAACCCGCCATCAACTCGGCCTCCTCGACGGCCCGTTGGATGGATTGCACCGTAGAGTCGATATTGACCACGACCCCCTTCTTCAATCCACGCGATGGGTGGGATCCGATCCCAATGATCTCCACCCCCTCTTCGACATTCACCTCGCCGACGATGGCCACCACTTTGGAAGTGCCGATATCCAGACCGACAATCAGATTTTTTTCAGGCTTTTTTGGCATTCGCCAATTCCCCTTTCAAAGCTCCTTGCCGCTTCCCGTCATCCTTTGGTGTTTCCTCACCAGCCTTGGTGAACTGAACGGCGAATCCGTTGGCATAGCGAAGATCCACGCGTTCAACCCGCCGGGGATCTTTAGCCAAAACTTTTTTGTACAGTCGCGTGAACCTCTCCAGGCGACGATCCACATCGTCGCGACCCAGATCGATCACCAAGCCACCCTGCTGCTTGATACGCCAGGCGTTGCGAGGGTCCAACTCCAAGTGCGTAAGCGCCAATCCCGCATCGGCGAGTCGCACCGAAAACTCGCGATAGCGTTGGGTGACCAGACGGGAACTCCCGCTCGGCCCGCTCAACAGCGGCAACCCTCCCGGCCCCGTACCCGGCGCCGCTGCGAATCGATCGCCCTGTCGATTGACCAGTCCACCTTCACCCCAACGCGCCAGGGGTTGCTGCTCCACCACCGTCACCTCCAACCCCTCCGGCCAGACACGGCGCACTTGTGCGCCCATCACCCAGGGCAGCGCCTCCACCGCACCTCGCACGACATCGACGTTGACGCGCAGCAAGCCATTCTCAAGGTGTGGTTCGACGGCCTGCTGGAGCTTTTCGCGCACCAAAAACCGAAACTCCCCTTTGACCTTGATGGCGCGCACCGGAAAGGTCTCGGGATCGACCAACCGTTGTGCCGCTAACACGCCGCCACCCATAAGAGCGATAGTGGCCAGCAACGCAAAACCCGCTTTCACCCAACGGGTGGGAACTCCTGCTCGGTCGTTCCGGCGCTGCGTTGCCTGGTGGCGGCGTACTCTCATTTAAAGCCCTTCCATCCCTTACGAACCTCGAAACTGGTCTCCAGGATGCGCCACACCAGCTCGCCAAACTCGATTCCGGCGACGCGTGCCGCCATCGGCACCAGGCTATGGTCGGTCATCCCAGGTACGGTATTGACCTCCATGAGATAAGGGTTGCCGGTTTCATCCAAGAGGAAATCGACCCTCCCCCACCCACTGCAGCTAAGAAGGGAAAACCCCTGCAGCGCCAACCGGCGCAGATCCGCTTCTCTCTCGACCGATAAACCGCAAGGACAGTGGTATTGGGTGTCGTCGCGAAGATACTTCGCGTCGTAGTCACAGAACTCTCCCGCCGCCTCGATACGGATCGCGGGCAACGCCTCTCCCTGGAGCACAGCGACGGTGTACTCCCCGCCCCCGATGAACTGCTCGGCCAGTACCAGAGGGTCATAGCGCAACGCCACCGCAATCGCCGGCGCCAGCTCTTCAGCCCGACTCACCTTAGTGACCCCGACGCTGGAGCCTTCGTTGGCGGGTTTCACGAAGAGGGGCAGCCTGAGCTGTGCGATCACTCCATCCACATCACTCTGTTCGTCCACCGGGGCGAATTCAGGTACGGGCAGTCCCGCGGCTTGCCATATCAACTTGGTACGCCACTTGTCCATGCCGAGGCTGCTCGCCATGACACCGCTGCCGGTATAGGGCAGCCCCAGTACATCGAGCGCACCTTGGAGAACGCCATCCTCGCCGCCCGTGCCGTGAAGAATATTGAACACACGGTCAAACCCCTGATCCGTCAGTTGCTCCAACACATTCGCCTGCGCATCGACCCCAAACGCGTCGATGCCCCGGCCGCGCAATCCATCGAGCACCTGGGCGCCACTCTTCAACGACACCTCCCGCTCGGCGGACAACCCCCCCATGAGCACGGCCACCCTGCCGAACGCTTCGGGGCGCTTGATCGTGAGTGGACGATCAGCCATCGGTCGCTCCGTTCAGCGCCTCGCCCACGACCCTCACCTCGGGCACCAGTGTGACACCGTGTTGAGTCTCCACTTCATCCATCACACGCCGTATCAGCTCTTCCACGTCGGCCGCGCTCGCTTCGCCCAGATTCACGATGAAGTTGGCGTGTTTTTCCGACACGCAGGCCCCGCCCACACGCAACCCCTTTAAACCGGCCGCCTCGATCAACCGTGCCGCGAAGTCTCCCGGGGGATTGCGAAACACCGACCCGCAACTCGGCTGGTTGAGCGGTTGGGTCGCTTTGCGTTTATCCAGCAGCTCACGGATACGACCAGAGACCGCGGCGCTGTCCCCCGGCGCCAGCGAGAGCACCGCAGCGACAAACCACTCGCCCTCCGGTCCTTTGACCGAGCGGTAACCCACCTGGTAGTCGGCGGCTTGTCGCACGTGCAGCTCGCCCTGGCGATTCACGGTCTCTACACGCTCTACATAGGCCCAGGTCTCGCCATCGAATGCCCCAGCGTTCATCGCGAGAGCGCCACCCATGGTTCCCGGTATTCCTGCGAGAAACTCCACACCACAAAGCCCCAGCTGGCTGCAAAAGCGCGCGACCTGCGGGCACGCTACGCCCGCTTCCGCTCTCACGCTGCTTTCACCCACGCGCTCGAGACCCGAGAGAGCACGGAAAGTAGAGATCACCGTCCCCTTCACGCCGCCATCGCGCACCAAGAGGTTGCTGCCCAGACCTAGCCAGAAAACCGGCTCTTCGTCGGGAAGCTGACCGAGAAACGCGGCGAGATCATCGATATCGCGAGGTTCGTAGTAACTGCTCGCCGGACCACCGATACGCCAACTGGTGTGCAGCGCCAGGGACTCGTCGTGCCGCAAAGTGCCGTGAAAGTGGCTCATGCAGCACCGCCTTTCAGCAACGATTCGGGCAATCGTGCCGCAACAGCGCCGATATCGCCGGCACCCAGCGTGAGAACGATGTCGCCGTCCTGCAGCACGCCCAACAGCACGTCGGGCAATTTGCGGACATCTTCTACGAAGATGGGATCGACCCGACCGCGCGCCCGAATCGCGCGCGACAGTGTGCGACCGTCGGCCCCGGCCAAGGGCGCCTCACCGGCGGCATAAATCTCGGTGAGCAACAACGCATCCACCCCCGAGAGCACCTGGGCAAAATCCTCAAAGAGCTCACGAGTACGCGTAAAGCGGTGAGGTTGAAACGCCACCACCACGCGGCGTTGCGGCCAACCGCTGTGAACCGCCTCCAACGTGGCCGCGATCTCACGCGGGTGATGCCCGTAGTCGTCCACCAGCATCACCTCGCCGCAGGGAAGCTCCAGTTCGGCGTTGATTTCGAAACGCCGACCGATTCCCTGAAAGGCATCCAGCGCCCGAACGATGGCGTCGCGGCCGACACCCACCTCGAGGGCGACGGCGATGGCCGCCGTGGCGTTGAGGACGTTGTGACGGCCGGGCAGGTTGAGCGCCACCGACAGGGGTTCGGATTCACCGCTGCGGTGCACCTTGAAGTGGGTTTTAAGCCCCTCCTGGCGAATGTCGGTAACCCGTACGTTGGCTCGCTCGTCGGTGCCGTAAGTGAGCACCGGCTTGGAGACTTCGGGCAGAATCGAAGCCACCTCGGGATCATCGACGCACAGCACGGCCAAGCCGTAGAAAGGGATGTGATGAAGGAACTCGAGGAAGGCTTCGCGCAACTGGTCGAAATCTCCCTGGTAGGTCTGCATGTGGTCGGCATCGATGTTGGTGACCACCGCCAGCATCGGCTGTAGATAGAGAAACGAGGCATCGCTTTCGTCGGCCTCGGCCACAAGGTACTGACCGCTGCCGAGCCGTGCGTTGCTGCCCACACTATTGAGGCGGCCGCCAATGACAAAGGTGGGATCGAGGTCACCCTCGGCCAACAAGCTGGCGATCAAGCTGGTGGTTGTGGTCTTGCCGTGGGTTCCGGCCACCGCGATGCCGTAGCGAAAGCGCATCAGCTCCGCCAACATCTCTGCTCGCGGAATCACCGGTACCCGTGCGGCACGGGCCGCCTGCACCTCAGGGTTTTCGTTTTTAATCGCGCTGGAGGTGACCACCACGTCGCACTCCGCCACGTTGCGCGCTTCGTGACCGCGGAAGATCTGCGCACCGCACTCCGCCAAATGCCGGGTCACCGCGTTTTCGTTCAGATCCGAACCGGTCACCTGATACCCCAGGTTCAGCAGCACCTCGGCAATACCCCCCATCCCCGCACCGCCGATCCCCACCATGTGGATGCGCTGGATACGGTTGGCCCAATCGACGCCGTTACGGGGTGCGCCCTGGTCGGTCGGCTTCACTGTCCATCCTCCTGCCGTGGAGCGTCCGCGTTTGGATCCAAGGTAATACCGGCAATCTCCAGGCACGCCGTGGCGACTCGCTCGGTGGCATCGACCATCGCGACCTGCCGAGCTGCGCTCGCCATCGCGTCCAAACCCGTGCGGTCCTCATCGAGCTGGGTGATCTGCTCCGCCAGATTCGAGGCGTTCAACAACGGCTGGGGAATGAGCCGTGCCCCGCCCGCCTCCACCAACCAGCGGGCGTTGGCCGTTTGGTGGTCGTCGACCGCATGGGGATAGGGAACCAACAGCGCGGGAATACCCGCTGCCGCCAACTCCGAAATCGTCAATGCCCCCGACCGACACAACACCACATCGGCCCACCGGTAGGCGGCGGCCATATCGTCGATAAACGCCTCTACTCGCGCCTCGACACCCGCCTCTCCGTACGCGGTCCGCGTCGCCTCCACGTTGCGGTAACCCGCCTGGTGCCAGATCGCCGGGCGTCGACCGGGATCGATCTGCGCTACAGCAGCGGGTACCGCGTCGTTGATAGCGATAGCGCCCAAGCTGCCCCCCACCACCAAGAGTTTCAGGGACTGCGTCGGGGAAAGCGCGCGTTGGACGGGGTCGGGCAGCGCAACGATCTCCCGTCGCACGGGATTTCCGGTCTGGATCGCCCGCGCGGTCTGTTCAAAACTCCCCGGGAACGCCTCCATTACCCGCTTAGCCAGACGCACCAACAATCGGTTGGTGAGGCCCGGGATGGCGTTCTGTTCGTGGATCAAGAGGGGGGTACGCATTAACCAACTGGCCACCCCACCGGGTCCAGCGACGAAACCACCCATACCCAATACCGCCTGCGGTCGGCGACGCATCAGTATCGCCACGGCTTGATAGAGTGCGCGCGTCAGTCGCAGCGGCGCCACTAGCCAGCCCGACGCCCCTTTGCCACGAAGACCGCCCACCTGCACCCACTCCATGGGAATGCCCGCTTCGGGTACGATGCGCGCCTCCATGCCGTTGCGCGTCCCCATCCACACCACTTCGACGCCACGCGTACGCAGCCAATCCGCCACCGCAAGGGCCGGGAAGACGTGACCGCCGGTACCCCCGGCCATGATCATCACTCCTCCCGCCATAACGCACCCCCTGCCGCCTCGCCGGTCACTTCCAGCTCCCGCACCTCGAGATCGACCCGCAGGATCAACGCCACCATCATGCAGGCGACAATGATGCTGCTACCCCCATAACTCATCAGGGGCAGCGTCAATCCCTTGGTGGGCAAGGCACCCATATTGACCCCGATATTGATCAACGCCTGCAGGCCCAGGCAGATCCCCAATCCCCACGCGAGATAAGCCCCGTAGAACAATCCCGCACGCTGGGCCCGAGCGCCGATGAGAAAGGTACGCGCGATCAACAACGTGAAGAGGACGACGACGCCCAACGCGCCCACCAGTCCCAACTCTTCGGCGAGCACGGCAAACAGGAAATCGGTGTGCGCTTCGGGCAAGTAGAACAGTTTCTGCACGCTGCCGCCGAGGCCGACGCCAAACCACTCCCCGCGACCGAAGGCGATCAGCGCCTGGGTCAGCTGGAAACCGCTGTTGAAGGGATCGGCCCAGGGATTGAGGAATGCCGTGAGGCGCTCCAGACGATAGGGGGAACTCACGATCAGATACCACGAACCGGCCATCCCACCCACCATCAGTAGCAGGAATTGCCAAACCTTCACTCCCCCGAGGAACAACATGCCCACGACCGTGGCCATCAAAACTCCGGTAGCGCCGAAATCGGGTTCGAGCAGCAACAACAGACCGATCCCACCGACGATGGCGAGCGGCTTCATAAAACCACTCAGCTGTTCGCGCAGCTCATCGCCGCGCCGCACCAGGTAACCCGCGATAAAGAGGACGATGAATACCTTGACGAATTCGGAGGGTTGGAGACCCATGGGTCCTACCCGCAACCAGCGCATGCTACCGTTCACTTCGCGACTGATACCGGGAATCAGCACCAGCACCAGGCTGATCATGCCCAGCAGCAGCAAGACAGGGCTGATTCGACGCCATGTCTCCAAAGAGGTGCGAAAGACCATCCAGGCCACCGCCAGGGCGATCCCGATAAACACGCTCTGTCGTGTCAGGTAATAGAGGGGTTCTCCCAGTTTGCGGTCGGCCACGGTAATGGAGGCAGATCCCACCATCACCCAACCCAGGGCCAACAGGGTCGCGGCGGCAAACAGCAGCCACGGATCGAGCCGCAACGGATCGCGCACCGGTAACGCACGTTGGGTGCGCGGGTAGCGACCGTGTATCACGGCACTCATTGCGCCAAACCCCGCACCGCGGCGATAAAACGATCCCCGCGCTCCCGGTAGCTTTCGAACATGTCGAGGCTGGCGCAGGCCGGTGAGAGCAACACCACATCGCCGGATCGCGCGACGCCTGCCGCCACTCGCACCGCCTCTTCGATGGTCTGCGCGTGGTGCAGAGGTACGGTTCCTGTCAGCACCCGCTCCAACTCGGGCGCGTCTTTACCCAACAACACCACCGCCCGGGCATGCGCTACGACTGGTTCGCGCAACGCAGCGAGATCCGCATCCTTCGCATCACCCCCGGCGATGAGCACCACAGGCTGCTCGAAACCCTCCAGAGCCGCCACCGCAGCGCCGACATTGGTCGCCTTGGAGTCGTTGATCCAGGTAACGCCACCCAGTTCGGCTACCCATTGGGAGCGGTGGGCAAGGCCGGTGTAACTACGCAGCGCACTCAGTAGCGCCTCGCGCGGTAGTCCGATCGCCTCCCCCAACGCCATCGCGGCCAGGGCGTTGGCCAGATTGTGTCGACCCGCAAGGTTCATCTCCGCGGCAGCGATCAACCGCTCACCGCCCCGCATCAACCAGGTCTCGTCCCCGGATCGCTGAAGACCATAGCCTGAAGGCGATTCCGTCAGACCGAACCAGAAGATCCGGCGATCGCTCTGCGCCAGCGCTGCCACCCGGGGATCGTCGGCATTCAGCACCATCGCGCCGCTACCACGAAACACCCGCGCCTTGGCGTCGCAGTACTCGTCCAGATCACCGTAACGATCCATGTGATCTTCACTGATGTTGAGTACGGTAGCCGCGGCAGCATCGAGCAGGTGGGCACTCTCCAGTTGAAAGCTGGAGAGCTCCACCACGTAGAGCTCCACCTCATCGTCCAACAGTTCGAGCAATGGCGTTCCCAGGTTCCCACCCACCGCGGTGCGACGATTCGCCGCCCGTGCCATCTCCCCCACCAGCGTGGTCACCGTACTCTTACCGTTGGAACCGGTGATAGCGACGACGGGCGCTTCAACAGAAGCGGCGAACAGATCCACATCACCCAAGACGGACTTACCCTCCGCCAGGGCTGCAGCGATTACCGATTCGCGCAGCGAAACACCCGGGCTCACAACGATGGCATCTGCGGCAGCAAAAGCGGTGGTATCGAATCCACCCAGAAAGAGCGCCGCATCTGGCATCTCTTCCTGAATCTGCTCCAGCCCGGGGGGATGTGCACGGCTGTCCGTCACCGCCACCTCGATCCCACGAGCGGTAAGAAAACGGGCACAGGCCAGACCGGTCTTACCCAGTCCGACCACCAGCACACGCTGCCAACTCTCCCACAATGATTCGTTACCGCTTTGATGCATATTCCAAATCCATCGACTCGTACCCAGCCCCTCGTTGCACTCGCAGCTTTCCAAATATCGATCCATCCCGCCTCACCGCAGCTTGAGCGTGGCCAATCCCACCAGCACCAAAATGACGGTAATGATCCAGAACCGCACGATCACGCGTGGCTCTGGCCAGCCCTTCAATTCGAAGTGGTGATGAAGCGGTGCCATGCGAAATATGCGACGCCCGGTCAACTTGTACGAGGTCACCTGCAAAATGACCGAGACCGTCTCCATGACGAACACGCCCCCCATGATCAACAACACCAGCTCTTGGCGTACGACGACTGAGAGCACGCCCAGGGCGGCGCCCAGCGCCAAGGCTCCGACATCGCCCATGAACACCTGGGCCGGATAGGCGTTGAACCAGAGAAAACCGAGACCGGCACCGACGAGCGCACCGCAAAAAATAACCACCTCGCCGACGCCAGGTAGATAGGGCACCAGCAGATAGCTGGAAAAGTTCACGTTGCCGGAGGTATAGGCGAAGATTCCCAACGCCCCGGCAACCATAACCGTCGGCAGGATCGCCAGCCCGTCGAGTCCGTCGGTAAGATTGACGGCATTGCTCGAACCGACGATGACGAAATAGGCGAGCACGATGAACAGCCAACCCAGCTCGACCCCCACCTCTTTGAAGAAGGGGACGATCAACTCTGTCTCCGCCGGTGTGCTCGCAGAGACGTAGAGCAGTACCGCGGTAACGAGTCCCCCTACGGACTGCCAGCAGTATTTGCTACGCGCGGTCAGTCCTTTCGAATTGCCGTGGACGATCTTCTTGTAATCGTCGATCCAGCCGATAACCCCAAATGCCGTGGTGACCAGCAATACGATCCACATATAACGATTGGTGAGATCCGACCAGAGTAGCGTGCTCACCGCAATCGCCACCAGTATCAGCGCCCCGCCCATGGTGGGAGTACCCGCTTTGGTGAAGTGGCTCTCGGGACCATCGTCGCGCACCTGTTGACCGATTTGACGGAAGCTCAGGTGTTTGATCATGAAGGGGCCGACGATGAACGAGATCAGCAGCGCCGTGAGCACGCCCAGAATGGCGCGAAAGGTCAGATACTGAAAGACGTTGAACGCGCTGTAGTACTGAGATAAGTAGTCGGCAAGTGCGTGCAGCATGATCGTCAGTGTCCCCTTTCCGGGTTATCGTTCTGCACGTCCCTGTCCCCATCGATGGCCAGCGCCTCGACGACCTGCTCCATACGCATACTGCGCGAGCCCTTTACCAACACCGTCACTTCCGGATGGAGCGCGTTACGCAAGGAGCTGATCAACGCTTGATGGTGCTGGGAATGGAGTGCACCACCACCAAACACCTGAGCGGCATGCCGGCTTAACGGTCCGACGGTAAACAATCGATCGATTCCCGCTGCACTGGCGTCTTCGCCCACTGCGCGATGGAGTTCGGCGGCATCGTCACCCAGTTCAGCCATATCGCCCAATACCAGCCAACGCTCGCCTGGACAGCTGCGTAACACCTCGACGGCTGCTTTAAGCGAGCGGGGATTGGCATTGTAGGTATCGTCGATCAATCGAATCCCCTCCTGGCCGGCTCGACGCTGTAACCGGCCCGCGACGGGCTGTACTTTGGCCAGGCCCGCGACAATCTGAGCGGGTGAAATCTGCGCGGCATAGGCGGCTGCGGTCGCTGCCAATGCATTCAGTGCGTTGTGCCGCCCGGCTAACGGCACCGCTACCTCGATGACACCATCGGGGGTAGTGATCTCCATGCGACACTCGAAGCCCTCGTCACCCCACGCCAGATTGAGGCTCGCTTCGTTCAACCGGATGTCGCTGTCTGAAGCGCAGCCGAAGGTGAGTGAGCGGCGGGTGTCGGCCAGCGCTTTCCAAAGCGAGGTACCCGCTTCGTCATTGTTGATAACGGCGATGCCATCGGCGGGCAGCCCGGCATAGAGCTCCCCTTTGGCACGCACCACACCCTCCAGGCTGCCGAAACCTTCCAGGTGTGCTGCCGCTGCGTTCGTGATCACCCCGATGCCGGGTTGCGCGATTCGCGTCAAATAGTCGATTTCGCCCGGCGCATTCGCCCCCATCTCCACCACGGCGGAGCGGTGTCCGGCATCGAGCCCCAGTAGCGTCAATGGCACGCCAAGATCGTTGTTGAGATTGCCGCGCGTCGCCAAGGTGGGGCCGCATTCGCGGCAGATGGCGGCCAGCATCTCCTTGACCGTGGTCTTGCCGTTGCTGCCGGTGACCGCGATGAGCGGCAGATCGAACCGTGCTCGCCACGCTACAGCCAATTGACCCAAGGCTTGTCGCGTGTCGGTCACCTGGAGCACGGGCAGCTCACGGCAGGGTCGACTCACCAGCGCGGCCGCCGCGCCGCTCGCCGATGCTTGCTGCAGATAATCGTGGCCATCGAAATTGGGGCCCCGCAGTGCGACGAAAAGCGATCCTCGGGTCAGCGAGCGGGTATCGGTACAAACACCGGTGTAACACACGTCGCGCTCCGGCGGAGCGAGCTCGAGCATTTGCGCGGTATCGGAGAGGGTGGTCGCGATCATCATCCGCTACCCTCCGTCAACGCTACCGCTACCGCTCGGTCGCTCTGTTCGAGACGCTTTCCGGCAACCTCCTGATACTCCTCGTGCCCCTTACCGGCCACCAGAATCAGGTCGTCATTGGCCGCGCGCTCAAACGCCATACGTATCGCCGCATCGCGATCCCGCTCCACGGTGGCGGCATCGGAGTGCTGCAATCCGTCGAGAATGTCGCGGATGATGTCGTCACCGTTCTCGCTGCGCGGATTGTCGTCGGTGATCACCAGGTGTTGCGCCCACTGTTCGGCAATTCGCCCCATCAACGGGCGTTTGCCGCGATCGCGATCGCCACCACAGCCAAACACGCACCAAAGATCGCCCTCGCAATGTTCGTGCAGGGCGGTCAAGGCATGCTGCAATGCGCCGGGGGTGTGGGCGTAGTCCACCACCATCTGCGGACCGGCCGCAGCGCCGAATCGTTCCATGCGACCCGGTACCGGTAGCGTCTCTGCAAGCCGCTGAAGCGCTTTCTCCAGCGCCCAACCTTCCACCAGCAGCACCGCCAATACGGCCATCAAATTGCTGGCGTTGAAGCGTCCCGGCAGAGGCGCGCGAAGCGTACCGCTTCCCCAGGTTCCAGCCACTTCGATGCTGAACCCCTCTCGCTCCAGCCGAACCTCCTCAGCCCACAACCGTTTGATATTGCTCGCGCTGGCGGCCGGTGCTGCCGTAACCGCTTCTGCATTGAGGCCATAAGCTACCGCCACCGGGGCGGAGATCTCACGAATCAGCCGTCTCCCCGCCGCATCATCGACATTGACCACGATGGATTCCAGGCCCGGCCAAGTGAAAAGGCGCCGCTTGGCGCTTTCATAAGCCTCCATGTCGCCGTGATAGTCCAGATGATCGTGGGCCAGATTGGTGAAGACGGCGGTGTTGAACGCCACACCTTTTACCCGTCCTTGATCCAGGGCGTGGGAAGAGACCTCCATGACCACCTCTTTCGCCCCGGCCAAGCGAAAACTGGCCAGTGCGGAGTGGATGGCCACGGCGTCGGGCGTTGTATTGGGGCTGGCCTCTAGTGCACCGAACAGGCCGCTGCCCGCCGTGCCCACTATCCCGCAGGGCGCCGTAGGTCGATTGAGCGCCTGAGCGAGATAATGCGAGCAGGAGGTCTTGCCGTTGGTGCCGGTGATACCGATGACCTGCAGATCGCTAGAGGGAAATCCGTAAAATCGGCCCGCCAGCTCGCCGAGGCGCTCGCTCAATTCCTCAACCGCCACCGCCGGAATGCCCAACGGATGCACGCCATTAGCTCCCTCCGGATCGTAGATCACCGCCGCAGCACCGCGTTGCAGAGCCTCACCCAAGTGGCTGGCCCCGTGAACCCGCGATCCCCGGCAGGCGAGAAACAGATCGCCCGACTCGATGTTGCGGCTATCCAGCTGAATCCCGGTCACCAGGCAGTCGTCGCAATCCGCCACCGGGACAATCCCCCGCAGCAACTCGCTGAGGCGTATAGCATTCTCATGTGAAGGGGCGACCATCATCGATTCACCTCGCTTCGGGCTATTTGGGTGCGGAGCGCTTCCAGATCGTCCGGAGGAACATCGAGTAGACGCAACGCACCAGACATCACGCGCGAGAAGACCGGCCCCGCCACTTGACCACCGTAGTACTGCTCGCCACGAGGGTCGTCGATCACCACCACGCAGACCAGGCGCGGATCGCTCAGCGGCGCCATCCCTACAAACAGCGCGACGTATTGATCTTCCGAATAGGCACCATTCACCAACTTATGCGCAGTACCGGTTTTGCCCGCCACGCGATAACCGGGGACCCGGGCGTTGGGCGCGGTCCCTTTCGGGCTCACCACCTCTTCGAGCATGCGACCGATTTCGCGGGAGACGCGATGGGGCATGACCCGCTCCCCGGCAGGAATGTCGTCCAACTTCAAGAGACTGATGGGACGTTGAACACCCCCAGCCGCCACCACGGTGTAGGCCTGGGCGAGCTGAAGCGCTGTCGCAGAGAGACCGTAGCCGTAGGAGAGCGCGGCTTGCTCGATGGGACGCCACGTGGAGTGGTGCGCCAGTGAACCGCCGGATTCACCAGGGAATCCCGCGTTGACCTGGGCGCCAAACCCCACACGAGTCAGCATCGACCACAGACGCTCTG
>Ga0209260_10000339_pt1 | contig 23433 bp, 24 predicted proteins | sample WorMetTypGCAVOLI_FD_187421 | JGI IMG/M metagenome (GOLD analysis project Ga0209260, IMG submission 187421) | Marine gutless worms symbiont microbial communities from Max Planck institute for Marine Microbiology, Germany - Olavius algarvensis... ...
AAGATTCTCAGGCGAAAACGGCTCAACTTCAGGCGGAACCCGGTCCCACAATATCTTGGCGTTGGTGCCTAGACCCCCCAGATAAAGCTCGGTATCCCTTGGATCAGATTCGACCCTGTCGATGCTTGCGCGGGATAGATCAATTTCTAAATTAATTCCTGTTTCAGCGTACCTCATTTTTTTCCCCTTATCAGTCGATGCGAATGATTTTGACGAGCTTGCCCACCCAATCCGGAGGCAGGTAGACCCGGCCGGCGTTTCCTCTCGGTTTGACTTCCTTTTCGATCATCTCTTCCCCGAAAACCCCGCACTTGGGCTTGGGGTACTTGGCGGGATCTTTCGGCCTCCCGCTGATCTCTTTCAAACCCGTTTCTCTATTCAGGGCGACCATATTCTCCTCTAATTGGCGAACACGTTAATTTTTGATAAAAAGCTATAAAGTAACTACATTTTAGCTATAAAGTGGTTATATGAGGTTGCCTGAAATATGTCAAGAAAAAAAATCACCGGACTCGAGGTGCGGAATTCAGCGATCGATGGCGGATTCTTTTTTAGCCGGATCATCCGAAACGGATTGGTGAAATCAGCTGGATGACAATAATTTCGCCGCCGGCGATTTCTTCGCGATCTTCGGGGATAATGATTAGGGCCTCTTTCTGGGCCATGGATTGCAGGGCGCTTTTTAATCTGGCCGGCTGAACGAAGAGCTGGTCTTGTCGCTTTTCAAGACGGGCGTGGACGAAGTTGGTCCATTTTTTTTTGCCGTATACGGCTTGCGTAAGGTAAGCCGGGATCGTCGGAAATGCAACCGGCGGTTCTCCTCGCATTTTGAGCAAGGCCGGCAACCCAAACTGTAAAAATGCCATTTCATTGGAAGGCGGGCCGCCCGGCAAACAGAAAAAAGGTTTGTCGCTCAAAAGGCCGAACCCGACAGGTTTGCCGGGTCCCATGCGAACCCGGTGGTAAATGCCCTGCCAGTTCAATTCTGCGACAACGTCTAAAATCAGGTCGCGTTCACTGCCCCAGGCACCGCCGCTGGTTAAAAACGCATCAACATGGGGCAGATGTTTTTCGATCGCGTTGTTAATATCCTCTTTTTTATCATCAACCAGCTCCGTTATATACGGCAAACCGAGCTGGGTGAGCCAGGCACAAATCTGCGCCATGTTACTGGCGTAGAGCTGTCCCTTGCGCAGCTTGTGGCCGGGAGTCACCACCTCGTCACCGGTGGCAATAACCGCCACTTTTGGATTTAGGTAAACCTTGGCGGCCGCCAGGCCGGCGGCCGCCAAAAGACCGATCCGGGCCGGGTTCAGCTTCACACCCCTGGCGGCGATGGCGTCTCCATCACGGATGTCCCGGCCCTGTTGCAGGATATTGCGTCCGGTATCGGCGGTATTAAAAGCGTCTATTATATTCGAATCCCGGCGGCAAAATTCTTCCGACAATACGGCTTCGGCACCCTCGGGTAATGGTGCACCGGTCGTAACGCGAACGGTCTGGCCCCGGTTTATTGCCAGTTGGCGGCGATCTCCGGCTGAAAGGTTACCCAGCACCTTCAGCCTTACGGGGTTTTGTTCATCAGCCTGCGACAAGTCGGCCGCAACAACCGCATAGCCGTCCTTGCGGGAAGTGCTGACGGACGGGCAGTCTACCCGGGCGATAATATCTTCAGCCAGAGTTCTTCCGACCAGGCGGTCCAAAGGAAGCGTTTCGGTTTCCCCGGCAACCACATGGGACAGGGTCAGTTCAAGCGCTTCTTTATATCCGATAAATTCTTTCATCAGGAATCACATTTAGGGGAATTTCCTGGGAAACGTTATATTACTATGCAATCCACTTGCATCAGAAGGTTTTATAAGACAATAAAATCCCAAATCTCAAGCACCAAATTACAAATGGTTCGACAAGCTCACCACCCTGAGCAAAGTCGAAGGGTAAATCTCAAATTCTCTTTTAAAAGCAGGAACTGCCATCCCAACAGTGTGTACAAACCTTTTCTTTCGGCAATCCGATCGCTTCAATCAGGTCATCCAGCCGTTGATATTTTAACGATGTGAGTTTCAGCCGCCGGCGTATTTTTTCCACCATGGCCGTATTTTGCTTTGAACCTGCTGTGGCGTATGCTTCCAGTGAATCGCAATCCGGCCCTTCAAGTTCTTCGACGGCGCTGCGTCCGGCCAGATCCAGCGTTGAGCGCGAAGTTGAAAAATTGAGAAAATCACATGGGTAAATCAAAGTCGGGCAAGCCGGGCGCATATGCACCTCCGACGCACCGGCATCAAACAAAATCTGAACATTATCCTGCAGCTGGGTGCCCCTGACGATTGAGTCCTCACAAAACAAAACTCTTTTGTCTTTGATCAGATCCTGCACCGGGATCAGTTTCATCCGGGCAACCAGATCCCGCATGTCCTGGTTCTGGGGCATAAAACTGCGCGGCCAGGTCGGGGTATATTTTACGAAGGGTCTCATATAAGCGATATTCTTCGCATTGGCATAGCCGATGGCATGGCCGATGCCGGAGTCCGGTATTCCGGCGACAAAATCGATTTCCACGTCATCGTTTTTTGCCAGCGCCTGGCCACATCGATATCTGACCGACTCGACATTGATCCCTTCATAACTGGAAGCCGGGTAACCGTAATACACCCACAAAAATGCGCACACCTGCATTTTATCTTGCGGTTCTTTTCTCTGCTCGTAACCTTCGGCTGTCATTCGCACGATTTCACCGGGACCCAGGTATCTCTCAATTTCATAGCCGAGATTCGGAAAGGCACAGGATTCGGATGATGCGGCAAACCCACCGTCCTTTTTTCCGACAATAACCGGCGTGCGCCCCAGTTTATCCCGGGCCGCATAGATTCCATCTGTCGTCAACAACAGCAGGGAGCATGAGCCCTTGATGGCTTGCTGGGCATTGTGGATACCGGCTTCAAAAGATTCTTTTTCACAGATCAACATGGCCACCAGCTCGGTGGGATTGGTTTCACCGCTGCCCATTTAGGCAAAATGTATTTTTTTCGCCAGCGCTTTTTGGGAGAGTTCCTGTATATTGTTAATTTTGCAGACGGTCACAATGGCAAATGTACCCAGATGTGAGCTGATAATCAACGGCTGGTCGTCATGGTCGCTGATGATCCCGATGCCCATGTTGCCATGCAGGTTCGGCAGGTCGGATTCAAATTTGGACCTGAAATAGTCTCTTTCGATGTTGTGGATGGATCGTTTAATTTCGGAGGCATTTTTAACTGCCAATCCGCCTCTTTTGGTTCCCAGGTGCGAATGATAGTCGGTGCCGTAAAACAGGTCAGTTACACAATCCTCTTTTGATACCGTGCCGAATAAACCACCCATGAGCGCCTCCATTTCCTCATATTTCATCTTTATTTCGAATAATACCTGATTTTTAAATGGACCTTAAGGCAGCTCAGCATCCACATTGTGAAATTCCGCTGCGGCAAAGTGGCGATTGTAGTTGAGCTTGTTAAAAAAGGTCAGGTAATCTTCTTGCGGCCTGGTTTTTTCTTCCAGGGTTTGCCAGACTTCATCGGGCATATCCCAGTCTCCCAGTTCAAGGTTGGCGGCCAGCTGATCGGTGTTTTTGACACCGACTATGACGGATGTAACGAATCTGCGCTTCAGCGGCCAGGCCACGGCCAGCTTTGCCATGGGAATATCGGAGCTTACGGACACTTGTTCCAGGATTTCGGCTGTTTTGAAGCCGCGCGGATGCCAGAAGCGGGGGCCGTCCACCTGAGTTCGAAAAGAATGGCGCGAACCCTCGGCCGGTTCGGTCATTCCTTTATATTTTCCCGTGAGTAAACCCGCACCCAGGGGGCTGTAGCAGATGAAGCCCACGCCATGGTCCGCTGCAGCCGGGATGATTTCCCTTTCCGGCTCCCGGTTGATCAGGTTATACAGATATTGACCGGCAACCGGACTTTCCAGGTTCATGCGTGCAGCAACCCCGGCCGCTTTGGCAATCTGCCAGCCAAATAAATTGCTGCAGCCCAGATACCGGACCTTGCCCTGCCGGACGAGGTCATCCAGGGCCCGCATGCTTTCCTCCATCGGTGATACCGGGTCGGGTCCGTGGATGTAATACAGATCGATGTAGTCGGTTTTCATGCGCTTAAGACTGCCCTCGCAGGCGGCGATGATATGCTTTCTGGAAACCCCTTGCGCGTTGGGGAAAATGCCCATTGGAAAATAACATTTGGATGCAATCACCACTTCATCGCGTTTAATCTGCGGCATGAAAGTACCGACAATCTCTTCTGATTTCCCGCCGGCATAAACGTCGGCCGTGTCGATAAAGTTGCCCCCACCGTCAAGATAGTGCTTGATTATTGCGTGGGATTCTTGTTCATCGCAGCCCCAGTCCGGGGTGCCAAAGGTCATTGTGCCGAGGCTGATGCGAGAGACCAGCAGCCCGGATCTTCCTAGATAGCGGTACTTCATTTTTAATTCCTCCAAGTTGGCAATTCAATTTTTCAGGTGGCCAGTTTAGGTTTAGTGGGGCTGCTGTGTCAAGCCCAAAGGCGCCGGCTGCTCATATTGACCAGCAATCTTTCTTCTGATTATCCGGTTGCCGGCAAAAGTACTGCGTGCAAACGTTGGGCAACTATTTTTTCCTGTCCGGGAACCAGGGTTTGAGGATTTGCGAACAGGCCGGTGGCGGTCGTTCCGACCGCAATGCCGGGGTCTGCCTGCAGCAAACGGGATCTGACTTCGTCTCTGTCCAGCGTAATAATCTTTTCATCCCAGTCGAGGTACAGGCGTGGTATCCAGTTCGGCTGAACACCGGGTTCAGAAGGGGAAACCCGGCGGGCGTCAAGTCCGGGCACGTCCTTTAGGGCCGTCACCATGTAGGCCACCATGTCTTCCCACAGTTGTTCTTCGGCCGCGAAATCCTGCTGCAGGTACAGCTCCAAGGCCGTTACCAGCCCGGCGATTTCTTCTTTGCCCGCCTTCATGGCGCGGCCGATGCTGTAGTTCGGGTTGGCATTCAGGGCGCAGCAGTCAATCAAATCGGCACGCCCCACAATCAGCCCGCTGGACTGGGGTCCGCCGATATCCTTGCCGCCGCTGAAGACCGTGAGATCGGCCCCCATGTGAAAGTAGCGGCTCAAATTATCTGCCGGCGGCAGTTCGGCGGCGGCGTCGACGATGACGGGGATTTCTTTTTCTTGGGCGATGGCGATGACTTCCGGCAGCGGCAGGTTGCGGTGGTTTTCAAATTCGAGAAAATGAACGACCGCCGCTGTGCTTTCGCTGATCGCCGCCCGCATCTCCCAGGGATAGGTCTCCTTTATCATTCCGAATTCGACGATCTTCACCCCGGCCTGGCGCACGGCGTGGTCGTAGCCGTTGCGGTGACTTTTTTGGATAAGAACCTCATTTTTTTCGATTGTGTCCAAATCCGGCAGCCGTCGGATTTTGGCCGGGTCGGCGCCGGTGATGCAGGCCGCGGTGGACAGGGTCAGGCCGGCGGCGGCCCCGGAAGTGATGTAGGCGGCTTCGACGCCGAGCAGCGCGGCAACATGCTGACCCGCTTTGGCCAGCAGCTGATTTAAGTCGACAAAAGATTTGGCGGCTTCGGCCATCGCCGCCACGACGGCCGGGTCCATCACACAGCCGCCCAGTCTGGTAATTGTACCTTCGGCGTTAATCAATTCTGGCATGCCCAGCGTGCGGTAGATGCTCACCATTTATTGATTCCTTTCTCTTCCAAAACCGGAAGGCGCGTCCGGGCGTGATCCGGGTTAAAGAATCTGCTCGAAGCGCCGCAAGAAGGATCGCAGGCGCTCGGTGGCGGGGTTGCTCAGGATGGTGGCCGGCGGTCCGTCTTCCATGACGACGCCTTCATCCATGAAGACCACCCGATTGGCCACTTCTTTGGCAAAAAGCATTTCGTGGGTAACCACCAGCATGGTCATGTGATAATCCTCTGCCAGCGATTTCATGACGCTGAGGACTTCGCCGACAAGTTCGGGGTCCAGGGCCGAGGTGACCTCATCAAAGAGAACGACTTTGGGTTCGACGGCCACGGCCCTGGCAATGCCGACCCGCTGCTGCTGGCCGCCGGACAGGGCCGCGGGGTACGCGTCGACCTTGTCACTCAACCCCACTTTTTCCAGCCAGTTGCGCCCGATCTCAACGGCTTCTTCCCGCGCCAGGCCTTTGACCTGAACCAGCCCCAGGGTTACGTTCTCCAGAGCGGTCATGTGCGGGAAAAGATTAAACTGCTGAAACACCATCCCAACCTTGGCCCGTTGCCGGGCAACCGCGCTTTCGGGGCGTTTTATCAGCTTACCCTTGTCTTGGCGGTATCCGACCAGCTCCCCGTCGATATACACCCGGCCGCGGTCATAGGGCTGTAGAAAATTGATGCAGCGCAAAAGGGTTGTTTTGCCGGACCCGCTGGGGCCGATGATGGCCAGCACATCGCCCTGATCCACTGCCAGATCGATGCCTTTGAGCACCTGTAATTCACCGAAACTTTTCTCCAGTTTTTCAATTAGAACAACTTTTTCGCTCATCACCAGGCCCTTTAACTTGAGTAGGTAAATTTCTTTTCGATGCGCGCACCGACCCTGGAAAGACTGAAGTTGATCGAGAAATAAAGCAGGGCAGCCACACCGTAAAACAGAAGCGGTTGGCGTGTGCGGGCGGCAATTTGTTCGGTCGAATAAAGCAGGTCAACGATGCTGACCAGCGCCAGCAGGGAAGATGCCTTTACCAGTTCCACTGCTGTGTTGGTCCAGGGCGGTATGGCACGGGCCAGGGCCTGGGGAAAAATTACGTAGCGCAACCGCTTATAAAATGTCAACCCAATGGATTGGGCGGCCTCTGTCTGGCCGTCGGGGATCGAGTCGACGGCCCCGCGCACCACTTCGGAAACGTGCGCGGTGCCAAAAATGGCCAGCGCCAGCGCGGCCGCCACAAAGCCGGTTATCGGCAGGCCGAGGGCCGGCAAGCCGTAAAAGACGCTGAAGATCAGCACCAGCAATGGAATTCCGCGGATGGAATCAACGTAGATACGCATTAACAGGCGCAGGGGCAAGGGCCCGTACAGCAAGGCGAGCCCGCCGAACAGTCCGCCCAGGGTGCCGGCACCGATCACCAGGGCGGATGCTCCGATGGTCACCGACAACCCGCGCCACACCAAATGGGCATTATTTAACAATAGATCAAGCATGTGTTGTCTCTTATCGCACCATGGCATATTTTTTTTCCAAAAGGCGTAATAAACCCGCCAGCACGTAGCACGTAATGAGGTACATGACCGCCACGGTCGTGTAGACCTCCAATATGCGCCAGGTATTCGTATTGATCACCATGGCACCGTAGGTTAGTTCGGGGACGGAAATCGCCGCCGCCAGCGATGTGTCTTTGAACAGCGAGATAAAGGTGTTGCTCAAAGACGGCAGTACAATGCGGAAGGTGACCGGCAGGGTAACGAATTGCATCGTCTTGCGGGGGGTCAACCCAATGGCTTTGCCGGCCTCGGTCAAACCTTCCGGCACCGACATGATACCGGCCCGGAAAACCTCGGCCAGATAGGCGCCGGAGTATACTGAAAGCGCCAGCACAAAGGACCAGACATTGTTCAACAGGTGAAACCCAATCAGCCCCAGACCATAGTACACAAAGTAGATGATCAACAGCAGGGGGATATTCCTGACGAACTCCGTGTAAGCCGTCGCCAGCGCCCGGATCTGCCGCCCGCCATACACCCGGGCAAAGGCCGCCAGCAGGCCGATGACGCAGCCAATGGTCAGCGAAAGCAAGGCCAGTCCCAGCCCCAACAAAATTCCCTGCCAAAGCAGATCAAAGTTTTGAAATACCGGTCGCCAGTTCAAATGGTACATGCACACTGCCTCCAACAATTCAGTCAAGATTCCGGACCCAGAGATCCCGGCTTGGGGTTGCTCCCGCAGGGGGCTCCGGCATTAAACCACAAGAGTACTGGAGTTTTGGAGAAATGGAAAAATCATTTCCGGGTATATTCGGGTCGTCAAATTGATTTGCCGGGTTGCGCCTCTTGAAATTATATCGTGTGAAATGTTTGATTTTCGTAGGTTGGGTTGAGGTACGAAACCCAACATCGCAAACTGGACTCAACCCAACCTACCGACAGCCGGACTCTTCGTTCAGGCCTAAAATACCCGATTCCCTACTTGTATTCAACCGGGAATCCGGTCTTGGGATTGGGAAGTTCTTCACCGAAAAATTTCCTGAATGCCGTTGAATATTCGACAAATTCTACGCCGGTCATGGCTTCATGCAAAATGGTGTTGACGTAGTTCAGCCAGATGGAATCTCCCGGTTTTACCGCGGCGGCATAAGTCTGGGGCCACCAGCCCGTGTCACCGACCTTGTATTTGGCGGGGTCCTGGGCGACCATCCAGCGTACCGTGGAGTCATCGATGGCGGCCGCATCAACCCGGCCTGAGTCCAGGGCCAGCATGACATTGGCCTGGGTGTCCAACTGCAGGACTTTGGCGTTGGGGATTCCGTCATGAACCAGATCTTGCGCAAATACATTCTGCAGAACGGAGACGGTCACCTTTTTGCCGGCTGCGGCCAGATCCCCGGCGCCCTTGTACGGGCTGTCCTTCATCAGCAGGGTATTGACGCCTTCGCGATAGTACGGAATCGTAAACTCGGCCAGCTGGGCCCGTTGGGCGTTGACCGTCATAAACTGAAACACGACATCGACCTTGCTGGCCTGCAGGTTGGGCACCCGGGCATCGGGTTTCTGGCGATTGAATTCGATGGCTTTGGGATCATTGAACAGCCCCTTGGCCAATAGCCTGGCCATTGTTACGTCAAAGCCCTGGAGTTCGCCCTTTTCGTCTTCGAAATGCCAGGGCGGATTTCCACTGCCGGTGCCGACAATGATCTTGCCGCGATCCAGCACTTTGTAAAGCAGACTTTCCGGGCGTTTGGCGGCATTAGCGATTTTGGGCTTCAGGCTCAAATAACCAAGGGCTGCAGCGCCGGCCCCCAATGCTTTGCCAAAAAAATTTCGTCTTGATATCATCTTGTGCTCCTCCCTTCTATCAATTTGATGGTTGAAACATTTGTCAGGCGGGCTAGTCATCTTGCCGGTATTGAATTTTTCCTCACCCCCTTTCTCTGTTTCGAGCGCTCGTGAGAAATTCCGATTAAGGAGCCGCCCGTTCAACGAATAACGCAATTATCTACTTAAAATCGCGGTGGCAGCTAATCCAGCGTGCCTTCAAATCACGCAGCTCATGTTCGACGTCTGCAAGCTGCTGCCTTTCCACGGCTCGTTTCAGATTTGCCAGGTGATCGAGATACTCGTGCATGGCTTCCCGCCACTCAGGCTCAGCGAAATCAGCCATCCGCTCTGAATCCCTTACGAAAGCGGTTAAGGCTTCTTCATGCGGCAGGCTGCCGTTCTGGACCTCGTTTTGCAGCGCTTTGAATTCTTGGGCCAGACGCTTTTTGATGGTTTTAAAAGACTCCTGCCAGCGGGTGACTTCTTCTCTGGCAGAAGGGTCATAATCTGCCAAAGTTGACCAGCGCCATTTGAGCTTGGTTTCAATTCTGCCTTTTTTTTCTTTGTGTTTAATCCGGGCTTCGAAGGTTTCCGGGACAGACCATTGCTTGCCCTCGGTGTCAAAAGTGCCGCTTCGCAGTTGCCGGGCTATTTTCTCCAGGTGATCGGCCAGTTCCAGCCGGGTAAATTCTTTTTCTACTTTGCTTTTCATAGGATTTCTCAATTGCCTTAATCATTTGCCATGGATTCACCGCCCGCTTCGCTCGAGTCCCAGAGATCGCAGAGGAATTTAGCTTTTAACTTTCTGCTGAGAGGCCAGAAAGTTAAAAAAAGCATGTCCTTCGGGCAACAGTATAACGGAGTATATTCGCGCTATCATTCTTAGGTATTTATTCTCATTCGAGACAGATTGTCCTTTATGTTTGCCGTCCTCTCAACGGCAAACATAAAATATCTATTCTCCGCGCACTTTGCGACTTTGCGGTGAATCCAATATTAAATCGACTATAATCCTTTTTACCATTCAGGTATTTGGCTTTAATGATCAAAATCGCCTAATTTGCTGTTATTTAATACTATTAAACCTTCTCATTAATTTTCATGCAAGATTCAGGTAATTATTGCCGTATTAGTATCAAGATTCAAGAATCTGAATTTCATCTCCCCGGTGAATCGTGCCTTCTGCCAAAACCTTTGCAAACACGCCTTCGCGCGGCATGATACAATCTCCGGCCATGTAGTAGATGGCGCATTTATTGTGACATTCTTTGCCGATCTGGGTAATTTCGACGATAACCGTGTCGCCCAATTGAACCCGGGTGCCGAGCGGCAGGGTTTTCCAGTCAATCCCGACGGAGGCAATGTTCTCCGCAAAATCTCCAAAGGTCACATCAAGGCCCTGATCTTTGACACTTTCGATACTTTCAGATGACAAAAAACTTACCTGCCGATGCCATTTACCGGCGTGGGCGTCGCCCTCAAGGCCGTGGTCCTTGGATATAAACGCCTCTTCGACCGGCGTTTTGCGGGTTCCCTTTTTTTTGCTGATGGCAATAGATACGATCTTCATTATCTGGATTCCTTTATATTTGTGGAGCACATCATCAGGTGCCGTTTCCAATGAGAAAGATGCCATAGGTGGCGCGCAGGTTTGGAAAAACTTTTATTGCTTTGCCGTATCTGTCCTCGGCCTGCGTATCTATGGCAACTTCCTTTAAAATATTAAACCCGACTTCGCGAATAAATTTGCGAAAGTCTTTGATGGTAATAACCCGAATATTAGGGGTGTTGTACCATTCATAGGGTAATTGTTTCGTGACCGGAGCGTAACCGGATAACAGCAACTGCAGGCGGGGTCCCCAGTGGCTGAAATTGGGAAAACTGACGATGCCTCTTTTACCGATCCTGAGCATGTAGCGGATCAGCGTGTCCGGCTCATAAACCTGCTGCAATGTCTGACTCAAGATAACATAGTCGAACGAATCATCCGGATAATCCAAGACCTCTTCGTTGATGTCTCCCTGTAAAACCGATAATCCTTTTGCAATACAATCAGCGACCTTGGCCTCATTGCGCTCTATGCCGGTGCCGACAACCTGTTTATGGCTAATTAAATATTTCAGCAGATTTCCTTCACCGCAGCCAAGGTCGATCACCCGGGAACCCGCTTCGATCCAGGAGGCGATGATTTGAAGATCGTATCGCATATGGTTACTTGCCGGTTTCGTGGAAGACACGCTCTAAAAAACCTCTAACCAATTTAGTTAACCGCTCGTTGGATAATAAAAAAGCATCGTGGCCCCATTCAGCTTCAATTTCCAGGAAACTCACATCCAGGCCGTTTTTCTTCATGGCCTTGACCATGGAGCGGGACTGATAGGTGGGATACAACCAGTCGGATGTAAAGGAGACCACTAAAAATTTGGCCCGGGTTTTCGAAAACGCTTTTACCGCCGAACCGTTGCCATATTTTTTCCGAATGTCAAAATAATCAGCCGCTTTGGTAATGTATAAAAACGAGTTGGCATCAAAGCGCTCCACAAATTTTTTGCCCTGGTATCGCAGGTAACTCTCCACCTGGAAATCGGCGTCAAAGTTGAACGAAAAATCGCTTTTATCCTGCAGCCGGCGGCCGAATTTATGGCGCATGGACTCATCCGACAGGTAGGTGATATGGCCGATCATGCGCGCCACAGCCAGTCCCATATTGGGTTTGGGTCCGAAATAGTAATTGCCGCCATTCCACTTGGGATCGGCCATAATCGCCTGCCGGCCAACTTCATTAAAGGCGATGGCCAGGGCGGAGTGACGCGTGGTGGTTGCCAGCGGGATACCCGCGGCAACCATTTCCGGATACCGGGCACACCATTCCAACAGCTGCATACCGCCGATCGATCCGCCCACCACCGCCAGAAGCTTTTTGATCCCCAGATGATCGAGCAATGCTTTCTGGGCCGTGACCATGTCTCCGATGGTAACCACCGGAAAATCTAGTCCGTAAGGCAAAACTGTCCTGGGGTTGATGGTACAGGGCCCGGTGGAACCCATGCAACTGCCCAGAATGTTCGAGCAGATTACAAAATATTTGTTGGTATCAATGCCCTTGCCGGGACCCACCATGTTGTCCCACCAGCCGGGCTTCTCGTCGTCGTCTTTGTAGTATCCGGCCACATGGGAATCCCCCGATAAAGCGTGCAGGATCAGGATGACGTTGTTTTTGTCTGCATTTAAACTCCCGCAGGTTTCATAGGCCAGGGTTATCGGACCCAGTTTGGCACCGCTTTCAAGAACCATTTCATCAGGCGGTTCGGCGAAGGTAAAGAACTTCTTTTCGACGATTCCCACTGTATTTTCGTCTCTGTCATGTTCGATGTATTCGCTCATAGTAGACTTCTACGCGTGAGTGAGAAAATAATAATTGCGTATTTCTTTACTTACGATAGTTGTACCTAGAGACTGATACTGGATTCTCGATTCTGGATGCTGGATAAATTCCAATAAGGAACCTTATTCTATATCGAGCATCGAGAATCAAGTATCGAGTATCGTTTCCTTTTTTTAAAGTTTAGAAAACGCCTGCTCCAGGTCAGCAATTATGTCATCGCTATGCTCGATGCCGATGGACAGGCGAATCAGGTCCGGTGTTAAACCGCTGGCTTTTTGTTGTTCTTCGTTCAGCTGCGAATGGGAAGTGCTTGACGGATGCAACACCAGGCTTTTGGCATCTCCGACGTTGGCCAGGTGAGAAAAGAGCTGCAAATTTTCTACAAATTTACTGCCGGCTGCCGCTCCGCCTTTAATGCCAAAGACGACCATTCCACCAAAGCCTTTTTTCAAATATTTCCGGGCAACCGGATGGGTGGGATCGTCTTCCAAACCCGGATAACGCACCCACTCAACACCTGAATGCGATTTTAAATATTGGGCCACTTTCAAAGCGTTTTCACAGTGGCGTTCCATCCGCAGGGGCAGTGTTTCCAGACCCTGCAAAAACATCCAGGCATTGTCCGGTGAAAGGCACGCCCCTAAATTGCGCAGGGGCACCAGTCGCATCCTTAAAATAAAAGCGACCGGGTTCAGATCCCCCAGATCATGGGCATAGCGGATACCATGATAGCTGGGATCCGGTTCGTTGAATAGGGTAAATTTACTATCGGTCCAGTCAAATTTGCCGGCATCAATTACTACGCCGCCGATACCGGTCCCGTGCCCGCCCATCCATTTGGTCAGGGAGTTAATGACGATATCCGCACCATGATCGATACTTCTCAGCAAATATGGCGACGTAAACGTTGCATCGATAATCAACGGCAAATTGTGTTTGTGGGCAATTTCGGCCACCGCATCGATGTCGACAAACTCGAGGACCGGATTGCCGATCGTCTCAATAAATATGCCTTTCGTTTTTTCCGTGATGGCCTGCTCGAAATTATTCGGATCGCGCGGGTCTACAAAATTAACATGGATATCAAATTGCGGCAGAATAGAATCAAACATGGTGTACGTGCCGCCGTACAGATTATTGGCGGATACGATTTCATCGCCGGCGGCACAAAGATTGATTATCGAATAATAGACAGCCGAAGTCCCGGAAGAAAGGGCCAGGGCCGCGGCACCGCCCTCCAGCGCAGCGATTCGCTGCTCGAGAACATCCTGGGTGGGGTTCATGATGCGGGTATAAATGTTGCCGAGCTCTTTTAATGCAAAAAGATTGGCAGCGTGCTCGGTGCTTTTAAACACATAAGAAGACGTGCGATGCAGGGCAACGCCCCTGGACGTTGTCGTCGGGTCCGGCTCCTGGCCGGCATGGAGGCATAAAGTTTCAAATTTGTGGTCTTCACTCATTATCGATCTCCTTTATTATATAAATATGATTTATGTTGTTTTGTATAGAATTGCAGTTTGCAGGATCCAGGTAAAACCTAACCTGTCACAATCTTCCAGCCATCTCCAGCAATATGCACCGCGCATTGGCCGTGTTCAAAATATTTTCATCTGCTGATCAAGATCAATTATGGTTTATCCACAGCTGATCTCATGTTTTTCAGGGCGAAGTAAATGGGTGGAAGAAAAAAACAGGGAAGCGCAAAGGCGTGAAGAAGCATCTAAGAGGATTAGTTGATGCCTCGGTCAGAAATGATAATACGGCTTACGGTTGCATGCAGTCTCGTTTTCATTTGCAGCGATATTTCCGTTTTAGCCAGATCATGCTCTTCTTCACAACAGCAGCACATTTCACCTGGCTCCGGCATGTCCATCTCCATATCATCACCTCCCGTCTTTTGAAGAAGTTTCAACACTAACAAATGCTAATATAATAGCGGAATGTTTTCCGTCAAGTTTTTCGGCGTTATAATTTCAACTATATTGATCGTTTTAAGTTTAATACCCTTGGGTTGAAAGTTCAGGTGACCCGCTCAGCGGGTGGTTGTGGGTTCCAGGACCGCGTTAAGCGATCCGCTTTTGAAGCCGTCCAGGTCCAGGGAAACATATAAAAAGCCCAATTCGTGAAATTTTTTACTTATCTCCATTCGCCTATTGATCAGTGGCTCAAATTCTTCCACTGGAACCTCGATTCTGGCTGTGTCGCCATGATGGCGAACCCTTAATACCCGCAAACCGATATCGTAGAGAAAATCTTCAGCGGATTCCACCTGGCTCAGTTTTTCTTCCGTCACTTCTTCACCATATGCGATTCGGCTGGCCATACAAGGCATGGCAGGCTTGTCGGCAATTTCCAGCTTGTAATAGGCGCATACTTGGCGGATGGTTTGTTTGGTGATACCCAAATCAACGTAAGGTGCCTGAATCGATGCCTCCCGGGCGGCCTGCATGCCCGGCCGGTAATCACCCAGATCGTCCACATTGACACCGTAACTGATCGGCCAGGGCGCCACATTGGATGAGTTCAGCAGTTGCCGGCGCAGGGAATCGATCTTTTCGAAAAGCGCCTTTTTACAATGATAGCAGCGATCAGCCTGGTTCACCTGGTAAGCGGGATTTTCCATTTCCCGGGTTCGAATTATTTGAAGCGGAATCCCATGGGTTTGGGCAAAATTAATCGCATGGCGATACTCCCGACGGGAAAGCGAAGGGCTGTCTGCCAGCACCGCCACCATGGCATCTTCGAGGGCGCGGTGTGCTGCATATGCCAGAAGCGCACTGTCGACACCACCGCTGTAGGCAACAATGGCGTGCTGCTGCATTTTGAAAAAATCCACCAGGTTTTTAGCGTATGAAGCTGGATTTACGATTTGTTCGGGATCGGCCAGCTCGGTTTTCATTTTTGATCCTTAGAAAAAAAGCGGCCCTGCAGGCCGTATTTTGATTAAAGTGAAACGCCGGGTTAATAATTCTGGAACCGTTTACAGCGTTGCCGTTTCCTCAAACCTGAATATCGCTGAAGGCGTAAAGATTTAACCGGCAAGGATAAGGGGGGGACGATTAAAATATGCTATTGAAAACCTCGCAGGAGCGGCAAACTTGCATTTTGTCATGCCAATTTTTATGAATTATACCGTCACAAATCGTACCATTGATAAACCAGCATAGATTCCCGCTCTTAAATTCCCAGGCGGGACACTGCTTCTTTTGTTCGGGAGCACAGTTTTTTATTCTCCAGCATGGTTTGCTGCTTTTGCCGCCGTTATTTACCCGGGATACCAAAAAATACATTTGGCGCTCTACCGCAGGCGGTATTGTGCGCCAACCCTGCTCATAGCTGTGAATTGCTTTCAGGGAGGTTCCCAGCAGCTGGGCCATCTGTTTTTGGGTTTTATCCAACTTTGATCGAAAAGTTTTAAATTCTTTTTTGTCCATTGAGGCCGCCCTTTGAAAGGTTAATATTATACCAAGCCCATACTTAAAAGATTAAATTTTGCCACCATGTGGTAGAGTTGTCAATAAAAAAAATGCGTTCGTTCAACTAGGGTATTTGCCTACTCCTGATCCGGCAACCAGATGCTGTGGATATCATCTACTGTATATCTGATTGTTTTTAATGCATTAAGGACCCGGGTGTATGTCATGGCCAGTCCGATGTTCTCCGCGAGCACCAGCAGTGAGTCGACATCACGCTCTGAGATATCCCACACGTCTTTGTGGTATAGTCTCAAGGAGCCAATCACCCTGCCAGAGAAGTTGATTGGCACAGAAACGATGGCCCCGATTCCTTCCTCCTTGGCATCTTGCGGATACTGAAGGCGGTCGGTATTATTGACATCCGAGATGACAATTGGCTTGCCTTTAGACGTATCGGTTATGCTTTTATCCGATAAAACCGGACCTTTTTCCAAATAACTCATGCTTAGCCCAAAGCTTGCCAGATCCTCAAGTTCGTTTGATTCGGGATTGAGGGCAAAAATTGTGCACCCTTTAATTTCAAGGGCTGCAACCAAAAGCTGCGTCAGATGGTTCGCCATGATTTCAAGGTTATCAGATTGGGCCATGGCTCTGAAAACAACCTTAAAAAGGTCTATATCTATTTTTTCTTCGGCACTCATAGGTTACCTCCTCTTTGTGTTAAGAAACAATGCACACAGTCGTGTCTTTGAGGGTCATGACGACCTTGTTAGAAACACTCCCTGAAAAAAAGCGGGCCACGCGAGTTGCCTTGCGGTTGAGAACAATCGCGTCAAATTTTGTATCCCTGGTAAGGCTAATAATTTCGCCGGCAATATCCTTTTTGCGGGGTTTGAAAACTGTGCGAATCCGGTCAGCCGCAAAACCATTTTGAGTCAGCTTCTCGGTGACCGACTTGAGGTCATTTTCCCGTTGCATAATCTGTTGCGAAAGATAGCTCAGGCTGCCCTTGAGTTTTCCGGTTACAAGGCTGGCTCCTGTTTCAATGTCGGGTACGGGCGTGAATGTATGAAAAATGGTAATTTCAACCCCTTCGATGTGGGCAAAGGCGCTGCTGACAAAGTCTATCGCCTTCTGATCCAGGCTGGTAAAATTGTAGGCAAGTAATATTTTTTGGATGGCCATTTTGTCCCCCTCTTCGACTTGATTTAGGTTTAGTGAAGTAAAACGCATATTTAAGCTGCGTTAAAGAGGCGATAGGGTGAAACACATTTTGAATTTGCCTTGCTTGCTATCGATAAAAACGTACGCAGCACAGGTGATCTAAAGACAGGCCAGAAACCGATTTTTGTGGAATCTCATGAACTATATGGTGTGAACCGGCTGATGTCAAAGCGGTTTTCAGCCAATTCCAAAAAATAAAATGGCACAGGGTGTTATTTCGTGTCAACAATAAATTTGTCACTGATCATTACCAATAGTCTTAAACGTAAAAATTTCTCGCAAAGGCGCAAAGCGCGCAAAGGTAAAGCATTAATTAAATCTTGGCGATTTTGCGCCTTTGCGTGAGACCTTCTTGGTTCCGGTTTATCCGGATCGGGGATTGGTTTTAAGAAACAGATTCACTATATCATTGCCAGAGGCACCGATAGCCTGTTATGGATTAGGACGATACCTGAATCTTGCGTGAAAACATAGAGAAATATGGAAACCTCCGACTTGTCCACCTGGAGGGCTCGTGCAATAATTCAGCAAAAAATTTTAACGGACTAAAGCCTGAAGGGTCCAAAGCGGGTTCGGTATATAACCAATGAATCCTGACTGTGGACGCTTACAGCTCTAAAGAAAGGTAATATTATGGCTCGACTTGAACAGATGCCGGAACCGATGCGCTCCCACATTGCTAAAACAAAACTGCCGAAGTTTGAAACCCAACCCTGGGCGGCCGGACCGCCCCTTAATGGTCGACGGGTGGCCATCGTCTCGACTGCCGGCCTGCATCAGCGGCACGATCGACCCTTTACTTTTGAACCCGGCGATAGCTACCGCGTCATTGCCGGAGATTGCCAGGCCAATGACCTGATCATGTCGCATGTCTCCACCAACTTTGACCGCAGTGGATTTCAGCAGGACTGGAACCTTGTATTTCCCCTGGATCGGCTCCAAGAGATTCGTGATGAGGGGCACATCGGCAGTGTTGCCCAATTTCACTATTCATTTATGGGCGCAACCGATCCCAAGGATATGGAACCCTCCGTGCGGAAACTGGCCGGTCTATTGCAGAAGGACAACGTCAATGCGGTCTTGCTCGTGCCGGTCTGACCGTTGTGCACGCGCGCCGTTGGCGGGCTGGCACACTTTTTTGAAGATCATGGTCTTCCGACCACCCAGATCAGTTTAATCCGTCTACACACCGAGCGAATCAAACCGCCCCGGGCTTTATGGGTGCCTTTTGAACTCGGGCGTCCCCTGGGGGTACCCAACAATACCGCTTTCCAAAAAGAAGTTCTCCTATCCACTCTGAAATTATTGGAAGAGCCTGAAGGTCCGGTGCTCCGTGATTTTAAAAAAGATGCGCCGGATTCCGCGGTGGTCGATGTCGTCTGGGCCTGCCCGGTGAATCTGGTCCGCAAAGAGGCGAATTTGAGCACTACCGATGCCATGCGTGCCGCGCTAAAAAAAGAAATGGTGGAATTACGATCCTGGTATGACCTGGCGCTGAAAAAGCAGCAGCGCACCACGGTGGGAGTCAGCGGTCTTGAATTGGAGCAGATTGTCGAATTTATCGGTGCTTTTCTCGACGGCATTCCTGAAAATCCGCGGCAGGATATCGCCATTGCCTATACCTTAAATTTTGCGGTGGATGACCTCAAATCCTATTATTATGAAGCAGCTGCCGCACAACCGGGCGATCTATTGCCGACCAGCAGGGATTTGGACGGCTGGTTTTGGGAACAGACTGCTGCCGCTAAAGTGCTGTTCGCCATTAAGGACCGGTGCCTGGCTAGTGAGGATAAAATGCTGCAGCTGGTCGGCAAGCTGCTGCTTATACCTTCGGCTTACAACAATGCTGGATGAACCGGCAGGCGCACGGCATATGGCGCACGGCGCAGGGGTTAAGGCAAAAGGGTCAAGGTGTAAGGTATGGCATTTTAGGCGGGCACGGCCTGCGACGAGCTCAGCCGAGTCGAGGCCCGCCACACATTAACCTGGTCCTGGCCAACAGCCTCGGGTCGGCCTGCGTGCCGACCTGTGTATCTTCTGTTTACCGGCACATAAAGCATCTCCAGAATCCGGGATCCAACCGTCCAGTAACCAACATCCGGCATCCAGCATCGAGCATCGAGCATTCCCATCAATTGCCGAAATAGTATAATTCATCCTTTACGGTCTGAAGATACTTGAGGGGTGATGCCCTGAGGCGCTCACATTTTGCGGCAGGGTGACAATATTTTGTACTGATTTATAAGGAGGTCTTAGAGAAAAAAATTATAACTAATTGAAATAATTATTATAACATAATTGAGGCTTATTCTGGCGTGGATATTGCTTTACTTTACATATTTGTCGGTGAGTTGTTCCGAATTTTTTTTGACACTGTGTGTAAATCTAGAAATTCCGGTTTTCTCAAGGTGATGCTTTGCAATTTATCTATTTGAAGTGGAAACGAATCCTGCCTGTTTTGATCGTGCTGGTGGTATTATCAAGTACGGTTTGCCGGTCCGAGGTCCTGGCCGAATCCGATATTTTCCCCGTTTATCCGTGCATTCAACCCAACGTCAATTTTTGGCTTAAAGTTTATACGCAGTATTCATCCGACCAGGGCGTCATCCATGACAAACGTCAAATGGACCGGATTTACGGCGTAATTGCGCTGGTGGATCCCTATCGTGCCGGTGGCCGAAAAATTAACAATAAGCGCATCAAAGCAGCCAAAAATAAATACAAGTCAATACTGACAAAATTGATGCAGGGTAAACCACCTGCCGGCCCTGAGGAGCAGCGGGTGGCGGAACAGTTTGGCCCGGATGCCGGCGCCGCTGTTTATCGGTTGGCCATGCGAAATCTTCGCTGCCAGACCGGTCAAAAAGATCGATTCCGCGAGGGCCTGGTTCGTTCGGGCGCCTACATCGATGAAATTAAACAGATTTTCCGTGATGCCGGTCTGCCGGAAGAACTGGCCTATCTGCCCCATGTCGAGTCTTCCTTTAACCCCAAGGCCTACAGCAAGTTCGGCGCTGCCGGGATGTGGCAGTTTACCCGCGCCACGGGCAAGCGATTCATGAAAGTTGGGTACACCATTGATGAACGCCGGGATCCGATTCTATCATCCCACGCTGCGACTAAATTACTCCGACAGAATTACCGCAAACTTAACACCTGGCCCCTGGCCATTACCGCATACAACCACGGCGTAACCGGTATGCGCAGGGCTAAGAGAAAAAAAGGCAGCTATGAACGAATATTTAAGGAATATCGCAGCCGCATATTCAAATTTGCCTCCCGCAATTTTTATTCCGAGTTTCTGGCCGCCCGGGAAGCTGCAATAAATTATCGTCAATATTTTGGCGACCTAAAGTTGAACAGCCCCATCGAAACGCACGCAATCGAACTGAGCGGTTATGTGTCGCTGCCGGAGGTTGCACGGCATTTAAATATCGATCTGGCTGAACTGCGTGCATTGAATCCGGCCTTGCGTGGTCCGGTATTTCGCGGGCAAAAATATGTGCCCAGGGGATATCGGCTGCAGTTGCCGGATAGAAACGACAGAGATTGGAATCAATTAATCGCCCAGTTGCCCGACAAGCTGTACCGGCGCAACCAGAAACGCAGCACGATTTATACGGTCCGCAGGGGCGATACGGCCGGAAAAATTGCCAAAACTCACGGCGTCAACGTAAATGATTTAATTGCGGTCAACAATCTGGATCGGAGGGCGACGATTTACGTCAACCAGAACTTAAGAATACCGCGGCCGGAAGAAAAGCCAATTCTGGTTGCCAAACGCACCCATACCAGGAAAAATTCTGTAGTGCAGTCCCCCCGGGTTGCGAACCAGATGCCGGCGAAATATGCGCCTCAATCCGGTGATTCCGTTGATCAGATAATGGGGCAGTCCGCTGCAAATAAAAAGGCGCTATTGGTTGCCGGCCGTGAACCCCAGGCATCCAACGGAAAAGCGTCCAGACAGGTTCCGGAGCCCCAGCCAGTTAAAAATCGGCCCCAGGCAAATCAAATGGCCGAGTTTTTGCTTGCCCGGGGCACGGTCTCAGAATACCAGCCCGGGGAACCAGCCGCTGCATCGGAAATCAGACCGCCTGAAGTTAATCAAGTGATATCTGAGTCAGAATTCATACCGTTGCTGGCAGACATTGAATCCGATTCCAGGGAAGAACAATCAGATACCGTATCCCTGCAGCGTATGCCTGATGAGCCGTTAAAACCAGGGGATCAAAAAACAGCTTCGATACCGGTCCGGGCTCAGCCGCAGGAAAAGGATACAGAAACGGGGGCCGACAGCCAGATACCTGGATTGTCGGGTGATCAGCAAGCTGCTGTAATCCTTCCGGAAAGCCAATCCCGGCCAATAAAGCAGATCGCCCAAGATCCGCTATTAAATCCGGAAATCATGCAGGGGCATTTTGCAGTGGAACGTGTATCGATGCAGCGCGGAAAATCCATCGGCTACATTCGAGTGGAGGCAGAAGAAACTCTGGGGCATTATGCCGAATGGCTGAATGTTTCGGCCAGCGAAATCAGGCGTTTGAACGGATATCGTTACGGTCGCCCGCTTCATCTAAGCCAGCAAATTAAAATTCCACTGGATCGGGTTGCCAAAGAAAATTTTGAAGTAAAACGCTTTGAATTTCATCAGGAGTTAGCCGAAGACTTCTTTGCTTCTTACCGTGTTGAAAAGGTACTCACCTATTCCATCAAAAGAGGCGACAACATCTGGACCCTTTCGCGCCAGGAGTTTGAAGTGCCGCTGTGGCTGATTAAACGTTACAACGGCGATGTCGACTTTGGCGCCTTGATTCCGTCCCAGAAGCTGTTGATCCCGATAATAGAAAAAAACGTCTAAACTTGCATTTAAACCATCATCTTTTGACCGTGTACTGCGTTGTGATTCGATTCCAAATTCTCACGTACTAACGTGTAAGCTCCGCTTTAGAATCGAATCACGCCCCGCTAGCGCGGGATGACACATCTAATCTTAATTAATTTAAGGTGTGCCTCTTGCCGCTGGAAAATGTCTGCTATCTTAAGCCTAACATTGCATAAATTCTTGTCATCAAGCCTGGCCGTTATGTCTGAGATCGTTGCTTTTTCCGGGCAGATGCTGGATGCTTGATACTTGATGCTGGATATCTCTCAGGACACTATCGGTGAATTTCAACGACATCCAGTATCCAGAAACCAGAATCCAGGATCAGTTAATACTTTCAATGGTCTTCATTGCAGCAGCGAAGTTGGATTTCAAAATTTTATGCAACTATAGGGTTAAGATGAACACTAAATTGGTGGTGCGATGGTTACCAGCAGTCTCAGATCGGTTTTGGCGCGCAGGCCATGCGGTTCGGCAATTTCGCTGATCACGACATCACCGGCTTTGGCCGGCAGTGCGGTGTCGTCTTTTCCCAGAAACTCGCCTTCCCCCTCTATAATTACCAGGCTCAGCTGTCCCTCGATATCATGATTGTGCACCGGAAGCTCCTGTCCGGCTTTGAAATTAAAGTTAATGATTTTAAAATACGGGGAATCGTGTACCAGCAGTTTTTTAAATGCTTTTTCGGAAAAGTCGTTTTCTTCGTAAAGGTTGAGATGTTTCATTTTATGGTCCCCTTTCAAATCGATTCATGTTCTTTCTTCTAGTCGCATATTATTGCAATAATATTATTCTTTGCGAAGGTATGCATTGATTTAAGTCAAAATAGATCCGCTCTGAGTATTGTTATTTGGGATTTAATGGACTTTACCTTGAAGATAGCTCAATTAAACCGATCCGAGCTAAGTAAATTAACTAAAGGACATCTAATCGGGGTTCGGCACCACGTCGGCCTCCACCTGATAGGCGTTGGCCAGGCTGTTGGTGCCGTTGAATACATCCACCACGGCAATTAATTCTGCCACTGCCTCATTGTCCAGTCCGAGCCGCTTCACGGCGGCACTGTGGGAATTAATTCAGTAGGTGCAGTTGTTGGTAATGGACACCGCCAGCGCGATGATCTCCTTGGTCAGCGGATCGAGTTTGCCGGGTTGCATGACGATTTTTAATTTATGCCAGGTGGCCTCCAGGTGATCCGGGTTGTTGGACAGGGCCTGCCAGAAATTGGGAACGAAATCGATGTTTTTGCTTGCCATGATATCATCATAGACTTCCTTGACTTTGCCGGTTGCCTCTCCGGGGGAGACAGTTCGATAAAGGGCCATAATTGTACCTCCTGAGGTTATAATTGCAGGGCTTCACCCCGATCCTATTTGTTGATCAAAAGCATTATCACAGTGCATTGCTATCATCAATCTACAATTTAACCAAATCCGATTTAATTTGAACGGATTATCAGCTTGTAAAGTTAGCTGCGTCATAAAGATAG
>Ga0209260_10000359_pt1 | contig 22391 bp, 19 predicted proteins | sample WorMetTypGCAVOLI_FD_187421 | JGI IMG/M metagenome (GOLD analysis project Ga0209260, IMG submission 187421) | Marine gutless worms symbiont microbial communities from Max Planck institute for Marine Microbiology, Germany - Olavius algarvensis... ...
ATCGCCATCCCGGAAGCGGACTTCCTCAAGATGCTCAATGCACGCCTCATGATCTGGGAACAGTGTTGAAATTCGGAACAAATTCATCATATTATCCTCCTTGATTGAAAGCTATCCTAGATTCTTCTAGACGTCAAGCCTATAACTACTAATTTCCTTCCTCATCAAGGCCCTTGTCCTTCAGCAGGCCGTGCAGGGAATCGACCAACGGGGTGGGGCTCTCTCGCCCCTAGTCTTCTATGCCAGCGTCAGGTATGACGAAATAGTCGGCGACGCGCTCGGACACGGATTCCCCGTGCGCCCGGTCGTATGTCTTGGCCTGCCCGACCGGATGCTCATCGATGGGTAGGGTCGGCTTTGTGGTCATGGTGTCTTCTGCATCTTAGATTGCATCATAATGTAGTGATCCTGTCATCATCCCGTCGCGAAGAGAGTTCAGCACGGTAATCGTTCAGACCCTCAGAGACTGTCTAAGAACTAACTAACCCGTAGGGTGAGCTGTGCCCACCAAATACTATGCCTGACCGGTGGGCACAACCCACCCTACGGGGACGGTTCTATGAAAATCAATGGCTTAGTTTTTAGACAGCCTCTTACTGTTTTTGCCGTCCATGGCACTGGATTCCGGCACTCCCCGCCGGAATGACGAAGTGGTACTTGAACGATTACTCAGCAGGAAGCTGCGCACTACGCACTAAGCACTACCCTCAGAGGCTGTCCAAAAACTAACTCATTGATTATAAAAGCATGCTTGTCATCTGGCTCCCACGCTCCAGCGTGGGAGCAGGTCTTGACGCTCCAGCGTCACCAAGCCTGGCCGCTGGAGCGGCCAAGGTGGTGTTCCCACGCTGGAGCGTGGGAACAAGTAAAATCAATAAGTTAGCTCTTAGGCAGGCTCTCATTTTCACCGCTCACCCTTTTGCCCATCATACCCGGACGAAGGCAGGCAATCGCCTACTCGTGACAGTGGCAACTGGCGAGTCCTTCCGGGTAGTGGTTAAATCTGAAGTGGGGTTGCGCGAGCTAACGATCCGAATCCCTACTGTTTTTGCCGTCCATGGCACCGGATTCCGGCACTCCCTGCCGGAATGACGAGGTGGAGGCTGGTAGATTTCATCACTTGAAATTTATCCACTACCTCCTTCCAAACCACCGGTTAGGATCCCGGATAGTCGCCGGTTCGTTTATGATGACGGCCCACAACCGGCTGTGGTCCGTGGTTCATGGTTCGTGGAGAGGCGCCGGCCTCGCAGTCCTGGTCCAGTTTCTTCGTGGTGACATTGAGGCGGAAGATGGCTTTATGGAGGTCGCCGAGACTCAACATGCCCACCAACATGCCGTCATGCGTCACCGGGATCCGGCGGAAGCGATGACGCACCATAAGGGAAGCGGCCCGCAGCACATGCATGTCCGGAGCTACCGTGACGGGGTTGCGGGTCATGAGGTCGCTGACCGGCAAGGCCAGCACGTCCTTATACTTGGTAATCCGCCGGTCCAGATCCACGTTCCCCATGCCTTCTTCCATCAGGTTCTCGAGCTTCGGAAACAGGCGGTGCAGCACGTCCTTCTCCGCGATGATCCCCACCAGCTCGCCGTCGTCCGCTACGACCGGGATACCGGGGAGCCGGTACAGGCACATGATGGAGGCTACTTCCATGACCTTGGCGTCCGGGCTGACCGAACGTATGGCGCGACTCATGACTGCGTGAACTTGCATGGAACAGGCATCTCCTTAAATCAATGGGGTCAGACTCGATCGATTGACATTAGATCACGTACTCAGGATACCCTGAAATGACAAAGCGTGGGAAACCTGGCACAACATCATCAATCAATCGAGTCTGACCCTATTGATTCGTGGGGCTAGGTGTGCGGTCGCTCGGTGACCGCCGCTAGGGTCTCTCCCTTCGGTGCGCCATCGGGTTCGACAGGCTGCGGTAATTCCTGCAGCACCGATTCGCTTGCCGATCCGGGCACTGAGCCCCCTATCGATTCAATGGCACTATCGGATGTCTTCCCGGACGAGAAAATAGTGACCGCAGACAGTGCCAGAAACATGAAGATGGTCACGCCGAAGACCGTGGTCACGATGTGTTTCAGCTCGGTTATCATGGGTTTCTCCCGTGCGTAGTCTCGGTACCGTTCATTCAATACCGATTTTCAGGTAATTGTTCAGCCCCCGCTGTTTCTGCCATCCATGGCACCTTTCCACGGCACTTGGGATTTCGGCAATCCCTGCCGAAACCAATGGGGTCAGACTCGATTGATTCAAGATGCTCATTATATGATTCTAATATCATTATATTAGCTATCACAAAACGTTAATAATTATAACCATCGAAAAGTAAAGATTATTTTGCAGGTCTTATTGCGCCGATAAAACATGAAAATGGTGTAGTGAAGAGTATAGCACTTTATTTTTTTCGATGCAGGATTGATTAAGCATAGGAGTTTCTCCGTCCTACCGACTATTAAGAATACGGAATATGCTGAAATTGGAATCAATGGGATCAGACTCGACTGATTTACAATGTTGTGCTCGGTTTCCCACGCTTCGTCATTCCAGGGTATTTACAGTACGTGATCCAATGTAAATCAATCGAGTCTGACTTCATTGCTTCAATAACTTTAGTGCGCAAAACGCATCATAGTTGAAACTATGGACGTTAAGTCCCTTCACTTTCAGTCCGTGGCTTGTCCACGGATGAGGACTTTAGTCCTCCAGACTATGGACTTTCAGTCCATAGTGGTTGATTTTCCCAGGCCGAAGTGCTTGCGGAACATGATCTTACAGGACTATAGTTAGCAAGTTCCGTGCTGTTTTTCACATCCTGGTAAATGAGCTGTCTCATGACCCCTGTTCTCATTTGAGGTCGCTTTGTTGGACATGCCGCCAAGGAGTGCCGCCATCCTGGCGGCAGATTGGCCTGCCGGCAGGGTGTCGGCGCTCCGAATCATTAGGGTCAGCGCCCAGCGGGTAGCGTATTGGTGGGCACTTTGAGGGTAGGATGTGGTGAGGTGGGATACGCTACGCTTTCCCGCCCTACGCCAACCCTGACCGCAAACCGCATCAATGGTGTGGTGAGTCTTCCTCCGTCCGGTGCGGATCGGATTGAGCAAAATTGAATATAGGAAAAGAGGTAGCCCGCCATGGGTGCCGGCGGGTCGGATTCCCCACCGGCGGAAAGAACGTCCGTAGCCCGTAGATGCGGTGAGCGCGGTACGCTGTCGCAGAACGACGCCAATTCCGACCGCGAACCGCATCAACCTCCAGTCGCCAGCTTCCAGCTACCAGCGGAAAGGATGCCTCTAAGAGAAACTACGAATCACACGAATCCACGCGAAAATCGATTCGTGCTGATTCGTGTGATTCGTAGTTTCCTAACTTATTGATTTTGCTTGTTCCCACGCTCCAGTGCGGGAACGTCACCTTGGCCGCTCCAGCAGCCAGGGTCTGGTGACGCTGGAGCGTCAAGACTTGCTCCCACGCCGGAGAGGCTGTGAAAGTATTGCTGAATTTTCGGAGTGGAAGGGATAGGGGAACACAATTTCCCTAAATTAGACGGCATAGCTTGCTCCTAACCCCACTTGGTGCGGGATTTAGCGTGAAATATGGCAGTTTCACCCCACCGCTATCAGGAAAAGCGAATACTTTCACAGTCTCCGGAGCGTGGGAGCCAGATGACCGGAGCGCCGCCATCCTGGCGGCAGAATTGGTTTGTCGGCAAGATGCCGGCGCTCCGAATCATTGGGGTCAGCGCCCACCGGGTAGCGTATTGGTGGGCACTTTGAGTGTAGGATATGGTGAACGTGGTAGGTCTTATCAGGATGGCACCACGAAGGGGACGCGAACCGCATCGATGGTGCGGTGAGGCGGGATGCGCTGCGCTTTCCCGCTCTACGCCAACCCTGGCCGCGAACCGCATCAGTGGTGTGGTGAGCCTTCCTCCATACCGGTGCGGATCGGATTGAGCGAGATTGAGTATGGGAAAATAAATGGTCCATCATGCGCGTAGGCGGGTCTGGCTCCCTACCGGCGGAGGGAGCATCACCCAACCCACCCGACGATGCCAAGGTCTTGTTCCGGCAGTGGCCCTGATAGGTCGGCATTCATTGTGGACAACCCCATTGTCGCACGCCACAATTGGCACCTTCGGGTTCGGGGCGTACAGCACGACCAGACCCGTGGCGGTGTATCTGCTCGTAATAAGGCGTTAACCTAAACATCCTTTGGATTCATGCACACTGTGTGCCGGTTGCGGATGCGGTCCACAGTTTTTCTCCAGGTTGCAGATGATCGCCGGCCAACACCGGGCGTTTTCTGTTCCGATCTTTCCGCGGCTACTCGATAAACCACCCTTGGTGAAAATTGGAGGAGAAGCTCGAAATGACAGTTACCCACGACGGCGCAAAGCGCACTAACAATAAGAAGCTACTGGCATGGGTCGACGAAGTAGCCAAACTCTGCGAGCCGGATCGCGTCTACTGGTGCGACGGCTCCCAAGAGGAATATGACCGCCTGTGCGGCGAGCTGGTGGAGGCCGGGGTTTTCACCCGCTTGAATTCGGAAAAACGGCCCAACAGCTATCTCGCTCGCTCCCACCCCAGCGACGTGGCGCGGGTCGAGAACCGTACCTTCATCTGCTCGGAGAAGGAAGAGGACGCAGGTCCCACCAATAACTGGATGGACCCCAAAGAGATGCGGGCCATCCTCGACGAGAAGTTCAAGGGCTGCATGCACGGACGGACCATGTATGTGATTCCCTTCAGCATGGGTCCGCTGGGCTCCGACATCGCACACATCGGATTCGAGATTACCGACTCGGCCTATGTAGTGGTCAACCAACGGATCATGACCCGTATGGGACAGGAGGTCCTGGACGTGCTGGGTGACGACGGCGACTTCGTGCCCTGCGTCCATTCGGTCGGTGCCCCCCTGGAAGCGGACGCGAAGGATGTCACCTGGCCCTGCGCCCCGAATATCGATGACAAGTACATCACCCATTATCCGGAGACCCGCGAGATCTGGTCCTACGGCAGCGGCTACGGTGGCAATGCCCTGCTGGGGAAAAAGTGTCTGGCCCTGCGCATCGCCTCCGTCATGGCCCTCGACGACGGCTGGCTGGCCGAACATATGCTGATCCTGGGCATTGAGTCCCCCGCGGGAGAGAAGACCTATGTGGCGGCGGCCTTCCCCAGCGCCTGCGGCAAGACCAACCTCGCTATGTTGATCCCGCCGAAGACCATGGAGGGCTGGAAGGTCACCACCATCGGCGACGACATCGCCTGGATCAAGCCCAAAGGGGATGGTAAGTTCTACGCTATCAACCCCGAGTACGGCTTTTTCGGGGTGGCACCGGGCACCAACTACAAATCCAATCCCAATGCCATGGAGTCGCTGAAGGAGAACTGCATCTTCACCAACTGCGCCCTGACCGACGACGGGGACGTCTGGTGGGAGGGGATGACCGATGAGCCGCCCGAGCACCTGATCGACTGGAAGGGCAATGACTGGAACCCCGGTACGGGCACCCCGTCCGCCCACCCCAACTCGCGCTTCACCGCACCGGCCTCCCAATGTCCTTCCATCGACCCGGACTGGGAGGATCCCGCCGGCGTGCCTATCAGCGGCTTCATCTTCGGGGGGCGGGTGAGCAAGCACTTCCCCCTGGTCTTCCAGGGCTACAACTGGGAGCACGGGGTCTATATGGCCGCCACCATGGGTTCGGAGGCCACCGCCGCCGCCATCGGTCAGGAGGCAGTGCGCCGTGACCCCATGGCCATGCTGCCCTTCATCGGCTACAACATGGCGGAGTATTGGAAGCACTGGCTGCGGATCGGACGCGCGCAGGTGGCTACGCCACCGCGGATTTTCCGTGTCAACTGGTTCCGCAAGGACGAGAAGGGCAAGTTCATCTGGCCCGGCTTTGGCGAGAACATGCGCGCCCTGAAATGGATCGTCGAGCGTTGCAAAGGGGGTGCCGAAGGCATCGAGAGCCCCTTGGGTTGGGTACCGTCCTATGAGACCCTGGACTGGACTGGTCTGGATTTCGACAAGAAGGACTACTTCGCCATCATGAACATCGACCGCGAGGTGGCACGCAAGGAAGCCAACGACCAGGAAGAGCTCTTCACCCGCTTCGGTGATCACCTGCCAAGAGAGATGGAACTCGAGCGCGAGATGCTGCTCCAGCGCCTCCATCACTCGCCGAAAGTCTGGGATCTCTCGGCGGCCGAGAAGAACTGAGGATCGACAAAAATCCCCCGCTATTAGCGGAGGGCACTGTTCCCGTGTCGCCCTGAGCATCTGATCGGTAGTATCTGATCGATGAGCGGCCGATTGATCGGGGTCGCAATAGCGGCCCCGATTCTTTTGGTAGTGGTTAATAACGGGTGCGATCCTCAATGATTCGGCGCGGTTCGGGGGACCACGGCGTAATGCGACGCGACGCTCACCAAGAACCACGAAAAACACGAAATCTTTTGTCGGTTCCGGGAATGAGGGAATCGATCAAAGCAAGCATGAATGAACCGTTCTCCAAGTGTACACAGGAACTCAAGTGGTGATTGTGCGACCTAATTATTTAAGAGACGTCTAAGAACTAACGTATTGATTTTTCTTGTTCCCACGCCCCAGCGTGGGAACGCCACCTTGGCCGCTCCAGCAGCCAGGCTTGGTGGCGCTGGAGCGTCAAGACTTGCTCTCACGCCGGAGCGTGGGAGCCAGATGACAATCATGCTTTTATAATCAATGGGTTAATTTTTAGACAGCCTCTAATCCCCCACTATTTGCCATCCCTGGCACCTAGATTCCGGCAATCCCTGCCGGAATGACGAGGGAAAGACTGGCAGACTTCACCACTTAGAGGTTGTCCGATTAAAAGTAATTCTGAATTATTTGGCGTTGTCCGAAGGAAAAAGATCCTTACCTAGTACCCACCCCATTTCACCTTATTTTTGGTTCTCAGCGCGGCGAGAGGTGGCCAGCTGCGAGGTGCGCGAGCGCCGGAATAGCCCGTCCTCTTTCAAGCTCGCGCAACACCGCAGCTGGCCGTCTCTCGTCGCGCTCGAAAGGGAGCCCCCCAAACGCGCCAAGGCGGCGTTACAGCGCTTGGCAATAGAGTGTATTCCCTGCGCGTTGTGTCTTGCCGTGACGCGTTTGGGAGGCTCTAAGAGCGAAAAATAAGGTGAAATGGGGTACTAGGGGGTATTCTCAATTAGTTGTAACACGATGATTTTACTCGATAGACTAAGATTGCCCGGGTCATCCGACGGATGTTGTGGCTAATCTCTACTATCAGCAAAACTATCAAGTTAAGTTCAACCCCCGCGTTTACCTCACGGATTCAGGTTGTTGATTGAGAACACCTCCTAGCATCGGGGCAAGTCTGACGTGTTGCCTTTCGACGCACCAAGGCCCCTTGATCGACGGCCAGGCCCGTGCCAGCGTCTTAACGCAACTTACATCCACATTACCCCCGCACGGCCTGCACGCGCGGATCTCGCTAAATTCGTGCGAATTCCCGATTCTACGCCTGTGGGGCAAAACCCAATACCACCAACGCGCCAATCAGCTGCCATCCATAGGAGTCTTCTGGAAGGCTGGATGCTCATGGAGGGGGATGCGTTGCGGCTCATGGTCGCTCTCTTCGACATGGTGGAGGCGTGACCAGGCGGCAATCGCCACGGTGAGTGCCAGAATCAACAGGACGACGATGCGATTGCGGGTAATCATATGAACTCATTCTCACAAAAATTGCCGTGCCGACCGGTTTCGCTCGGCTGATATACCGCCTAATGCCGTTCAGTTAGCCACTATCGGCACCGCTCGGGCCAGGCGCGCCTGCTGGTGTTGACAGGTACCTATGGGAGCGCGCCGTAACCCGACAACCCCGTCTTTCGATTGCTGCATGCAGACAGCAGGCAGCGAATCGCATCTCGGGGCGGTGGGTGTACCCAACACGTGCTCGACCGTAGGGAGGGATCTTTGTGTCGGACAGGGACCATCCTAAAGATGCGGTTCGCCGTCGGCCAGACATCCATCGATGTGGTTCGCGCCCCCTCATGAGGCCATCCTGTAAGACCGACCGCGCTCACTGCATCCTACCCGCATCCTACGCCGGCCCACCACACCTCAGGCCCCACGGAAGCCGGGTCAACCACCGGCGAGCATCATGCTCATCATCAGCTTGTTGAGCCGACCTACGAAGGCGGCCGAGTCGTCGAGCTGTCCACCCTCGGCCAGCTGGGCCTGATCGAACAGGATCATGCCCAGATCGTTGAAACGGGATTCGTCCCCTTCGGCCGCCAGGCATTTCACCAGGGGGTGATCCGGGTTGATCTCCAGGGCCGGTTGGGTTTGGGGGGCCTCCTGACCCACGGATTTGAGCACCCGAGCCAGGTTGGCGCTCATGTCGTGCTCGCCTACCACCAGACAGGCGGGCGAGTCCACCAGGCGGGTGCTTATCCGCACCGCGGCGACCCGTTCTCCCAGGCCCTGCTTGAGCCTTTCCAGCAGCTTGCCGTGCTTATCGGCCGCTTTTTCTTTCTGCTCTTTTTCTTCCTTGTCCGTCAGGTCGCCCAGATCCAGATCGCCCTTGGTAACCGACTGCAAGTGCTTGCCTTTGTACTCGGTCAGACCGCTGACCAGCCACTCGTCCACCCGGTCGGATAGCAAGAGCACTTCCAGCTCTTTCTTGCGGAAGACCTCCAGGTGCGGGCTGTGACGCGCCGCCGCCGGGCTGTCGGCGGTGATATAGTAGATCTTGTCCTGGCCCTCCTGCATCCGCTCGATATAGGCGTCTAGGGTTTCGGTCTGGGCCTCACCCTCGGTGGTCGTGGTCGCAAACCGCAACAGGCCTGCGATGCGCTCGCGATTGCCATAGTCCTCCCCCGGTCCTTCTTTGAGTACCGTGCCGAACTCCTTCCAGAAGGTCCGATAGTCATCCGGTTTATCCTTGGCCATGGACTCCAACATGCCCAGGATGCGCTTGGTGTTGGCCTGGCGGATGGTGTCGATCTTGCGGTTGTGCTGCAGGATCTCGCGCGAGACATTGAGCGGCAGGTCGTCGGAGTCCACCACCCCCTTGACGAAGCGCAGGTAGCGGGGCATGAGCTTGTCCGCCTCGTCCATGATGAAGACCCGGCGCACATAGAGCTTGACGCCGTGCTTCTGCTCCCGGTCCCAGAGGTCCCAGGGCGCGCGCTTGGGCAGGTAGAGCAAGGCGTTGTACTCGTTGGTGCCCTCCACCCGGTTGTGGACCCAGGCCAGGGGCGCGTCGAAGTCGTGGGAGATGTGTTTGTAGAAATCCTGGTACTCGCTGTCCTCGATCTCGGATTTGCTGCGCATCCACAGGGCCGTGCCCTGATTGACCCGCTCGTACTCCGGCACTTGCTCCGCTTCCTTTTCCTTCTGTTTGTCTTTGTCCTTATCCCCGGTATCGGGTATGGCCTCCTTGCGCATCTCCACCGGCAGGGCGATGTGGTCCGAGAACTTGCCGATGATGCCGCGCAGGCGCCAGGCATCGAGAAACTCCTTCTCGTCCTCCTTCAAGTGGAGTATCACATCGGTGCCCCGCCCCGGCTTATCCAGCGTCTCCAGGGTGTAGCTCCCCCGCCCGTCCGACGCCCAGCGCACCCCGTGCTCGGGGCCGAGACCGGCGCGCCGCGAGATCAGGGTCACCTGGTCAGCGACGATGAAGGCGGAATAGAAACCTACGCCGAACTGGCCGATGAGCTGACCATCCATACTCTGGTCGCCGGTCAGCTGTTCGACAAAGCGGCGGGTCCCGGAGCTGGCGATACTGCCGATGGTCTCGGTCACCTCTTGCCGGCTGAGCCCGATGCCGTTGTCCGAAACCGTCAGGGTCCCGGCCTCCTGGTCCAGCTCCACGCGGATCCGCAGCTCCGGATCCTCTTCGAGCAACCCCTCGTCGGTCAGGGCCTCGAAGCGCAGCTTCTCGGCCGCGTCCGAGGCGTTGGAGACCAGCTCCCGCAGAAAGATCTCCTTGTTGGAGTACAGGGAGCGGATGACCAGGTCCAAGACCTGACTGACTTCGGCCTTGAATTCCAGGGTTTCCTTATGTGCTTCTACAGTCATGGTTCGGCTATCCCCTTATCGAAAATGAAAGATCATGGGTGGCAAAAGGTCATGTGCGGCACCGGCGTGAGCAGGATACAATGCCGCTTGAAAATGTAGTCTTAACACCCACAAATCAAGGGCTTTGTGAGATGGATGTGAAAATCGTCGCGACCCGGCCGTTCGACGGCCAGCGCCCCGGTACTTCCGGTCTGCGCAAGAAAGTCAAGGTCTTCCGGCAACCCGGCTATCTGGAGAACTTCGTCCAGGCTATTTTCGATACCAGGGCGGACATCGAGGGCGGCGTGCTCGTCCTCGGCGGCGACGGCCGCTACTACAACCGCCACGCCATTCAGGTCATACTGCGCATGGCCGCCGCCAACGGTGTAAGCAAAGCACTGGTCGGCCAGGGCGGCATCCTCTCTACCCCCGCCGCCTCCTGTGCCATCCGCAAGTACTGGACCCAGGGCGGCATCATCCTCTCGGCCAGCCACAACCCCGGCGGCCCGGAGGAAGACTTCGGCATCAAGTTCAATACCCCCAACGGCGGCCCGGCCCCGGAGACGGTCACCGAAGCCATCTACGCCCGCACTGGCGAGATCGACAGCTACCGGACCCTGGAGGCAGCAGACCTGGATCTGGATCGCCTCGGTGAGGTCGAGCTCGGCGCTATGACCGTAGCGATCATCGACCCGGTAGCCGACTATGCCGACCTGATGGAGTCCCTGTTCGACTTCACCGCCATGCGCCGGCTCTTCGATTCCAGGACCTTCAGGATGCGCTTCGATGCCATGCACGCCGTCACCGGCCCCTACGCCATCGAGATCCTGGAGCGCCGGATCGGTGCCACGCCGGGCACCGTGATGAACGGCCAGCCCCTGGAAGATTTCGGTAAGGGCCATCCCGATCCTAACCTGGCCCACGCCAAGGAACTGGTAGCCATGACAAAGGGCGCGGACGGGGTCGACTTCGCCGCCGCCTCGGACGGCGACGGCGACCGCAATATGATCCTGGGCCGGGACTTCTTCGTCACCCCCAGCGACAGCCTGGCGATCCTGGCGGCCAACGCCCATCTGATTCCCGGCTACCAGGACGGCATCGCCGGCGTCGCCCGCTCCATGCCCACCAGCCAGGCCGCGGACCGGGTCGCCGAGGCCCTCGGCATCACCTGCTTCGAGACCCCCACCGGCTGGAAATTCTTCGGCAACCTACTCGACGCCGGACGTATCACCCTGTGCGGGGAGGAAAGCTTCGGCACCGGCTCGGACCATGTACGGGAGAAGGACGGCCTGTGGGCGGTGCTGTTCTGGCTCAATCTGCTGGCGGCCCGCAAACAGTCCGTCGCCCAGATCGTCCGGGAACACTGGCAAGGCTTCGGGCGCAACTACTACACCCGGCACGACTATGAAGCGGTAGACGCCCAGGCCGCCGGCGACCTCATGGACCATGTGCGCCGCCTGCTGCCCGGCCTGCCGGGGACCAGGCTCGGCAACTATCGGGTCGAATATGCCGACGACTTCGCCTACACGGATCCCATCGACGGCGGCCGCTCGGAAGGCCAGGGCCTGCGCATCGGTCTGGCAGGGGGCTCGCGCATCATCTATCGCCTCTCCGGCACCGGCACCCAGGGCGCTACCCTGCGCGTTTATCTGGAGTTCTTCGAGCCGGACGCCGCCCGGCACAACTGGGAGACCCAAGCGGCCATGCGACCGCTCATCCTCATCGCCCGCGAGTTGGCCCAGATCGAGACCCGGACTGGCCGGACACAGCCGGACGTCATCACCTGATCGCATATTGCCTGGTTGCAGGGAATGCGGACCGGTTGCGAACCATCCGATCTCACGTAATCGTTCAGGCCCTACCGCATCACAATTTCATGCGCTTGAAGAGCCTTTCCGGAACCAGGAGGATGAGGGCCATGATCAGCCGCCAGAAGGAGGGGGTATAGCTGACATCGACACCTTTGGCGACGGCGGCGGCGATCCGATCGGCGATCTGTTCGGGGGTGGCCCACAGGGCACCTTTCTCGAACGCGCGCGTCATCGGCGGATCGACAAAACCCGGCTTGATGGTAATGACATTGACGCCGGACCCGTGGAGCCGATTCCGCAGCCCTTGTAGGAAGATGGTCACGGCCCCTTTCGCGGAACCATAGACATAGTTGCTTTGTCTGCCACGGTCTCCGGCTACCGAGGTGATCACGACAATGGTCCCTCGCCCCTTCGCCTCGAAGTAGTTGGCCAGATAGGTCAAGAGCGAGATGGTGCTCAGGGCATTGACCTCGAACGCCTGCCGGGTCGCGGCGAAGGACCGCTCACAGGCCTGCTGGTCCGGCAGGATTCCGTGGGCGATGAGTACCAGGTCGAGGCCGTCGAGTGCCGCGATTGCCGTTTCGATGAGCGCTTGGTGGCGGTCGTAATCGAGCAGGTCCAGCGCCTGCACCCAGACCCCCGATGCGCCGCGTACTCTCAGGTCGTCGGCGATCATCGGGAGTCTGTCCGCATTGCGGGCGATGAGGAACAGGGCGTCTCCCGCCGCAGAGAAGCGCCTTGCGGTCGCTTGCGCGATGGCGGAGGTCGCCCCGATGATGAGTGGTCTTTCTCATGATCGTGATGAGTGCCCGACTCGCGCTTCGTCGCAAAACGCTAATCGGACAGGATCACACAGGATTTACAGGATGTTTGTCTTTCCTGAATGTCCGACGCCCGATCACGCCCGGACCAAACCGGCAAGCACGCTTCACAACAAAAAATCCTGTTAATCCTGTACGATTAGCCGGCGAGACGAGACGTCGCCTTAGAGGCTATCTAAAAACTAAGCCATTGATTTTCATAGAATCGTACCCGTAGGGTGGGCTATGCCCACCGGTCAGGCGTCGTATATGGTGGGCACAGCCCACTACAGGTTAGTTAGTTCTTATACAGTCTCTTAGGCCCACCAGGCGTGAATGTTTTGTGCCGTGCGCAAACCTGACTCATTTGTAAGGATACGGGCCATTCAAGGGATCCTACCCACGTGCCGTCACGCGCCGCCAGAAACCGGACGCAATGCGTGGATCCAGATAGGCCTCCATGGCCTTCCAATAGGGGTAGGCAGTTTGGAAATCCTGCGGCCGCATCCGGGCGTCCTTGGCAGGATTCAGGCGTCCGCCGACCGCGCTGGTGACCGTGTCTAGCCGGTCCAGCAGGCGTAAGGTCTTGGCGCCGTTATTGGGAAAGTCCAGGGCCAGGGTTGCGCCCGGCAGGGGGAACGACAAAAGTCCCGGTGACGGCTGGTCGCCGAACAGTTTGAGCACGGCCAGAAAGGAACCGACACTGGCCTTGGCGACGCGCTCCAGGATTTCTCGGATTGCGTCTTCCATCCGGTCGGTGGGTACGGCACATTGATACTGAAGGAATCCTTTGGAGCCGTAGATCCGGTTCCAGGTCTGGATTGCATCCAGGGGATAGAAGAAGGGCTCGTAGTGCACCACATCTTTCACCCGGTCCGACGCTTGCCGATGGTAGTACAGGCGATTGAACAGCTTGAGTGTCAGGCCGTTGATCAGGCTGAACGGGGGATCGATCGGGACGCTCAGCTGCCGAGTCGATGGTCGCGGGGGCTTGCCGGCAATGGACTGGGCGTGGTTACCGCGGATGAACAGGCCCCGACCGAGCCGGGTCCCGGTGGCTGAACAGTCGATCCAAGCCAGGGTGTACTCGCAGTCTTGGCTCGACTCCCGCGCCAGCGCGAAGAATTCATCCAGGTTGCCGTAGCGAATGATCTCCCGCTCCAGGTACGGATTGTGGATCTCCTTCAGCCGGATCTCGGCCCAGGTCATGACCCCCGTCAGCCCCAGCCCGGCAATGGTCGCCCTGTAAAAGGCCGGATTGTCGTCCGGCGCGCAAATGAGCCGCTCGCCGTCCGAGCGTAAGAGATCGAAGCGGCGGATGTGACAACCGAAGGTACCGGCTTGGTGGTGGTTCTTGCCATGGACATCGTTTGCGATGGCACCGCCGACCGTCACGAAGCGGGTGCCCGGCGTGACCGGCAGCAGCCAACCTTGCGGCACCGGCAAGCGGAGGATTTCCGACAGCAGAACCCCGGCCTCGCAACGCAGAATGCCGGTATGGGTATCGAACCGAATGAAGCGATCCAGCTTCCGGCAATCCAATAAGATACCCCCGTCGTTCAGGCACACATCACCATAGCTCCTGCCGTTCCCGAATGGAAGAAAAGTCCTATCCCCGATGCTTGCCAGCGGTAAAGGGGCATCGCGCCAATAGAGCTTGTGGGCCTCTTAATCGGCGCTGGGATAGCGTCCCCAGGATTGATAGCATTCGGCTGCCATGTCATGCCGCCAGCCACAGCAGAAGCGCGCCGATCCCTATCAGCCATTGGCTGTATCGATCCCGGATCACGAAGGCCATAAGATCCTCGTCCAACTCGCCACAGCGTGCCGACAACCAGCCTCTGGTCAGCAGGTACAAAAGCAGCGGACAGAGTAGCCAGATAACCTCCGGGTGCCTGTAGAGATCCCGCACCGCCTCATTGTTTATATAGAACCAAGCACCAGCACAGCGCTGGAGGCACTGGCGGTGCCGAACTGGGGTAGCGTCTCGCTGTCGGTAGTCCGGTAACCCCGTCCGAATGCAGTGGTTCCCTGCTGTTGCTGCATCCTCAAGAGATCGGTGAAACGTTTGAGCAATGCCAAACTCAAGAACAGGAACATGGAGAAGGCCAACAGCCAGAACGAGAGTACGACCGAAACCGCGGCAGCGCCGGCGACGATGCGAATGATGTAAAACCAGGTCAGCACCATCATATCCACCAAGGCGATACCTTTAAGCCATAGCAAGTAGGCCAGGGTGGTGACGTAATAAAACGCCAGCACGCCCACGAACTCGAGAGGCAGGAAAAGCGCAAGGCCGAATGCGCCGATCAGCAGTCCGGGGATCAACATGACTCCATAGCGGATCGAGATGGTGCCCGCAGCAAAGGGGCGATGCCGTTTCGTCGGGTGCCGCCGATCATCCGGCAGATCCAGCAGGTCGTTAAGCAGGTAAACGCTGGATGCACACAACCCGAACGCTAGAAAGGCCAACAGCGCCTGCCCTACCAAGACCAAATCGCCCAACCGGTGGGCCAACACTAGTGGGATGAAAACCAGGAGATTCTTCAACCACTGGTGTATCCGCAGTGCCTTGAGATAGTGTCTGAACGGGCTCCCAGTACGATCTTCAAAGACCCATGGGACCCTTGCCCAGGTGCTCGACCGCTGCCTTCACCCCTCGCTCGGGATTGACCAGCAGGGCTCACCGGCCCTTTCCCACACCGGGAGGTCAACCATGGCATTGGCCGCATAGTCGAAGCCGCCGTCACCGCAGAGACCCCGCAAACGTTCGAGCTTGCGCCTTGCGCACAGATTGACGGTGGCATTACTGGCTACAATATCGTGAAAGATACCCAGATTCAGCGCAATGGCCGCAGCATATCTCTCATTGGCGGCGGTAGCCAGGATAAGCCTACGTCCGTCAGCATGTTCTTGCTGCAGGTAAGCCAGAAAACTACCCTGGTACGGCAGCAGACCGACATCGAGATCGACCCGCGCCGCGATCTCATGCTTCAGGTGTGCCCTGCCCTTCAGGAGCCATAGGGGCAGCAGAAACGCGAACAGGAGATTGTGCTTCAGCAGCGCGAAGACGGATTCCACCAAGAGATCCATGCGGATCAGCGTCCCATCCAGGTCCACACCCAAGGGACGTGACGCGGTGCCGTTCATGCTTTTATCCTCCACCCCCGGCGCGACCTAGGGTCAGGGTGAGTGCATATAAATCCTTCCGAAAACATCGTGTTAGCAGATCGGTTTTCCCGGTGCTGGAACACTCCCGGTCGGGTAGGCGCGGGCTTGCCCCGCACCTACCGCGCATGGCGGACTACCGCGGTCGCGGTTGACGCCTGAAAGCTGGAAGCAACCTATTAATCGAAAACATCTTTATACGCGCTCGCCCTGGACCTAGGGGGTGTTCTCAATTAGGGATAACACTATGATTCTACTCAATATACTAAGATTGCCCGGGTCATCCGGCGGATGCAGTGGCCAATTTCTAGTATTAGCAAAACCATCGAGTTAAGCTCAACCCTGGAGTTTACTTCACGGAGTCAGGTTGTTGATTGAGAACACCCCTAGGGTTCAGAGACATGCATCGTAGCGGGAAATCTAGGTATGATAAACAGCTATCTCCCACAACAATCGGCTAACCGAGATGAGAGGAGCGAAACATGGCCATTGAGGTACAAGGCAAAACCATCGAAACCGACGCCAACGGTAATCTGGTCAATCCCCAGGACTGGAGCCGGGACGTGGCCGAGAAACTGGCTGCCGAGGAAGACATCGAGCTGACTCAAGAGCACTGGGACGTGCTGGAATACCTGCGCGACGAGTACCTGAACAACAACGGCAACCAACCCATGGAACGCCAGATCAACAAGGATATGGGCAAACGCTGGGGCAAGAAAATCGGCAGCAAGGATCTATACAAACTCTTCCCCAGGGCACCCAGCAAACAGGGCAATAAGATCGCCGGTCTCCCCTTCGTGGCACGCAAAGGGGGATACTGAGCGAAGGGGACCCGGACCGGCCGGTTGGATCCGACCGGTTGGCTCCGATAACAGGGCAGCGCAGTGCGCTGCCCTTTTCGTTGTCGGGGATCGATTCTTTTATGGAACTTATGATCTCGGAATGATACATATAGTTATTGTCTATTATTTTCTCATATATATCCCATCCAAAGAAATTCTCCTTCGCATTCTTTGCGATCATATCAATTGCACCCCATATCACAACCGTAGGGCGGGACAGGCCAGGGATGGCCGCATCCCGCCTTATGAGATCGTGGTCGTCATCGTGATCGCAATGGTGTGACGGTTGAGGCCATACGCCTCGGTTCACCCCGCTTGATCACCACAGCCAGTTGTGACTGTAATTCCAGACGAATCGCCGGCGCGATACGTGCGTTCCCGCGTAGCCGGATGTTCATCATGGGTGGTCGGCTATACTCAGGGCTTGCAGTGCTGTGCAGGCCGGACTCAGAGGTTGCCTACCTGTCTTTCGGCTCTCTTCGAACTGCCCCCACCTTCCTCTCCGGCGAGCAGCTGCGAAACCTCTTTGGCTTGGAGCAAGGGATAGCGACTGCTTGGTATACAATCATCCGGGACCCGACAATTACAGAGATAGCACATTCACCAACGGGTAGGTTCTCCGCCAGCAACTCATTATGTAGATAGATCCCCGCGTTGGTATCCAGAACGGCTTTCACTCCCATTCGCTCCTGATCTGCCGTTGGTAATCCAGACTATCAACCGGCCAGTCAATCCTGTTGCTATATTGCATGGGATCGATCGTCTTACTTGCGTCTCGGGAGACATCCGATAACAAAACCACGAACCGGGCATTCTGGCCGTATAGCGTGTGGTATCTTTCCGGCACATGAATATCGCCGTTGCTGTTGATGGTGGCTTCAAATTCTATTGCCTGCATCTGGTTGACTCCTACGGATTAACGACTTTGCCATGAAAAACGTTGGCATCATCAAATTCGATGAGTTAATTGATCCTGGTCCTCTCCCCATATATCGCTTAACGGTGCAGTTTATTAATATCGTGGGCGACGATAGCTACACCGATCAGCAAAACCACTAATGCTGCTACAACAAACCAGACCATTACTCTATCCTCCAATTCTTTGAAACGTTTCATTGCCGCTCGGCTTACCCACACGACTACAAAGGTGAAAATTACAACGGCAATGAACCCAGAAATAATGAGAATACCAGACGTTCTGTCATAGTTCTGAGCAAGCCAAGCAACAAGCGAGACATCATTCGTAGTTTCTAGGAGTTTTCTATTGAACTACCATCCGCTCCATCGCTCAAGCGTCAGAAATCGACCTTGATCGCCTTCACAGCACCCCGTATTACCCAAGCATCACGGCCGTTGGCAAGGGTTACAGCTTGTGTAACGGACCGCGATGCGCTTGGACATACTCGCGTAAGGCGGCGTTTATGTGAGTTTGGTATTTCCCGCCTTGGGCTCTGAACCACTCCAGTAGGTCGAGGTCGATGCGAAGCGTTATCTGCTGTTTGATTGGCCGGTAGAAACGACCTCGAACAGCGGCGGAAAAGTCGCTTACCTCGGGAATGTCACTGGTATCGATGTCTTTATCGGGCAGCTCAGCCAATCGCTGGAGCTCCTGCTGCTGCTTATCTGTCGTCTTGCTCATAGATCCTGCGCTCTTTCAGGGTTGCTTTTCGGGCCGAGATGATCCGCACAATCTCCTCGTTTACTTCTCCGTCGCGGTACGTGTGAGCGACTAAGAGGATTACCGTTTGTCTGATACGTCCGATGGTTTGCCAACGCTCTTCGCCGTTGTCGTGTCGGTCTTGGATGCTGATCGCACGGGGATCATCGAAGACCAGACGAGCGGTCTCAAAACTGACTCCATGTCTGGCTCGGTTCTGCTTGTTCTTCTGCAGGTCCCATTCAAAATGCATGACGGAATTGTAGTTACAATCGACGATATTGGGAAGTCGGCACGGCGATCCATTCCGGCAGGTTGGGACTGGACTTCCTCATCCGCGTCGTCGCCAAAGTTTAAGAGGCTGTCTAAAAACTAATCCATTGATTTTAAGCCGGTAGGCTGGGGCGAGGGACGAGATCCAACAAACCGGGCTTGCCCGTAAACGCTGGGTTTCGTTCTTCAACCCAACCTACTCCCGACTTGGGTGTCCCCTTCGCTCGTTTCCGAGCTTGCTACAACATAATCCGTGTGGATATGATTATAATATGAAACTAGTGTGATTCCTCGGTGATTCTCTCAAGCGCTTGCCAGCCTTCCCAAGGGATGCGAAACAGGACGCCGGACGACAGATCGACAAGATTCAGCGCGGCAGACAACCGGATGATTTCAAACCGATGCCGATTAATCGGTCGCGGGGTCGAATAGCTCTGGGTGTGGGATGACTCAGGTACCTTCCGGGTGGTCTACACGGCGAAGCTACCCGATGCTATCTACGTCCTCCATGCCTTGAAGATGGGCTAATACGGATGGCGCATTGAACGGAGGCATCTAAACCTCATTACCCAAACCAATGCGACTGTTACCGTGGGTGCAAAGAACCCAATTCGTGCAGATTCGCGTGATTCGTAGTTTTTAGAGTTTTCCATTGAACCACCATCCACCCTACCGCTCAAGCGTCAGGAATTGACCTCAACCACTTCCACTGCACCCCGTGCCACCCAGGCATCTTGGCCATTGGCAAGGACGATATGGACCCAATGTGCACGGGCTTCGCGGATTTCGATTTCAGTACCGGCGGGCAGGGGTTGGGCGAAGCGCATGGGGGCATTGGGGGAGTCGGCGGCGCGGGCGATGGTCTCGTCGGCGGTGAGTACGGCCTGATCGGTACCGCCGGCACGGGCCTGGATGGCTGCCGAGAGCAGCAGGCCCAGCCAGGCCAGCAGGGGCAGGAGGGCCAGGTTGCGGGCGAGCGGGGAACGCCAGCGGATGGCTGCCGTGATGAGCAGGGCGGCGAGGAGGAAAGCGAAGGCAGCAATGGCGGCTTGCTCGGCAGGATTCAGGAGGTAACGCCAGATGAAGAAGCCCTCCAGGGTACCTTTGGGCTTAGGTTTGGGGACCCAGGCCGGTAGCAAGGTACGGGCGTGGCGGAGGTTCTGGTGGGCCCGCGCCTGGTCGGGGTCGAGTATCAGGGCGCGCCGGTAGACCAGAATGGCCGGTCCCAGCCGCTCGGCCTGGAGTGCGGCATTGCCGAGGTTGGTATAGAGAGCCGCGGAACGCGCGCCTTGGGCCACAGCGTGCTCGAACAGCCGTTGGGCTTGGCGGAAGCCGGCCAATCGCTCATCCCGACCGGTCGCTGCTTGGGCTTGGGCGTAGGCGTCGATTGCCTGATTCAGGGTCGCGTCGGGAGCGGTTGCGCTTACCGGCGGTGCGAGACAGAGCCAGAATACCGCGAGCCATGCCCTAGTACGGACGCGCGTGTTGAACGGAAACATCTAATTCCTCATTCGAATTGCTTAAGATATTGAGGACGCAAAGAATGTGATTAATAGACCATTTCTGCAATTCGTAGTTTTCTTTCATGTCGATTCGTGTGCATTCGTGGTTCGAATTAACTCGCGGATCATGCGCGGGTAGCCCCGGACGACGATGACGGCGATGCGTTTAACAGCTGGTCGGCCAGCCGTGCGGCGCGGTCCCGCATGGGTCCATCCAGGGTACGCGAAGCGCTGCCGGGGGCATAGGCAAGGGCGTCGCATTCGGCCAGGAAGCAGTCCAGGTCGAGGGGCGGGGGGGGGCCGGCGGTGGCGAGCATCTGCCGCAGGGCGGCGCTCGCCTCAGTGATGGTCCGGGCTTCGGTCACGGCCGCCCGGTGTTCTCGCAGGGCCTTGGTCCGTACCAGCTCAGCGGAGTTGGTCTGGGCGTGGCGCCTGGCCAGCAGGGCTAGGAGGATAGCCAGCAGGCCCAGGCCATAGACACCGATTTGGACACCGGTGCTGGTCAGCACGGAGCCGCCTGGCCGCAGCAGGGCGTCGATGTCGGTGGTGATGGCAAGATCGGCCCCAGTGAGGCTGAATACCGGCCGCTGCCGGGCCTTGGGACTAGCCTCCTCCGTGGCAGTCGTCGGCTCATGTTCGGGCTCACGTGGCTCCTCAGGTACAGCGCTCACTACGTCTGCGGCCGAGACGACTTGGGCGGGGCGCACCGAGAGGGCGACGGGCTGGGAGCGGGTGGTCTGGTACTCCCGGCGCTCAGGGTCGTACCAGGAGAAGGCGAGGGGTGGGATGGCGGTGACCCTTGCATGGAGCGCACGCACGGTTACTTCGAAGCGTTTGGCGCCGTCGGCATAGATGCCGGCGGCCTTTCCGCTGAGGATGCGAAAGTCCTGAGACGAGAGTCCGCCGTCGGCGGTGAGGGGTGGAAGCACCGCAGTCTCGACGGCCGCATCGCCCCGGAGGATCAGGGTCAGACGAATCGGATCACCGACCTGGACCACTGAGCGGTCCGCCGCGACCTCCAGCCGGTAGCCGGGGCCCACGGTACCGGTGAAGCTCTCGGGTCGGCCTGCCCGAGGCAGATCCTGGACGATCAGGGTCCGTGGCTCGCCCTCCACCCGGCGTTTCCGGGCGCGGGTGGGGATCCTCTCACCGAAGAGAGTACGCCAACGTATCGCCTCGTCGATCACCAGGCCGGCGGGGGCGAGGCTGTACTCGCCGGTCCGCAAGGGGGTCAGCCGGCGGGTAAGGGTGTGCACCAGGTATTGCTCGCCGTTCCAAAGCTCCGAGTGCGTGGTGGCGGCCAGCTTGATGGGACCGGAGGCGGTGTCGACGGTCAAGGCGATGTCGGCGGCGGGATTTTCGGGGTCATGAAAACGAAAGACGTCGAGCCGGTCGAAGAGAGGAACGGTTAGGCGCGGATTGAAGAGCTTGCCGCGCAGGTCGGCAAGGATCCACCATTCGAGCCAGACTTGCACGCGCTGACCGACGATCAGCGGACCTTCGGGCAGGATGAGCCGCAGCCGTTGCCGACTGCTGACCGGGACCTCACCGACCATCAGGCGCAGCTTGCCGGTATTGGCCTGCTTGCCGTTCTGGATGACCCGGAAGGGTCCGATGACCTGTTCGCCGGGGGTTTGGGCCAGGAATTGGTACTCGAAGGCGAATTGGACCCATTTGGACTGGCTCATCCGACCATTGATGATCCGGATGCTGGTGCTGACGCTGGGGTTGATCCCAGTCAGCTCCAAGCGCCCCTGGGGTGGATCTGCGACCTCGATCTGGGGTTGTGGGGTCTCGTCGAACCCCTCCGCAATCACTTGCAGGTGTACGGGTACGCCGACGAAGTGGGGATCCTCCTCGGCCCGCAGCTGGGCCTGTTGGGCCGCCGCCGGGGGGCTTGCGAGCTGGACGGCAACAATCAGTGCCGGCAGGAGCATCCGGCGCATGGCGTCAGTATTCAGAGCTAAGCGGATGCGCATTGGCGGCTAGGAATCATAGAATAGTATGTTTTCGTCTTACGGAATCGCTTGCCTTTTCTGCCATCCCTGGCACCTGGATTCCGGCAATCCCTGCCGGAACGACGGGGTGGGGGCTGAACGATTACGCCGAACCCATTTCGACCGATTTGCGTTCGTTGCTTCAATAACTTTAGTGCGCGAAGCGCATCAGAGTTGAAACTATGGACGTTAAGTCCCTTCACTTTCAGTCCGTGGCTGGTCCACGGATGAGGATGTTAGTCCTGTGGTTGATTCTGAAATTG